>ENA-OQDC01000020-OQDC01000020.1-human-gut-metagenome-genome-assembly--contig:-NODE-20-length-123616-cov-7.042984_pt1 | contig 123616 bp, 113 predicted proteins | sample MGYA00242770_ERZ504601 | MGnify/ENA primary metagenome ERZ504601 (study PRJEB26092, sample SAMD00036305) | human gut metagenome | host: Homo sapiens | study: EMG produced TPA metagenomics assembly of...
CCGTAAGAAGGCATCGGCCACATATTCTTGTTGACGATCATTTCCAGTTCATCCACTGGTTTTCTTAAAGCTTCCATTGCCGGTACAACTTTCTGCATGAAGAAGAATGCCTGTTCTTTTCCTTCTGTCTCCGGTACTTCTGCCACAACAGTTTCCAGTGCTCTGAGTGCTTCTTTTGTGTCTTTCAAAAGATCAGCCGACTGTACAAGAAGTTCTTTCCTGTACACCTGTATATGCTGCAGCGCTTGCCTGTTTTACCTGGTTGATCGAATTAGCCAGCGAAGTTACATATTGGATCACAGCCGGGATAATATGCTTGCTTGCGATATCGATCATGGAACGTGCTTCAATGTTGATTGCCTTTGAGTATGCCTCATATTTGATCTCTGCACGGGATTCCAGTTCTGCACGGCTGAATACATCGAATTTTTCAAACATTTCAACCGCATTGTCATATGTCAGACATTCAATAGACTCTACCATGGTCTTAATATTCGGAAGTCCTCTTCTTTCGGCTTCCTTCACCCACTCATCAGAATATCCGTTGCCATTGAATACAATTCTCTGATGTTTGGATGCATATTCCTTGATCAGATCATGGACTGCAAGATCAAAATCTTCTGCTTTTTCGAGTACATCGCAGGCATCAGAGAAGGACTCAGCCACGATTGTATTTAATACTACGTTCGGTGCTGCCACCGAGTCTCTGGATCCTACCATACGGAACTCAAATTTATTTCCTGTAAATGCGAATGGTGAAGTACGGTTTCTGTCAGTTGCATCCTTTGCAAAATCCGGGAGCGTACTTACACCGGTATGTAATTTGCCGCCTTTTAAGCTGTGTGCAGCTTCTCCGGTATCAATAAGCTGTGCAAGCACGTCTTCAAGCTGTTCTCCGAGGTATGCGGAAATAATTGCCGGCGGTGCTTCATTTGCTCCAAGTCTGTGATCGTTTCCTACGTCAGAAGCAGATTCACGGAGCAGGTCTGCATGCAGGTCTACTGCACGGAGAATACAGGTCAGAACCAGAAGGAACTGAATATTATCATGAGGTGTCTTTCCCGGATCCAGAATGTTGATCCCATCATCTGTAACCAGTGACCAGTTATTATGCTTTCCGGAACCATTTACACCTTCAAACGGCTTTTCGTGTAACAGGCATTGAAGATTATGGCGATATGCCACTTTCTTCAGCGTCTCCATGATCAGCTGATTATGGTCAACTGCTACGTTGCACTGTGCATAGATCGGCGCAAGCTCATGCTGTCCAGGTGCCACTTCATTGTGCTGTGTCTTTGCAGCTACACCCATCTTCCAGAGTTCTTCATTGACATCAGTCATAAATGCTGCAATTCTCTCACGGATCGCACCAAAATAATGGTCATCCAGTTCCTGTCCCTTCGGAGGATTTGCTCCGAATAATGTACGTCCTGTAAATACAAGATCCTTTCTCTTAAGATATTTTTCTCTGTCTACCAGGAAATATTCCTGCTCAACTCCAACAGATGGTGTAACCTTTTGGGACGTTGTGTTTCCAAAAAGACGCAGAAGACGGATGGATTGTTTGTTGATTGCTTCCATAGAGCGAAGAAGAGGTGTCTTCTGATCCAATGCTTCTCCGGTATAGGAACAAAATGCTGTCGGTATATATAAAATCGATCTTTTCCCATCCGGACTCTTTTTAACAAATGCAGGCGATGTACAATCCCACGCTGTATAACCTCTTGCTTCAAATGTGGAACGCAGTCCTCCTGACGGGAAGGAAGATGCATCCGGTTCTCCTTTGATCAGCTCTTTTCCCGAAAACTCCATCAGGATCTTTCCATCTGACTTCGGTGCTGAAATAAACGAATCATGCTTTTCAGCTGTTGCTCCTGTAAGAGGCTGGAACCAGTGCGAATAGTGAGTGGCACCCTTTTCAATCGCCCACTCTTTCATCTCATGTGCAATAACGTCTGCTGTTGCAGCCTGAAGCTCTTTACCTTCTTCGATCGTCTTTTTCAGCTCTTTGTAAGTCTTCTTCGGAAGTCTTTCCTGCATAACAGCATCATTGAAGACGTTTTCTCCAAATATTTCTGCTACACTAATCCATTCGCTCATCCCATGTACCTCTCTTTTCTACTACTCATTTTCTACTACTTATACAAAACGGTCGTTTTTTGATTCAAATAAAGGAGTCTTGCACTCACGCAAAACTCCTTTTATACCGTTTTCTTCGGACGCCTTTGTCCATGATATTATCAAAAATCAGACTATTCAGCTTTTCCGTCAGAACCGAACAGAATCATTTTCTCTTTTACTTTTTCAACGATTGCATCTGCACCCGGTTTCAGAAGTTTACGTGGATCGTATCCTTTTCCTTCAAGATCCTTTCCTGCTTCAATGTATTTGCGGGTAGCTTCTGCGAATACCAGCTGACATTCTGTATTAACATTGATCTTAGAAACTCCAAGGTCAATTGCTTTCTTAATCATATCATCCGGAATTCCTGTACCTCCGTGAAGTACGAGCGGAAGTTCTCCTGTGAGCTCCTGAACTGCTGCAAGAGTCTCAAAGCTGAGTCCTTTCCAGTTTGCCGGATATTTTCCATGAATGTTACCGATACCTGCTGCAAGGAAATCAACGCCAAGGTCTGCAATCATCTTGCATTCCTTAGGATCTGCGCATTCGCCCATTCCTACAACACCGTCTTCTTCTCCACCGATAGAACCAACTTCTGCTTCGATAGAAAGTCCTTTTCCATGGCAAAGTTTAACAAGTTCTGTAGTCTTCTCAATGTTTTCTTCGATCGGATAATGAGATCCGTCAAACATAACTGATGAGAATCCTGCATCTATACATTTCAGGCAGCCTTCATAGCTACCATGATCAAGATGAAGTGCAACCGGAACCGAAATGTCCATTTCTTTGATCATTCCATTTACCATTCCTACAACTGTTCTGTATCCAGCCATGTACTTTCCTGCGCCTTCAGACACACCAAGAATAACCGGTGATCTTAATTCCTCAGCTGCAGTCAGAACTGCTTTGGTCCATTCAAGATCGTTGATATTAAACTGTCCTACTGCATAATGACCTGCTTTTGCTTTTTTTAACATCTCTGTTGCTGAAACTAACATTTTGTATTCCTCCACTTCTCTGTTAAAGGCTTTTATAGGCTGACCCCCAGGGGAATCGAACCCCTGATTCGACCGTGAGAGGGTCGCGTCTTGACCGCTTGACCAGGGGGCCAGATGTATGTTCATTAGCTGTCTGGCTAACTCACTTGCTTAGTATAACGTACTTCTTTTCATTTGACAAGACCTTTTTTATTTTTTTACTGTTCCTCTTCCGGAACTACGATTTTAAGCGCCTGTTTCGCGTTCTTGATGCAGACACTGTCGTGTTCCCCACCGAACTCTCCATCCAGCGTCCATGGGATCTCTTCCACTGATTCAAAATGGATCTCACCTGTCTTAAATGAATAAATGTGCTTCGTATTGATCTGGCTGCTCAGAAGCGCCCCAATGATCTCCTGAAGCGCGAGCGGGTTCTTCGGTGTCCGGATCAGGGTAACCTCAAATTCTCCGTCATCAAAAAACCACATTCTTCCCGATCATATTACGGAAACCGCCAACAGATCTGGAATTCGTCACCATACCATAAATAAATTCGTCCTCAATCGTTTCTCCGTCATGTGTCACTTTTAATTTATATGACGGGATATCAAAAATTTCTGGTTGCTCCTTCCAGCACATATGCCAGATGTCCCAGAACATTCTTCATTTCCTGCTTTGTCTCATAAGATACATCCGTGAAGAGTCCGAATGTTGCAATGTACACGAACACATCTCCGTTAAACCGTCCGATATCACAGGGAAATTCTTTTCCCCCTGCAGCTGTACTTGCCGCCTGGAGAAGATTCTTCGGGATATGGAGACTGCTCGCAAAGTCGTTGGTCGTTCCTGTCGGGATGTAACCGACCGGAATCTTTTTTTCTCTCTTCATCATTCCGGTTACGACCTCATCAAGTGTTCCGTCACCACCACTGCAGATCACACGGTCATACTCCTCTGTAAATGTCTTTACTTTATAATAAGCGTCTTTATATTTCTGCGTCGGATATACAACCACTTCATATCCTGCTTTTACAATAATGTCAATAATATCAGAAAGCTTCGGTTTTAAAAGTCCCTTTCCTGCATTCGGATTATAAAATAAACAATGCTTTTTTCATACGTCCGTCCTCCTGTTATCTGTTTTTTCTCTATAAGGGCTGTCCCCACAGCTCCTTACGGATACATGCATTATAGCATAAAGAGCCTGCTTTCGGCAGACTCTTCAAAGTTTTATGCAATTATCTGTTCTTAACGTTCACAAGAAACCTTTCGATACCAGCTGCTGCTTCCTTTTCATCTGTTCCGTTCGCAACAACGGTGATTTCCTCTCCCGGCATCAGTGTCAGACTCATCATCCCCATAATGCTCTTTGCATTGACTTGCTTCTGGTCAACTTCGATATATACCGAACTTGAATACTGACTAGCTTCCTGAACAAGAAGTGCAATCGGTCTGGCGTCTAATCCCTCGGACAATTGAATCTTAACAGGTTTTTTGATCATAATGTTCCTCCTTGCTTAGCCCTTATCTCTTCCGCCATTTCACTTAACTTGCGCAATCTGTGGTTCACTCCGGACTTGCCTACCGGATTTTGCAGAAGTGCGCCTAACTCTTTTAAAGATGCCTCCGGATATGTAAGTCTTGTAAGGGCCATGTCCTTCAATCCTTCCGGCAGCTTATCGAGTCCTTTTGTTTCCTCAATATACCTTATATCGTCGATCTGCTTTACAGCAGCGGAAACCGTTTTATTGATATTCGCAGTCTCGCAGTTCACTTTTCGATTCACCGTATTCCTCATATCTTTCAATATACGGATATTCTCCAACTCCATCAGTGACTGATGTGCCTCCATCACATTCAGCACATCCACGATCTGAGCTCCTTCTTTCAGATAAACCACAAATGATTTCTTCCTTGATACAATCTTTGCGTCCAGAGCAAAACATCTCATTATCTTCTGAATCTGCTGCGCTTTTCCCATCGACGCACAGACAATTTCAAAATGATAAGACTTGCTTGGATCACTCATAGACCCCGATGCTATAAATGCTCCCCTGATATATGCTCTCTTACAACAGACTGCCTGTACGATCGTGTCACGGATCGCCATTAGTTCTTCACCTTTTGCATAAATGTAATAACTGTAATTATCTTTCCCGGCATTTCTGCGGACTACGATATCATTCTTTATATTAAACGTTTTTTCCAACAATGTAAAGCATTTTCTTGCGACCCCGAGATTTTCCGTATGTACTTTAAGACAGCACACTCCTTTGTATCCCACTCCAAATGCTCCGCACATATGAACAATTGCAGACAATTCCGCAATATCACAGTGTCTTGCTCTGGCATAATGTTCCAATAATTCTTCTTTTACTTTTCCCGAGAATGACATCTGACTTTCTACCTCGCTTTGGTGACAGCATCCTTTCCAATATCACGGTGTTCGATACGGATACCATAATTATCATTCTTACTCAATGCTTCATATAATTCATTCGCCAACGTTACCGACCGGTGCTTTCCGCCTGTACATCCGATCCCGATCACCAGCTGTGTCTTACCTTCCTGTACATAATTCGGAATCAGGAATTCCACCATATCCGTCAGTTTTGCAAGGAACATTCTTGCCTTGTCATTATCATGACATACTCCCGGACTTCTTTGTCATTCCCGCTTTTCGGACGCAGTTCATCAATATAATACGGATTAGGAAGAAAACGTACATCAAATACAAGGTCTGCATCTGCCGGTATTCCGTATTTGAATCCAAATGACAATACGGATATATACAGATTCTTATATTCTTTATTTTCCACAAAAATCTTTGACAGTTCTGCACGCAGTTCTCTTGTCAGCATATGACTGCTGTCAATCAGATAATCTGCACGCTCTCTTAAAAATTCCAGTCGTTTTCTTTCTTCTTTAATTCCTTCTTCCACTCTCCCGTCTTTTCCGGATAAGGGATGAAATCGTCTTGTCTCTTTATATCTTTTGATCAGTACATCATCACTGGATTCCAGATACAGGATCTCAAATCTTGTTCCTGACCGGTCCAGTTCTTTTAATATCTTCTTCAGTTCATAAAAATTCTGTCCACTCCGGATATCTACTCCAAGAGCAGCCTTGTTGATCTCCGTCCCCGGCACGCTTAACAGTTCTGCCATCTTCGGAATCAGCGGTACCGGCAGATTATCTACACAAAAATATCCCATATCTTCCAGCATCTTAAGTGCTGTACTTTTTCCAGCCCCGGACATTCCGGTAACGATCACACATCTCATCTTAGAACACTCCCAGTCTCTTTACTTCCGGCTCAAGCCGTACTCCTGACATTTCATACACCTTATCAGACACCTGGTTCATCAGGTTCATCACATCTGCTGCTGTTGCCTGATCCTTATTCACTACAAATCCACAATGTTTTTCAGACACCTGCGCTCCTCCGACCTGAAATCCACGAAGTCCTGCATCCTGTATCAGCTTTCCCGCGAAATATCCCTCCGGGCGTTTGAATGTACTTCCTGCACTCGGATATTCCAACGGCTGCTTTGTAATTCTTTTTTCCTTCAGGTCATCCATAACGGCTTTGATCTCTTCTTTTTTTCCATTCTCAAGTCTGATCACCGCACTTAATACAATATAGTCTTTTTTTGCGATCACACTGGTACGGTATCCGAGTTCCAGTTCATCTTTTGTCAACGTTTTTACATCCCCGTCACGGGTAAGAACGGTTACCGTTTCCAGTACATCCTTCATCTCCCCGCCATATGCTCCGGCATTCATCACACACGCTCCTCCGAGTGTTCCAGGAATTCCTGCCGCAAATTCAAAACCTGTAAGTTCTGCTTCCATTGCACGGTTAGCAATCATGGAAAGCAATGCACCCGCCTGTGCGTGAATCTCATTTTCTGTAATTTCCACCCGATTCATCTGTTTATATATCTGGATGATCACTCCTTCATATCCCTGATCGGATACCAGAAGATTACTTCCATTTCCTACTATATAATAAGGAACATTTTCCTGTGTGCACACCTCGATCACTTTTGCAACTTCTTCTTCCGTCTCTGGTGTCACAAAATAGCTTGCCGGACCTCCCACACGGAATGTTGTGTGAATCTTCATCGGTTCATCCTTTTTTACCTGTTCCACTTTTAAAATACTCAATAATTTCTTTCCTATTTCCTGATTCATTCTTGTCTCCACCTTTTTTGTCAGGTTGTTCTTCTTCCAACCGCTACTATATCATACAGAATTTTCAGTTCATAAAATTCCTGCCCTCAGACAGTAACTACATCTTACACTAAACGCCCGGTAAATTCAACGTACACTTGCAAATTTGCCTCAAATGCGGTATATTAATGCCAAGTATTTATTTTTTAAAGGAGTGAATTATACAATTGGACACGAGTGTCGCGATACAACTCATTATTCTATTGATTTTATTGATTCTTTCAGGATTTTTTTCATCTGCGGAGACAGCTTTAACAACGGTAAACCGAATGCGTATCCGCGGTCTTGCCGACGAAGGCAGCAAGCGGGCAAAAACCGTTATGTGTATTACCGATGATACCAGCAAGATGCTGAGTGCGATCCTGATCGGTAATAATGTGGTGAATCTTTCCGCCGCTTCCCTTACTACCACCCTGGCTTACAATCTTGGCGGATCTATGGTGGCAGTGGCAAGTGCAGTTCTGTCTGTACTGATCATTCTCTTCGGAGAGATCACGCCAAAGACCATGGCTACACTGCATGCGGAAAAGATGTCTCTTCGTTATGCTCCGGCCATAAATCTGTACATCAAAGTCATGACACCATTTGTATTTATCATCAATACGCTGTCGGATATTATTCTCCGCATTCTTCACATCGATCCGAATGCCGGAAATAAACAGATGACAGAATCCGAACTCCGTACGATCGTAGATGTCAGCCACGAAAGCGGTGTCATCGAATCTGACGAAAAAGAGATGATCTATAACGTATTTGATCTTGGCGATGCGAAAGCGAAAGATGTTATGGTACCAAGAGTTCATGTTACGTTCGCCGATGTAAATGCCACCTACGAAGAATTGATCGACATTTTCCGCGAGGACAAATTCACACGTCTTCCGATTTTTGAAGATACAACGGACAATGTTGTCGGTACGATCAATATGAAAGATCTTCTCTTATATGACAAAGAAAAAGAGTTTCATATCCGCGACTTTATGCGCGAGGCCTATTTCACTTACGAATATAAGAATATTTCCGAATTACTTGTGGAGATGCGCCAGGCTTCTTTTAACATTGCCATCGTTCTGGATGAATACGGCGAAACTTCCGGACTGATCACATTAGAGGATATCCTGGAAGAAATCGTCGGAGAAATTCATGATGAATATGACGAAAACGAAGAAGACTTTATCAAACAGGTTGGTGAACGCGATTATATCGTAGAAGGTTCCACGAATCTGGATGACTTAAATGACAGGCTCGATCTTAATCTGACCTCAGAAGAGTATGATTCCGTCGGTGGATTCATTATCGAGCATCTGGACCGGCTTCCTGAGATTGGCGACGGCGTCACCACCGAAGACGACATCCATCTGGTTGTAGAAAAATTAGACAAAAACAGAATTGAAAGTGTACATTTATATCTGCCGGAACCAAAACCGGAAGATGAAGAAGGAGACGAGGATTAATCCCCGTCTCCTTTTTATTCTTCATCTTTCACTTCTTCTCCGGCAAGTTTCAGAATATCTTCGATCTCATCCTCGCTGATTCCAAGTCTGTCTGCAACTTCATCCACGCTGACTTTACGTCCGTATTCTTCTTTCATACTCTTGATCGTCTCATCAAGTTCTGTAACTTTCTCAACCATCTTATGATCTCTTCTCTTTACTTCTGTCTGCGACTCCAACGCTGCCAGCATTCCGGCACGTATCTGTTCCAGAATCTCTTCTTCATCTTTTTCCTTCTGGATCTCTTTTAATGCCAGCATCAGTACAATGTTTCCTTCCTGGATCATATCACCGATAAACACTTCCGGATGATGCAGTCTCACCGCTTCTTCTACCACTTTCGGAAGATAATATGCCATGCGCATCTCTTCCGGTGTCTCTTCATTCATATCGCCAAGACTTCGCAGATATTCTTCTACGTATTTCTGTTCGTCCGGGCTTAATGGCTGTTGTTCTTCATTTTCCGCTTCTTTTACCGTACCTCCGGCCTGTTTATAACCGATCACCGCCATCTTCATCGATAACAGGTAATCACAGACCAGATTCATCTGTTCCTGCGAAAGTCCGTCCTCTTCAAAATACTTTTCCACTTCATCTACGGTAATCTTTCCATTCTGATCTTCTGCAAGCGCAAGTACTCCCGCAAGCTTTTCTTTAAACTGTAATCTATCTGCCATTTTATTCCTCCATCTTTTTATTACTTTTATTCATACATACACATTTTATTGTTGTCTTAACACTCCCAAAGCAATTCCATAATATTATGAAATGACCCTCGTGTCAATTGCTATACCATCCGCCATCATATTCTCCTGTATATGCCAGAACTAAAAAAAGACTTGTTTTACACTGTTTTGTAAAACAAGTCCCTTTTTAATTTATCTTCTATTCCATGGAGTGGTGTTTATATAACCCGTACAGATATAAGCTGCCCCCGACCAATCCTACGATCAATCCTCCGTAGATTCCTGCACACATGAGATTTTCCAAATTACCCGTGATAGAAAATCCCAAAAATTTGCAGATCAGCATTCCCGCTCCCATCGTTGCTGCCATCCATCCAATCATATTAATTACCAGAAAGGCACTGACAGCCCCTTCTATTGTAAATTCTTTATTCAACATATTCCACAGATATCTCATCTCTAAACGCCTCCCGTTTTTTGAATCTTTACTCTTATTTCTTTTTCTGATTCAAGTATAGAAAGGTTATGTTAAATAAAATACCCCGGCAATGAAAAATCTATGTTAAATCTTCTCCTGCACGATCAAAGTCTGATATCCTGCCCGCTTCAGACGGCGCTCCATCTGTACCGCATCATTTAAATTATCAAATTCTCCTACATAGACTCTGTAATACGGACCGGACCGGTCAATGTACACCGGATACTCCTGCTCCAGAAGTTCATTCTGCAGCCGGTTCGCATAGCGTTGATTCCGGAACAAGCCCACCTGCACCCGGTACACCGGAACTTTTTCTTCTTTGATCAGCCCATTACTTTCCAATGTGTTCAGAATCCCATCTGCAATTGCCTGTGCGATATCTTCAAAGTTATCATCAAACAGACGGTTATCTGTGTCCGAATTCAGGAATCCGGCTTCTACCAGTATCGCCGGCATTTTTGTACGTTTAAGAACCACCAGATCCGGTCTTGCTTTCACGCCCAGATTCACGAATCCTACACCTTCGAGCTGCTCATTGATATCCTGTGCCATCTTGTATTTGAGTCCCGACAGATCATAGATCAGACTTTCAACTCCTTCCACCTCATTATCGGCAGGAAACGAATTTCGGTGAATTGAAATAAAGAGATCTACTCCTGCCTGATTCGCTTTCATTGCTTTTTCATATGGTGTCTCGTAGACATCGGTTGTTCTGGTATACTCTACATCAATTCCTCTGTCTGATAAAATCTCTCCGATCGCAAGCACTAGTTTCAGGTTGTCATCTTTTTCCTGCCGGCCTTCATACACGGCTCCCGGATCTCTTGCACCGCCATGGCCAGCATCCAGCATGATTGAATATGCCATAGATGTCTCCTTTTTGATTATTCTTTCATATATAAACTATGACATACCTGATAAAAAAGTGTATATAAACAAAGTAAAAGAATCGTCGATCACAACTGTGCAACTTTATGTGGATTCAAAATATTCTTCGGATCAAACACTTTCTTAATTCCATTCATCAGTTCCAGATTCTCTATCGGAAGTGATTTCCTGAGATATGGCTTCTTTGCAAATCCAATTCCATGTTCACCGGATACCTGTCCTCTTAACTCATGTGCTTTCTGATATATTTTCTCCATGGTATCTTTCATACGTTTTTCCCATTCTTCATCGCTTAAATCATCTTTCAAAATATACGCATGAAGATTTCCATCTCCCGCATGACCAAAACTTTTAATACGGATATCCTTTTCTTTCTGAAGATTATGAAGATATACAACCATATCATTGACACAGTTTCTCGGAACAACCATATCTACTTCGTCCATATAAGTCGTAGATCCTTTGATTGCTTCCAGAAATGCACCTCTTGCCTTCCAGATAGATTCTTCTCTTTCCTCTGTATCTGAGATCAACACATCCAGTGCTCCCTGCTCCAGACATAATTTCGCTACTTTTGCATACGCCTCTTCAATCTCTTCTACAGAATTTCCATCAAATTTCAACAGCAGATATGCATCTGACTGCTTATCCGGAAATGCTTTTCCCAGATATTCTTCTGCATCTTCAATGACTTCTCTCTGCATGAATTCGACTGCTGTCGGTATGGTCTTGGATTTAATGATTACCGGTACTGTATCGATTGCCTGCTCCAGTGTCGGGAAAGGTATCAAAAGACTGATCACCTTTTTCGGCAGCGGAAGTAATTTTAAAATTGCTTTCGTAATAAATCCAAGCGTTCCTTCCGAACCGATGATCAGATTTTTCAGATCATAACCGGAACTGTTCTTAACAACTTTCCCTCCGAACTGCGTGATCTCTCCGTTAGGGAGAACCACTTCCAATCCCATCACATAATCTCTTGTCACACCATATTTTACTGCTCTCATGCCACCTGCATTTGTGCTGATATTTCCTCCGATGGTCGCTGATTTCTCTCCAGGATCCGGTGGATAGAAGAAATCATGTTCTTCTACATAACTTCCAAGTTCCATCAAAAGAACTCCCGGCTCCACTGTAACTGTAAGATTTTCCTCGTCCAGTTCCAGAATATGATTCATAAGCGTGGTGTCGATCATAATTCCATGTTCGATTGCTACGGAAGATCCTACCAGTCCGGTTCCTGCACCTCTTGGTGTTACCGGAATTGTATGTTCATATGCATATTTCATGATCGCTGATATCTCTTCCGGTGATTTTGCCCTTACCACTATATCCGGATAGCTGCTTGTTCCTCCCAACTCATCATGACTGTATTCTTCATTAATAAAGTCTCCGACCAGTACCCGTTCTTCGTCCTTTACAATCTCTTTTATATATGTAATATCTGCATTATCCAGCTTTTTATATTTTTCCATGATTATGCTCCCTTCTTTTCTTCTATCTTCTGAATCAGCTGCGGGATCACATCATAAAGATCTCCCACCAGACAATAATGTGCGGTTTTAAAAATCGGTGCTTTTTCATCTTTATTGATTGCAAATATCGTTTCCGAATGGTTCATACCCGCAGTAAACTGAACTGCTCCGGAGACCCCACAGGTAATAATAAGCTTCGGTCTGACTGTACGCCCGCTTAAACCTATCTGACATTTCGCCGGCAGCCATCCGGACTCTGTCATTGGTCTGGTACATGCAAGTTGTCCCCCCAGAAGATCTGCAAGTCTTGAAGCATCTCCAGATCTTCCTGTTTCTTTACACCACGACCTGCTACTACAAGCACATCTGCATTTTCAATGAATTTTTCCTTTTCTTTTAATACAATATCCAGTACATCTACATGTGAGTCCAGTCTTTCTTTCGCAATTGTACAGTTTACAATTTCACCCGTTTCTTCTACTGATCGCTTAGGTGCATTCATGATCTTATATCTCACGGTAGCCATTTGCGGCCGGTGATACGGCGTCTTGATATGTGCCATAATATTTCCACCAAAAGGCCGGACGAATTTGAGAAAGATCTGTATCTTCATTCATTTCAAGAATCGTACAATCTGCTGTCAATCCGGTCTTCATCCTTGCCGCCACTCTTGGTGCCAGCTGTCTTCCAACGGTCGTTGCACCCACCAGAATAGACGATGGTTTCACATTCTGAATAAAATCTTCAAAAACGGCTGTATATGGTTCGATCTTAAACCGCTCCAGTTCCGGTTCGTCATATATGAATACTTTGTCAGCTCCATAATGCAGCAGTTCATGACTCTTTTCACTTATATGATTTCCCATGAATACTGCATATACCGGATGACCGGTTACCTGCGCCAGTTCTCTTGCTTTTCCCAGCAGTTCCAGCGTTACCGGATGGATCTTTCCATCTACATGATCCACATATACAGCAATTCCTTTCCATTCTTCTTTATTCACACTTGGTCTTGCTGTATCTTCTACATATTCCACTGCGCCTTCCGGACCTTTCTTTACACAAAGGCGGCACATCTTACAGGCAGCATTGATTGAAAGTTTTCCATCTTTTTCTTCCATTGCCCCAAACGGACAGATCTTAACCAGTTCTTGATTATCTGTAACTTTTTCCTGATGTATGATTAATTTAGCCACTTTCTTTTCCTCCTACACGAATTTCATTTCCACGATTTTATCAAACAATTTCTCTACAAGCACATCTCCAGCTTCATTCCATATCTCTTTTTTATCATTCACAGCAGGTGGAAATATCTTCTGCACCTGTGTCGGCGATCCATTCAGACCATAATGCATTTCATCGGTATCTTTCATATCTTTCAGGGACAGCACATTGATTTCACGCTCTTTCGTCTCCGTCTTTTTCACATAAGATGGAAGTCTCGGTTGGAAAATATCTTTATTCACAGCAAGGAGACATGGAAACTGAACCTTTGCAATCTCAACTTCCTCCGGCAGATCCATGCTGACGGTAATTCCGTCTTCCTCAACTTTATTGATCTTTACAACATCTGCTACACTCGGAATGTTCAGCCACTCGGAAATCTCCGGTCCTACCTGAGCAGTATCTCCATCCGTTGTCTGACGTCCGCAGAGGATCAGATCGAACTCACCGCTCGCTTTGATCCCCTGTGCCAGCGTATAACTCGTAGCCAGCACATCTGCTCCTCCGAATTTGCGGTCTGACAAAAGTGTTCCCGCATCCGCTCCCATCGCAAACGCTTCCCTGATCACCTGTTTTGCCTGAGGTGGTCCCATAGAGATTACCTGTACTGTTCCGCCTGTCTGCTCACGTATTCTGAACGCTGTCTCCAATGCATAGAGATCATAAGGATTCATCTTTGATGCTGCTCCGTCTCTTTTTAACACTCCGGTAACCGGATCCACTTCCACTTTATTACTCTCTGGTACCTGCTTGATACAAACAAGAATCTTCATATCTGTTTCTTCCTTCCTTTTTTTGAATATTTTATAAATAATTTTTTATCTCATTCTGCTTCCGGCATATGCCACAAGATCGATAACAGCGCAAGAACAAACGCTAAAAGTTTCATTGTGATGTGCCCTCCATTCATAACGTTTCATAATTGGTACTACCATTGTTTGCATAACAAAAACTTGCCTCAAGCAAGTTTCTATGTGCTTTATTATTTTCCATTTATACCCGCCAGTAGAAATGGACCAACACATTGGTCGTACCACTTTTTTCGTGTATTTAGTATGATTCTTGTGGATTTAAAAGTCAATATTTGTTTATTTTTTCACATCATTGATTTTTTATAGACAAATTTGTAGATTTTTTCACCAATTTTTTTCTTACACGCTCAGGTGATCAGGTATCTGTATGACCTGCAACTGCTTCTTACGAACGCATGACATAAAAAAGCGGCTGCCCGCCGGTTTCCCACCGTCAAAGCAACCGCTTAATTTCGCATTTTGCAAAGCATCTTTCCTTTTATGCTCTCTATACTTTTCTATTTTCCCGCTCTTTTAAAATCTCATTGATCAGCATAAAGTGACATTTTAATGCTTCCTGACCTTTCGTTTCGTCTTTCTCTTTCAGTGCTTCTATCAATTTTTTATGATATTCATTTAACATTTTTTTCCGCTCTTCCGTACGCAAAATCTCTGCACGCATATCGTGAATAAATAAATCGATCACACCGGAACATGCCTCCAGAAAATCCTGCACCAGTATATTGCCCGACGCCTGTGCGAGTGTATAATGCAGTTTCTTATCCAGTGCTGCATTCTTTACATCATCCTGACTCCGATCCAGTTCCTTTACTGCTTTCTCCATTTCTTCTATCTGACCATCTGTTGCGTTCTCTATTGCAAGCGAAAAGGCCAGACATTCCAACGCCTGACGTATCTGACTGATCTGCCTGTAGTCTATCTGATCCATAGCAAACATCATCGTCATCGTCTCCGCAAGACTTTTCTGAAATTCGCAGGTAATATAATTTCCCGATCCCTGCTGCGAAGAAATTACTCCTGTCATATCCATGATACGGATTGCCTCCCGCACCGAATTACGGCTTACATTCAACCGTTCTGCGATATCCCGCTCCGGCGGCAGTTTCTCCCCCGGACGAAGTTCTCCATCCAAAATCTTCTTTTTAAAGTAATCAATTACGCCTTTATAAGCCTTCTGCTGTCTCTCCATCACATTCCTCTTTCATTACGCGACCACAAGTGGAACACCCAGTTCTTTTGCTTTGCTGACATTCTCTTTAGAAACTCCGTCATCTGTAATAATCTTATATACTTCGTTTGTCGGACAGATTACAGACAGATAGCCTCCTCCGAATTTGCTGCTGTCTGCAAGTACATATACCTTCTCTGCCGCTTTCATGATCGCTTTTTTTACTTCCATCTGTGGCGTGGCAATGGAAGTAAGACCCACATTAAAATTAATACTGTGAACACCGATAAATGCTTTATCCACATGGAACTTTGACATATTCTGGATTGCCACATCCCCCATTGTTGCCGCAAGATGTCCCGTCACATAGCCTCCGATCATAAAGAGTTCCACATGTCCGACTCCCGCCAGCTCATTGCCGGTGATCAGGGAATTGGTCACAACCGCAATCCTTTTTTCCGGATGGTTCCGGATCTCCCTGGCAAGGTAGAAACTGGTCGACGCATCATCGATGATGATCGTATCCCGGTCTTCCAGAAAATCATAAGCCATTTCCGCAATCTGCTTTTTCTGTGCGACATTCCGGTAGAGGGATTCTGTCGAATATCTTCCGCTTTCAGTTTCTGCCGTTTCCAGCTTCACCGCTCCGCCATGGGTGCGCTTCAACAATCCTTCTATATCCATCGCTTTGATATCATTCCTGATCGTCACTTCCGAGCATCCGAATTCCCTGCTCAGATCTGTTACCTTTACTTTTCCTTTTCTGTCAAGTTCTCTTAATATCTCATTTCTACGTTCTTCCATGGCTGCCTCCCTGCAACTATCTCTTAATAAATAAGTTTACACTATCTGTTTATATTGTCAAGCACACAGCCATTTCCTTTTTCAAAACAATCCCCATATTTTCTCTGTTATCTCATTCTCACCTTACTCTGTCCAAGCTGTGTGGCAATGATGGTAAATATCGGTACAAACTGGTCTCCAAAATCCTGTTTTGGAAGAATCATTGCACATTCCGGTGCATAATAGATTCCAATCGTCTTCGGTGTCACTACCGCTCTCTCTATATGATCCCATTCATAGGTTCTGCTCTCTCCATTCTGCCTTATCATAATACCGGCTTCCAAAAATGTATACTCTGCCGGCGAATTATATTCTTTATTTATAACAACCTGTTTTTTTTCGCCCGCATCTTAAGCTGGATCGGCGTACTGCCGAGGAACAGTGCTGCCGCAGCAAGATAAAGTGCTGCCCCCGCACCATTTACCTTTCCTGTTGTATAAGAAAAGATTCCCAGAAAAATGATTGCCAGTCCAAGGATATTCACCAGAAAACCGCTGAATTTGGAATATGCATGGAACAAGAGGAAATCATACAACGCTTCCTTTGTCATGTTCACTGTCATCCGGCTTTCTTTGATCGCATCTGCTGATCCTGTCGTTTCATTTTCTGTTGTTACATTTTCTTCTGCCTTATTCTCTGGTGTACTCATAGCATAACCTCCTGTATTTTTATTTCTTTCTTTTTTCAGAAAAGTCCTTTTATACTTTGACATATAAAAGGACTGAAATGTTATCTGTATTACGGTTCAGATTAGTTTGCTTTTACTTTATCATAAGCCCAGCCTTCCGGACTGTAGATACCTTTCTGTCTCTTCTGCATCCATTTATCAAATGCTGCTGTAATGAACGGGCAGAGGAACAGTGTAATGATAGATGCTGTCGCGCACTGTGCTGTTGCCATACTTACCATACCTTCCATTGAAGGATCTGCTTCTGCAACTGCTGCAGGTGTCATAGCTGAGTTCAGGGCTGTTGTACCGATAGCTGCACCCATCGCATTTCTTTCCTTCTTTGGAAGAAGAAGATTGATTACAAAGAAGAAGATAACTGCTGTTGCTGCAGAGATCAGTCCAAGTACGATACCGGAAGCTCCTGCTGTCAGAATTGTCTTAACATCAGTCTTCGCGCCGATAGAAATCGTCATGAAGAATGTTACGATCGGCTGCGCCGTCTTACATGCATCACGGAATCCTTTGTCCAGATTTCCCCAGATGAATCCGATAAGCAGTGGTACTAATACTGCGATCAGGGATTTGATCGGGATATTAGCAAGTCCTGTTGCACCAAGTGCGATCAGTGTAAAGAATGGTCCGTCATTCAGTGACAGGATTGAGATTGCTCCTGTATCTGTTGCATTTCCGAACTGTGAAGAAAGGGAAATGTACAGTGATCCGTTTGAGTTCGTGATTGCTGCGATCAATACGAATGGTGCGATTCCAAGGAATCCTTGTGGTCCGCAGATCTTACCAACAATAAGACCAACGATAACTCCAAGCAAGAACTTGGTACCGGTCATAATTACACCTTTGTAAAGCGGCATACCTACCTGTTTGATGTCGATCATAGATCCACATACGATCAGGAAGAATCCCATCATACATGCATTTCCTTCATAGAACAGTGCTGTTACATATCCTCCGATCTGGAATACCTGCGGTACAAATGTTGCAAGTACAACCGCAATTACCAACGGGATGATTACCAGACCTCCCGGGAGGTTTTTCATTTTGTTCAGAATATCAAGATCTTTTCTTGTGTCCTGAGGCTGTTTGTTTTCTTCGCTCATGTTCTCTCTCCTTTTCTCTTTTTTGATGCGTTTTTTTCGTTTATGATCAGGATGGCTTTCCCCGATGCTATCTTGCTGATTCTTTAAACAGACGCTCTACGATATCGCAGGCTGTATTGTCATTTCCTGTAAGTCCGCCTTTTCCTACGACCGGAAGTCCGTCATATTTTCCCACCAGTCTTCCAACGTCTGTCTGTGGAATCACATAGTCCATCACTTCGATGCACTCAACTCCCAGCTGATAGCATACATTTACCATCGTGTCACCACCTGTAGTATACAGACCGGCAATTCGTTCTCTTCCGACCTGTTCCAGTACCTGCGAGATAATGGTTCCAAGTCCGGCATTGATACGGTTTGCGCTCATTCCGCCTGCATAGCCATGTTTTTTATCTTCTTCATCCAGATTCAGAAGTTCTCCGTGAAGTGCTGTCTCAAACAGGATCGCTCTTGGCTGTTCACCGCTTTCAATCAGTTCGACTGCTTTGTTCACTGCTTTGAACGCTTCGTCTAACGCTTCATCCCCGCCATTGATCAGAGGAATCGGTTCTACGCTGATTCTGACATGTCTGGAATCTTCACATAATACCTCCATCTGCTTCTTCGTAACCGGCGTTGCACTTCCGGCTGCGATCAGGACTGTCTTTCCTTCTTCACTTGCTGCCGGTGGGATATTCGGCTGTTCTTCCTGGATCAGTCTTCTTCTGTACGCAAGTTTGGAAGTAAACGGTCCCGGATCCACTGCAACTACGTCCCAGTCAAGCTCAATACAGGCCTGTGCGATCTGATCCACATCTTCCAGTGTGATCGCATCAACAATGATGACACTTGCGCCATCATTTCTTACTTCTGTAAGCGCTTCCCTGATTCCTTCTTTTCCTTTCAGAACCTGATCTAATGTAACCAGTCCGACCTTTCTTCCAGTCTGGCCTGCAAGAAGTCTTGGTATGTAATTTTCTTTTACCGGTGTACGTACATCCTGTGCAACCGGTGTGTTGATCAATGCCACGCCATCGATCACCGAATATCCGCCAACAAGGATTCTTCTGGACTGTGGCATTGCCGGCACGACAACTGCCACTGTATCTTCATTCAGCTGATCTAACATTGCATCAACTTCCACGCCTACGCCGCCGCGCAACGTTGTATCAATACGTTTTGAAAAGTATTTTACTCCCATCGCTTTTAATGCATTGGTAGCTGATTTTACTTTCTCATATGCTTCTTCTTTTGGAAGTGGTCTTGAATTACTGCTGATCAGAATTGCGTCAAGAGATGCTGTCTCTCTTGCTTTCTGCGCTGCTTCTTCATTAAAAAATACTGCTGTTCTTGCTTTCGATCTTGCTAATAATACACCTGTCGTTGTTGCTCCTGTCAGGTCATCCGCAACTGCTCCTATCAAAGGCATGATGCATTCCTCTCTTTCTATCCGTTCACTTAGTCTCTGTACACAAAAAGAATCCACCAATCCTTTTTGTGTATCTTCGTTGTTACTTTCCCTTTATAAATTTATGAATTAGTTCTCTTTTTTCTCATGCTGTTTTGCCGCATATTCTGCAACTACTTTTGTAGACTCGATCAGACTGATACATCCTGCAATTCCTTTACCTGCAATGTCAAATGCTGTTCCATGGTCTACAGAACTTCTGATGAATGGAAGTCCGAATGTAAGTGTTACGGATTTTTCAAAGTCTAACGTCTTACAAGCGATGTGTCCCTGATCATGATATAAAGAAAGGATTGCATCGAATTTACCGGATTTTCCAATGTGGAATACGGAGTCAGCCGGACAAGGTCCGATTGCATTGATTCCTTTTTCCTGAGCAGCTTTTACCGCCGGCTCGATCTCATCAATCTCTTCACGCCCGAATAATCCGTTGTCTCCGTTATGCGGATTTAATCCTGCAACTGCGATCAGTGGATTCTCGATTCCGACTTTTCTTAACTCTTTGTCGATGTTAATAACATCTTCAAGGATGACATCTTTTGTAGCATAGTGACATGCATCTACCAGTGACATATGTCTGCTTACGAAGAATACTCTTAATTTGTGGCAGGAGAACATTGTCAGAGCGTATGGAGAATGTGTTACATTCTGATAGATTTCTGTATGTCCAGGTTCTTTTACACCGATCAGTTTGATTGCTCCTTTGTGGATCGGTGCTGTAGAAACTGCATCGATCTTTCCTGCTTCTCCGAGTTCGATGGATTTCATGATCCAGTCAACTGCCATCTGTCCTGCAAGTGCCTGAACCTTTCCCCACTCGATAGAATCTGTATCGTAATCGCCTGTCTCGATGATATCTACGGTTCCGAATTCATATTTTGCTTCCGATGGATCTTCTATCTTATTGTATTTCAATTCTTTTCCAAGAACCTTTGCAGCTCTGTCCATGATTGCGATACTTCCGATTACAAACGGACGACAACAGTCGTGGATTTCTTCGCTTAACATTGTTCCTACTACGATCTCAGGCCCGATACCTGCCGGATCTCCCATTGTGATTGCTGTAACTGGTTTATACTGTGTACTCATAATCTTTTATTTTCCTTTCGTTTATTTTTGTTTATGTTTTCGTTTTGATGTTTATATCTTACATTCCTTCTTCTGTTTTTGCAACAGTTTTTCTGTTTGTTTTGTAACTTTATCACAATTGCATAGTTTCTTTTTCTTGTTTTTGTGCATATTTTAACAGCTTGTTAACGTTTTATCAGTGTTTTTCTATATTTTCTTTTTCTTTCGATTATTTTTGTTTTTATTATTGCTTTTCTTACCACTTTAGGAATATAATCTTAAAAAAAGAAAATTAAAATCAAATATACGAAAACGGAGGGTATCATGAGTAAAAAACTTTTTTTTGGAAGTAACCTGAAAATGTACAAGAATATAAAAGATACCGTTTCCTATCTTCAGGATCTGGAATCTCTGACAAAAGATATAAGCAGGGATGAAATCGAATTATTCATCATTCCTTCTTATACTACCCTGGATAGTGCCTCAAAAGCAATCGACCAGAAAAATATCCGTCTGGGCGCACAGAATATGTGCTGGGAAGAACAGGGACAGTTCACAGGAGAGATTTCTCCCCTGATGCTTCAGGAAGCAGGCATCGGCCTTGTCATGATCGGTCATTCCGAACGCCGTCATGTATTCGGCGAGACCGATATGGAAGAGAACAAGAAAGTTCTCTGCGCACTGCAACACGGATTCAAGACTCTTTTATGTATCGGAGAGACTGCAGAGGAAAAAGAATTCGGCATCAGCGCCGAAGTGCTCCGTACACAGTTAAAGGTAGGATTTCATGGTGTATCTGCCGAAGACGCCAAGAACATCTGGGTGGCATACGAACCGGTATGGTCCATCGGAGTCAACGGAACTCCTGCTTCTGCTGATTATGCAGAAAAAATGCACAAAGTCATCAAAGCAACTTTATGCGAGATCTTCGGTGATGCAGCCGATGAGATTCCGGCACTTTACGGTGGAAGCGTAAATCCTGGCAATGCATGTGATCTGATCGTTCAGCCATCCATCGACGGGTTGTTCACAGGACGTGCCGCATGGCAGGCAGACAAATTCAATACTTTGATCCGGGATGCAATCAGCGCACATGGCGCAAAATAAAGCTTCTTTATATAGTAAGAAGACATTTTATCAGATGTTACTTTAATAAAAAAATCAATTCATAATTCAAGGAGGATAATTATTATGAAAATCGCAATCGGATGTGATCCAAACGCACAGCAGGCAAAAGAGGAACTGATCAAATTTATGGAAGATAAGGGCTATGGAGAGATCAAAGATTTCGGAAGCGAAGATCCAATCTACGCCAACACAGCAGTTGCAGTTGCAGAGGCTGTTGCTTCCGGTGAATATGACCGCGGAATCCTGATCTGTGGAACAGGTCTTGGTGTTTCCATCGCGGCAAACAAAGTAAAAGGGGCTTATGCGGCATTACTTTCAGACATCTACTCAGCAAAAAGAGCGCGTCTCAGCAACGATGCCAACATCGCATGTATGGGAGCTTTCACCATCGGAAACAAATTAAGAGAAGAATTAACAGATGCTTTCCTGACAAACGAATTCGTTCCGGGATGCTCTTCTCAGCCAAAGGTAGATGCTTTCAGAGACTATGAAGCAGTTCACCAGAAATAAATGACAAAAGGCAGATATTATCATTTTTTCATTTCTCCAATTATTATCATACGAAAAGCCCGGATTTTTCATCCGGGCTTTTCACATGTCTTACTTCATGTTCTTTTTCATAACTACATATCACATATGTTCTTCTAGAGATTGTGATTTCTCTTTTCAATATCCATGATCATGTCCACTCTCATCCCATGTCTTCCGCCTGCAAATTCAGCATTCAGCCATGCATCAATAATACATTTTGCAGTTTCAATACCGATCACACGTGCTCCAAATGCAATCACATTCGCATTATTATGCTCTTTTGCCATCTTTGCAGTATATGGTTCACTGCATACAACCGCACGGATACCATTCACTTTGTTCGCTGCAAGAGAGATTCCTGCTCCGGTTCCACAGATTGCAATTCCCTGATCGACCTCTCCACTTGCCACTGCATTACCAAGCTTTTCACCATATTCCGGATAATTACAGCTTTCATAAGAATCCGTTCCATAATTCACCACTTCGTGTCCCAGACTCTTCAGGTAATCCACAACCTCATTCTTCATATCTACCGCTGAATGATCATTCGCAATTCCAATCTTCATATTATCGTTCCTACCTTTATCTTTCATATTTTACTCATTTATATTATAATTAGTAGCGAAATAAATATCAATGTTTTCAGAAATGTTTTATATAAGGAGTTTTTTATGGTTAAATTAATTGCCAGCGATCTTGATGGCACACTACTTCAAAATGGTGCACATGATGTAAATCCAATTGTTTTCGACCAGATCCGTATACTGAAAGAGCATGGAATCCTGTTTGCAGCGGCCAGCGGACGCCAGTATCTGAATCTGCGCAGATTGTTCACTCCTATTCAGAATGATATCGCATATATAGCTGAAAATGGTTCTCTTTGCATATATAATGAAGAGACCATTTCCAAAGGGATTATCGAACAGGATCTTGCTTACCGCATTCTGGATGAAGTTGCCAAATATCCACAATACAACTGCATTATCTCCGGCGAGCGTGTCTGCTACAGCACCTCAAAAAATCCGAAATTCTATGATCACATGGTAAATGTGATTAAGAATAACATGAAATTCATCGATGATCCTAAAACTGAAATTCCGGAACCAATCCTGAAGATTGCAGTCTGCGACTACAGCGGAACTGATGAATGCGAAAAACATTTAAAGGAAATGTTTTCTTCCGACATTAAAGTGGTTACTTCCGGCAATCTCTGGGTAGACTTTATTTGTCCGACCGCCAACAAAGGAAGCGCACTGAAAGATCTGATCGATCATTTACATATCGATGCAAAAGACTGTGTCGTATTCGGAGATCAGTATAACGATGTTGAGATGCTACAGACCGCCGGAACGAGTTATGCCATGGCAAATGCAGCACCAGGCATCGATAAATACGCAACTCATGTTACCGATTCTGTAGAGAAGATCTTACAGCAGATTATTGATGAGCTTTAAAAACGGGCGCTGCATAATACAGCGCCCGTTTTCATCCTCTACGAGGAGATAATTGGAACAATAATAATACAATTTGCTTATTCATACTTTTCAAAAATCCTACACAATAGAAACGCCTGTACATACGTCAGTACCGCAAATCCAAAAAAACACCCATATAATACTTGCAACGACAAATGATCTGGATGTGAACAAGGTCAAAATCACGGATCCAACGCTCAGTCCCACGATTACGATTGTGGACGGAATATGCGCTGCCGCAAGAAGCAATGCATTGCGTAATGTCGCAAAAATTCCATTTTCAAATCTTGCAATATATGGGAACAGATACTGAAACATCAAGATCCATGTTCCAAGGATTACCGCAAGCACAACACGCATAATACTGTACATACCACTTCCCTTCAGGACTCCGATCAAGCGAAAATCCACGAACAGCAATATGGCAATGACAGCCATGATCAACCAGCAGATGGTTGCCGGTTTGAAGTTTCTCTTATAAGCTTTCCAGAATTCCTTCCATACCGACGGATCTTCCCCTCTTGCCATCTTCATTGCTACCGTATACAGAGCGCTTAAGGACGTTCCGATGGTAAGCACCGGAATACATCCAGCCACAAATATCATATTCAATATAATAATATCCCCCAGTCGTCCAAGCACTCTCATTACCGGACTGTCAATTGCCCAAAATTTCATATCTTAACCGCCTCTACTTACTTAATCTGATTACATTCCAAGATGCTTTTCCAAGAAGAGTTGTCATGATTCCACCATCCATCTTTGAACGATTTACTGTCTTTGGTACTACTTTTTCTTCGTAAGAACTATTTACCAGCTTCAGATCAGATTCTTCCATAACGATATGCTCTACCAAATGGAATCCTTCCATACCTCTTAAGTCTGTTGTCAGTTCAATATCATCTTCCAGTGTACGGTTAACAGCGAAGATTGTAAGCTCTTCTTTCTCTTCATTATACACTGCAACGCTTTCTACGTCAGTAACATTTTCATGTTTTGCCGTATCATGCTTTGTTGTCTGTACCAGAGGCATCAGTGCTACGCCACGACCATACTTGGAAGCGTGAAGGAATGGATAGAAGATCGTCTGCTTCCATGCTGCTCCGCCGCCTTGATCTGTCATGATCGGTGCGATAACATTAACCAGCTGTGCCAGGCAGGCAATCTTTACTCTGTCTGCATGTTTTAACAATGTGATCAGCATCAGACCAACTGCCAGTGCATCCTCAAATGTGTAAATGTCTTCCAGCATCGGAGGTGCTACCTGCCATGGGTGGTTCTGGGTAATGTCGTCATCAGCTGCATTTGAATGGAACCATACATTCCATTCATCAAAGCTAATGTTGATGTCTTTCTTTCCACGTTTTTTCGCTTTTACATAATCGCATGTTGCGATGACTGTTCGGATGAATTCATCCATGTCATCAGAGCATGCAAGAAAATCTGCAGTATCATCATCACGGTTACCATAATATTGGTGCATTGATACATAATCTACATAATCATAGGTACTTTCCAGTGTTGTAGACTCCCATTTCGGGAATGTCGGCATATCAAGTGCAGAACTTCCGCAGGATACCAGTTCAATTGACGGATCGATCAGTTTCATTGCTTTTGCCGTCTCTTCTGCAAGACGTCCATATTCTTCCATTGTCTTGTGTCCGAGCTGCCACGGTCCGTCCATTTCATTTCCGAGGCACCATACCTTGATGTTGTGAGGATCCTTTACACCATGTTTGATACGAAGGTCACTGTATTTTGTTCCACTCGGATGGTTACAGTATTCCAGAAGGTTGCAGGCATCTGCAATCCCTCTTGTACCAAGGTTTACCGCCATCATCATATTGGAATTTACTTTATCTGTCCATTTTGCGAACTCATTTAATCCAATCTTATTCTCTTCCAGGCTCCTCCACGCAAGTTCCAGACGTGCCGGACGTTCTTCTACAGGTCCTACACTGTCTTCCCAGAAGAAATTAGATACAAAGTTTCCACCCGGATAACGGATGATTGGTACATCCAGTTCTTTTACCAGATCAATGACATCTTTACGGAATCCATCATTATCTGACAACGGATTGCCCGGCTGATATAATCCATCATATACCGCACGTCCAAGATGTTCAATGAAAGAACCATAAATTCTTTCATCTACTTTTGAAATCTGGAAATCTTTATCAATGATCATCTTTGCTGTCTTACTCATTTTCACCCTCCTATTATTGCAATGATTATTCTTTTACCGCACCTGCCGTCATACCTTCAATAAAATACTGCTGAAAACATACAAACAGTATAAAGATTGGTATAATCGAGAAGAACGAACCCACAACCAGGAGTGAATAATTATCTCCGTATGGGTTGATCAAAGTGTTCAGTCCAAGTGTCAGTGTATATTTTTCCGAAGAACGGATTACCAGTAATGGCCACAGGTAATTGTTCCATGCATTCATACCATTCAGGATTGCCATTGCCGCAAAAGCCGGTTTCATAATCGGCATGATCAGTCTAAAAAAGATACCATACTCTGTTGCCCCATCGATTCGTCCTGCCTCCAGAAGCGACTTCGGAAGTCCCAGGAGATACTGTCTGAAAAAGAAAATCGTGGATGCATGCGCAACAAATGGTAATACGATTGCAATATAGCTATCCATCAGTCCCCAGTTTGTCATCTGTTTGTACAGCGGAAGCATGATAACTTCCAGCGGAACAGATAAGATTAGGAGCACAATAACGAACATTAAATTCTTTCCTTTGAATTCATAGGCTGCAAATCCATATCCTACAAATGCGCTTACAAGAAGTGTTGCTACCACTGTAACAACCGTAAGGAAAATACTGTTAAAGAACCATCTCCAGTAATCATGCTGTCCTGTAAACAACAGTACGTAATTATCCAGACTCATACGGCTCCAGTCGATTCCAAGGTTCAGACCATACTGCAGAAGATCTCCGCCCGGTTTAAAGCTGGCAAGAAAGATCGTATAGATTGGAAGGATTACCAAAATAGCCAGGATCAAGAAGAAGATGATCATCAATACAGTACAAAGCCGGTCTTTATTTTTTCTCTTTTCGCCCATACTATCTTTCCTCCTTCTTAAACGTTCCCGTAGCTGCCAGCTGGATCATATTTACGATCATGACAATGATCAAAAGCACAAGACCTACAGCGCAGGCATATCCCATTGCACGTTTTTCAATTCCCTGCCTGTACAGATACCCAACAATCGTAAGCCCGATATTCTGCGGCGAGTTGTTGCCTTTCCATAACATATAACTTTCATTGAACATTGCAAGTCCGGCATATATACTGATTGTTAACACATATACCGTTGTAGGTTTTAAAAGCGGAAGGGAAATTTTTGTAAACTGCTGCCACTTGTTCGCTCCGTCGATTGAAGCCGCTTCATAAAGATCTGTTGAAATGCTCTGTAATCCTGCAAGGAAATACAGGATATTAACACCTGTCCATCTCCAACATGCTAAAAGTAACAGTGCAAAATATCCGGTCAGATCATTCTTTAACCATTTAATCGGTCCAAGTCCGAACATCCCAATCACCTGGTTAGCTAAAGATGTCTCCATCTCACCAAACATCAGACGGAAGATCGTACCTGCAACTACGACAGATGTTAATGCCGGAAGAAAGTAGATAGATTTAAAAAATCCAGGTTTCTTCATCAGCTTACTATTCAGAAGTGTTGCAAATAACATTGGAAACGGGATCAGAAGTACAAGCGTTCCAATCATATAACGTGTACTGTTAAACAAAGCTTTTAAAAAGATTTTATCGGACAGAAGTCTCTTATAATTATCCAACCCAACCCATTTATCCTGTAATACATCCTGAAAGCTTAAAAGGACTCCGTTCGCGATTGGAACTGCCCAGAAAAATATAACAGTAAGGACAAAAGGAAGGATAAACACATACGGAGCTAATTTTTGAGAATAGAAAAATTTCTTCATGATTTTATGTATCCTCCTTCTTATTAGAGAAGGGGCTGCGGCAGTTTTGCTCGCAACCCCCTGATTATTACATTGCTAATTGCTTAATTGCAAATCTTATTTGCCACCGAATTCATTTTCGAGAGTTTCCTGAGACTGTTTCAGAGCATCTTTCACATCCATTCCCTCTTCATAAATATTGTTCAGTGTTGTTGTACAGAACTCATTGTTGATAGATGGGTATTTTGAACTTGTATAAGAATCAAGTCCTCCAATGCTATCCTGAAGTTCAAGCAAAGTATCGAATGGTTTTGTCTTGAAGTATTTTACAAACTGGTTATCCGGATTCTGTGTCAGCTCTGTGTCTGTCCATACAGAAGTATTAACAGGATCAAATCCTAATACGTTCCAAACTTCTTTGTTCGCATCTTCAGACAGTTTGATGTAAGCAAATACTTCAGCTGCAAGTTCTGCATTCTTAGAAGATTTTACAACTGCTGTACCGGTTCCACCGCCACCGATCGTCTTAACTGCATCATTATCTCCAAATACCGGAGGAGCTGCGATAGCAATCTTTCCTTCAAGGTCAGACATATAGTTTGTAAATCTTGATGTCTGCCAGAATGGCATAATCTGTACCGCAAAGTTACCACTGTTATATTCCGGATAAGCTTCTTCATTATCCGGCTGTCCGCCTGCTACTGTTGCAAGTGCGCCTGCATCCTGCATATCTTTGATGTACTGAAGCACTTCTACAACTTTATCATTTGTAAGATCCAGGTTACCATCTTTATCAAGATAATCTGTACCTTTCTGAGCCAGCATCAGGTTAACCATCCACTGAGCTGTTGTCTCTGCACATGCAAAATTCTTACCTGTTGCTTCATGATATTTCACACCAGCTGCTTTGAAGTCATCCCAGGTCTTAATTGTTGTATAATCAATTCCTGCAGCCTTTAACAGATCGTCATTGTAGAATGCAACTGTTGTACCAACGTGTGTTGGGAATCCATAATATTTTCCATCTTTTCCGTAGATGTCAAGTCGGGATTCAACCACATTATCTTTATATGGTGTGATCGCATCTGTCAGATCCATAAGTCCGATCTTACCATTTGTGAATGAAGGGAATTTTCCGAGCTCAATATCAACAACGTCCGGAGCTCCCTTTCCTGATTCCAGTGCAAGCGATAATTTGTTGTGCATATCATCGTACTGCATATTAGAAAGTACTAATTTCACTTTCTTATCCGGATGTGCTTCATTCCATTTTTTAGCCATGTTGGTGTAGAATTCCTGATGCAACTCAATGAATGTCCACACATTGATCGTTGTTGCATCCCCATCAACTTTCATTTCTGTTGTTCCGCCCGATTCGCTCTTAGATGATTTCTTAGAATCACTCTTTTCGCTTCCTGCGCTACATCCAAGCAACATAGTTGCTGTCATAGCTACACAAAGAAGCACTGACACTACTTTCTTTTTCATAGATTTTCCTCCTTCTATTAGGTATTTATTTCTCTACAGGGTCTATGTTCCCTGACAGATTCAAAATAATTAAAACATTTCTTTCATCCATACCAGCATCTCACCGGTTTTGCGGTTATCCCAGCAATGATATGGAATTGCTTTGAGTTCTACATTTTCGAGCACTTGCTCTCTGGCATCATATAACGCACCATCCTGCCATGTATCCATGTTCAGTTTCTTTCCGGTAAACCGAATCGTAGTTACTCCACCAAGCAGTTCCGATTCAAATGTTTCCTGCAGCTCCTGTTTTGTATCAACAAAAATCGATGGGAGATTTTTCCCATTGTCTGTTTCTTCCAGACAATATACTAACGGCCCTTTTACCAGAGCAACTTTTCCTGCATCTTCTCTGACATTCGGATTCGCTCTTACGAATTTCGCAGATACCTCAAAGTCAATTCCGATCTCTATCTGTTCTTCGATATCTTCTATTAAAAGATAAGACTGAATGATCTTGAAATCTTCCAGAATCTTACCATCTCTTTTGATGGTATAAGACTTCGCATAATCCGGTATTCTAAGTGCCAGTCTGTGTTCACCCTCTCCATCAGGAGTTATTGTCATCTGGATACATCCGGTATTCGTCAGGTCACTTTTCATCTGAATCTTTAATGATCCTTCTTCCAGTTCAATCTGAGTTTCATTCGAAATATATAAATTCACATATGCTGTATTCTTATCCGTGAAATATATGTACTGTCCCATGGACGCCAGTGTTCTCGCTATATTGGGCGGACAGCATGCAACTCCGAACCATTTCTGTCTCACAGGTTTTACATGCTCCTTTGAAGTTCTGTCAATACAGTTATCCGGCCACACTTCCAATGGATTTACATAAAAGAAGCTCTTTCCATCCTGTGCTATTCCTGATAACAGGGTATTATAAAGTGCTCTTTCTACTACATCCATGTAAGAAGCATCTTTTGTGATCTGTGCCATTCTTCTTCCAAAGAGAGCAAGTCCGATCGATGCACATGTTTCTGAATAATTGCAGTTGTTCGGAAGATCATAGTCAGTTGTAAAGCGTTCCAGAAGACCGGATGCTCCGATGCTTCCTGTAATATACATCTGACGCTTCGTCATGTCTTCCCATAATGTCTTGCAGGCTTCTAACATTTCTTCGTCTTTATATTCATATGCCAGATCTGCCATTGCACAATACATATATACCGCTCTTACTGCATGTCCTTCAGCCGTCTTCTGTTCTCTTACCGGTTGATGTGACTGCGAATATCTTGGATCATATCCTGTAAATTCCGGAAATATCTGTTTGTATTCTGTTTTCTTTTCTTCTTCCAGGAAATAATTTTCTCCCACTCCTCTGGTATCAATAAAATACTTTGCTGTTTCCAGATATTTCTTTTCACCGGTTACATGATACAGACGGATAAGTGCGAGTTCGATTTCCTGATGTCCCGGATACCCATGAATCTGACCTTCATCCGGTCCGAATGTCTTGCAGATGAGATCTGCAAATTTCTTCATAATATCCAAAAACTCTGTTTTGCCGGTTGCTTTATAATACGCAACTGCTGCCTCTGTCATATGTCCTGCCGTATATAATTCGTGTCCCTCTTTCAGGTTTGTCCAACGTTTTGACGGATCCTTGATCGTAAAATATGTATTCAGATATCCATCTTCACATTGGGCACGTCCTATAAGGTTAATCGTTTTATCTGCAAGATAGGACAAATGTTCATCCGGCTCCGCCGCCAGTGAATAAGCGGCTGCTTCCAGCCATTTCGCAACATCTGTATCCTGGAATACAGCCCCTTCAAAATCACCATCAGACTCTCCAGCCGCAATCTTGAAGTTTTCGATACAGTGACTCGTCTCCACATCCGGAAGTCTGTCATTTAAAATATCCCACTGATACGGAATCAGCACATTTTTCACCAGATGTATATATCTGTCCCAAAACTGATCTGATATCTTAATCTTATTCAACGGTACTGTTTTCAGTTTCTTGTCATTCATAACTTCTCCCCATAGCCTTACCTTTGGTCTCCTGACTTAATCGTTTAATATTTTTTCTCTACATTTTCCCTTTTTTCTAATTATACAATGCATTTTTCTTTATTTAGGCTCATGTTTTTATCATATCTGCCTGTTTTTTTGTTTGATTAGATTATACGCTCACTTTTATGATAAATGCAAGTAAAACTTAAACGTTTAATTTTATGCACATTGCACAAATCTCTAATAAAATAAGCACTTACAGACATTTTTTTCTTCTGTAAGTGCTTATTTTTTCTGATTTTCATTATTTCAATCATACAGTTCATTGAGACTTCTGACCGAACTCCGTTCTAACATATGACATCCGACACGATATATACCATCTGGCTCTTTTAACTCTTTTTCTTCCACCATACGCATGATCACTTCGCTTGCTGTATAACCAATATCATGAAGCGGCAAGGTTATCGTAGTAAGCGGAGGCTTATAATATCCGGAAAGTTCACGGTTGTCATATCCGGTAATCGAAATCTCTTTTCCCGGAAACATTCCTCTTTCTTCTATTCTGTCATACACACCACCGGCCATAAGATCGTTCATGCAGCAGATTGCTGTAACTCCCTGTTCCAGCAATTGATCCGTACCATTATAACCACTTTGTCTGCTCCAGTCCCCATAATATACCATTTCCGGATTATACAGGATCTGATTCTCATAAAGTGCTCGCTGCATACCCAAAAGTCTTTCCTGTGTATGAATACTATCCTGTTTCCCCGTTATGATTCCTATCTTCCTGTGCCCATTGTCAATTAGACACTTGACAATCTGATGTGCTCCATCTTCATCATTTACCACAACAGATGGGATATTTTTATTCTGTGTATATCCGTATGCCATGACAGCCGGCACGGGAAGTCCTTCCGGGATACATTTCATAACTCGTTCATGAGCAGTTACATAGATAACTCCCTCCACCTGCCTTGCGATTAATTTATCTATTTCCTGTTCAACCCGTCCATAATAATCATCTCTGTGATAATAGAAATCATTGTATTTCTTAAATAATCTCAGATTAATCAAAAGGATCTGATAATTATTTTCCTCACAATGCTCCGTGATTCCGTCTACAATATCCGGAATACTAAAGATCGTCATATCCTCAACAATTACTCCTATTGTCCTTGTATTCTTGGTCTTCAGATTCCTCGCCACAGTATTCGGCTTATAATTCAGCTCTTTTATCTTAGCCATCACGATTCTTCTAGTCTCAGCACTGGCGCCTGGTTTGTGATTCAAGATATTTGATACCGTTGCGACAGAGACATTGCATTCCTTTGCAATCTCTTTAATCGTAACCATTTTTATTTCCCCTTTATTCATTTTTGGGTTTTAAATCACATATTTGTCACCCTTTTTTACTATCTTAGAACACTTTTTTCTATCTTGTCAACCAATTAATTCTATGCTAAAATAAATCAAGCCTTATTTTTCTAATAAATACAATGCCTGAGGAGGATTTATGAAGCAATCACTTACACTTCCTATGGCAGATAAATTATATCATGATAAGCAGACATATGCTTTTATACGATCCGTGAATGTCTCATGGGAAAAACCAGAAAAAACCATTATTATCTTGAATACAGCTATAATCGAAAGGATTGGTATGCACTTAACGGTGGATTTCCGATTACACTTCCTTGCGATGAACTTTCTGCTACCGACACACTCAGAAATCAAAATCCGAATGGTGAAACTATCCCCATTGTTTCCCTCTGTTCTTTACAGAGCAAATATGGGAAACCGGAACCTGTATGCATTCAGTCTGTAGAAAAAATCAACATCTACATCTGAGACTGTACAGATCACGTATACAAACGGAATGAAAGAAAACCGTAATATCATCCGAAACGAAAACGGTGTCGGACACATTCAGGATAATGATTATGCAACACCAATCATCAGTCACCGCGCCGACCCTTATATTTATAAACACACCGACGGAAAATATTATTTCCTTGGTTCCCATACCGATGCCGGACATAACTTAAATGGTACTTATCAGTATCTTTACATCATTCTCCGCTGCGCTGATACACTCGAAGATCTGACCGATAATTCCGGACGTTATACAGAAAAAGTCATATACGAAAGAGAACCCATCGGTCCGGACCGTGTCAGTCCACACCTCTGGGCTCCTGAAATTCACTATATCCAGGGTGGCTGGTATGTATATTACACAACAACCGTTTCCGACCATTCTTCATGGCGGATCCGTCCGCACTGTCTTGCCTGCACCGGCAATGATCCAATGAATGATCCCTGGATCACCAAGGGTCCAATTCAGACAACTGTGGAAAATGATATTGCTTTTACCGATTTTTCTCTGGATCATACCTTCTTCCACCATAGAGGGGAAGATTATTTCGTATGGGCACAGAAAACGAATAATATTTCTGATATTTTTATTGCAAAATTATCTAATCCATGGACGATCTGTACTCCATCTGTTCTTCTGACTCATCCCGAATATAACTGGGAACTTCACGGATTTGCGGTAAACGAAGGACCTGCCGTTATCAAACACGAAGGTCGGATCTTTCTTACATTCTCCGCAAGTGGTACAGATGCTCTTTATAACATGGGACTTTTATATGCAGAAGAAGACTCGGATCTTTTGGACTCTTCTTCCTGGACCAAACTTCCTTATCCTGTATTTCACAGCAGCCGCACTACCGGATTCTTTGGTCCCGGACACAACAGCTTCACCCGCTCCACTGACGATACCGAAGATCTTATGGTCTATCACGCACGTCAGGAAGAACGCTACTTAGGTGAAGGCGATTATCAACCACTCTATGATGCCGGAAGAAATGCTTATATAGGAAAAGTCTTCTGGAACGAAGATGGTATGCCAAACTTCTCCGTCCCTGGTGCTTCACTCGCCATGAGAAAAGAAGACCTTACGCTTCCCGATCATTGGTAAGCTTTAATTTATCTAAGATATAGAATATCAGGCTAAGTGCCATGGCAACAACACATGCCAGAACCATTCCTGTCAATGACACGGTTCCGATATTCACAGATATTCCGGACAGACCGGTTACAAATACAATGGATGTTAACATCAGGTTTCTGGATCTTCCGTAATCTACTCTGGAGTCTACCAGAATACGAAGACCAGATGCTCCGATCATACCATATAAAAGGAACGAGATTCCTCCGATAACCGGTCCCGGAATTGTCTGGATCATCATCGACAATTTCCCAACAAATGAACAGATAATAGACAGAACCGCAGCCCCGCCGATTACACGGACGCTGTATACTTTTGTCACTGCCATAACTCCGATATTTTCTCCATATGTGGTTGTCGGTACTGATCCGATCAGTCCTGATACCATTGTTGAGAAATTGTCCCCGAACAGGGATCTGTGAAGTCCCGGGTCTGTTAACAAGTCTCTTCCGATGATTTTGCTTGTCACAACCTGATGTCCAATATGCTCGGATGTGATAACCAGCAGTACCGGAAGGATCATAAGAATCGCACCCATATCGAACTTTGGCATCTGAAAATTCGGGATTGCAAACCATGAAGCTTCTACTACCTGTGTAAAATCCAGAATTCCGCATGCCAGTGCTGTCAGATATCCTGCGACTACCGCGATCAGGATCGGGATAACTGATAAAAATCCTCTGAATAAAATATTTCCAAATACCGCAACCCCCAGCGTCACTGCAAATACAAGTACATTCTTTGGATCGATCTTATCCTCCAACAAGCCTGCGTTACCTGCAGCAGAACTTGATAATTCCAGTCCGATCAGCGCAACAACGGGCCCCATAGCTGCCGGCGGAAGCACAATATCGATCCACTTCGTTCCACATTTGTAAATAATAAATGACAGGATACATCCACAAAATCCAACTGCTACAAATCCTCCCAGTGCATACGGATATCCCATCTTACTGATCACAACACCCGCCGGTGCAAGAAATGCAAAGCTAGATCCCAGATACGCCGGCGACTTTGCTTTTGTCACCACGATAAAGATCAGCGTTCCCACACCGTTCATAAAAAGTACGATCGCAGGATTGATTCCGAATATAAACGGCACCAGCACCGATGCCCCAAACATCGCAAACATATGCTGGATACTAAGTGGCAGCAATAGTTTCAATGGTACTTTTTCTTCTACCTGGATAATCTTATGACTTTCCATATTTCATTTTCCTCCTCTTTTTCCTTTGTCTTAAAAAAAGAGGCATGGGAATTACGCATCTCATACCTCTTAATCTAAGATTTCACTCTTCTGATTATTTTAACATATCCATTCTGTCTAAAAAAGTAAAATCCTTATTTTTCTTTATATATTTCTGTCTAGTTGCTTTCCTGGAATGCTTTTAATTCTTTCGGTGTCGGAAGCCCTTCGTTATCTCCGATATTCATTACCTGAATTGCTCCAATCGCATTTCCTCTTTTTACACTATCCTTCAGATCCAATCCTTCCAGAATTCCACTTAAAACTCCGACTGCAAATCCATCACCGGCTCCAACGGTATCTACAACTTTCTCTACCTTATAGCCTGCTACATCATAATTCTCGTCTGCAGTCTGCACATAGGCACCTTTCGATCCATCTTTGATAATCACTGTTTTCACACCCAGCTTCTGATAAAAATCTGCTGCTTCTTTCTTATCTTCTGTTCCTGCTAATATCTTGCACTCACCGATCCCCGGAAGTACTATATCTGCCTTCGCTGCCAGCTGGTTGAGCACAGTACACATCGTCTCTTCATCTTCCCACAACACCGGTCTGAGATTGGGATCAAATGTAATAAATATTCCAGCTTCCTTTGCTCTGTCCATCAAGCGAAAAGTTGTTTTTCTTGCACTTTGCGAAAGTGCCGGTGGAATTCCAGTCACATGAACCAGTTCTACATCTGTCAGGTCAATCGCATCAATTTCGCTGATTGTAATATGCGATGCCGCTGACCCTTTCCTGTAATATGGCGCATATGGATCACTTCCGTCTGTCACACGGTTCTTTAACTGGATTCCGGTTCTGTACACATCATCATATGTAACCAGAGAAGTTCCTATCTCATTCTTTTTAATGCATTTGCAATATAATGTCCAAATGGATCGTCACCAAGTCTGGTGAGATATTCTACTGGATGTCCAAGTCTCGATAATCCAATCGATACATTCACTTCTGCCCCTGACATTGCTCTTGTAAAATGTTCCACTTCTTCTAATGGTCCTGTCGTATCTGCGATCAAAAGTGCCATTGGTTCACCAAATAATATTGTCTTTCCCATTTCGTCTTTCCTTTCCTGCAATATGCCTCTATGCTTCCTTCGGCTTTCTTACCAGATGGATTGCAAATCCGCCCACTTCTTCTGCCATATAAACTGCCTGTATTTTTCCGTCCGGCCGGTAAACGGTGCTATCTTCATTAAACTTGACACCTTTTCTTTCCAGATATGCTTTCGCCAGTTCTACAGAATATGTCGCAATTGCAATATGTCCTTTTGTTCCAAGATATGGTTTTTTCCATTGTCTCTACATATCCTGCTGAAAAGATAGAACTCGGATTTTCATTTGGCGCAAATCCAAACATTGTATCAAATGCTCCTGCTACTAGATGAGCCTCCGATTCATTCTCACAGTTAATTCCTACATGTGCAAGTCTGAATCCGAGCATGCTTCTAACCGCTTGTTCTGTCAATTCTCTAATCTTATCAAAATTTCCCGCCTCTATCTCTGCCGCAGGAACCATCCAGGTTCCTCCACATGCCAGAATCTTATCTTCCGCGAGATAATCGCTGACATTGGATGGATTGATTCCACCAGTCGGCATAAAACGGATCTGACTATAAGGTGCTGCCATGGCTTTGATTGCTTTCAATCCGCCTGCTGCCTCTGCCGGGAAGAATTTCACCACATTCAGTCCATATTTGATCGCCTGCTCAATATCACTTGGGCTGGAGCATCCTGGAAGAATCGGAATCCCTTTCTTCACACAATACTCAACTGTGTCCGGATTCAGTCCAGGGCTTACGATGAATTTCGCCCCTGCTTCTATTGCCGCATCTACCTGTTCTGTATTCAATACAGTTCCTGCTCCTACCAGCATCTCCGGATAAGCTTTCGTCATTTCCGCAATGGATTCTCTTGCTGCGTCTGTACGGAATGTAACTTCTGCACACGGAAGTCCTCCTTCGCACAATGCTTTTGCGAGCGGAACCGCATCCTTTGCATCATTCAATTTGATAACCGGAAGAATCCCCATACATTCAATCTGTTTCAATAATTCTTCTGCCATGTCTTCTACCTCCTATGCCAGTTTATTGATCGGATAATGAATTGCTTCACCATTGGCAAATCTTACAGATTCTTCTGCAACCTTTCTCTTCAGTTCACTTGCTGCTTCTTCCGAATACCAAGCCATATGAGGTGTTACAACCAGATTTTCATGCTTAAACAATGGTGAATCTTTACTTACCGGCTCTCCAAGCATACAGTCAAGTCCTGCTCCTGCAATTTCTCCATTGCTCAACGCCTCATCCAAATCTGCTTCATTAATGATTCCTCCACGTGCCACATTGATCAGCACTGCTGAATTCTTCATCTTCTTAAATGTCTCTGCATTGAATAAATCTTTATTTCCATCTGCCGGACAATGTAAGGAAATAATATCTGATTTTGTAATAATATCCTCTACAGAAACTGCTGTCACATATTCATCCGTCTCTGGTGTCGCTTTAAAATATGGATCTGTTCCGATTACTTTAAAACCAAGTGCATGCATTTTCTTTGCAAAATTACGCCCAATTCTTCCAAGTCCTACAACTCCAACTGTCAGTTCGCTGAATCTGTGGATTGGAATTGCTTTTGTATAATCCCATTTTTCATTCTTTGTAAACTGATTCATTTTTACAACTTCTCTTACCATTACCATGGCCAGTGCAATTGCGTGATCTGCCACTTCGTTCATTCCATAGTCCGGTACATTTCCTACCTGAATACCATGTTTGGTAGCCTCCGGTACATCAATCGTATCTACTCCAACACCATAACGGACAACATATTTTAATTTCGGACAGTTATCCATTACTTTCTTTGTAATCTTTGCATACTGTACAATAAATATCTCCGCGTCCTGGCACTGCTCAATCACCTCATCCTCTGTGATTGCCTGTTTCAGTTCTACTTCCATTCCTGCATCTGCAAATACTTTCTTTTCAATATCAATACTGTCATGATCACAGTCTGTAATAATTACTTTCATGTCTGCTCCTCCGATTATGTCATATTTTCTATTATCTTTCATTCAATGTCTTTACTTTCTCTATATGTTCTGTCTCTACCTCACGAGATATCCTCCATCCACCGGAATGACTGCTCCGTTTAGATAGTCAGATGCATCCGATGCCAGGAATACACAAGGACCTTTCATATCTTCCGCTGTTCCCCAACGCTTTGCAGGAATGCGGTTTGTGATGGCTTCTTTTCTCGGATTGTTTGGATCCAGAAGTGCTGTATTCATTTCAGTCGCCATATATCCCGGTGCAATGGAATTTACATTAATTCCTTTTTCTGCCCATTCATTGCAGAATGCTTTGGTAATCTGAGCCACACCGCCTTTGGATGCCGCATATGCAGGTACCGTATATCCGCCAAAGAATGACAGCATCGATGCTACTGTAATAATCTTTCCTTTGCTCTCCTGTGCCATGAACTGTTTTGCCGCCAGCTGACACAATTCAAATACTGCAGTCAGATTCACATCCAGCACTCTTTTCCAGTCCTCCATCGGAAATTCTTCCGATGGATGTCTGCTCTGTACACCATGTGCGGTTACCAGAATATCCAGATGTCCGCCAAGTGCTGCCAACGATTCCTGAAAAGCTTCTTTTAATGCTATTTCATCTCCCAGATCTGCCTGTACTCCCGTGCACTTGAATCCCTTTTGGTTGAATTCATCTGCACGGTCTTTAATTGTTTCTCTGGTTCCTATAATTACAACTTCGCATCCAGCTTCCAGCAGTCCTTCTGCCATTCCGTGGCCAAGTCCTCTGGAACCGCCGGTTACAATTGCTTTTTTTCCTGTCAGATCAAATATACTCATAGCTGCCGTCCCTCCTCGTTACTTCATGAATATATTCGGAAGTGTCATACTGATTGCCGGGATAAATGTAATCAGTAATAAATCCACAACCATTACCAAAATAAATTTTATAATTCCGGAACATACCGTTTCCAGATCACTCCGTCCAACCCTCGACGCAACGAACAGGTTGATTCCAAGAGGTGGTGTAATGAATCCGATTGCCAGATTGACAACCATTACGATACCAAAGTGGATTGGATCTACTCCAAACTGCATTGCGATCGGTAACAGGATCGGCGCCAAAACCATCATTGCAGGTGTCGTATCCATGAAGCATCCAACAATCAACAGTAATACGTTGATCAACAATAAGATCAGGATTTTATTATCTGTAAAGTTGATAATTCCATTTGTGATTGCTCCCGGGATTTTTTCAATGGTAAGTATCTTTGTAAATGCAGTAGCACATCCAATGATTACCATAGTTGTTCCTGTTGTATTACATGCATTTCCAATTGTTGCAAACATTTCTTTGATATTAAACTCTCTGTAAATAAAGGCTCCGCAGATAAATGCATATACTGCTGCAACAGCTGCTGCCTCTGTCGGTGTGAAAATTCCTGCATAAATTCCACCAAGAATGATAATTGGATTTAATAATGCCCATTTTGCATCCCAGATTGCTGCAAGTTTTTCTTTTGCCGTATATTTTCTTTCATCACCTTTCCATCCCTGTTTCTTACAATACAGATAAGAAACAACAATCAGAGAAAAACCGATTAAAATACCCGGAAGGAAACCTGCCATAAACAAAGAACTGATGGAAGTACTTGTAGATACTCCATAAATTACCATCGGGATACTTGGCGGAATGATAACTCCGATACTACCTGCCGTAGCAATCAATGCCAGAGTAAAGCTCTTACTGTAACCCTTATCCAGCATAGTCGGAATTACCATGGAACCAATTGCTGCAACGGTTGCCGGACCAGATCCGGAAACTGCTGCGAAGAACATACATAACACGATAGTTACTGTCGCAAGTCCACCTGTGAATCTTCCTAAAAATACGTTGCATACATTCAACAGACGCTTGGATACCCCACCTGCACCCATCAGTTCTCCTGCGAGAATAAATAACGGGATTGCCATCAGTGGAAAAGAGTCAGCACTTGTAACCAACTGCTGTACAATGTATAAGGAACTGATACGTCCGTCTGCCAAAATTGCACAAAGAGAAGATACTCCAATTGCAATTCCAACCGGCATATTTAAAACTAAAGTAACAACTAATGCGATAAATAAAACTGCTGCAACCACTATTTTTCACCCCCGTTTTTTTCCGGCAGTTTTCCTGCCAAATACCAGATTGCCTGAATCTGCCTGATTACAACCAAACCAAATCCGACAACCGGTGCCGCGTTGATATACTGCAATGGAACTCCCAATGCTGGTGACACTTTTCCGAACAGCCATTGTTTATATGTAAGTTCTACACCTGTCACAACGATGTATGCTGCAAATGCAAGTACCAGAAGTTCGCCAACAATTGTAATATACGGTCTTACTTTTTCCGGGAACAACTTTAATGCCGCATCAATTTTTATATGTTTCATCAGTTTACATCCATAAGCCACACCTATGTAGATCAGCCAAACGAAACAATATCTTGCAAGTTCTTCCGACCATGAAAGTGAATTATGCATTACATATCTCATAATAACCTGAATGAATATGATAATTGTCATAACCGACATCAGAATGATACAGATTGTCTCTTCCAGATAATCATTCAAGAATTTTAAAATTTTTTTCATTATTTTCCCTCCTCACGATACTGGGTCAGTTCTTTCTGAATCTCATCAAAATATTCCGGATGTTCCATGGAACTCTTTGCCAGACTGAATACATCTGCATCTTCAATGAGCTTTTGGAATTCTTTTTTCTGATCGTCCGTCAATGTATTCACTTCACATCCATATTTTTCCATTTCCTTGATTCCTTCTTCTTCGTCTTTTGCAGACACTTCCAGCTGATATGCTGATGCTTCTTTCATTGCTTTATCAATAATTTTCTGCTGTTCATCTGTCAAAGAATCATATTTATCCGGATTCATAACTACTACATACGGTGTATATACATGCTGTGTCATTGAAATATATTTCTGAACCTCATAAAAACGGTTACTGTAAATAATTCCGATTGGATTTTCTTCTCCGTCTACCGTTCCCTGTTGCATAGCTGTAAATAATTCTGAGAATGCCATTGGTGTTGGGTTAGCTCCGATGGATTTCCATGCTTTCAAATGAATTGGATTTTCCATTGTACGGATTTTCTGTCCTTTACAGTCTGCCGGTGTCTCAATCGCATGATCATTATTCGTGTAATTACGGAATCCGTTTTCCCACATTGCCATATGCTTCAATCCAACTTTGCTTACACCCTTTAACATTTCCTGTGCAGCTTTTCCATCAAATCCTACATCATATACTTCCTGTGAATTTAAGAACAAATATGGTGTATCGTAAATGTAATAATCTTTGTATAGTGTTGATAAACTACTGCTGGAAGATACTGCAATATCAATATCTCCATTCTGTACACCTTCAGCTGCTGTCTTGTCATCACCAAGCTGATTGTCCTGGAACAGATCTACTGTGATATCTCCATCTGAATATTCTTCTACAAGTTCTTTAAATTTTTCTCCCGCTTTTTTAGCCGAATTTGATGTTACATTTGCAAAAATAAGATTTACCTTCTCCTGCGTTTTATATTTACTGCCGGCCTTTGTCATTCCAACTCCGGCAACCAGTGCAAGTACGATTAATACCGCTGTTACTGACTTTTTCTTACTGGACATCTGCCATTCCCTCCTTATACATTTTCACAGTCAACTACAATCTTGATTGTTCCACATTCCGGATCTGCGATCATATCGAATACTTTGTCACTTTCTTTCAGTGGAACAACATGTGTTACAATTTTTTCAAGTTCTGCTTCTAATTCTTTTGTAAGTTCTGCAGCTCTTCCGAATTCTTCTTTCGTATATACTCTTGTTCCAACCACTGTCTGTTCTTTGAAGTTCACATCTCTTAAGTTCACTTCGTGTGGTTTTTTATGTACTGATACGATACAGATCTTTCCGCGGACTCTTGTAATATCTGTCATCTGCATTGCCGGCACTGCCGCGCCGCTACATTCAAAGAATGTATCGCATCCCTCACCGTTTGTTGCATCCTTTACAACTTTTTCCAGATTTTCTTTTGCCGGATTCACTGGTATAAATCCAAGTTCTTCTGCAATTTCAAGCCTTTTTTCAACAACATCGGAAATAAATATCTTTGATGCCCCTGCATGTTTTAACATGATTCCACATAACATTCCAATTGGTCCGGCTCCAACTACCACTGCTGTGTCCAGTGCCTCAAATCCTGACATGTGAATTGCGTGGACAAGTACTGCAAGAGGCTCAATCACTGCTGCCGCTTTATCACTGACCCCATCCGGAACCTTAAACAGCACATCCTCATCTGTGTATACGGTCTGACACATCCCACCGTCTGTATCAATCCCGATCAGTCCCAGTGTATTACATACATGTTCATTTCCACTTCTGCATGCAAGACAGTGTCCACAGGAAAGTAACGGATAAGGGACAACTCTGTCACCTTTTTTGAATTTCTTTCCATCTTCTGCAACAATCCCCAAAAATTCATGTCCCAGAATCAATGGTGCTTTTGCTCTTGGATGTGTTCCAAGATAAATACCAATATCTGATCCACAGACTCCGCAATATCTGATATTTAATTTCACTTTCCCGTCCTGCTTTTCAGGTTCTTTTACCTCTTGAACTTCTACCCGCTTAGGTCCAGCATATACTAATGCTTTCATTTGCTCTCCTCCATTTTCCTTGTAATTGTCTGATTAATCTTTATGGTTTCATTATATATGCGTCTTACAGCTTTGGCAATATTGTATATTTTTTTCTCCGTTTGCACCATTTATTTTGTGCACACTTGTTAATTATATACAATTTAACGCCTTAAATACATCTGATGTCTTAATTTTTGTCAAAAAAAAATCAAGAACCAATTGCCAAAAAACCTTGATTTTAAGGCATTTCCTCTTGATTTTTATTTAAAAAACTTGTCTGACATCCTTATTTTTCGCTACTTTTTTACATATTTTTCTACTCAAAACGTCGCTTTCGTTCGATTTCTTTTATGATATAAATCCTGTTTTCGCTGATATGTGCTATCATCGCACTTCTTGCTCCGTTCGCATCTCCTCTTGTTATAGCTTCGACAATCTGTTCATGAAAACTCACCGTTGTCTCTGTCAGGCGTTTACTCGTCATCTCGACTGTCAGTCCTACTGACTGCTGAATAATCGGCACAAGCTTCGCTATGATCCGGTTCTTTGTCGCCTCTGCAATCAGCTGATGAAATCGTGCATCCTCTTCATGATGATTCAATCCCTGTCTGATCATTCCGATCACTTTCCGGTTCTGTCTGGATATCTCCGCAATCTCGTTCTTATCTGCATGAATTGCTGCCAGTGCTGCACTTTCGGGCTCCAGTATCATACGCACATCCAGAAGTTCTAATGCCATCTCTTCATCCTTTCCCATCAGGGAAATTCCAAGCGGATCTACCGCTACACCTTCATTTTGCGAAATAAAGGTTCCCGCTCCTCTTTTTATCGTCAGTATATTTCTTGTTTCAAGGCTTTTTACCGCTTCTCTGACCGTACTTCTTCCGACATTTAGTTTTTTTGCCAGTTCATATTCATTCTCCAGACGGTCTCCAGGCTTCATATGATTGGTTCGGATCATCTCAATGATATCTTCTGCCGCTGCCTGCGCCAGAGGCATCCCATTTTTTTGTTTCATCACAACACCTCCCGGTCATGCCATTTATGCTTCTGTTTCCAATGGTGAATATACCCACTCCCTTGTGTTATCCTGAATCAGTTTCTCGATATGTTGCCTTGCTTTTTTCAGTTCTTCCATTGCTTTTTTTTCAAATTCTTCTGAATAGTAAAACACCGGAACAGCCACACTCATCCCTGCAATTACATTTTCTTTGTATTTTACAGGAACTGCAATACACTGCACATCTTTATTCGATTCCTCTTTTTCAAATGAATAGCCTGATTTTTGCGTCTCTTCCATCTGTGAGAAAAGTGTGTCAAAATCATCAATCGTATATTCTGTCAATTTATATAGCCCTTCCGGATATAATGTTTTAATGTCTTTTTCTGTCTTTCCGCTAAGCAGGGCTTTTCCAATACCTGTTGCATATGCCGGATATTTGTATCCTCTTTTTGCCTGGATCGTGATGGGCGTCGGTACTCTTTCTTCCAAAAGATATAAAACCTCACCACCGGATAATACCGAAAAATATGCAGTCTGATTAACCGCAGATGACAAATTCTTCAAAACATAATCTATTTCCTGTAACAGATCGGAATTCTTCGTGTAAGAAGAACCAGCAAAATATGCTGCCTGTCCAATTGTATAATTCCCATTATCATTCATTCTGATAAAATTCATTGCCTGCATGGTCTTTAAGATTGGATGAAGACTTCCCTTTGGAATCTCCAGTCTCTGTGCCAGACCGGTCAGTGACATTCCTTCCGAAGTTGCAGATAAAAGCTCAAATATTTTCAAAACCCGATAGGTCGATCGGTGCATTTTCTCTTCTTGCATAATAGCTTCCTCTCTTTCATTTACACTCATTTTACCATATCCAAAATGAATGCTCTATACAATATTACCAAATTCAGGCAAGTTTTTTTGTTATCAATTGAGAATTGTCACCATTCCTTTCCAGTGTTATAGTTCCTATATAGGAACTAATTATTATTTACAAACATTCGAGGTGCTATAAATGAATTATGTATCTATCTTAAATCAACTGTTGGAGAATAAGATCATCGCCATCTTACGCTTAGATTCTCCGCAAAAAGCGCAAAAAGGAATTGAAGCATTAAAAAAAGGCGGTATCCAGGCAATTGAAGTGACCCTGAATACTCCCGGAGCACTTCAGGTTATTTCTCACTATCAAAATGTATCTGATCTGCTGATCGGAGCCGGTACTGTACTTGATGAAGCATCCTGTCTAAATGCAATTCAGCATGGCGCACAGTATATTGTTACTCCTACACTCAATGAAGGTGTTATAAAATGTGCTAACCGATACCAGAAACCGGTCATCTGCGGCTGTATGACTCCGACAGAAATCATTACTGCTTTAGAACTTGGGGTAAATATGATCAAACTATTCCCGGCTTCTATCCTTGGCCCAGACTCTATAAAAGCCATAAAAGCTCCGATTCCACAGGCACTTATAGGACCAACCGGAGGAGTGAATCTTGCAAATATAACTGCATGGCAAAAATCCGGTGCAGATTTTTACGGCATTGCCGGAGAATTTTCCAAATTAGCTAATGAAGAAAAATACAGTGAATTAACGGAAATCGCACATAGATACTGTGCTGCCATTTCACATTAAACATTATAACAGCAGTATACTCATTATCACGGAGGATAAATCATGAATTATATAATAACCGTAGACGGTGGAACAAGTAATACCAGAACTTATCTTTGGACTGCCAATGGCCAAATCCTTACACAACGCTCACAAGCAATCGGTGCCAAAACATCTGCGATAAATGGCAGCAGCCAAGCATGGAAAAAAGCAATTCACAATATGATTGAAAGCATGCTTACCGAATGTGCAGTTTCCGATAATGCTATCCAAGGAGTCTATATGTCCGGAATGCTAACCAGCGACCTTGGCATCCTTGAAGTGCCACATCTTACTGCTCCTGTTTGCATGAAAAATTATCAGGAGCATCTGATCCGTGTACATCTGCCGGAAGTATTCTCAAAAGAGATCGTTCTGATTCCCGGCATAAAAAATACACTTTCCAATTCTGAATCTCTTGATTCTCTGCGCAGATTTGACATTATGCGAGGCGAAGAAACAGAAGCTTATGCCTTGATCGAACGGTATGGTGCCGGTCAGAATACTATCTATATTCTGCCTGGCTCACATAATAAGTACGTTTTTGTAGACGAAAACTCTACAATACTAGCTACAAGCACCACACTCTCCGGAGAATTATTAAATTCGATTGTCAATGATACCATTGTATCCAGTTCTGTCGATCATGGATTTCCGACAATGGAACACTACAATCTGGAGATGATACAGTATGGCTGTGAAATGCATCGCAAAGAAGGGATTGGACGTGCACTCTTCCTCACACGACTTTTTGATCGGTTTGGTAAACAGTCAAAATATAATCTGCAGAACTATGTTCTCGGAGTTGTATTGGAAAGTGATCTCTCTGCCCTTCACAATGCAGCTTTTTTTGAAGATACCATGAATGTACGTATTGTCATCCATGGAAACGGTGCTTTCAGTCATGCACTTTATGATCTGTTAAAAGATGATCCTGCGTTCCATAATATCGTGCTGGATAACTCTGAAGAAATACCGATTGCCGCACAGGGTGCATATCATCTCGCCATGAAAGACCTGCAAATGCGTTAAATTCTAATCCTTTCCTATTATCTTTATAGAATTTAGTAATTGCAGTATTATTTTTTCATGCATATTCGTAGAAAGGGGAGCTATTGCAATGTGAACTTCCAGAAATTTTAAACCTAAAAGTCTCCGGTTTTCAACACGAAGCACTGAAATCGGAGACTTTCTGTAGATTATAATTCCTGCTCTTCAAATGAATCTGACTGAATGTATCTAAGAATCTCCTCATAGGAGCGACTGCTCTTCATGACTGCATTCATCAGCCCTTCTGTCTGCAGTGCTTTCTTTTTCTCCAACAGACTCTTTAGTTTATCGGTTGCTTCATCATACTTTTTTCAGTTCTTTTATGGTGGCTGGCACTGTCATATAATTCGGTTTTTTATTCAATCTACCCACACAGATTCAGTTCTCTTTCTGTGACCTGTGTGTTTTCTTCCGGCAATAGGAAGATTTTGTTTTCCTTCTCATAATGCAGATAGAAGTATTTTTTATACATAGGACCGAAGGTGAATTCCTCATCTCGATGATTCATCATATATGTTTTCATGTTCTTTAGCTTGTCTTCAAATCGTATCCTTTCAGAGGCTTCCTTCGATATGCTGTGATATATATGAAAATATCGCTCTTTTCAATCTGCTTCATACAGTCTTCCTTTTACAGTTTTTCCATAAACGCCAAATCCATCCATGTCACAATTTCGCTTGTTTTCAAAACTACCTTTATTACTCAGAATCAGTTCTGATACCAAATCTGCCATTCCCTTTACCATAATAATAAAGCTATATCCACATTTATCCATATGCTCAATGTTCTGTTTCGAAAAATATCCGCGATCCAAAATAAAACCAACTTTCTTATATCCATATCCCTGTGCCTTATTCAACATCAATTTGAGCTGCGATATATCTACAATACTACCCGGATATTTTTCACAGAACAGAGGTTCCCGGTTATTCACATCGTATCCCATGGCATAGTTAAATACTGGAAATCCTATATCAACCTTGGACTTTCCGTATTCTACGAGTTCGACATCACCAGCCTGACTGTTTTTATTTGTGGAATCATATGAAATATATGTTTTTATATGACAAAATTCATTTTTCTGAAAAAATCAGCCTTTTTCATATAAGCATTTCACAGTTGGATAGAGCTTTCTGAACTGCTGATAACGTTCTTCATATTTTGCTGTCAGCTCCTCATCCGGCCCCACTGTATCTACTACTTTTACAATCTTTGCTGCTGCCGTCTCTACATCCGGATATTCACCACAGCCAACTGCTGCCAGCATTGCTCCGCCAAGTGCCGGTCCTTCTTCATTTTCAACTACATCAACCTTCAGGTTCATGATATTGGCAATCATCTTCTTCCAAAGTGGACTCTTGGCTCCACCACCACAAATCTTGGTCCTCTCAATTTTAATCCCAAGACTCCTTGCAACTTCCAGAGAATCACGAAGTCCAAACACTACACCTTCCAGCACCGCCTGAGTCATATCTTCACGGGTCGTATCCATCGACATTCCGATAAACATCGCTCTTGCATCCGGATTATTATGAGGCGATCTTTCCCCCATCAGATATGGGAGATAGAATACACGATTCTCGCCAAGCTTTGTAATTCCAGCCTGTTCTGCAGCGAAATCCTTAGTCTTTAAAATTTCTTCATTCCACCATTTATTACATGATGCCGCACTTAACATACATCCCATCAGATGATAATGACCATCTGCATGTGCAAATGAATGCAGTGCATTATTCTCATCTACTCCAAACTTGTTGCTTGATATAAAGATAGTCCCGGATGTTCCGAGGGAAATGTTACACATTCCGTCTCCCACTGTCCCTGTTCCTACCGCTGCTGCTGCATTATCTCCGGCTCCTGCAATTACTTTTACATTCTCTGCAAATCCAAGTTCATCTGCAATTTCTTTTTTCAGAGTTCCAACTACTTCATAACTTTCATATAATTTTGGCAGTTTATCTTCTGTAATTCCACAGATATCCATCATCTCTTTTGACCAGCTGCGATTCTTCACATCCATAAGAAGCATTCCTGATGCATCCGATACATCAGTACAGAAAGATCCTGAAAGTTTATACGCCAGATAATCTTTCGGCAGCATAATCTTTGCAATCTTTTCAAAATTCTCCGGCTCATGCTTTTTCATCCAGAGAATCTTCGGTGCAGTAAATCCTGCAAATGCAATATTTGCCGTATATTCTGATAGCTTATCTTTTCCAATCACTTCATTCAGGTACTCTGTCTCTTCCCCTGTTCTTCCGTCATTCCAGAGAATTGCCGGACGAATAACATTATCATCTTTATCCAAAGCAACCAGACCATGCATCTGGCCTCCAAAACTGATTCCTGCTACCTGTGACTTATCACACTCAGCAGTCAGTTCTTTGATCCCTTCCATTGATTTTTCAAACCAGTCTTCCGGTTTCTGCTCTGACCATCCCGGATGTGGGAAGAAGAGCGGATATTCTTTCGAAACAATCTTTTTAATATCTCCTGTCGCATCCATCACCAGAAGTTTTACTGCTGATGTTCCAAGATCTACACCTATGTATAGCATCATTTACCTCCATAATCACTTTTGGGACTGAAAAAACAGTCCCATCTATTACTTATTACCTGTCCATTATTATCCCCACGGATTCTCTGTCGGATATTTTACCCCCGCCGGCTGGTTATAGCCAATCTCATCTAGCGGAACTCCGATATATTTGAATACGTCATCTGTATAATATCTTTCGAATGTTACAACTGGTTCAACTTTCAGAATCTATTATTCAGCATTCTATTTCAACCACATTACCTCAGCCATGTAGTCGCTCCAATGTGCTGAACCGCCTCTGCGCCATATCGGTTTCCCTCTTTTGCACATTCTTTCACGCCTTTTCCATTCAGCAATGCATTCAAAAATCCCGCTGCAAAGCTGTCTCCGGCTCCGGTTGTATCAATACACTTTACATTTTCTTCCGCAGCTATCCAGCAATTTTCCACATCTGTCCGAATATAGCATCCACGCTTTCCACATTTTATGATCACATTTCCCACACCTGTGGATTTTATGCATTCTGCTGCTTCTTCGACTGATTCCGTTTCCGTCAGAAGCATCGCCTCTTCATCATTTGGAAACAGATAATCAATATACGAAAAAGCTTCTGCCATATCTTCCAGCGTCTCGCCCTTTTTACGCTTTGTCATATCCGCACAGACAATTTTCCCCTGCATTTTTGCCTGTGAGAATATTTGCACCAATTTATCAGGATCAATCTTTGGAAATACAAATATGCTCGCAAAGCATATGATTTTTGCACTCTCAGGAAATGGCATCTGGATATGTTCTACTTTCAAACTTCGAAGTGTACCATGCGGATTCGTTAAAAAACTTCTTGTTCCATCTTGCTCCACAAGAACAATATTCATTCCCGTCTTTTCTTCTTTTTTGATGCACGCATCCCGTACAATGATCCCTGCATCATCGCAATGAGTTTGTATGAATTTTCCCGCATCATCCTGACCTATCACCGTTTCCAGCTGAACTCTCCGCCCTTTTTTGGCAAGTATAGTGGCTTCATTTAATGCATCTGCGCCCGTCGACATATGTATATCTTCTGTTGAATACGATCCCGCTTCAAATACCTTCGCGTTTACAGGATATGCCAGAACATCAATAATTGCTGCTCCTATAATTACTATTTCCGGATTTTGCATACTGCTCTCCTCTTAATTTTTTTTATATTTTCAAGTATACATAATTGAATTATTTTCTTCAAGATTATTGTGTCCATCGCCCAAACTTTCACTGGTCATTTCTTTCTAAAGTCTGGCAAGTTCTCTTGCATATTTAGGTATAGCAAAAACCCCAGAGGTTTTATCCTCTGGGGTATATATTTGAGTTAATATTCTGATAACAGATTATAATTACTCGATGATTGTAGCAACACGTCCTGATCCTACAGTACATCCACCCTCACGATACTTTAATCCCGTTTTACCCTGCATTTTTTATGTTTTTCTATCCAAAATACAGTGAAAAATGGCTGATTTACATACTCTATTTTTATTTGCCTGATTTCTTGGCACCGTTTTGGCACCGGAAATCTTATTCTAAATGCTTTGTCATCAACGCCTACTACTTCCTCTGCCATTTTCTTATTGCACCCATTATTTTTTATTGTTATAATCAGAACATGGGTGCTACCATAACGGTAGGCGGTTAGTCCTTCAACAGAGGGACTGTGACCCTCTGATTACATAGAAACCCGAAAGGGAATCCGCTGGAAAGGAGGGCTAAGCCAATGAGTATTGTGGACTTCATTGCAGTTGTGAGCTTCGGCATCACCTGCTTTTGTGCCGGATACACATTCGGCAAAGATAATAATAAACCACAAAAATAACCGCCCCGGTCTGCAAACTAGGCGGTTACTTTTGTAATCAATAAATATGTGGACTAACCGTCTATCGGTAGCACTCTTTTTCTATAATCATATTATCACGCATCTGTGGAAATGTCAAAAAGTTCTTACCTTATTTCAAATAGCCCTGGCATGCCTATTTTCTCAGCTATTATATTTGCTTTTGAACTTGTGATGTTTGATAACAATTTTGTTGGCAAACTTTTAGAGTTCTGCAGTAATTCTCCCGTACTTATTTCTAAATTGAACGCCCTTTTTATTGTTACCAAGCCTTTTACTCCTTCTTTTGGCATTTTTATTAAGTACAAATCTCCATAGTCAACTCCTCTTATATCTTCTCCATCTATATCTTCGATTTCAAATCCCTTCTCCATCCATTCATTAAAATCTTGAATAATTTGATATGGACTCCCTAAATCATAATCACAAGCATCTACCAGATAAACTGTTTTCGCTTCTTTTTCCTGCTTCATCAGAAAGACCAGGCCACCACCATCATTTCCGATAGCAATTGTATCTGGCTGATATATTTACCTGCAATTCTTTATTCACAGCATCTAATTCTTCAAGCGAATAGAATGTACAACCATTATCTAAGCTTAGACCATCATATTTACTCATAAATTCTTTATGTATAAGTGGTAACTCATATTTATATTTTTCTTCATATGCATCAATTGTTTTCATATCCATTTTTGCTACTACTCCACTCTTCCATATTTTCTTTCTATACTTTTTATTAATATTTAAACTCAGGAACTACTTCGAATTGTATTTTCTCTTTTTCTAACATTTCTTTAATAGCTTTAATTTTAAAAGCTCTATCACTAATAAGTAACGTTTTATTTCTTGTAACAATATTTTGCTTGATGCAAATATAATTCATCCCCGATATTTTTGATAATATTCGAATTTGATTCCTATTTATATGTTCATTCTTTAAAACAAATAATTGATATAGCTGTGTATCTAGCATAATGTCATCAATCTTTGTTGTGACTATATTCCATCCACATTTCGGACAAATCAACCCACTCACATTGTCTTCTTGCATTACTGTCATTTCTGTATGACATTTTTTGCACAGCATCCTCATGTCCTCCTCCCCACCTCAAAAAAATTCAATTTAATTCTCTTCAGAATTTTTTTCATAAATCGTCTCAATCACTTCTTCTTCATTACACACTTCTAATTTAATGATTTCATCTCCTAGAACTTCACAAGTTATGTATGTTTTTTCATTCACTCCCTGCGTAATTTCATAAACAAATTCATCATTTATCAGTTCCCCATTGGGCTCACCAATCTCATTCTGAAGTTCTTTATAACTTGTACCTCTCTTCAAAAAGTTTTTAAAATAATCAACGGAAAGTTCTCTGTCAACCGTATAATATTCTCTTACATTTCCATATATCAACATTGATTGATAATCTTCACAAGCCTTTTCCTGCGCATAGATTCCCTGTTTTGAATGCCACAGAAAATATCTGTCATCATATGCTTTTTTCGTTGCTAAATCAATAATCTGGATTCCTTTATTTTCTGGATTTTCCTTATCAGCTGTAACAACTTCCATATAAATGTAATAATTCTTATTATCTTTTTTTAATTCTATCGAAGAATGCATGACACGATAAAGATCTCTATCCTGACTTCCCGTTACTCCTAACAAAATATCATCCTTATCCCATGTCCCATCTTTTGCTGTTTTGTTGTAAAATTCCAAAAAATCATCCACTTCTTTTTGAAATTCTTTTCCCCTTATATTAGGAGCAAATAATTCTTCTATTTTCTTTGTATCATTTTGATTTGCCGCAGCCAAAAAAGCCGTAAGAATTTCAGCATATTCTTCATGTTCTGATTTAAATAATCTACTCAAAATGTTTTCCCACAACCTGACAGCAATACTGTAGACACCAAAAGTATCAACATAAGTATTTTTCTTTTTTCATCGTCTATCCTCACCAGAATATTAAGTTGTTATTCTTGTGTTTCTTTTAGCCATTGGTATTCTTCCTTAAATTTTGCTTGGATCTGTTCTTCAGATAAATCCTTATCTTCAAAGCTAATCCTCACACTTGTTTTGGAAGTATGATAGGTAATATCACACAACAATGTCCCCATGCAAGGGCGACTATAATAATTAACTTCTCCCGTTGAAAACTCAGTATCCGGATCAACAACCGTTGGTATCTCCACTACATTTAGAATTTCATACACCATTTTTGAATAATATGAAAAATCATCTGTTTGCTGAAAATCTTCCGCATATTGGATAGATACAATTTCATTTTCTTCATCATATGCTAAAGCATATCCATACTTTGTAGCTATATCTGATGCCTGGCTAATATAATTTTGTTCATTTAAGATTGTTGCCAAATAATCATCTTCACAACCAAAATGATATGTATTATTATAAATAAGATTGTGTACCCTGAATTTTATTCCTTTTTCGTCAGAAAAAAGTCCTTCTCCCTTATCATTGTCAAACGAATTTATTGCTGAAAAAGTATGTTCTGGATATGTATCTTCCAAGGACATAATAATTCTTTCATCTGTACTTTTTCCACTCAAAGGATTATCATTATCAGTAATCCAATTCATAATATCAAAAAGATTCTCCACTGGCGAACAGGCAGTCACAGATAGGCAAATCCCAACAAGTAACAACACAGAAATTATTCTTTTTCCCATATAGACCGCCTTTCTTATACATCATTATTTTTTCTAGCATTTCATAGTTATTGATACTTCATCTATCTAAATAAATATAGATTTTTTCTTACATTCTATCACATTCTACCTCAAAACTCTATTCTTAGATTATCAAAGAGCAGCCTTGAAAAATGAAACAGAACCCCCCAGCAACATGTCCTGATCCTACAGTATATCCACCTTCACGTTTGTGAGGTTCTTAAAATCTCATTTTTGTGCCGGATACACATTCGGCAAAGATAACAATAAGACACAAAAATAACCGCCCCAGCCTCGCAAACTGAACGGTTATTTTTAATCAATTAAGTATGTGGACTAACCGTCTATCGGTAGCACTCTTTTTCTCATATTATCACGCATCTGTGGAAATGTCAAAATGTTCTTACCTTATTTCAAATAGTCCTGGCATGCCTATTTTCTCAGCTATTATATTTGCTTTTGAACTTGTGATGTTTGATAACAATTTTGTTGGCAAACTTTTCGATTTTTGCAATAACTCTCCCGTACTCATTTCTAAATTGAAAGCCCTTTTTATTGTTACCAATCCTTTTACTCCTTCTTTCGGCATTTTTATTAAATATAGATCACCATAGTCAACTCCTCTTACATCTTCTCCATCTATATCTTCGATTTCAAATCCTTTTTCCATCCATTTATTAAAATCCGGAATAATTTGATACGGACTTTCCAAATCATAATCACCCGCATCTACCAGATAAACGGTTTTCGCTTCTTTTTCCTGCTTCATCAGAAAGACCAGGTCACCACCATCATCTCCAACAGCAACGGTATCTGGCTGATATATATTTACCTGCAAGTCTTTATTCATAGCATCTAATTCTTCAAGCGAATAGAATGTGCAGCCATTCTCTAAGCTCAGACCATCATATTTACATATGAACTCTTTATATACTGCTGGCAGTTTATATTTTTCTTCCTTTAATTCAAATGGTAAAGCCTTACTTTTTTGCAAATTAGCAAACAACCTTTTTTCAAATCTTTTTCCGTCATTTACATACATTCTTCCTGATTTACTGAAAGATACTTCCGGTATCATTTCTGTCTTTATACTTAAATTTATAAACTGTGCAATCGGATCAAAATTAATTAAATTATGCGGTTCCGGAAAATTCTTCTCTATATTAAATTCTTCATATTCTTTTATAAAGCTCTTATGTTCGAGCATCTTAATCTTATCAAGCAATGGACTGTCTTCCAAAAATTTTCATAGCTATATGATACAAACCATGTATAAATATTGCCACCATCTTTCCCAAAGTTTGAATGTCTTTATCCAGCCCATAAATGTGTTCATTAATCCACTTACATTTTCCCATAAGATCACACAATTCCTGTAATCCGCGATTAACTCCGTCCACATCTTTTTGATATAAATCATAGAAAAATTTTGCTAGTTTTAAATCAAATTGTGTCCGTTTTTTCTCCATAAATGTACTTAATTCTGCCTGAGCTTTCTTTCCCACCTCATCATCATGATATGTCATGGCATAAACCATATTATAATACGGAGCTGAATAACCGGAACTAGCAGGCCCTGCCTCAAACGGCATAATTCTTTCCAACAGCTTGTAATCATTACAGGAATAAGCAAGCACAACTTCAATGAAATTAATTGTCTGTGCTCCTCCGCTATTCGCTCTATTTCCATAAATGCAATTGAAACGATTTTCCTGATAAATCCCATTCAACATATGAGCCATATCACCGGTTATAAAAGCTTTATTTATTCCTGCAAACATAAGTCTATTGCTGCGCAGCAAATTAAAATACATATTCCAAAAGTATCCGTCTGCTTTTCCCAATTCGACTTTCTTTTTAAATTCAGCTATCTCCCTTTCAATATCACTCCAAAGTTCATCCTCACTAGACTCACCCATTATTTTTTCATATTTTTGTTGATAACTTTTTGCTGCCTTTACCATAACTTATCCCTCTCTCAATTCTACAACCCACAATTATCTGACATCTAATTATATTAAATTTCTTTTACCGATTTTTGAGGAACGCAATTTAATTTTTTTACCATAAATTCAAATATTTCCGCTTCATATCCAGATGAATACAATAACTGAAAGTTATTACATCGATGAATAATAATATACTTTTGTGTATTTCCCCAAAATTCAACTTTAAAAGTTGCCGTCAATATTCCATTAAAAAATAATCGTTTTATACCTTTTACTTCAAGAAAGTATTCGTTATTTTTTTCTAAAAAAATCATACTCTAATGTATCATTGGCATTATGAGTTTTCAGTTGCCGGATTATTTCACTTTGAGACATTTCTGTTTTAAATATCAGATTCTGTCCTGCATTTATATATGTCCCGTTAGAATATTTCGTATATCTCTTCCAGCGTGTTACGATAAATTATCACCGAGCTAATCAACATTATACAAAAAAATATATAAAAATAAGAGTACTGTTCATATTACTCCCTTTCCTCGATTTATTTTTGTAATATCAAGTTTATCTAATTACTATAATCGGAACTCTTACTTCTTCCTTCTGATTTTAAACTATTATAAATTATCAATCTCAATATCGCACTGCATTTCTTTTGCTTCATTCATAGCCTCGCTTAAAACGGAAATCAAATCTCTTCCATCACTGGTAACAAAATAATTAGACAAATCTGTAATATCTGAACTAATATTATTTCCCCAAGGCGGTGTTAAACTTAAGTCTTCAGCATCCCATATTACATCAGAGGGCGAAAAGTTTTTCAGTTCTTTTCTTACTTTACGCAATTCCTCCAGCCCTTCATTTAAATCCTGATTTTTTAAACAGCCTTGATATAATTCTCCCATTAATTTGGGATAAACACGCCCCCATTTTCCATGTTCGAGCCGAATACATATCGTAGAAAAAAAGAATGCAAAAAATCACTTGTTCCAACTTGAAACCAATAATAACCTACTTTAAATCCTACCGCCATATCATCCCTCCACTATTGGCTATGCAATGCCATCGTTATCTGACTTTTTTGTAAACTCATAATTTCGTTAAACTATTAAATCGTATTCTCTCGGGCTTTGAGCACCTATAGTTACAAATCGTAACTGCTCCTTTTTACTATAAGCATTTTTTAATATCATATATCCATTGATAGTTGTAGAAGCATATCTTTTCATAATTTTTCTTAAATCATTGAAGATTTCTTTGCTAATTTTATTGTCATACCATATTGTAGATACAGTTGTAGGCACAATTGTATTTTCATCATATAATCCGCCAAGATTAATAGCAACACTCGTTTCATTCAGATATTGAGATATATGTTTATATTTATCAAAGCATATTGATTTGTCAATCTTTTATAACAAGATATTGATTTCCTATGTGACTTCCATTGAGAGAAATACCAAAATAAATAGTTTTAGTAATATCATCGATTTTATTCTCATTTCTACCACATTTATAATATTTAACTAAATTAAGTTTTGAAATTCATAAAATACACTTTCTAAATCTGTTCTTGTTCCAAATACTCTAAAACTTCTTGAAGCCATTTGTTTTTCCCCTAAAGCCAAGTTTGCATTGCGTTTTTCTAAGTATACCATATTGTATAGCAAAACTCTATTCTTATCTTTTTATGCAACTCAAAAACCCCAGAAGCCTAAGCCTCTAGGGTCTATATCTTGAGTTAATATTCTGATAACCAATCTCTTGTATATGCGCCAATCTCACGACTTCGTCGTTCGTTCGCGGGCATTCGTAAAATGCCCACTTCCAAGGCGATAAAAAAAGAGACTTGCAAGCGAGCTTGCAGTCTCTTTTTTTATCGCCTTGATTGGCGCTTTATTCATTGCTTTCGCGTATATTACTCGATGATTGTAGCAACACGTCCTGATCCTACAGTACGTCCACCTTCACGGATAGCGAAACGAAGTCCCTGCTCCATAGCAACTGGGTGAATCAGTTCGATTGTCATTTCTACGTTGTCACCAGGCATACACATTTCAACACCTTCTGGAAGGTCACAAACACCTGTTACGTCTGTTGTTCTGAAGTAGAACTGTGGACGATAGTTGTTGAAGAATGGAGTATGACGTCCACCTTCGTCTTTTGTCAGTACGTATACCTGAGCTGTAAATTTGTGATGACATGTTACTGAACCTGGTTTACAAAGAACCTGTCCTCTTTCGATTTCTGTTCTCTGGATACCACGAAGAAGAGCACCGATGTTGTCACCAGCCTGAGCTTCATCAAGAAGTTTACGGAACATTTCAACACCTGTTACAACTGTCTTCTTAGTCTCTTCGTGAATACCAACGATTTCTACTTCGTCAGATACATGAAGAACACCACGCTCTACTCTACCTGTAGCAACTGTACCACGTCCTGTGATAGAGAATACGTCCTCTACTGGCATAAGGAATGGCTTATCTGTATCACGCTCTGGATCTGGGATATAAGAATCTACAGCATCCATGAGTTCCATGATCTTGTCTCCCCACTCTGAGTTAGGATCTTCAAGAGCTTTAAGAGCTGATCCCTGGATGATTGGAGTATCATCTCCTGGGAATTCATACTCGTCAAGGAGTTCACGGATTTCCATTTCTACTAATTCAAGAAGTTCGTCATCGTCAACCATATCACATTTGTTCATGAATACAACGATGTAAGGAACACCTACCTGACGAGAAAGCAGGATGTGCTCTCTTGTCTGAGCCATAACACCATCAGTAGCAGCTACAACAAGGATAGCTCCGTCCATCTGAGCAGCTCCTGTGATCATGTTCTTTACGTAGTCAGCATGTCCTGGGCAGTCAACGTGTGCATAGTGACGTTTCTCTGTCTCATACTCAACGTGAGCTGTAGAGATTGTGATTCCACGTTCTCTTTCTTCTGGAGCTTTGTCGATATTTTCGAAATCTACAGCAGCGTTTCCTTCAACTCTTGCTGCAAGTGTCTTTGTGATAGCAGCTGTAAGAGTTGTTTTACCGTGGTCAACGTGACCGATAGTACCGATATTACAATGCGGTTTTGTTCTTTCAAATTTAGCTTTAGCCATTTTGAATATCCTCCTTAATTTAGTGCCATATGGCATATTAACAAATTGTTCGTTTGCTCGGCTACATTTGATTATATTTCAAATGTAGCACTTTTTCAAGCATTTTATAAATAATTAGTCATTTTTGCTGGATAAAATCTTCTCCTGTACAGACTTCGGTACTGGCTCGTATTTCTCGAAGAACATTGAGTAGTTACCACGTCCCTGTGTTCTGGAACGTAAGTCTGTAGAGTATCCAAACATTTCTGACAATGGAACGAATCCACGAACGATCTTTCCACCACCGAGGTCATCCATACCTTCGATACGTCCACGACGTGAGTTAATGTCTCCAATAACATCACCCATGTACTCTTCCGGCATAGTAACTTCAACTCTCATGATAGGCTCAAGAAGAACCGGAGATGCCTTCTTCATAGCGTCCTTAAATGCAAGAGAACCTGCAATATGGAAAGCCATTTCACTTGAATCGACTTCATGGTAAGAACCGTCATATACGTTAGCCTTAAGACCAACAACCGGGAATCCTCCAAGGATACCAGACTGCATAGCCTCTTCGATACCTTCACCTACAGCCGGGATATATTCCTTCGGAATAGCTCCACCAACTACAGAAGATTCGAATTTGAATGTTTCCTCACCGTTAACATCCATTGGCTCGAATTTAACTTTACAGTGTCCGTACTGTCCACGTCCACCTGACTGTTTTGCATATTTGCTGTCGACATCAACTGGTTTTGTAAATGCTTCTTTGTAAGCAACCTGAGGAGCACCTACATTAGCTTCTACCTTGAACTCACGAAGAAGTCTGTCTACGATAATTTCAAGATGAAGTTCTCCCATTCCGGCGATGATTGTCTGTCCAGTCTCCTGATCAGTATGAGCACGGAATGTAGGGTCTTCTTCAGCCAGTTTTGCAAGAGATTCACCAAGTTTACCCTGGGAAGCTTTTGTCTTAGGCTCGATAGCAAGCTCGATAACTGGTTCTGGGAATTCCATTGATTCCAGAATTACAGGATGCTGCTCGTCACAGATTGTATCACCTGTTGTAGTGAATTTAAATCCAATAGCGGCTGCGATATCACCTGAATATACTTTATCAAGCTCTTCACGTTTGTTGGCATGCATCTGAAGGATACGTCCAACACGCTCTTTTTTATTCTTTGTAGCATTCAGTACATAAGAACCTGAGTTCATTGTACCAGAGTAAACTCTGAAGTATGCCAGTTTACCTACGAATGGGTCTGTCATAATCTTGAATGCAAGTGCTGAGAACGGCTCTTCATCTGAAGAATGTCTTACAACCTCATTACCATCCTCATCCACACCATCGATTGGCGGGATATCTGTTGGTGCAGGCATGTACTCAAGGATTGCATCAAGAAGTTTCTGTACACCTTTGTTTCTGTAAGCTGAACCACAGCAAACAGGAACTGCTGTACACTCGCATGTTGCTTTTCTGAGTGCTTTCTTCATATCTTCAACAGATGGTTCTTCACCTTCCAGATACTGCATCATCAGATCATCATCAAGATCGCAGATCTTCTCTACCATTTCTGTATGGTAAAGTTCTGCATCATCTGCCATATCTTCCGGGATATCTGTAACAGAAATGTCATCTCCCTTATCATCGTTGTAGATGTAAGCTTTCATTTCCATCAGGTCAATGATTCCCTTGAAGTCATCTTCTTTACCGATTGGTAACTGAAGACAAATAGCGTTCTTTCCAAGTCTGGTCTTAATCTGGTCTACTGCATTGTAGAAATCAGCACCCAGGATATCCATCTTATTGATGAATGCCATTCTTGGTACATTGTATGTGTCAGCCTGACGCCATACGTTTTCTGACTGAGGCTCAACACCACCCTTAGCACAGAAGACGCCGACAGCGCCGTCCAGTACACGGAGTGAACGCTCAACCTCTACAGTAAAGTCAACGTGTCCCGGAGTATCAATGATATTGATACGGTGCTCAAGAGCTCCCTTTTTAGGTTTTGTGAACTCTTCGAGTGTCCAGTGGCATGTTGTAGCCGCAGAAGTGATTGTGATACCTCTTTCCTGCTCCTGTTCCATCCAGTCCATGGTAGCAGTACCTTCGTGAGTATCTCCAATCTTATAGTTAACACCGGTATAGTACAGGATACGCTCGGTAAGAGTTGTCTTACCAGCATCGATATGCGCCATAATACCGATATTTCTTGTTCTCTCTAATGGATATTCTCTTCCAGCCAAGATTTTTTCCTCCTATAATTAGAAACGATAATGAGCAAATGCTTTGTTTGCTTCTGCCATCTTGTGCATGTCTTCTTTCTTCTTTACAGATGCGCCTGTATTGTTTGCTGCATCCAGGATTTCGTTAGCCAGTCTTTCTTCCATTGTTTTCTCTCCTCTAGCACGAGAGTATACTGTCAGCCAACGAAGTGCAAGAGTCTGTCTTCTCTCAGGTCTAACCTCGATCGGTACCTGGTAGTTAGCTCCTCCGATACGTCTAGCCTTTACCTCGAGTACTGGCATGATGTTATTCATAGCCTCTTCAAATACTTCGATAGCTGGCTTTTCGGCTTTTGCTTCAACTCTTTCAAACGCTCCGTATACGATTTTCTGTGCAACACCCTTCTTACCATCAAGCATAATGTTGTTGACAAGCTTGGTTACCACTTTATTGTTGTATACTGGATCCGCTAATACGTCTCTTTTCTGAGTATGTCCTTTACGTGGCACGGTCCTTCCCTCCTTAAACATCTTAATTTAATTCATCGGTACTCACATGTGTCTTTCTAATGATACTGTGTAGTGCATAGGGCATACATATATATACCTTGCAACTTACATAATCATAGTTCTGTTTGTGATTACATTTTTAATTGGTTTGAAATCTTATCTGTTGTCTATGCAATAGATTTATTTCTTAGCATCTTTTGGTCTCTTAGCACCGTATTTAGAACGAGCCTGTCTTCTCTTAGCAACACCTGCTGTATCAAGTGTTCCTCTTACGATATGATATCTTGTACCTGGAAGGTCTTTTACTCTTCCTCCACGGATCAGAACAACACTATGCTCCTGAAGGTTGTGTCCTTCTCCCGGGATATAGCTTGTTACTTCGATTCCGTTAGACAGACGTACTCTGGCGATCTTTCTAAGAGCTGAGTTAGGTTTCTTAGGTGTAGCAGTCTTAACAGCTGTACAAACACCTCTCTTCTGTGGTGCAGAAGTATTCGTACTTCTCTTCTTTAAAGAGTTGTATCCTTTCTGAAGTGCTGGTGCTGTAGACTTCTTTACAGATGTCTGACGTCCTTTTTTTACTAACTGGTTAAATGTTGGCATTTCTTTCACCTCCTACGATTATAATAAGTTGCTTATTCATCTTGTGAATAGTCGTACATCAAAACAAAACGTTCCCATGCACGCTTGTTTAGTTTATTACGAATCATGATTCTTGTCAAGGGATTTCCCTTGATTTTTCACGTTTTTTGCCACTTTTTTCTTTTCATTATATTTCGCGATCTGATGCTTTATCAGGCTAAACAGCACGATACCTGTCAGTATGCCTGCGCTGTCAATACAGACATCCCTGAACTGACAGCTGCGTCCGGGCACGAATAGTTGATGGAATTCATCTGTTGCTGCGTATGCCGTACCTGCACACCAGCATAATAATCTGTTCTTTTTTCCCCGATCTTCCGCAAAAGAGTACGCAGTCCCCAGCATCAACACACCAAGGACTGCGTATTCCGACGCATGCGCACATTTGCGTACCGGAAAATCTATCTTTTCCGCAAACTGTTCCTGCTTATCTTCCGGCCAGGATCTGTACTCCGGAATCACGATATTTCCAATCAACTTTCCGACGGAGTGGCTCATTACCGTCGATTCATCTGCTTTTTTTGCTGAAAATGAAAAAATCACCATCAGCCAGATCAGCATAAGAAACAGCCAGATGATTCCGGCCTTATTTCTCTTTCTCCTGTTTCCCGTCATATTCTTTCCTGTCTTTTTCTTCCTGTTCATTCACATGCTTTTGATATCATACCTGCGGTTATATCCCGGATATTACGCCTTAAGATCTGCAAACAGCTCTTTCTGATATACACCGTCTGCAATCAGTTTTGCAAACGACTCTACTACAACCGGTTTGTCTTCTTTATAAGTTACGCCAAACCATTTGTCCTGTGTCTCCAGAAGTCTGACACTTACTTTTCCCTTTTTCAGAAGTTCATCAATATAGATCGGGAGCAAATATTCACCTTTCAGTTCTTTTGCTTCATCCCCTTTGATATTCTCAAAGAATTCTACAAATCCTTCCTCCAGAAGTCCTACAAACTCCGGTGTCAGTCCCCACATATTCATCGATACATGTGAATTTACATCAATTCTATTTCCCTGAGATTCTGCTCCGTCTGATGTCTTTTTGATTTCATAAGTTTCTACGACATCTGTCAGATAATCATTCTCATCTACTGCACAAATTCCTCTTGTAACAGTTCCATTATCACTTAAAGTATTGCCGAGAATGAATCCGGCCATGCAAAGTTCTTTTGATTTTTCCGGTGTATAATTTTCCACAAGGAACTCATGAATCTTTACAAATGCTTCTTTTCCATAATAGTCATCTGCATTAATAACTACGAATGGCTCTTTGATAATATCTTTACATACCAGTACCGCCTGTCCTGTTCCCCACGGCTTGCTTCTCTTGGCCGGCTTTTCAATTCCTTTCGGAAGATCATCCAACTCCTGATATGCATAAGCAAATTCTATGTTCAGTTCATTACAAATTCCTTCAATTCTTTTTCCGATCGCATCATGAAATGCATCTCTGATATCCTTACGAATGATGAATACTACTTTATTAAATCCGGCCTCTATTGCATCATGAATGGAATAATCCATAATAATCTCCCCATTTGGGCCTACCGGTTCCAGTTGCTTAATTCCGCCGCCAAAACGCGAACCCATTCCTGCAGCCATGATGACTAATGCTGTTTTCATAATTCTCTTTCTCCTTTGTTTATTTGTCTTTTTTACAGTTAAAATCAGTATAGCACAAAAAAGCGGGATATACCATGACTGTTTATCATGCCATATCCCACCCTGTTCATTTCTATTCTACTGTTACACTCTTTGCAAGGTTTCTCGGTTTATCTACATCCAGACCTTTTGCTACTGATACATAATATCCAAGTAACTGAAGCGGAATAACTGCAAGTGATGTTGCAAAATGAGGGTCTGTCTTTGGAATGTATACAGAAAAATCTGCGTTTTCTTCAATATTATAATGTCCAAATGTTGTAAGTCCCATCAGATATGCGCCACGGCTCTTACACTCTACCATGTTGCTCAGTGTCTTTTCATATAATTCCGGCTGTGTCAGTACTCCGATAACCAGTGTACCCTCTTCAATCAGGGAAATCGTTCCGTGCTTCAATTCTCCTGCTGCATATGCCTCCGAATGAATATAGCTGATTTCTTTCATCTTAAGGCTTCCCTCAAGGGAAATCGCATAATCAATTCCACGACCGATAAAGAAAATGTCTTTCGCATTCACCTGTTTGGATGCAAACCACTGAAGTCTCTCTTTATCCTCGATAATTCTTTGAATTTTCTCCGGAATGCTCTGAAGTTCTTCAATATATCCGGCATACTGTTCTTCTGTAATCTGTCCTCTGATCTTTGCAAACTGAATTGCAAGTGTATAAGCTGCGATCAACTGTGTGCTGTATGCTTTTGTTGTCGCAACTGCAATCTCCGGTCCTGCCAGTGTATAGTATACATTGTCTGCCTCTCTGGCAATAGAAGAACCGATTACATTCACGATACCAAGTGTCTTTACTCCCTGTTTCTTTGATTCTCTAAGTGCTGCCAGACTGTCTGCGGTCTCTCCTGACTGGCTGATAATGACTACCAGTCCTTTCGGATCAAGAATCGGATTACGATAGCGGAATTCTGATGCAAGTTCTACACGTACCGGAATTCTTGCCAGATCTTCCATGACATACTGTGCTGCCACTCCGACATGATATGCCGATCCACATGCCACGATATAAATCTGGCTGATCTCTTTGATCTCTTCTTCCGAAAGTCCGACCTCTGAAAGATCAATCATTCCGTCTTTTATAACAGAATTCAGTGTATCTGAAACTGCCTTTGGCTGCTCATGTATTTCCTTGATCATGAAATGTTCATATCCTGATTTTTCTGCTGCCTCTGCGTCCCATTCAACCGTCTTTAATTCTTTTTCAATCTCTTCTCCATCCAGGTTATAGAATGTAATCTCACCTTTACGGACACGTGCCATCTCCTGGTTACCGATATAGTATACATCTCTCGTATATTTCAGAATTGCAGGAACATCGGAACCAATATAGGATTCTCCGTTCGCAACTCCAAGGATCATCGGACTGTCCTTTCTTGCTACATAGATTTCTTCCGGATAATCCCTGAACATAATTGCCAGTGCGTAGGAGCCTCTGATCCGTACCAGCGCATGATTGATCGCATCTACCGGAGTCCCCTCATATTTTTTATAATAATAATCGATCAGTTTTACTGCTACTTCCGTGTCTGTCTCAGAATAGAATGTATACCCTTTACGGACAAGTTTATCCTTTAATTCCTGATAGTTTTCAATAATACCATTATGAACAGCCACAACATTTCCATCATCACTTGCATGAGGATGTGCATTATTCTCAGATGGTTCTCCATGTGTTGCCCATCTTGTATGACCGATACCGCAGGTTCCTTTTACGGATTCACCATCATTCGTCTTCTCAGCCAGAACTTTCAGTCTGCCTTTTGCCTTAATGATCTCTGCATCTGCACTGCCGTCACGTACAGCAATTCCTGCCGAGTCGTAACCACGATATTCCAGTTTTGACAAACCATCCAACAGGATCGGTGCTGCCTGGTGTTCACCTGTAAATCCTACAATTCCACACATAATTCGATTTTTCTCCCTGTATTATTCTTAATATAATCTATTCCATTTCTGGTATTTATGTATCTTATCTCTGCCTCAGGTCCGCTGCTTTAGCCGATCACATATCCTTTTTTCTTAACTACATCTACAACCTGATCTACATATTTTTTACAGATCTCTTCTGTCTCTGCTTCTACCATAACTCTGAGAAGTGGTTCTGTTCCGGATTCACGCACGAGGATGCGTCCGGTATCTCCAAGGACTTCTGTTACTGCCCGTACCGCGCTCTGTACATCCGCATCGTCCTGCGCTGCTTTCTTATCTGTCACACGTACATTCTCCAGAACCTGTGGATAAATATGAAGCCCTTCCATGAGTTCACTCATTTTCTTCTTTCTTGCCATCATAACTTCCATCATCTTAAGACTGGTAAGGATACCGTCTCCTGTGGAAGCATATTTTGAGAAAATAATATGGCCGGACTGTTCCCCTCCGAGAATGCATCCATTGTTTGTCATATATTCGTATACATATTTGTCTCCGACTGCAGTCTTTGCATAATCAATCCCTGCCTCATCGAATGCTTTGTATAATCCAAAATTAGACATAACTGTTGTAACAACCGTATTGTTTTCCAGTTTGCCACGTTCTTTCATATATTTTCCATAAATATAAAGAATCGCATCTCCATCTATCAGATTCCCTTTTTCATCTACACAGAGACATCTGTCAGCATCTCCGTCATATGCAAATCCAACATCCAGACCATTCTCGGCAACAAATTTCTGCAGGCCGCCGATGTGCGTAGATCCTGCATTGTTATTGATATTCGTTCCGTCCGGCTCTGCATTGATCACATATGTCTTGGCTCCAAGTGCATCAAATACAGACTTTGCCAGATTCCATGAACTTCCGTTCGCACAATCCAGTCCGACTTTCACACCCTTGAAAGAATAAAGTCCAAGTGAAATCAGATATCCGATGTAACGATTTCTTCCTGATACATAGTCTACCGTACGTCCGATCTTAGATGTATGTGCAAATGGAATCTCCTCATACTTTTCCCCAAATACTTCCAGTTTGCCATCCAGATAGTCTTCTACCAGTGCGATCGTTCCCTCATCCATCTTCTCGCCATTACCGTTGATCAGTTTGATTCCGTTGTCATAATACGGATTATGACTTGCAGAGATCATGATCCCGCAATCAAATTCATCCGTTCTTGCCACATAAGCAACAGATGGTGTTGTTGTAACATGAAGCAGGTAAGCATCTGCTCCCGATGCAACAAGTCCACCTACCAATGTATATTCGAACATGTAGCTGGAACGTCTCGTATCCTTTCCAATTACAATACGTGCCGGTGTATCATCACCATTCTGACGTTTTATTTCTCCATAGTACCATCCGAGAAATCTTCCGATTTTATATGCATGATCTGCTGTTAAGTTATTATTGGCTTCGCCACGGAAACCATCTGTTCCGAAATATCTTCCCATATCTATTCTCCTAAAATAATATATCGTCTATCTTTCACAAAGCAACTGCCCCCATTATAGTTGGTATTAGGCTCAAGTTCAAGCAAAAATGGCAAAAAGTATGCATATGTGCAAAGACAATTGCTTCTATGCATACATTTTTTCATTATTACCCGGTTATAATTCCAAGTTCCTTTTCACAGAGTTCTAACGCTGATGCTATGACAGCATCCATATCATAATATTTATATTCCCCGAGACGGCCTCCGAAGATCACGTTCTCTTCATTTTTCCGCTAAATTTTTTGTATTCTGCGTACAATGCTCCAATTTTTTTCATCATTGACCGGATAATATGGTTCGTCACCCAATTTCCATTCAGAGCTGTATTCCCGGCTAATCACAGTCTTTGGAATATCATTTCCTTCTGAATCCTTTCCAAATTCAAACCACTTATGCTCGATGATACGTGTCCAGGGGGTCTCTCTGTCTGTATAGTTTACAGCTGCATTCCCCTGGAAATTCGGCTTGTCTAAAAGTTCCGTCTCAAATCTTACAGAGCGGTACTCCAACGTTCCGAGTTTATATTCAAAATAAGCATCGATCGGTCCTGTATAAACTACTTTTTCTGCCAGCGCATCTAATTCCTCTTTATGCTCCAGATATTCTGTGTTCAGACAGATCTCTATGCCATCCAGAAGATTCTCTACCATCTTCGTGTACCCTCCCACAGGAATTCCCTGATACATTGCATTGAAATAATTATTGTCGAATGTCAGACGCACCGGAAGTCTCTTGATAATAAATGCCGGAAGTTCTGTGCAGTCACGTCCCCACTGCTTCTCTGTATAACCCTTGATCAATTTCTCATAGATATCTCTTCCAACCAGTGAAACTGCCTGTTCTTCCAGATTCTTTGGCTCTCTCGTAATTTCCTTTCTCTGCTCTTCTATCTTCGCCTCTGCTTCTTCCGGTGTCACCACTCCCCACATCTTGTTAAATGTATACATATTAAAAGGAAGTGAATATAACTCACCCTTATAATTCGCTACCGGTGAATTCGTAAATCTGTTAAACTCCGCAAACTGCGTGATATAATTCCATACTTTCTTATTATTTGTATGAAAAATATGTGCACCATACTTATGTACATGAATTTTTTCTACATCCTCTGTATATACATTTCCCGCAATATTCGGACGTTTATCGATTACTAGCACTGATTTTCCCGCTTTTTTCGCTTCACGGGCAAACACTGCCCCGTATAATCCTGACCCGACTACTAAATAATCATATTTTTTCATCTTACATACCTCTTTTTATTTTCTGATACCTGTCACAATCTATCTGGTAGTGTTATTCTATCATATCCTTGTATTCCCGAAAAGACATTCTTCGTTTCCCTTGCTTTATTCCACTTTATCACGTTACCAAAAGATTGCATTTCTTTATCAGACATATTATACTATTTAAATAACGAATTCGTACAATTAGAGGTGATATGATTATGCATAAAGAATTTTTAATGGGAAATGCAGCAATTGCCCTCGGTGCAGTTGCTGCCGGAGTTAATGTCGTAGCCGGTTATCCCGGAACCCCTTCTACGGAAGTTCTGGAAACTATAGCAAAACACCGGCCGGATGATGTGTATGTGGAATGGTCCGTGAACGAAAAAGCGGCCATGGAACTGGCTGCCGGCGCTTCTTATGCCGGTGCAAGATCCATGGTAACCATGAAGCAGGTCGGATTAAATGTTGCTTCCGATCCGCTGATGAGTCTCGAGTACGTCGGGATCAAAGGCGGAATGGTCATTCTCGTAGCAGATGATCCGGGTCCGATTTCTTCTCAGACAGAGCAGGATACCAGACATTTTTCCAGATTTTCCAAGCTGCCTTGCTTTGACCCATCTTCGGCACAGGAAGCTTATGAGATGATCCAGGAAGCTTTTGAATATTCAGAAAAATACGGTACTCCGGTATTCTTACGTCCAACCACACGTGTCTGTCATGGCTACGCGTCTATTATGGTAAAAGATGAGACAGAATATACCCACCACCAGCCGGAAGGTTTTATCAAAGATTCCAAACGCTGGGTTATCTTTCCTAGATTATCTTTCATGAATCACAAAAAAATCGAAGCACGTAACCAGGAATTATCCGATATCTTTTCTTCTTATGAGAAAAATACGATTCATCCATCCTGCGATGCTTTCAAGGATTCAAAAAAAGGAATCGCCACCGGAGGGATCAGCTATACCTACACGATGGAAACATTAAAAAAGACCGGTATGGTAAAGACTTTAAAAATTGCCACGCCTCATCCATTTCCGGAAAAATTAGCAGTAGATTTCCTTTCTGGACTTGATGAAGTTCTCTGCCTGGAAGAACTTGATCCTGTCATCGAACGTGAGCTGATCTATATATGCGGAAAATATCATCTTCCAACCAGAATTAACGGAAAACTCAGTGGTCATACTGCCTGTGCCGGAGAAAACACCCGTGACACTATAACTACCTATATTAATACATTTCTTGGTCTTACCTCCCCTGTCACCACTGATTTTCCGGAACCGCCGGCACTGCCGGTCCGCCCGCCGGTACTTTGCGCCGGATGTCCTCACAGAGCTTCTTTCTACGCCGTAAAAAAAGCTATGAAAGGAAAGAAAACCGTTTTCTGCGGGGATATCGGATGTTATACGCTCGGAAATGCCCTTCCTCTCGATATGGTTGATACCTGTCTGTGTATGGGTGCCGGATTGAATATCGCACAAGGTATCGAAAAAGTGGAACCTGACACCACATGCTTTGCGTTTGTCGGAGACTCGACCTTCTTCGCCTCTGCGATCACAGGTGTTGTCAATGCCGTGTACAATCAGGCGAATATGATACTGATCGTTCTGGACAACTCTACCACAGCCATGACCGGACATCAGCCACACCCTGGAACCGGCCGCACAGTGATGGGGGAGATCGTGCAAAAGATTAATATCGAACAAGTCCTCCGCGGAATCGGCGTTACAGATGTTAAGACTGTAAATCCGCTGGATCTGAACTCATCTGTAGCATGCGTCCGGGAAATGGCTGATAAGACAGGTGTAAAAGCTATTATATTCAAATCACCATGTATAGCCATCACCAAGCCGGAGTTTTCTCTTCATATAGATGCCGAAAAATGTATCGGATGTAAAAAATGTATCCGTGAACTTGGATGCCCTGCCATTGTACTTGACAACGGTAATGTCTGCATTGATGATACGATGTGTACCGGCTGCGGATTATGCAGTCAGGTATGCCCTGCAGCCGCTATTATAGGAGGTAAAAAACATGAATAATCAAAAAAACATTGTCCTGTGCGGCGTCGGCGGTCAGGGAACCGTCCTCGCTTCCAAACTTCTTGCCGCAGCAGCTATGAGTAAAGATATTCCTGTCATGAGTGCCGAGACCATCGGTATGGCTCAGCGTGGTGGTAGTGTATTCAGTCATCTTCGTATGGGTGATAATCTCTATTCGCCAATGATCGAAACAGGAACTGCCGACCTGATCATCGGCTTCGAACCAGGTGAGACAGTCCGTATGCTTCCCTATCTCAAAGACCACGGACATATTGTTGTCAGCACCCGAGCTGTTAAACCAGTTACTGCTACCTTAAGCGGATCAGATTATGATGCACCTCAGATGCTTGAATATCTAAAAGCGGCTGTTCCTAATCTGACTCTTGTAAATGCAGATCAGGCATGTGCAGACATTGGTTCTTCCAAAGTACTGAACATGGTGCTTCTTGGCGCAGCCATACGGACTGGAGTACTGGACTTTACAATCTCTGAAATTGAAGACATTATGAAATATACACTTCCCGAGAAATTCCATGAAATGAATCTCCGGGCATTAAACTATAACATATAACAAAGAAAGGCAGGAACACGACATATGCAGATTACAGAGACACAAATCGCACAGGTAAATAATCAGATACAGGCGCTCCTGAAAGCGGAAAGTTTCTATGGAAAGAAATTAGAAGAAGCCGGTGTTACCAGTATACAGTCAGCGGAAGATTTTCAAAAGCTTCCGTTTTCTGAGAAAAATGATTTAAGAAATGCTTATCCTCTTGGTCTGATGACCGCACCGGAAGAAAAGATTGTCCGAATCCACTCTTCTTCCGGTACCACCGGACTGCCGGTCATCATTCCATATACTCAGAAAGATGTAGACGACTGGGCAATCATGTTTCAACGCTGCTATGAATTGGCCGGTCTTACAAATATGGACCGTATTCAGATCACACCCGGATACGGACTCTGGACTGCCGGAATCGGATTTCAGGCAGGTGCCGAAAGATTAGGAAGCATGGTTATTCCTATGGGACCCGGAAACACCGACAAACAGCTTCAGATGATGATGGATATGAAGACAACCGTTCTCGGTTCTACTTCCTCTTACGCCCTGCTTCTTGCAGAAGAAATCCAAAAAAGAGGAATCAAAGACAAGATCCATCTGAAGAAAGGAATCATTGGTTCTGAACGCTGGGGTGAAAAAATGCGCCGGCGCATCACGGAAGAACTTGGAATTGAACTCTATGACATCTATGGTCTGACGGAAATCTATGGACCGGGAATCGGAATCAGCTGTTTCCATGACTGTGGTATGCACTACTGGGATGATTATATTTACATTGAGATCATCGACCCTGTAACCGGTGAAGTACTTCCGGACGGAGAGCTCGGAGAAATCGTCATTACCACCCTGGTCAAAGAAGGAGCACCTCTTATCCGCTACCGCACACATGATCTTTCCCGCATCATTCCGGGAGAATGTCCTTGCGGAAGCAGATTCCCACGGCTCGATACTATTATGGGACGTACCGATGATATGATGAAGATCAAGGGTGTAAATGTGTTCCCAGCTCAGATTGAAGAAATCTTAAAAGGATTTTCTGAAGTATCCAGTGAATATCAGATCCGCATTTCTCATCTTGACGGAAAAGACACCATGCGAATCTATGTTGAAACAAATGGAACGGTTGACTTCCTTGATCTTGCCAAACGAATCGCAGCTACCGTCAAAAGCCGCATAGGCTTTACACCGTTAGTTAAAGTTGTTGAAATCGGATTATTACCTCGAAGCGAAAAGAAGACAAAACGTGTCATCGATGAGCGTTATGAATAATTAATGATATATTAAAAATGGTGTTGTAAGATCTATATTTCTTACAACACCATTTTTATACTTTGTTATAATCCTAATTCATCAGAGATCGCACACATTTCTTCCAATCCGATATCAATCAGGTCCTCCAACATCAGCCCTGTAAATTCAATACTTTCCATGTAATCACGATTGGCACCTTTCGCAAATCGTGCTTCATTAAAACGTTTTATAACAGACTTTCTTTTTACACTTGCAATCTTTTTATCCGGGTAAATCTGCGCAACCGCTTTTAAGAAACCACTCATTGGATCTGCCGCCAGAAGTGCATATTGGATTTTTGTTTTCGCTTTCACGCCACTTTTCGGATTATGTGCACAGATCGCTCCAAATAATACAGGATCATCAATTCCTTCTTTTTTTAAGATTTCTACCGATGTCGGTCCGTGTACACTTAAGTCATGCTCCCAGTCACATTGCTCTTCATCCAGATCATGCAGCAATCCTGCAATTCCCCAATATTCCACCTCGTCCGGCGCAAGACGTTTGGCCAATCCCTTCATAATAGCCTCAACTGCCAGAGAATGTGTAATATAATGCTCACCTTTCATGTATTTTGTTAAGATTTCATACGCCTGATCTCTTGTCATCTGCATTTTCTCCATTTCTGTGCGAAATATGTATTCTGATATTTTACTCTTCCGGTACAACGATCAGGTCTTTTGTAAAGTCATTCAGAACTTCACATCCATCTTCTGTGATGATTACAAGGTCTTCGATACGAACACCGATGTTCTCATCCGGGAGATAGATTCCCGGCTCTACTGAGAAGCACTGTCCAACCTTGATGATGTCAGTATTAACAGATGATACATCACCAAATTCGTGATCTTCCAGTCCGATAGAATGTCCTGTTCTGTGTGTGAAATACTCGCCAAATCCTTTTTCCTCGATGTAATTTCTTGCAGCAAGGTCAACGTCGCACATTCTATTTCCCGGTTTGGCAGCTTCGATACCTCTTCTGTTTGCTTCAACTACGATATCATAAATTTCTTTTGCACGGTCAGATACTTCACCGATAAATACAGTTCTTGTCATATCCGATGCATAGTTATCTTTAAATCCACCGATATCAAGAATTACACAATCTCCGCGTTTTCCTTTGGAATCATCTGTTACATGATGTGGATCTGCAGCGCCATGTCCGTATGCTGTAATTGGATCGAACGATACATCTTCACATCCGATTTCTTTGTAAATTTCACGCATTTTTGCATTTAATTCTTTCTCAGTTAATCCTTTTGCTACCCATGGAATGATCTTTTCCATAGCAATATCATTTAACTTAGAAGATTTTCTCATAAGATCTTTTTCTTTCTCATCTTTTACCATACGGATATAATCGATGATCGGAGATCCATTTACAAATTTACTTCCTCCGCCTAACTCCTGCAGACGAATAAGGAATTTTGACGGCCATGTTTTATCAATTCCCATTGTCTTATCTTTATCTACATACTTGCTTAAGATCTCTACTCCGTCTTCAATGTCATCATAATAGATAATATCTACGCCAAGATCTGATTCCTGTGGAAATAATTTGTTGATTACCATTTTATGATTTCCGTTCACATTCAGATACAATGCCAGAAGTCTTTCTCCCGGAAAAATCCACTTGCCTGTCAGATAGAAGATCGCAACCGGGTCAGAAACGATCATCTGCGGAACCTCATGCTCCTCCATTGATTTTAATATTCTTGTAAGTTTACCTTGATCCATAATAGAACCCCAACCTTTCTTAAAATGTTGACAGAATCTGTTACTATTTTCGCCGATTCTCACTGACAATTATTATAAACTTTTTGAATATAAAAGTCAATTTATATATACAAATAACAGTAAACATTAGCGATATCATCTTATTTTTCACTAAAAAAGAAAATGTCCACACTTTTCAGTGTGAACACTTTCTTTTTATTTGACTTATATTTTATTCTTCATCTTCAGATACAGCAACTGTTTCTTCTGCAATATCTTCTACTGCATCTTCTGTTCCTTCATCAAGAGTAATCTCCTGATTCATCTCATCTGCATCTTTGAATTCAAAATCAAAATCGTCCTCAAAATCCAGTTCGTCTTCCATTTCCATCTCTGTGTTCAACTTGATGTCACGATACTTTCTCATACCTGTTCCGGCAGGAATATGTTTACCAATGATAACATTCTCTTTCAGACCTACCAGCGGATCAACCTTACCCTTAATAGCAGCTTCGGTCAGGACTTTTGTTGTCTCCTGGAAGGAAGCGGCAGACAGGAATGAATTCGTAGCAAGGGAAGCTTTTGTAATACCCATGATGATCTGCTCACCTGTTGCAGGTTCTTTACCTTCTGCTTCCAAAGCTTCATTTACATCCTCAAACTCAAGTCTGTCAACATTTGTTCCCGGGAGGAATTCTGTCTCTCCGGACTCTTCGATACGTATCTTCTTCAGCATCTGTCGAACGATAACCTCGATATGCTTATCGTTGATTTCTACACCCTGCAGACGATATACTCTCTGAACTTCCTGGATCATGTAATCCTGTACAGCACGAAGTCCTTTGATTCTCAGAATATCGTGTGGATTTACACTACCTTCTGTCAGTTCATCACCGGCTTCCAGTTCTGCGCCGTCAGCCACCTTGATACGTGATCCATAAGGGATCAGATATGCTTTGGATTCACCTGTTTCTTTATTTGTCACAATGATCTCACGTTTCTTCTTCGTGTCATTTAAGTTAGCAGTTCCTGCGATTTCTGTGATAATTGCAAGTCCCTTAGGCTTTCTTGCCTCGAAAAGCTCCTCGACACGAGGAAGACCCTGTGTGATATCTCCACCGGCTACACCACCACTATGGAATGTTCTCATAGTAAGCTGTGTACCAGGTTCTCCGATTGACTGTGCGGCGATGATTCCGACAGCTTCTCCAACCTGTACCGGCTCACCCGTTGCCATGTTGGATCCGTAACATTTTGCACATACACCACTATGTGAACGGCATGTAAGGATTGTACGGATCTTAATCTGTGTCAGCGGCTCGCCCTTCTCGTCAACACCCTTTTTACAGATCAGCTCTGCACGTTTCGGTGTTACCATGTGATTTGCCTTTACAAGGATGTTACCATCTTTATCTACGATGTTCTCACAGATATAACGTCCTGTAATACGATCCTGAAGACTTTCGATCACTTCGTTTCCATCCATGAATGCTTTTACATACATTCCAGGAATCGGTGCTCCCGGTTTTGCACAGTCTACTTCGTGAATGATCAGTTCCTGTGATACGTCTACCAGACGTCTTGTCAGATATCCTGAATCGGCTGTACGAAGAGCTGTATCGGACATACCTTTTCGAGCTCCATGTGCAGACATGAAGTATTCCAGTACATCAAGACCTTCACGGAAGTTTGATTTAATTGGCAGCTCGATCGTATGACCTGTTGTATCGGCCATCAGACCACGCATACCTGCAAGCTGTTTGATCTGTTTGTCAGATCCACGGGCTCCGGAATCTGCCATCATGAAAATGTTGTTATATTTATCAAGACCGTCAAGCAGCGCCTTTGTAAGGGCATCGTCAGTTGCTTTCCATGTCTCTACAACTTCTTTATATCTTTCTTCTTCTGTAATGAGACCACGTTTGAAGTTCTTTGTAATCTTATCTACAGTATCCTGTGCATTTTTGATCATCTCCGGTTTCTGCGGAGGTACCGTCATGTCAGAAATGGATACGGTCATGGCAGCTCTTGTTGAAAGCTTGTAACCCATAGCCTTTACATGGTCGAGTACTTCTGCTGTCGCAGTAGCTCCATGTGTATTGATAACTTTTTCAAGAATCTGTTTCAGCTGTTTCTTTCCTACATGGAAATCAACTTCCAGAAGCAATTCATTTCCTTCTACGTCACGGTCTACAAATCCCAGATCCTGTGGAATGATCTCATTAAACATGAAACGTCCGACTGTAGATTCTACCGTTCCTGTCTTCACTGTTCCATCTGCCATCTTCTTGGATACACGTACTTTTACACGTGAATGAAGTGTTACGGCAGCATTTTCATAAGCAAGAAGTGCTTCGTTGAAGCTCTTGAAGATCATGCCTTCTCCCTTGGCACCAGGACGCTCCTGAGTCAGATAATAGATACCAAGTACCATATCCTGTGAAGGAACGGCTACCGGACCACCATCAGACGGCTTCAGTAAGTTGTTCGGTGACAGAAGTAAGAAACGGCACTCTGCCTGTGCTTCTACGGAAAGTGGAAGATGGACAGCCATCTGGTCTCCGTCGAAATCGGCGTTGAACGCTGTACAAACCAGTGGATGAAGCTTGATAGCCTTACCTTCTACAAGAATCGGTTCAAATGCCTGAATACCAAGTCTGTGCAGTGTAGGGGCACGGTTCAGCATAACCGGATGCTCTTTGATTACTTCTTCCAGAACATCCCATACTTCCGGCTGAAGTCTTTCTACCATCTTCTTAGCATTTTTAATATTGTGTGCTGTTCCGTTCTGAACCAGTTCTTTCATAACAAATGGTTTGAACAGCTCGATTGCCATTTCTTTCGGAAGACCACACTGGTAAATCTTAAGTTCCGGTCCTACAACGATAACGGAACGTCCGGAATAGTCAACACGCTTACCAAGCAAGTTCTGACGGAAACGTCCGGACTTACCTTTCAGCATATCGGAAAGAGATTTCAGTGCACGGTTACCAGGTCCTGTTACCGGACGTCCACGGCGGCCGTTGTCGATCAGGGCATCTACAGCTTCCTGAAGCATTCTCTTTTCATTTCTAACAATAATGTCCGGTGCGCCTAATTCAAGAAGACGTCTCAGACGGTTATTTCTGTTGATGATTCTTCTGTACAGATCATTCAGGTCAGATGTCGCAAAACGTCCGCCATCCAGCTGTACCATTGGACGAAGATCCGGTGGGATAACCGGGATATTTGTCATGATCATCCATTCTGGCTTGTTTCCAGACTCACGGAAAGCTTCTACTACTTCCAGACGTTTTACGATTCTTGCTCGTTTCTGTCCGGTTGCACCTTTCAAGCCTTCTGTCAATTCTGTATATTCTTTCTCAAGATCAATGTTCTCAAGAAGTTCTTTGATGGATTCTGCACCCATTCCTACACGGAATGTGCTTCCCCATTTTTCTCTTGCTTCCTGATATTCAGCCTCTGATAATACCTGTTTATACATCAGATCTGACTCACCTTTATCCAGTACGATATAAGAAGCGAAATACAGTACTTTTTCCAATGTTCTCGGGGACAGATCAAGAATCAGTCCCATACGGCTTGGAATTCCCTTGAAGTACCAGATGTGCGATACCGGAGCAGCAAGGGCAATATGGCCCATGCGCTCACGACGTACACTTGCTTTTGTTACTTCAACACCACAACGGTCGCAGACCACACCTTTATAGCGGATCTTTTTGTACTTTCCGCAATGGCATTCCCAGTCCTTGCTTGGTCCGAAAATCTTTTCGCAGAACAGTCCGTCTTTTTCAGGTTTTAAAGTTCTATAGTTGATGGTCTCTGGTTTGGTAACTTCTCCTTTTGACCATTCCAGAATCTTTTCAGGTGATGCCAAACCGATCTTGATCGCATCAAAAGTCATTGGCTGATAAGTTTGTTCCTTATTATTTTCTGGCATACTTTGGACCCCTTCCTATTCATCATCAGATGAATCGCCGAAATCATAGTCATCATTTTCTTCAAAATTCATATCGAAATCATCGTCTGATTCTGGTTCTTCTTCTACATCAACCAGCTCTTCACCCTGGAATTCCTGTTTGCTGTATCCGTGTTTACCAAAGTCTTCGTCATCATCATTACGATATCTTCTGTCTCCCTCGATCAGAGAACGGAAATCTGTCTCTCCCATATCGGAAGTTTCCATAATCTCCACTTCTGTATTGTCATCACGTAAGACACGTACATCCAGTCCGAGTGACTGTAACTCTTTGAGCAATACCTTGAAGGATTCCGGAATTCCCGGTTCAGGAATATTCTCACCCTTGATGATTGCTTCGTAAGTCTTCACACGTCCGATGACATCATCTGACTTCACAGTCAAGATTTCCTGCAGTGTGTATGATGCACCATAAGCCTCCAGTGCCCATACCTCCATTTCTCCGAAACGCTGTCCACCGAACTGAGCCTTTCCTCCTAATGGCTGCTGTGTAACCAGTGAGTAAGGACCTGTAGAACGTGCATGGATCTTGTCGTCTACCAGGTGGTGCAGTTTCAGGTAATGCATGTGTCCGATGGTTACCGGGCTGTCGAAGTACTCACCCGTACGTCCATCACGCAGGCGGACCTTACCATCTCTTGAAAGCGGAACACCTTTCCAGAGTTTTCTGTGTTCTCTGTTATCTGACAGATACTGCAGTACTTCCGGAAGAAGTTCTTCTTTATGTTTTGCTTCAAACTCTTCCCAGCTTAAGTTGACATAATCATTTGCCAGATCAAGAGTATCCATAATATCAATCTCGTTCGCTCCGTCAAATACAGGAGTTGCGATGTTGAATCCAAGTGCTTTTGCAGCCAGGGACAGGTGAATCTCCAGGACCTGACCGATATTCATACGTGACGGTACACCCAGTGGATTCAGCACGATATCCAGTGGACGTCCATTCGGCAGGAATGGCATGTCTTCAACCGGAAGTACACGGGAAACAACACCCTTGTTACCATGACGTCCGGCCATCTTGTCACCGACAGAGATTTTTCTCTTCTGTGCAATATAGATACGGACTGACTGGTTTACTCCAGGTGACATCTCATCACCATTCTCTCTTGTAAATACCTTCGCATCCACTACAATACCATATTCTCCATGAGGTACTTTAAGAGAAGTATCTCTTACTTCACGGGCTTTCTCACCGAAGATTGCACGAAGCAGTCTTTCTTCAGCTGTAAGCTCTGTCTCTCCCTTAGGAGTAACCTTACCTACCAGGATATCTCCGGCACGGACTTCTGCTCCGACACGGATGATTCCTCTTTCATCCAGATTCTTCAGTGCATCATCACCAACACCTGGAATGTCGCGTGTGATCTCTTCTGGTCCAAGCTTTGTATCACGTGCTTCTGCTTCATATTCTTCAATATGAATAGAAGTATATACATCATCCTGCACCAGTCTTTCACTAAGCAGAACAGCATCCTCGTAGTTGTAACCTTCCCATGTCATGAATCCGATCAGCGGGTTCTTTCCAAGTCCAAGTTCACCATTAGATGTAGATGGTCCATCTGCAATAACCTCGCCTTTTTCGACTCTGTCTCCTTTGAAGACGATTGGTCTCTGGTTATAACAGTTGCTCTGGTTACTTCTCTGGAATTTTGTTAATTTATATTTTTTCAGTTTTCCGTCATCCTGACGAACTGTAATCTCTGTAGAAGTAGAACGTTCTACTGTACCGCCTTCTTCAGCGACCACACATACACCGGAGTCAACGGCAGCTTTTTCTTCCATACCTGTTCCTACTGCCGGAGCCTCGGTAAACAGGAGCGGTACTGCCTGACGCTGCATGTTTGATCCCATCAGGGCACGGTTCGCATCATCATTCTGAAGGAATGGGATTAAAGCTGTAGCCACAGAGAATACCATCTTAGGAGATACGTCCATATAATCGAACATTCTTCTTTCATATTCCTGTGTCTCTTCACGGTAACGACCAGATACATTTTTACGTACAAAATGTCCTTCTTCGTCCAACTGCTCGTTCGCCTGTGCTACATGATAATTATCTTCTTCATCCGCTGTCATGTATACAACTTCATCTGTTACTACCGGATTAGTCGGATCATCATGGTTGATCTTACGGTATGGAGCCTCGATAAATCCATACTCATTAATTCTTGCATAACTTGCAAGAGAGTTAATCAGACCGATGTTCGGTCCTTCAGGTGTCTCTACCGGACACATTCTTCCGTAGTGAGAATAGTGTACATCTCGTACCTCGAATCCTGCACGGTCTCTTGACAGACCACCAGGTCCTAACGCTGAAAGACGTCTCTTATGAGTCAGCTCACCAAGCGGATTGTTCTGATCCATGAACTGTGACAGCTGGGAAGATCCGAAGAATTCTTTCACTGCTGCTGTTACAGGCTTGATATTGATCAGGGACTGTGGAGAAATGCCCTCCATATCCTGTGTTGTCATTCTTTCACGAACCACTCTTTCCAGACGGGAAAGACCGATTCTGTACTGATTCTGAAGCAGCTCTCCTACAGAACGGATACGTCTGTTACCCAGGTGGTCGATATCATCATCTGTTCCGATGCCATATTCCAGATGCATATTATAGTTAATAGAAGCTAAGATATCTTCTTTTGTGATATGCTTTGGAATCAGATCGTGAATATCTCTCTTGATCGCATCCTTTAATTCATCAATGTCTCCGGCTGTCTCTTCCAGAATTCCAGCAAGCACAGGATAATATACCTGCTCTGTAACCCCTACTTCTTCCGGATCCACATCAACAACAGCATCAAGGTCAACCATCATATTTGAAAGTACCTTGATCGGTCGTTCTGTCTCTTCTACGCTGATCCATACATATGGAACTGCATTGTTCTGGATTGCGGAAGCCAGTTCTCTTGTGATCTTGGTTCCTGCTTCTGCCAGAACTTCCCCTGTCATTGGGCTTGCAACATCTTCTGCCAGCACCTGACCACTGATACGGTTCTTTAACGCAAGCTTCTTATTGAACTTGTAACGTCCTACTTTTGCAAGATCATAACGTCTCGGATCAAAGAACATACTTGTGATCAGACTTTCAGCACTGTCTACTGCCAGAGGTTCACCCGGACGGATCTTCTTATATAATTCCAGAAGTCCTTCCTGATAATTCGTTGCAGCATCTTTCTCAAAACTTGCCAGGATCTTCGGCTCTTCTCCGAAGAGTTCGATGATCTCCGGATTTGTACCGATTCCCAATGCACGAATCAACACAGTGATCGGTACCTTTCTTGTTCTATCTACACGTACATAGAAAACGTCATTAGAATCCGTCTCATACTCCAGCCATGCACCACGGTTCGGGATTACGGTAGCTGAATACAGTTTTTTACCTAATTTGTCATGTGCAATGGCATAATAGATACCAGGAGAACGAACTAACTGGCTGACAATTACACGTTCTGCACCATTAATCACAAAGGTACCTGTTCTTGTCATCAGTGGAAGATCTCCCATAAAGATCTCATGCTCATTGATCTCATCTGTCTCTTTATTGTGAAGTCTTACTTTGACTTTCAGAGGTGCAGCATATGTTGCATCACGTTCTTTACACTCATCAATCGTGTATTTCACTTCATTCTCACACAAAGTAAAATCCACGAAATCCAGGCTTAATTTTCCACTGTAATCTGTAATTGGGGAAATGTCATCGAACACTTCATTTAACCCTTCATCCAGAAACCACTTGTAAGAATCTGTCTGAACTTCGATCAAGTTAGGCATCTGAACGACTTCTTTCTGTCGGGCATAACTCATTCGTGAACTTTTTCCACTTTTAATAGGACGAATTCTGTTTTTCTCCATATTGACGTTTCACTCCTCATTTATTTTTCTGGCTGGGCTTTTCACTGCCCATATAACTTGCAGAGTCTCAAAAAACAACACAATTTATTGTTTTTTTTACGAAATCATGGCATAACTATCCACAATAGCGCATTTTTTACTATAGCACAGGCCTGTCAAGTATGTCAAGCAAATCCGCACTATTTTTTCAGTTCTTTCTTATATTCAGCATCCCTTATAATACGAAAGGGCATCCCGTCACCGGAATGCCCTGATAATTCAATCAAACTCGAATTATTTAAGGTTAACTTCAGCACCTTCTGCTTCAAGTTTAGTCTTGATTTCTTCAGCCTCAGCTTTAGAAGCGCCTTCTTTGATTACCTTTGGAGCTTCGTCAACTAATGCTTTAGCTTCTTTCAGTCCAAGTCCTGTTACTTCACGAACAACTTTGATAACTTTAACCTTAGCTGCTCCTGCGGAAACTAATTCTACATCGAACTCATCTTTCTCTTCTGCTGCTGCTCCACCTTCTGCTCCAGCTGCTGCAACTACAACACCTGCTGCTGCGGATACACCAAATTCTTCTTCACAAGCTTTTACAAGATCATTTAACTCTAATACAGATAACTCTTTGATAGCTTCAATAAATTCTTCTGTTGTTAACTTTGCCATTTTATTTTCCTCCATTTTTCTTATTTTCTTTTTTTGAAATAAATTATTACGCTGCCATCAGCCTATTCAGCTGCTGGTGCCTCTGCAGCTTCTTCTGCTGCCGGAGCTGCTTCACAAGCATCTGCTCCACCTTTTTCTGCGATCTGATTGAGAACGCGGGCCAGGTTTGTGATAGGTGACTGTAAGCTTCCAAGTAATTTGGAAAGAAGCTCTTCTCTTGAAGGAATCTTAGCAAGTTCATTTAATGCGTCTGCATCATATAATGTTCCTTCAACCACACCTGCTTTTAATTCAAGGGCTTTTGCATTCTTTGCAAATTTGCAAAGGATTCTTGCCGGAGCTGTTGCATCATCTTTAGAAATAGCGATAGCACTTGGTCCTTCTAAGTGCTCATCTAATGCTGCGAAATCAGTTCCTTCAAAAGCTCTCTTCATCATTGTGTTCTTACAAACTTTGTAGACAACGCCTGCTTCTCTTAACTGTTTACGCATCTCTGTATCTTCTGCAACAGTCAGTCCACGGTAGTCAACAAGGACAACGCTTGTTGCGTCTTTCACGTCCTCTGCAATAGCCTGTACAACTGGTTGTTTTAATTCAACTTTTGCCACGAATGGTGCACCTCCTTGTAGATTTGTAAGTTTACACCGCCGACAGATATAAATGTAAAAAACCTCTATATCCAAAGACATAGAGGTTGATAAGTCATACTTTAGTATCGATCTTTCCTCGGTAGGCGTCCGCATAAAATGTGTTCTTACGCTCTTTCAAGCACCTACTGTCTTCGGCAGTCCTGTAGTATATTATCATATGCGTGTGTTATTGTCAAGAGATTTTTCATTTTCTTTTACAAAAAACTTTGGTATAAAAAAAACTCCGTATACAGCATCACATCTGTATACGGAGTTTTTATTCATTATTATCTTGCGGATTAAACAAGCTTCATTGGGTTGATTTTTACACCAGGTCCCATTGTTGAAGTAAGTGTTACGCTCTTAAGGTACTGTCCCTTAACTGCTGCAGGTCTTACTTTGTTAATCGCATCAATAAGCGTCTGGAAGTTGTCTGTAAGCTGTTCTTCAGTAAAGCTTGCTTTACCTACTGGCACATGGATAATGTTTGTCTTATCAAGTCTGTACTCGATCTTACCAGCTTTGATTTCCTGGATAGCTTTTGTAACGTCCATTGTTACTGTACCAGCCTTCGGATTCGGCATTAATCCCTTAGGTCCAAGTACACGTCCGAGACGTCCAACAACACCCATCATGTCTGGTGTAGCTACTACTACATCGAATTCAAACCAGTTTTCATTCTGGATCTTAGGAATAAGTTCTTCTCCACCTACGAAATCTGCTCCGGCTGCTTTAGCTTCTTCAGCTTTGGCATCTTTCGCAAATACAAGAATACGAACCTTTTTACCAGTTCCGTGTGGCAGAACAACTGCTCCACGAATCTGCTGGTCAGCGTGACGTCCGTCACATCCAGTTCTGATATGAGCTTCAATTGTCTCATCGAATTTTGCTGTTGCAGTCTTTTTAACTAATGATACTGCGTCTGCTACATCGTAGAGTGTTCCTCTGTCGATTGTTTTCGCAGCTTCAACGTATTTCTTTCCTCTTTTCATTCTATAAACCTCCTAGTGGTATTGTCGGGATAACCCTCCCACATTAATCTTCATCAATTATTCTGTTACAGTTACACCCATAGAACGGCATGTACCTTCTACCATGCTCATAGCGCTCTCGATTGTAGCAGCGTTCAGGTCTGGCATCTTTGTCTTAGCGATTTCCTCAACCTGAGCTTTTGTGATTGTAGCAACTTTTGTTTTGTTAGGTACACCTGAACCAGATTTGATGTTGCAGGCCTTTTTGATCAGAACTGCTGCCGGTGGTGTCTTTGTGATGAAGCTGAAACTTCTGTCATTGTAAACTGTGATAACTACAGGGATGATCATATCTCCCTGATCTGCAGTCTTAGCGTTGAACTGTTTTGTAAATTCAACGATGTTTACACCGTGCTGACCAAGAGCAGGTCCAACCGGTGGTGCCGGAGTAGCTTTGCCGGCTGGGATCTGTAATTTAATATAACCTTCTACTTTTTTTGCCATTTCAATTACCTCCTTGTGGTGATGGCGGGGAACATACAACGCCCCTCCCACTTACTGTTACATTTTCTTAACTTCTGCGAAACCAATTTCAACCGGGGTCTCGCGGCCGAAGAGCTCAACATTAATAGTAAGGCTCTGCTTCTGCATGTTGATAGACTGGATTACACCAACCGTATCTGCCCATGCTCCAGCGATTACCTGGACTGTGTCGCCCTCCTCGTAGTCCATGACTACTTCCTCTCTCTGGATTCCCAGAGGAGCCATCTCCGCATCTGTAAGCGGCACCGGCTTAGATCCAGGTCCGACAAATCCTGTCACACCTCTTGTATTACGAACAACGTACCATGTATCATCGTTCATAATCATGTGTATCAACACATAGCCTGGAAACATCTTTTTCTGAGATACTTTCTGGACACCGTTCTTCATCTCAACAACGTCTTCCAGCGGTACTCTTACTTCAAGGATCTGATCCTCAAGATGTCTGTTCTCGATTGTCTTATCAATGTTGGCTTTTACTTTGTTCTCGTACCCTGAATAGGTATGAACTACGTACCATTTTGCCTCTGACATAATCTCACCTTTCTTGTCCGTTTTGAGTTATTTAATTAATAAATCTACTCCGTACTGGGCGAAAAAATCTACAAGTGCGATAATCGCTCCCAGGACCACGGATACAGAAACAACCGCTGCCGTCTCTTTTGCAACTGTCATCTTGTCTGGCCATACGATCTTCTTGAACTCTCTGTTCAGACCTTTGAACCAGCTTTCTTTCTGAGTTTTCTTACCACTCATCGACATTCACTCCTTCTTGCGGCGATTATTTTGTCTCTTTGTGCAATGTGTGTTTCTTACAGAATCTGCAGTACTTCTTGGTTTCCATACGTTCCGGATGAGATTTCTTATCCTTTGTCATGTTGTAGTTACGCTGCTTGCATTCTGTACACTCCAATGTGATTCTTGTACGCACAACTTCCACCTCGCTTTATATTCTTAGTTAACGTGTTTCGTGGCAGCTTGCGATGCTGCCCGATTTTAGGCATAAAAAAAAATGCCTACTTCCATTCGCCCGAATATCGTATCATATCCAGGCTTAAAAAGCAAGCTTTTTCCTATATTATTTGCATTTTTTTGAAAGAACTTTTTGGGAATAAATCTACTGCAGCTGCTTATACCAGATATTTCCGGGATTAACGGAACGCAGCTGATAACTTCCATTCTGATACACAAATTCGGCGCTCATCTGCGAACTTCCGTCTGCATCTTCTACGCCATCACCTGTTTCTGACACAGACCGGCTCTCATTTTTATTTTCTTCTTTAAAAGTAACTTTATAATCATAGGACAACGTTCCCCTGACCACTCCTGTTACACCGCTGATCACATATTTTCCTTCATAATTATCAAGTTTTACTTCTTTCGTTATATAACCGTCTCCGGAACCGAGCTGCTTCTTCAGATCATTATAGAATTCTTTGTTCTCTTTTTTGCAGGAAGAATCCTTCTCAAACAATCCTGCTACTTCTGAGAAGGATTTGCCTGCCTTCGCAGCTTTCACATATGCGTTCAGGAGATCCTGCATCTTTCTGTTAAATTTCTTTTTCCCATTTTCCGACATCTTCATCTTGGAAATCGTCGCATTTCCTTTATCTGACGCCCGGAACCCGGACCGGTACATCCGGAAGCACGGAACTTTTACCTTGATCTTATGTTCCCCTTCAATCAATGACACTTTGTATTGTTCCAGATTGTCAGAGTCATCTTTCAGCTTAGAATCCTCCGTCAGTTTTATATCATCGATCCAGGCTTTTGAACCTGCCGGAAGATAGAGATTAAAGTCATTTGCTACTATCTCGTCTGATGATACTTTCCAATCAGTAAAAAAAAAGAAGGTTTCGTTTTTTCTGTTTTTGAACAATAAGCATCTTCGTCTTTTCTTTGTTATCTTCTGTCTTATATGCAACGGTAAATGCACGCTGCTTTCCGCCGGATTCTACCTCTGTCTGACGATTTTCCTTTGTCTCTTTTATTTCATAACCGGAAATCCCTGTAACCGCATTTTTCTTCATATAGCTTACATATTCATCCTGCGTTACATATCCGTTTTTCGGAAGATCTGACAGACGGCCTGCCTTCTTCCAGTTTTCCTGCATGTACGCCTTACAATAGCGCTCTGTCACCGCCTCCGGGCGACCGTGATATACTTCTATAATACAGAATACAGCAACTATAAGGATCCCTGCTGCAATTCTTTTCACTGCTTTCTTCTGTCCGGTTGTCATATCTGACCAGGAACGTTTATCCCGGATAAATTGCGGCACACGGCTCGGATCTTTTCCTTCTTTTTCCCGTTTTATCTTCTTTTCTTTCCGCTTTCTCTCCCAGGACTGAAGAATCTCTTCATATGCATCTTCTTCCGGAACATCTTCATAGTCCTTTTTCTTCTTGATGAAATCTCCGATATCCCCCGTGAACATACGTGTCGGCTCATCTGCCTCTTCTTTGCTGTCCTCTCCGATCATTCTGGTCGGTTCTTCAACCGGTTCTTCTTCCGGAGTTTCATTCTCTTTCAGATCCTGTTCTCTCAGCTTGATCTTCCTGTGAAGTTCCTGTTCTAATTCTTCCCGCGTCACTTCTTCAATCATATGGCCCAGATTCTCCGGAATTGTGAGTTGCTTTTTCAGACCATCCTTTTCTTCCGGTTCTTCGCTCCACTCTGGTTCGAATAATTTCTTCGCTTCATCAATTACTTTCTCCGATTCCTCTGCTATCTCCTGATCGGAAAATTCTACCTTCCGGGCTTTTTCCAGTCCTTCCAGATCATTATATAATGTTTCCTCTTTTGATTCGGGAAGACGCATTCCACAATAATTGCAGAAACGGGCATCATCTGGATTGTCAGACTTGCAATTCGGGCATTGACGCATAAGCATTCCTCCTTTTCAAATCACAGCCGGGCAGCCATGCCTGCTTGCCGTTTTTTACTCCTTGCATTATAACACTAACTTGAAATTCTAGCACATATTCTCCTGCTGTTTTTCAAAATCCTGTAAATCTTATGTCAAAAAATGTCAAAAAATCCGGCAGGCCTCACAAAAGCCGCCGGATTTTACTGTTAACTTTATCTACACTTAGAATAATCCTGTGATCCTTCCTTCATCATCCACGTCAATTCTTTCTGCTGCCGGAACCTTCGGAAGACCAGGCATCGTCATGATGTCTCCTGTCAGGGCTACAATGAATCCTGCCCCCGCAGAGACTTTCAGGTTGCGGACTGTAATGTCAAAGTCTTTCGGTGCTCCAAGTTTCTTCGGATCATCAGTCAGACTGTACTGTGTCTTCGCCATACAGATCGGTGCGTTGCCGAATCCAAGATCCGTCAGCTGTTTTACCTGCTTCTGGGCTGCTGCCGTAAGTACTGCTTTATTACCGCCATAGATCTTCTGCACGATCTGATCCAATTTATCTTCGATCGTTCCTTCCAGTTCATATGCATAGTGGAAATCACCTGGTTCCTCACACAGACGTACCACTTCTTCTGCAAGCTTCAGACCGCCTTCGCCGCCCTTTGCCCATACTTCGGAAAGTGCCACGTTTACTCCGACCTCTTTACATTTCTCCTCTACAAGATCCAGTTCCGCTTTGGTATCCGTCGGGAACGCATTGATCGCAACAACACATGGAAGTCCATATACGTTCTTAATATTATCTACATGTTTCATTAAGTTCGGAATTCCATTTTCTAATGCTTCCAGATTTTCTTCATTCAGATCTGGTTTTGCAACACCGCCGTTATACTTGAGAGCTCTTACAGTTGCTACGATCACGACTGCATCCGGTTTGATTCCTGCCATACGGCATTTGATATCCAGGAATTTCTCTGCCCCTAAGTCTTCTCCGAATCCTGCTTCTGTGATCGCATAATCTGCAAGCTTCATTGCCATTCTGGTCGCCGTCAGTGAGTTGCATCCGTGCGCGATATTGGCAAATGGTCCGCCATGCACGATTGCAGGTGTATGCTCCAGTGTCTGTACCAGGTTCGGTTTCAAAGCATCTTTCAGAAGTGCGCACATCGCACCTTCTGCATGCAGGTCATGTGCTGTTACCGGTTTTTGGTCTGCGATCTTGCCATAAGTATAACCAACAATAATCTTTCCGAGTCTTTCTTTCAGGTCTGCAATATCCTTCGAGAGGCAGAGGATTGCCATGATTTCAGAAGCAACAGTGATATCATAGCCGTCTTCTCTCGGCACACCATTTACCCTTCCGCCAAGTCCGTCTGTGATGAAACGGAGCTGACGGTCATTCATATCCACACATCTCTTCCATACAATTTTTCTTGGATCAATATTCAGGTCATTTCCCTGATAGATATGGTTATCGATCATTGCTGCCAGTAAGTTATTCGCAGCTCCGATCGCATGAAAATCTCCCGTAAAATGAAGGTTGATATCTTCCATCGGAACAACCTGCGCGTATCCTCCGCCCGCAGCTCCTCCCTTCATACCGAATACAGGTCCAAGAGATGGCTCACGAAGTGCCACCATAGGCTTTTTCCCCATTCTCTGCAGGGCATCTGCAAGACCTACCGTGGTAGTTGTCTTACCCTCTCCTGCCGGTGTTGGATTGATTGCGGTCACAAGAATCAGCTTCCCGTCTTCTTTATCTGATTTCTTTAAAAAATTATAATCAATCTTTGCTTTATACTTTCCATACTGTTCCAGATATTCTTCTGGAATTCCTGCTTTTTCTGCCACCTTTGTGATAGGCTCCATCATACATTCCTGTGCGATCTCAATATCTGTTTTCATCATTCATTTCCTCCTGATCGTATGTTGTCTTTCTGAATTCCCGGTCCTTTTCATACAACACTACCGGTTCTTCTGTATCCGGTGTTGTAAAAAAAGGACAACACTCATCCCATTTAGGATAAATGCTGCCCAGACGGTCGGCTTCTACCAAGTATCTGATTTCCCTGTGGTACTCCACATTATCCGTCAGTCATCAGATCTTCTCTTTGTCTTTTACTATATTATAAGGATGGAAAATTGTCAATCCGGAAAATTCACCTGCATCATCCGGATGCTCGTAACACAGTCTTTATTTTTCATCTTTTTTAATAACTGTAGACTTTTTCCCCATGTGATATTCTTTTCCCTGCGCCCGCATGATACTTCTTGAGATCACATCTACAATAATAAATCCAAATGCAATACCAAGACACGTTTCGAGCAATACCCGTGCATGTTCTGCTGCCATTGAAAAATTTCTGCTGACTACACCATACATCAGATAATACAGCCTTGCTCCCGGCATCAACGGAAAGACCGATGCGGTCAGGAAGACCGTGGACGGCGCATGATCGATTCTCGACATAATAAATGCATATCCTGCAACAAAACAGGACGCAGCTACTATTGCGGAAAAATTATTCGGATACCATGCATACACCAGTAAATATATCCCCCATGTCAGAAATGCCCCGACACCGGAATACAGGATTTTCTTTCCCCGTATTTTGAACCAGCTTGCATAACCGATACAGCCTATCGTACAGGAAATCAGCTGAATCACGGTATTTTTATTCACATCAAATCCTTCTGCCGATATATTTCCCATCAACAGCATTGCAAGTGCGATCCCGGAAGCAATGCCAAACGCACCAAGCATTGAATTCATTACTTCCAGTGCTCCGGATATAAAGTTTCTCTGCATCACATCACGTATCCCATTGATCACACCAAGTGCACTGACTAACAGCATAATAATTCCTATCATGATACGGTCCGGATGATCTCCCAATCCGATCCTGGCAGCACTGATGATCACAACCTCCGATAAGAATGCAAGGATCAGATTGTAGATCATCGGGTTGCCCTCCCGCTTACCAAGCCATCTGCCTGCCAGAACGATCATCAGGCAGACAATCAATGCAACAACTGCATCCTGCATATCTCCACCGAAGAATACGGTAAACGCCGTTCCACCTGTAATCTGTGCGATTCCTGTGATCAGTTCACTCTGATCCGGCCGTGCAATTACTTTTTTATAGCGCCTGACCAGTTCTTTATCATCCGGATTATATGCACAGACATACCGTGACAGGGCATTCAGATAATTCAGCCTGTCGTAATCCGCCCCTGTAGACTCTATATGCCTGATCTGTGTGAGAATCTCACCTTCCGGCGACTCCACCGTCACCTGTATATTACTTGGAATCACATATACATCATATTTTACGAAACCATAGCTCTTATACATACGGTACAGACTGTCTTCTACCCGGAAGATTTCCGCCCCGCACTGTAACATTGCTTCTCCTATATTCAGGATTCCCTGTACTAACTTTTCATAATTCATAGATTTCAATTATTATTTCTTTCCACCGATCAGCGGAAGATTCAATGCGCTTTTACCGATATGATATTCTCTCTTCATTGCATGCATGATACTTCTGGATGCCACATCTACGATGATAAATCCGAATGCAATTGCAAGGCAGGTCGCCAGAAGAATAATCGTCTCATCAAAAACCATCTGCGGATCCTGGCTGACACACCCGTACATTACATAGTACAGATTCGGTCCTGGGATCAGCGGGAATACCGATGCAGTCAAAAAGATGGTTGAAGGTGCTTTATTTACTCTGGACATGATAAATGCATAAAATCCAACAAATCCTGCTGCAATCATGGTTGCCATGAAGTTACTCGGTTTTACTGCGTATACTGCAACATAGATTGCCCATGTAAAAAATGCTCCGATACTGTTATACCATACCTGTTTTCCACGGATCTTGAACCATAATGCAAATCCCGTACATGCAACCGTGCAGGAGAGCAGCTGGATCGGTACACTGTGATTCAGGATAAAATGATCGGAATATCCCTCGTGGAATAATATGATCGCCAGACCAATTCCAAATGCAATTCCCGCTGCTCCAAGGAACGAATTCATAATATTAATGAATCCGGAAATGAAGTCTCTCTGAAGAAGATCCCTGATTCCGTTCGTTGTACTCAGTCCACTGATCAGAAGCATGACGATACCGATCATAATACGGTCCGGATGCTCTGCAATTCCCATCTTCAAAGCTCCGATAATAATCACTTCTGATATAAACGCAAGAATACCATTGTAAACCAGTAAGTTGCTTTCACGCTTCGCAAGCCAGTCACCGACTGCAACGATCATCACCGATACTATAAATGCAATGACCGCATCCCGGAGGTTACACCCGAAAAATACAGCAAATCCTGTTCCACCCATGATTCCTGCCGCATATCTTGTGATACGCTTCTGTGGTTCACGATTGATAACTTCCAGATACTTCTCACGCATCTCATTTTCATCCGGTGTATGCTGACAGACATATCTGCACAGATTATTCAGATAATCCAGCTGGTCAAAATTCGGCTCCGACGACTCGATATGACGTATCTGTGTAATAATCTCGCCTTCCGGTGTCTCCACCGTCACCTGTATATTACTCGGAATGACAAATACATCCGATCTCTTAAATCCATAGCTTCTGCACATGCGGTAAAAGCTGTCTTCCAAACGGAAATTCTCTGCACCGCTTTGAAGCATCGCTTCTCCGATGTCCAGGATCCCCTGTACAATCTTGTTATAATTCATCTTTTTTACCCCTTGTTTTCCTTCATAAAATTACCATTTCCTAAATCTAACATTTGAATCATATCATGGATTTTCTATAAGTCAACATAATTATTGTAAAATGTAATAACAGTTTGTAATACCAGTCTTAGAAGCTCTTATGTTTGCAGCTTTTAATATTTCCTTTGAAATGCGAACCCCTGACTATTCCCCACGTTTTTACTTGTGCCTGCATAAAGTAAGCTCCTTCGTTTTTTCTAGAGTATCCACCGGTAAAAACCAACGAACAGATTCGGAAAACTTTTGATTCCAGAAAAGCTGAATTATTAAATCGATTTTGTGTTTAATCCCGGTTCTTATTATACACAAACATCCAAAGCGCCATCGCACATATGATCACATACCCCAGCACGCTATACCTATCCGGTACCTGTCCGAACAGAAAGAAGCCCAGAATCGTCGAAAAGATGATCTGCGAATAATCATAAATGGATATCTCTTTCGCCGGTGCATGATAATAAGCCGCCGTGATTCCGAACTGGCCGCCTGCAGCCGCAAGTCCCGCTCCCAGAAGCGTTAAGATCTGCAGGCCGCTCATCGGATGAAAATCCAGAAGCAGATATGGCAGTGTAACCACACACGAGAATCCTGAAAAGAAGATTACAACCGAAGAACCTTTCTGTCCTCTCTGCCCCAGGATACGCACCATCGCATAAGCAATACCTGCGCAGATCCCGCCGCACAGTCCGATCAGTGACGGTACCAGTGCCATATTCGTAAATGTCGGTTTGATTACAAATAAGCTTCCGATAAATGCACCTGCAACCGCCAGTGCCTGTGCCGGACTCATCTTTTCTTTCAGCAATAAAAATGAAAAGATAATTACAAAAAACGGCGACATCTTATTCAGCATCGATGCATCCGACAGCACCAGATGATCCACCGCATAGAAATTGCACAAGATTCCCACCGTACCGAATGTCGCACGCAGAATCATATATTTCAGATTTCCCTTTTCGATTTTGAATCCATCCTTACTTCTTATGATCATGATCAGCGCAATAAAAAAAGCTACCAGATTTCTGAAAAAGCTCTTCTGTACCGAAGGCAGATCACCGGATAATCTTACGAAAGCATTCATAAATGCAAATGATAATGCCGATAATGTAATAAAAAATATTCCTTTGTATCTGGAATTCATAAACTTACACTTCCTTATGATTTATTTCTTTATATCTTATGTTATGTCATTTATCTTACCACGAAAACTTTTGCATGTGAACATATCCGACTGTTGGACTTGATTTTGTGCAACCACTACACTTCTTTCACATTGTCGCATTCCCCCATAAAAGCCTCCATCTGTTGATAGAATTTTAACTACAAATATGCTAAAATATTTTTGGATAACGAAAGGAGAATGCAACATGAGACCCCTTGAGACATTTATCGAACAACGCAAAGAACGCTTCGTCAGAAACAGTCTGATGTCTGACGAATTTCTGGATTTTGTTAATAAAAATATGAAACCAATAGAGAAACAGATGTCCTATTATCAATGTGCCATCATGGAAGTAGAGACGAAATTCAAAGTATTAAACGAACAGTATTCCCTGGAATATGACCGCAATCCGATTGAGGATATCAAATCCCGTGTCAAATCCATGGAAAGCCTGATCAAAAAGATCCGTAAAAAAGACATACCTCTCACCCTTTCTTCTATTGAAGAAAATATCCATGATATTGCCGGTGTCCGTGTCATCTGCTCTTTTCCGGATGATATCTACATGCTTGCGGACTGTTTGCTTTCTCAGGATGACATCACACTTCTTGAGAAGAAAGACTATATCAAAAATCCAAAACCGGGCGGATACCGCAGCCTTCATCTGATCGTCAGTGTACCAATCTTTTTACAAGACGGGAAACGTAACATGACTGTAGAAGTCCAGCTTCGTACGATTGCCATGGATTTCTGGGCAAGCCTGGAACATAAGCTGCGTTACAAGAAAGATATCCCGGCTGACAAAGCAAAATATCTGGAGGATGAGATGCTTGCCTGCGCACAGATCAGTGCCGGCCTGGACATGCGTATGCAGAACGTCCGTGATGTAATTGCTGAGAATGCTAAACCAGACGAACAGTCTTTATTATTAAAAGATTTGTCATAAAAAGACATATTGAAAATGCGCCAAAAAAGCACTGCGAAATTTGGTAATATTTCACAGTGCTTTGCCATTACGATATTCTGAAATGACCGACAATATCCGTTCTCTCCTGCAGGATATCTTCCTCATAATTCTTCTGATACGGATCATTATGATGAATCACATATGGTACACCTTCCACATTCCGTCTGTCAGAAATTACCCCGATATGATTCTTGAACACTACAATGTCGCCGCCCTGCCATTGTTCAATGTCATTTACATCCGTGGTCAGACTGGTCGCTGTATGTTCAAAATATATTCTCAGGTTCTTTACTCTTCGGAAATCAATATTTTTATCCGGCTCATCGATATCATAATCCTTCGAATTCTTTCTGATATCTTTGTCTACCAGTTCCCGCAGGTCATATCCGCTCTTCTTAAGCGCATATCCGACAACATCTGTACAGACACCATATCTGTCATCCGGATAACCAGTCTGATAATATCTGCTCTTGTAAACCGGCCGCTTCTTCACATAAACCAATGCATTCTTCAAAATATCGGTCTGATCATCCGTACCGTCACCATCTTTATCCACACTGCTATGATACGGTGTGATCTCTGTGCCGTTATATTCATTCTTTGGCCGGTCTGTCTTCGTCAGTCCTACCACATCACGTTCTGCCAAAAATCCGCCAAGGGTCAGCCAGATGATAATAGCGATTGGAACTAAGATTCGGAATTTCATCTTTCTTGTCTTATGATGAAATACAATCATTCCTGCAAACGCACCAAATGCACCGCCGACAAACGCAATCCCTATCAGCACTGCCTCTTTGATCCTCCACTGATGATGCATTGCTTTCGCTTTATCCGTTCCATATAAAATAAATGCAATAATATTTACTGCAACGAGATAATAGGATATCGGTGTCGCCGCTGTAAGTAATTCTGCCATCTTCTGCTCCCCCCTTCATATCTCCATTGTATCTTACCTTTGGTTCGCTTTCAATCAGAAAACAGATAATTTTCTTCATCAACTATATCCAAATACACGCCTTTCATCTATACTCTCTTCTACATCACAGTCTGATACAAGAGCACCATAAGCGGCATTGTTACAATGGATAACAATGTCGTCATAACATTGATTGCACTGGCATATTTCGAATCATTTCCATACACCTGACACATCTGTGTGATCGTTGAAGCAGACGGTGTGATTACTGCAAGAAATACGATAAGCAGTAATTTCTTTCCATCCGAATGTACGTTCACAAGCCCGCTTATCTTTAAAATCATCAATGATATCACAGGTATCACGACCAGTCTCAGAAATGAAATAAAATACACTTTCACATTTTCAAATATACTCTTCAGATTCATCTCTGCGATCAGCATCCCCGTTACGATCATACTTGCCGGACCGATCATACTGCCCACAGAACTTAAGGTCTGATTTACAATTTCCGGAAGCCTGATCCTGGTAAAAAACAGCACAACTCCGGCAAATACCGAGATCATATTGATATTGAATACAATCTTTTTCCAGTCCCACTTTCCTTCCCGGCTGATCGTATTCTTGCCATGCGTCCACAAAAATACCAGTTGGACACTCATGAATACACAACCGTATAATACCCATTCCTTTCCCAGAATAAAAGTCACCAGCGGTACGATCAAATTGCCCGAATTCGAATAATAGATGGATGTCGTCTCTACTTCATTTAATTTCAATACCTTTCCGACACCCCACACTGCTGCCAGTAATATAACCTGTAATAATACCGACGCTGCAAATACCAGCAAAAGTTCCTTCACTTTTTCACTCGTATAATCCACCTGAAATGCATTGATGATCACACACGGGATAACAAGATATAATACAATTTTAGAAATAACCTTGCTGTCATCTCCCTTTAACAATCCTGTCTTTACAATAATATATCCCATCAGGATCATGAGAAACAGTTCTGCGATCTGTTCGATTAAAAGTATACTGATTTCCATAATAATCTCTCTTTCCTTTTACAGTTCTACCGAAAATCATATACACTTTCCCGATGCTTGTCAATCTCACCAAAGCCTGACACCCTTCTATTAATCATACTTATATTGACATGTTATTTATCCTTCATATATTGATTCCTTCTATCTATAAGGCTATAATAATGTTTATAAAAATATAAAACAGGCAGTATAAAATACAGGGAGGAACTTAAGATGAGATACAAGAATATTATTTTTGACTTTGGAAATGTAATCGGAAAATTTAAAGGAGACTATATCCTGGGGAAATTTGCTTCTACACCGGAAGATTATAATATTCTTGCTGATGCCATTTTTAAAAACTGGGTAGCTTTAGATGCCGGAACTATCGACTATGACCAGAATGCCGAAGATACGATTGCAGAACTTCCGGACCGTCTAAAAGATACTGCCCGCGATTTTTTCGAGAACTGGTTCCAGTATGTCGATCCACTTCCTGAAACATGGGAATTCATCAAAGAGTTAAAAGCCCGGGGAGTTCCGATCTATCTGCTTTCCAACGCTTCTACCAGGTTTGCAGAACGTGCACCGGAAGATTATCCGATCCTGAAAGAATTCGATGGCATCGTCTTCTCTGCACCTCTAAAGATGGCAAAGCCGGGACACGATATTTATTACCATCTGTTCAATAAATATGACCTTCTACCAAGTGAATGCTTCTTCATCGATGATACGGTGGAAAATGTCATTGCAAGTAAAGAACTTGGAATGGAGAGCATCTTGTTTACGGGAGATATTGAGGCCGTTAAAAGGGCAATTGAGTTTTAATCAATTGCCCTTTTTTTAATAAATGCTTGATTTTTAGCTTTTCGTTCGGTATAATTCATATTCGGACAAAAAAATAAGATAATTTTGGTTTAATTGGAAACGACACAAGTGTATGCTTGATTAACGAACAACACAAGTGTCTTTTTTGTACCCATTTTTAAACATTTCATAAAAAGGAGAACAAAAATTATGCCAAAAACTTTATTTCAAAATGTTATTTTTACACTGATGATGTCTTTTCTGATGGTTTACGTTATGATTTGTTACAATATCTGCCTGAATGTGGGCGGAATGAGCAATGAAGTATTCCTGATGGCTTTCGGCGAACTGAAGATCATGTGGCCGGTTGCTTTCGTTCTGGAATTTGTCTTTGTTGACAAACTTACACATATGCTTGCATTCCGTATCGTTACACCACAGGACAGACCAATCTTCATCACTCTTGCAATCTCTTCCATGATCGTATGTATCATGTGCCCTTGCATGAGTCTTGTTGCAACAATCCTGTTCAAGAAGGCAGGAAGCAATGTAATCGCCACCTGGTGTCAGACAACATTCATGAACTTCCCAGTTGCTTTCTTCTGGCAGATCTTCTACTGCGGACCATTCATCCGTCTGATCTTCAGAAAGATGTTTCCTGAGAAAGAAAACGTTGCCGCTTCCGCTGTAACCGAATAATTGATACAAAAAAACCGAGCCTGTTTCTATACAGTGCCCGGTTTTTCTTTCTTCTTATTCTGTTCTTCCTGTCTATACAAAAAGCAATGCTATATTCAGCCCTGTTACAATCACAGCAATCACCAGAAGCAAAAAATTCAAACGTCTGCTGTTCACATATTTTCCCATTACTTTTTCAGATGAGGTCAGATATATCTGTGTAAATATTGTAATCGGAAGCTGAATCGCAAGCAGCATCTGGGAATATATCAGACCTTTAAACGGCTGGCTGATAAACAGGATGACAACCGCTGCCAGAATCATCGTCAATAAAATGCCAGCTTTCGTCTCTTTTGTCTTCGTGTCATATGGCTGATTAAAGATCCCGGAAAAAATCGTTCCACCTGCCATTCCAGCAGTGATACTCGATGAGATACCGGCCAATAACAGTGCCAGTGCAAAGACTACCGTCGCCGCATTTCCCATCAAAGGCGACAACATCTTTCCTGCAACTGTCAAATCATCAATCTGCCTCCCATTTCCACCCTGATAAAGCGTAGCTGCTGCCATCAGAATCATGGCACTGTTGATCGCCCATCCTATGATCATGGAAAATAATGTATCTTTAAATTCATATTTCAGCTGCTGTTTGATCACGGAATCATCTTCCAGGTTCCACTGTCTGCTCTGGATGATCTCCGAATGTAAGAACAGATTGTGCGGCATTACCACCGCTCCTAATACACTTAAGATCACCGGCATACTTCCCGCTGGAAACGAAGGTTTCACCCATCCGACTGCGGCTGCTCCCCAGTCGATCTTCGCAATTCCTATTTCAAATAAGAAAGAAAATCCAATCAGCGATACAAATATGATGATCAGCTTCTCAATCCTTTTATAAGCATTCGTAAATGCACATAAAAGAGAAACTGCAAGAATCAGCATACTCCCTATTTTTATTGGTATCCGAAACAGCATCTGCAATGCGATTGCACCACCTAGCATCTCTGCCATCGCAGTTGCTACTGCCGCAAGCATTGCCGACAGAAGAATAATATTCTTTAACAGCCTTTGGATATATCTGCTTGCCGCCTCCGAAAGGCAAAGTCCCGTTGCAATTCCCAGATGTGCTGCATTGTGCTGCAATATGATCAGCATGATGGTCGATAACGTCACCATCCACAATAGCTCATATCCGAATCCGGAGCCCGCCGCAATATTCGAAGCCCAGTTTCCCGGATCGATGAATCCTACGGTCACCAGCAGTCCCGGTCCCAGATAACAGAAAAATTCAAGTGCCTTATTCTTTGATTGATTTTGAAATTTTCTCTTCATATATAAAGAACTCCTTTACTAAAAAGAATCTAGGTTAGTCATCACTAACCTAGATTCTACTTAGTATTTATTTCTTTGTCAATTCATTATATGAATATCATTTCTCATTTAGAATCAGAAATCAAAAACTCCGTTCAATCTCGCTGCTTAAATAGCTCTTGTATATTTCTTCAGCCACTCCTGCTCTTCCTCGTTCAGGTAAGGAGCAATCACTTCGTATACTTTTGCATGATAATCATTCAGCAGTTTCTTGTCTTCCTGTGTCATAATATCCGGATTGATCGCATCCAGATCCATTGGAATCAGGGTGATTGCTTCGAAGTACATGAACTGACCATATTCATTCAATGTTCCTTTGCAGGTCAACAGTTCGTTCTCCAGACGGATTCCGTGAGATCCTTCAATATAGATTCCAGGCTCATCTGTGATGACCATGCCTTCCTGTAATACTTCTGTCTCACCCTTACGATATTTCCAGCGGAAACCTGCAGGTCCTTCGTGGATGTTCAGAAGGTATCCGACTCCGTGTCCTGTACCATGGTTGAAGTTTAAGTCTCTGTCCCAAAATGGTTTTCTTGCAAGGATGTCAAGAATCATACCGGTAGAACCTTCCAGGAATTTTGCACTGCCAAGCTGTAAGTTACTAATCGCAACCAATGTGAAGTGATCTTTCATGATCTGCGGAACTTCGCCGAGTGCGTAAGTTCTGGTTACATCTGTGGAACCTTCATAGAATCCAGCTCCTGTATCCGTTAAGAATAACTGTCCTTCTTTTAACTCTACATCTGTCTCCGGTGAAGATGTGTAGTGTACGATCGCACCATGCTCTCCAAATGAAGAGATTGGCTCGAAGCTTGGACGGATGAAGTTTCCCATCTCAGCACGGAACTCATCCAGTTTGTCAGAGGCACTCATCTCTGTGATCTTCATCTTGCCGACATTTTCTTTCAGCCATTTCATGAATCTTACATGCGCAACACTGTCTTTGATCTGTGCTTTGCGGATGTTCTCGATCTCAACTGGGTTCTTAATTGCTTTCATAAGAATCGCCGGATTTCTCTTTTCTATTGTCTTTACATTTTCCGGAATATTATTGAATAATGCATAATTCAGTTTTCCAGGATCGATCATTGCAACCACATCACTGCCAAATTTCTTCACGTCTTCGTAAATGTCGTTGTATGGGTGTAAGTTTACGCCATCTTTTGCAAGTTTGGCCTTTAACTCGTCATCTAACTTTCTCTCATCAATGTACAATTCGAAACTGTCCATGGTAATGATTCCGTAAGATAATACCAGTGGGAAGAAGTCGATATCATTTCCACGGATATTTAATGTCCAGCAGATGTCATCGATTGTAGATACAACGTGCACATTGGTTCCTGCTTGTTTCATTTCTTCACGGATTCTTGCAAGTTTGCTTGCAACAGTCTCTCCAGCATACTTTACATCCAGGTCAAATGCAGGCTCTTCAGATAATACCGGACGGTCTTCCCAGATCTCATCAATTAAGTCTACCTGGTAATTTACTTTCGCATTCTTCTTCCGAGCGATGGCTGCATAGCCTTCTCCTTCGCCAACGGATACGACTCTTCCGTCGAATCCGAGAGTCTCTCCTTCTTTTAATACCTCTTCAATGTATGCATTCATCTCCGGCACACCAGGCTCACCCATTTTCATGAGTTCTACAGTTGTCCCCTCCAACTGTGCTGCTGCCTGGATGAAGTAACGTCCGTCTGTCCAGAGTCTTGCTTCTGTCTTTGTGATCACAGCGGTTCCTGCTGATCCGGAGAACCCTGTAATGAACTTTCTCGCTTTGAAATGTTCCCCAACATATTCACTCTGATGAAAGTCGGCAGTCGGTACTACATACACATCAATGTTCTTTTCTTCCATGCACTTTCGAAGTGCGGAAAGTCTTTCTGGTACTGTCATGTTTTTGTTCCTCCTTGATATATACAATGTATGAATATTATACCGCATTTTTCCCGATTAATCTTCGGGTAATGTAGATAATTTTTCTTATCTTTCATAAGTAATACTTCTTACATTTCAAAGCCTTTTTTGTTATTTATTGTATTGATTCTTTACATCCGTCCGGCTTTTCCAAGCTCCATCAGCACCGGTGTAAGCCCTGCAACATCCCAGCCTTCAAAACTGATCATACGTAACGCACGGAATAATAATTTCACTGTCTCAGATTCTTCTGTCTGATCTGTATGATATAATTGTGCTGCAACCTGACAGATCACCATCAGGATTGCATTCTTGAAAGCTCCGATTTCTTCGGATTCTTTCCATAGATTCTCCATATCATAATCATCTGTATTCCCGCATGGTGCGGCACAGGTCACACATCCCGGTGAGACTGTGTACTTTTCATTTCTGACTTTTTCTAACATCTCACTCATGTCAAAGATACTTGCCGACCAGTCTCCGGCCATCGTCAGCGCTTCTAAGAATACCCGGTTGGTGCTCTCTGTCTTTTCGTTATTCTCACAGGTTCTTGCAAGCCCTATGACTGCACCTGTCAGTTTCTGTCTGATCTCTTCTGTCATGATTTACCTCTCCTTCTTAGACGGTATCAAAAATATAAATATCATAGAACTCACAAACAACAAAAATGGATAAAAGAGCTTCGGCATGATCTGAAATGCCGACACACGATATCCCAGTTCACTTGCCGCCGAAATCGCTACCAACATCTGCGCTCCGTAAGGAATAATCCCCTGAAAAATACAGGAAAATGTATCCAGTATCGAAGCTGTCTTTTTCGGTGTGATCCCGTATTCTTTTGCCATATCCTTTGCAATCGGATTCGCCATGACAATCGCTACGGTGTTGTTCGCAGTCGCAATGTCCATCGCTCCGACCAGGAGTCCCATGCCAAGCTGACCGCCTTTGCGGCCTTTGAATACTTTGTGGATTCCTGCCAGCAATGCATCAAAACCTCCATATTCACGGATCAGTGCACACATCGCTGCTACCAGAATTGCGACCATACTTGTCTCAAACATTCCGGAAGCCCCGGAACCCATATTGGCAAGCAGATCTGTCGCCGCAATGTGACCGCCGGCCAGCATAATAATAGAACCAGATACAATCCCGATCAGAAGTACCACAAATACATTGATCCCTATAATTCCTCCTATGAGAACCAGTACATATGGAATAATCTGCACTAAGTTATAACTCTTACTTACCCGTCCTGCAATATCCGTCTGAAATGAAAGAACCAGGATCAATACCAGCGTTGCAATAGCTGCCGGAAGTGCAATTCCAAAGTTCTCCCGGAATTTATCCTTCATCTGACATCCCTGTCCGTTACATGCTGCGATCGTTGTATCTGAAATAAAAGAAAGGTTATCTCCGAACATTGATCCTCCCATAACCGAACCGATGCAAAGTGCCATGTCAAATCCCGAAGCCTTGGATACGGACACTGCGATCGGCGTAATCAATGTAATTGTCCCAACCGACGTTCCCATGGCAACCGACACAAAACAGGCTACCACAAATAATACCGCAACTGAAAATCTTGCCGGAATCAGTGACAACATGAAATATGCCACACTTTCTGCACTGCTTCTTCCTACCACTCCGACAAACGCCCCAGCCGTCAGGAAGATCAGAAGCATTGTAATAATATTCTTATCAGCAAGCCCCTGCGCCATGATTTCCAGCTTTCCGTCAAAACTTATCTTGCGGTTCTGCAGGCATGCCACCAGAATCGCTGCAAGAAATGCGATTATGATCGGAACATTATAGAATCCCATCGGAATCTTCATTACATATTCAAATGCGATTCCAAGCCCCAGATAGATACACAAAAATACGCCTATCGGCAGTAATGCTGCCACATTTCCTTTTTTCATTCTTCTTTATCCTCTCATTCCTTTTTTCTTCTAACCGATTCCTCCGAGAACAATTCCAAGGATCAGCACAATAAAACATACCGGTACATAAAAATATTTACATATTGTATAATACTGTTTCGTAAATGGTGTCTCTCTTCCTGTATTAACCTGCTTTTCCACGAATTCCTTACCGCATACCCAGAAGAACATGATTCCTGCAAGCCCGGCTCCAAGCGGACAGATATAGATAGACAGCACATCCATCCAGTCTGACACGATGCCCTGGATCAGCAAGGAGACGATCACTCCCACAATTCCTGTAAATGCACATGCCGGCACTCTTCCAAGCTTGAATTTTTCCTGCACCGTAGCGATCGGAGCCTCATACAAGTTGATCAACGATGTCATACCCGCAAGTAATACCGCAACAAAGAAGATGATTGCGATCAGCCATCCTCCCGGCATTCCTTTAATCAGATTCGGGAGAAAGATGAACAATAGTCCGGGACCTCCCTGATCCAACTGCGCTCCCGTTGTTGCCATCGCCGGAATGATAACGAGTGCGGCAAGAATTGCTGCAATCGTATCAAATAATGCAACTCTTCCTGCAGAAGCCGGAATGTCCTCTTCATCCGAAAGATAAGATCCATAGATCAATGTTCCATTTCCTGCTACCGACAGGGAAAAGAATGCCTGACCAAGTGCAAAGATCCACGTTGCCGGATCTTTGAATGCCTCTGGATCTACTCTGAAAATATAACGGTATCCTTCACTTGCTCCCGGCTGGAATCCGACATAGATTCCCAGAATCACGAACAATGCGAAGAATATCGGCATCATGATCTTATTTGCTTTTTCAATGCCGCTTCCGACACCTAACATCAGAATCAGCATACAGGCCACAAGCGCAAGTATCTGCCATATATTATTACCAAATGCTGACGCCATCTTACCAAATGCCGTCCCGAATTCATCCACATTTTCAGGCGAAAGTGTTGCTCCTGTAAATGTTCCAACGGCATATCTTAGGATCCACCCCATTACAACCGTATATCCGATCGCCATGGCAAGTGATCCGAATACAGGGATCATCCCCAGTGCTTCTCCGACTTTTCTCTTTCCTTTTTTCTCACAGGCAATTCCAAATGCATCGATTGGACCGGCCTTTGCCGCACGCCCAAAACTCATCTCCCCGATCACTCCCGTCGAACCGATCAGTATTACAAATATAAAATATGGTATCAGAAATGAACCGCCTCCATACAATGATACTCTTGTTGGGAACATCCAGATATTTCCCATACCGACCGCTGAACCGATACAGGCACAGATAAATCCCCATCTGCTGCTAAATGATTCTCTTTTATTCATAATTTTCCCTCTCCAGCCATTGGGGACGGGGTTTTTGGTCTTTTTACTGTCCCTGCCGGCTCAAAATATTCCATACACATGGTAGATTTCTCTATTTTAGCATGATTGCTATAAAAACGTCAAAAAAAAGGGATATAAACTTATCCCCTTAATGTCGCCACCATCCTTTTCGGCATTGCAAGCACATCCAGTGCTTCCTCTATCGATCTGGTACAGATATCAACGTTTGCAATCAGTCTTCCATACGCACCTTCCGCCTCTATAATTCCAACACTGAGTTCTGCTATCCTGCACATAGGCAGGTCATTCCGTCCGTTTCCTACTGCAATACACCGTTTCCCACCCAGTTGCTCTATGATTTTTCTTTTTTCTTCTGCTGCCGCATTACCAGCAAATGTCTGTATCTTTAACGGTAGTCCTTCACATATCTTTCTCGCAGTTCCATGTGTATCTGCTGTCAGAACATAAATCTCATATATTCCACTCAGCTTTTTCAGCCGTTCCTTTACACTTTCGGGTATTATGCCATCTTTCGCAATAGTTCCGTTATAATCCAGAATCAGATATTTCAGATCCATCGTTTTATATCCGGGAATTTCTATTCTCATACGTTCTCCTTTACTCTTACATATACTGTATCTGCTCTCTTGCAGGTTCGGATGACGGATGCTCAAAGAATGTCTTTGTGTCTGTCACTTCCAGTACTCTTCCCTGATCCATAAAGATAATCTGATCTGCAATTCTTTTTGCCTGTGCCAGATTATGTGTTACGATCACAAATGTATATTTTCCCTTTAATTCCAGAAGTGTCTCTTCTATCGCAATGGTATTCTTCATATCAAGCGCAGAACACGGCTCATCCAACAGCAGAATTTCCGGATTCACACACAAACTTCTTGCTATGGCAAGACGCTGTTTCTGTCCACCGGATAATTTTTTTGCAGACTTCTTCAGTTGGTCTTTTATTTCATCATATAGTCTTGCTTTCTGCAGACACTCTCTGGTGATCCGCTCTATTTCTCCGGCTTCTCTAATTCCATGATATTTCAGGACGTATGACAGATTCTTCTCTATACTGTACGGAAATGCGATCGGCTGTTGAAATACCATTCCGATTCTGGTTCTTAATACTTCCGTTGAAAGTCCTTTAATGTCTTCGCCGTCAAGAATGATCTTTCCTTTATAAAAGCCGCCCTCCTCTTCTATCATTCGGTTTAATGTCTTTAAAAATGTTGTTTTTCCACAACCGGATTGTCCTACGATTGCCGTAATCTTTCCTTCCGGTATCGTAAGACTGATATCATGCAATATCTCCTGTCTGCCAAATCCACAACTTATCTGTTCTATCGTTAACATATCAGTAATCCTTTCGTATATAAGTAATACATTTACATATGATCTGTATGAGCAGTAAGAATAACATCAGTACGAACGCCGTTCCATATGCATAATCCAGAGAAAATCCATTATTTACCAGCATATACAGATGATACGGCAATGACATAAATGGATCCGTAAGTTTTCCCGGAACATCTGCGACCATAACCGCACCCGTATACAAAATCGGTGCAACCGCTCCCATTCCGTATGCCATTCCAAGCGCCACCGTTCCAAGCAATTCCACTGCACAGACCGGAAGAATTAATCGTATGACCGCATATTCTCTGGACATTCCAAGTGCCAGTGAATTCTTCATATATTCTGTTCCCTTTTCTTTCAGTATCTTTTCTGCACGGATTGCAATAAACGGCACGATCATAACAGCCACACAAATAGCTGAACATAAGAGACTTCTTCCCAGACCAAACTGATAGATCAACAACGTATAGCCGACCAGTCCGAACAGAATAGAAGGAATTCCGGACAGTCCTGTAATGCAGGCACTGATTACATGGTAAAATATACTTTTCCTTGTATAAAACACAAGATAAACAGCCACACCGATTCCGATGATTCCCCCCATGAGTGCCGAAAGTGCGCCAAGATAGATAGATCCCATCAGTGCCGGATAGATTCCACCTGCTGTTCCAAGCGGTACCCCCGCCGGCTTATCCAGAATAAACGAAAGACTCATCACATTCTTTCCCTTCCAGAAGATATACAGGAATAAGAACAACGTCACTGCAATTGTAAGAATTCCAAGGAGCCCTGCCAGGATGCGTATCACATACTTTGTCAGTTTATTTTTCATGTTCTGCAAACCTCCTCTTCAACAACTGCCCTGCCAGGATCACTACAACAAGTATCACAAGCAGCACAAGATTTGCCACATAAAGCACCGACAGATGTATACTTCCGTATTCAATGCTTCCCATCTCAAGAGCTGTCAGCGCCGGAAGCGTCTGCCCGCGTCCCAACAGCTTCGGGAAAATTGCAGAATTACCGATCACCATCATTACTGCCATCGTCTCCCCAAGCGCACGTCCGAATGCCATCATCGCACTTGCTACAATTCCCGGCCGGATTGCCGGAAGTATCACTTTGATCAACACATATTCTCTTGATAAGCCCAGTGCCAGTCCGGATTTTTCATATGTCCGTTTTGCATTTACTAGTGATTCCTGACATGTCGATACAACATACGGCAGAAGCATGATTCCCAGTACAACACCTGCCACCAGTACACACTGTCCCGCTGCCATCTTCAGATATTTTACAAATGCTTTTACCAGTACGGTTAATCCGATAAAACCAAAGATTACCGATGGAATACCTGCCACCAGATCTATAAAGGCTAGGCAGACAGATGCCAGTTTCTTTGGCATGAAAAAAGTAAGAAAGCAGGCACATGCCACTCCCAATATCATCGCAAACAGTACTGCCAGTCCGGACACATACAAAGTACCTGTAACAGCCGGGAGAAGACCATACTGCGGGGCCGCACTTACCGGACGCCATTCCGATGACGGCAGAAACATTTTGATTCCTACTTCTCTTAATGCCGGAATACTTTCCTTCAAAATATGTATCAGCATAATCCCCATCAGTGCCGCTACCACAAAAGCAATCATATATATCAAGACTTTACAAAATGTATTTGCTATTTTTCTGTACATAACAAAGTCCTTTCTTGCATACTTTGGTAAAAAAAAGGATGTATCTATACGACACACCCTTTTTCATATTTTTCTATTTCATTGGAATGAATCCCATATCTTCTACAGTCTTTTGTCCTGTCTCTCCAAGGATAACATCCAGGAATGCCTGCTGAACATCTGTCGGATCCCCTGAACCAACGATCAAAAGTGGTCTCTGGATAATGTAAGAACCATCAATGATATTTTCTTTTGTCGGCTCTACACCATTTACCTTCAGAGTAACTACTTTACCGGCGTTCTGATTTGCAACACCAAATGATGCATATCCGATTGCATATTTGTTATCAATGATATCCTGTACCAGTTCTCCCATAGAAGATGCCTGAATTGCTTCGCTGGATACTTCTGTATCACCCATGATGTTCTTCTGGAATACTTCATGTGCCCCACCATTGATATCACGTGTGATCACTACAACCTTTTCATCAGGAAGAGAAGGATCAAGATCCTTCCATGTTGCATATTTACTTGAGAATAATGAAACGATCTGTTCTGTTGAAAGATCATCCAGAACACCTGTTACAGGGTTTTCAGGATTAACAGCGATTGTTAATGCATCAATACCTACCTGATATTCTTTTTCGTCTTTAATTGCTTCTTTTTCCTCATCTTTTACACTTCTTGCCACCATACCAAATGTAGAAGTTCCATCGATGACTGCTTTTGTTCCCTGTCCGGATCCACCTGCTGATACATAGATTGCAATGTCTTCTTTTGGAAGTGATGAATCATATGCATCCCATGTTCCATATGTGTCGAAGAAATTTGTCGCAATCGATGTAATAACCGGTGCTAATGTAGATGATCCGTTAAATAAGATCTGGTTACTCTCTGTTTTCTTCTCTGTGCTCTCTGTCTTCTTTGTATCCCCAGAGTCAGAAGATGCCTTTTTGTCTGATCCACATCCTACAGCCATTGATGCAACCATGGCTGCCGCAAGAAGGACAGACATCAATTTCTTTTTCATAGATATTTTTCCTCCCATTAATAAATTTTATCTATATTGAATAGTATAGACTTGAATCCAATTATTTTCAAATTGATAATGCCTATAAGTGTATCCACTTATAGCATTATCAATATATTTATGTAAGTTTTTTCGGAATTTTGCCTTACTCTTTCAATTCTACCTTAGATTGCATCCAACGCATTCGAAATATCTGCGATCAGATCCTCTTTATCTTCCAGGCCAAGACTGATACGAATCAGTTCAGCCGGTACTCCTGCCTCTTTTAACTGTTCATCCGTCATCTGTCTGTGTGTAGACGTTGCCGGATTCAGGCAACAGGTTCTTGCATCTGCTACATGCGTCTCGATCGCACCAAGCTTTAATGTCTTCATGAATGTAGACGCAGCTTTCCTTCCACCTTTTAATCCGAACGATACAACACCGCATCCTCCGTTTGGAAGATATTTCTGTGCTCTTTCATAATATTTATCAGACGGAAGTCCGGAATAGTTCACATATGCTACCTTTGGATGTGCTTCCAGGAATTCCGCAACTGCCTGCCCATTCTCTACGTGCTTCGGCATACGCACATGCAGTGACTCCAGGCCAAGATTCAGGATGAATGCATTCTGCGGTGACTGGATCGATCCGAAGTCACGCATCAGCTGTGCTGTACATTTGGTAATGAATGCACCTTCTTTACCGAATTTCTCTGCATATGTAATTCCATGATAGCTTTCATCCGGTGTGCAAAGTCCCGGATATTTATCTGCGTGTGCCATCCAGTCAAACTTTCCGCTGTCTACGATTGCTCCGCCAAGTGCCGCTCCGTGTCCGTCCATATATTTTGTAGTCGAATGAGTTACGATATCTGCTCCCCATTCAAACGGCCTGCAGTTGACCGGTGTCGGGAATGTGTTATCTACGATAAGCGGCACACCATGTGCATGTGCCACTTTGGCAAATAATTCGATATCCAGTACGGTCAGTGCCGGATTCGCAATCGTCTCTCCGAACATTACTTTCGTATTTGGCTTAAATGCTGCATTTAACTCTTCTTCTGTTGCATCCGGTGAAACAAATGTTACATCAATTCCCATCTTTCTCATCGTTACATCGATCAGGTTAAATGTTCCACCGTAAATGGATGAAGATGCTACAATGTGATCTCCACATTCACAGATATTGAACAGTGCGAAGAAGTTGGCTGCCTGTCCGGATGAAGTCAGCATCGCTGCCGTTCCGCCTTCCATCTCTGCGATCTTGGCTGCTACTGTATCATTTGTCGGGTTCTGAAGTCTGGAATAAAAATATCCTGACGCTTCCAGGTCAAATAATTTTCCCATATCTTCACTGGTTGCATATTTGAATGTTGTTGACTGCACGATCGGGATCTGTCTTGGTTCTCCGTTCCCCGGAGTATATCCGCCCTGTACACATTTTGTTCCTATTCTGTATTCATTCATGAATTTTCCTCCTTAGTGCATGTTTTTTCACGCACTCGCTAAATCATACCTTTTTAGTATACTTTAGCACTATACCGAGGAAATTTCAAGGAAAGATAATAAGACTAATTTATCGTCTTCTCAAATCATACAATGGGTTCTTACCGAAGAACATGGGAATAAAGAAAAAAATAAAAAAGGATCACAAACGGAAGAGGATGAAGGAATATGCCCCTCGTCTAATTAACAGGGAACATATTACTTCATCCTCTTCCACCTGTGATTCTTTTTATTTCATATTCATATTATTTACTCGATCGCATCCGTCTCAATCACAAATTTTACATTACCATCCATTGCTTTATCCTTACCGCTGAATGTACTATATTTGCAATCTTCTGATGTCAGCACATCGATTCTGTCAAGTACATCACCAAGTTCATCTTCCACGGTGCTCTTCAACTTACTTGTTCCTTCTTTGTCAAATTTCGCCATGCCTTCTGCAAGCTCTTTTGCACCTGACTGAAGTTCGGAAGCTCCGCTTCTAAGTGCACCGCTGTTGGCTGCAAGTGTTGCAGATCCGGAAGACATCTGGCTTCCCAGTGTGTTCAGTCCGCTTGCCAGCTGATTGGTTCCACTCTGAAGTGTATTGACACCGGCTACTAATGTCGGACTGTTGGATTTCAGTTTATTTGCACCACTTACCAGGGAATCATTGTATCCGCTTAACTGAGCGAATCCTTTGTTCAGTGCCGTGATTCCCTGAATTGCTGTCGGGAATTGAGCGGATGTCGCATGATTCAATGCAGCCAGATTGCTGTGCAGTGTTCCGATTGCACTGTTCAGTCCCTGCATACCTGCATTTAACTGGTCTACACTTCCTGTTAATGTACTTAACTGCCCTGCCTGTGCAAGAACACCTTCCGCATCTTCGATACTCTTCAACTGCTTCTGTAATTCCGGAAGTGCTGCTGCCAGCTCTCCCGAAGACTTCTTCAAAGTATCTGCATTCGTCATGATCGTTGCTGCACCTGCTTTTAAGGAATCTACATCTATTGTCGGCATCTTTGACGTATCAATGCCTGATAACTCCTTGAGATTCTGTACGGAATCTGTGGAAGCTTTTGCGTTCTTCAGTGCACTTATAGAACTCTGTAATTGCTTTGCTTCCTCAGAATTCTTATCTGAGATTCCTGCATACTTCGCTTCCAGTGCACTTATAGATGCAGCGATCGCATCAGAACTGTTCTTTGCTGTTGTCTTAGCTGTTGCAATTGTCTGATTGTCAGATGCAACTACATCATTGATATTCTTGCATGCATTCTGTAATGCTGTCTGAGCTGCATCTATATTTTTCAAGGATTCCTGCATACTCTGTAATGTCTGACCGATTGTTGTAAGTGGTTTTTCGATACCTTCCGTAAGTGTTCCGCTTAATGTCTTCGTCTCTTTCATCAGCGTATTTCCGGTTGTTACCATAGAATTCACCTGAGACATCAGACCCTCTACTTCTTTCGTTCCGAGTGCTGCTTTCATCTGTGCTGTTCCTGCTGCCAGAGCCTGGGATGCTGCCTGAAGGTCTTCTGTCGTTGCACCCTTACCATCTGTTGCAGCTTCAAGCTGTGAGATAGCGCTTTGTACCTGCTTCAGTCCTGTACTTAACTGTGTCAGCTGTGAAGCTCCGGCTGCCAGCTGCTTCTCGCCGTCTACATAACTGCTCACACCGTCTGCAAGTGTATTCACACCACTTGTATAATCCTGTACACCTTTGACAACTTTGTTTACACCATTCACATACTCTGTGACGCTGCCATTCAGCTCTCCGTTAGAACCAAGGTATTTCTGGATGCCGGCGTTCAATGTATCAACGCCTTCTGTATAGCTGTTCACACCATCTGCAAGTGTTCCTGCTCCATCTGCAAGTGTATCGGAACCACTTACTAACTGAAGTGCCGCATCCTCCAGATCATCCAGAGCGTTCTGAAGATCATCTACATTTACGATACTGTCCATATCCACATCATCTAACAGATCAGATAATGCAACAGTATAAGTAGAAGACATTGTAAAATCTGTTACATCTGCTTCAATACTTAAGCTTTCCGGAATCGTAACTTTGTCACTTTCTTCACTGCTTAAGTTCAGGCTGTCTTTTAATCCCGGCATTCCGAATCCGACTACGATATTCTTATTACCATCAGAAATGATCTTGCCGTTATCAATTGTTACATTACTGAATGTCTCATTCGGAAGTATCATTCCCGTCATCATCACGAACGGTGTATATACTTCTGTATCTTTTCCATCCAACGATACATTCTGCTTTTCATTATTCTTATAATCAACGGTAATTTTCAAATGTCCGCTCTTACCCTTTAACTCAGACGGCTTCATCTGTTTTCCGTCCAGATAATAGTTCAGTTTTACTGATACCGGAAGTTTCTTATCTGTCGTTCCCTGATAATAGATGTCCTCACCGTCTGTAGCCCAGGTCAGTTTATCTCCATCTGACGTATATTTTTCATCACCTTTTACATTCTTGATATCGCTCAGTGTGCTTTCATCTTCCAGATTTCCGGATACGCTTCCGGAATTCTTAAGCCAGTTAGATACGGTTACCTTATCCGTCTTACCACTTGCCTTGGCATTCACGTATACTGTTTCTTCTTTATATACATCACTGTCTGAAGTTCCACTTGCCGCGAAAGCTGGTGTCACACCCATCATCACTGACATTCCGACTGCTACAGATGCTGCAATTTTTCGTTTCATTTTTCTGTTCTTATTCATAATTCCTGCTTCCTTTCTTAGTTATCATGGATTGTTAATAACAGGTTACTTTGCTTCACTTGTCTGTGCTTTTGCCTTTTTCCCAAGAAATCCGATGGATGTCTTGCAGATTAATTTGTCAAATATCATGAACATTGCCGGCAATACCAGAAGCACGACTACCATACTGATAATGGCTCCTCTTGCAAGCAATGTACAGATCGAACCGATCATTTCAACCTGAGAATAGCAGGCAACTCCGAATGTTGCAGCAAAGAAGCTAAGTCCACTGCTGATGATGGACGGCATACTCGTTTTATGTGCAATGCTGATTGCTTCCATCTTATCTTTTCCAAGGCTTCGTTCTTTTTGATATCTCGTTGTCATCAGGATCGCATAGTCAACAGTTGCACCTAACTGAATGGCACCGATCACGATACTTGCCACAAACGGAAGGCTGATTCCCTGATAATACGGAATTGCCATGTTGATCATAATTGCAAATTCGATAACTGCCACCAGGATAACCGGCAGTGAAATCGATTTGAAAATAATCAGGATGATCACAAATATCGCTGCGATAGAGATAATATTAACATTAACAAGATCGACATCCGTGACATCCTGCAGATCTTTCATCAGAGGCGCTTCTCCGATGACCATTCCCGTCTTATCATATGATTTTACAATCTTATCGATCTTTTTAATCTGTGTATTGACCTGATCTGTTGCGGATTCGTATTCTGTACTTACAAATGCCAGTTCATAATCTTTACTCTGCAGCATCTTCCGGACATCCTTTGGAATTATGGAATCCGGTACACTAGGCCCGATAAGTGAACTCATACTGATGGTCCATTTCACGCCTTTTACTTTATCGACCTTATTCAGCATCTGCTGTTTTTCCTTTGCATCCATGTTCTTATCCATCATGATAATATGCATGTTGCTTGCCCCAAAGTCATCCTTTACTTTTGCAATTGATACATTACTGTTCAATGTTGCCGGAAGTGAATCTGCAATATTGTAGTAAATCTTTGTATGGTTATTTCCATAAATTGCCGGAAGTAAAAGTATAAGGAATGCCGCAATCCATACTTTATAGTGCTTTGTGATAAAGGCTGATGGACGATCCATATTACTTAACAGCAATTTGTGTCTTGTCTTCTCGATTGGTTTATCAAATACAAGGATCAGTGCCGGCAGAATTGTTACACAACAGATAACGCCGATCACAACTCCTTTTGCCATTACGATACCAAGGTCACGTCCGAGTGCGAATGTCATAACACAAAGTGCGATGAATCCAGCCACAGTAGTTACGGAACTTCCGACAACCGACTTAAATGTATTGGCGATCGCATGCCCCATAGCTCTGTCTTTCTCACCCGGGAATCTCTTCTTATTCTCTTCATAACTATTCAGAAGGAAGATGGAATAATCCATCGTTACGCCAAGCTGTAATACTGCTGTCAGTGCCTGCGTAATATAAGACGTTTCACCGAATATAATATTACTTCCCAGGTTGTATAAAATCGCAAGCCCTATACTTAGCAGGAATAAAAACGGAACTACAAATGATCCCGATGTAATCTCCAGTACGACCAGGCTTAACAGTGCCGCGATCACTACATAGATCGGAAGTTCTTTCATTGCGATATTCTTAATATCTGTAACGATACCCGTCATACCACTGATAAAGCACTGCTTATTTGCGATCTTACGAAGCTGTGTCAGTGCCTCCATGGAATTATCAGATGATGTCGTATCATCAAATAATACCAGCATCATCGTTGCATCTCCATTGATAAATGCTTTTCTTATATCTTTTGGAATCATCTCTGTCGGAAGACTGATATCTGCCACATCGTCATACCAGAGTACATCCTGGACGTGCGGCACTTTTTCAAATTCCTTTTCCAGCTTCTGTACATCCTTCATATCCATATTCTCGACTGCGACCATGGAGAATGCACCCATTCCAAATTCATCTACCAGGATATCCTGTCCTTTTACCGTCTCCAGGTGATCCGGCAGGTAACTCAGCAAGTCATAATTTACTTTTGTTTTTGCGATGCCGATTATTGACGGAACAATTAATAAGACTCCTATAAGCAGCACCAGTATTCTGTGTCGGGCAATCCATTTGCCAACTTTGACCATTCTTTCCATCTCCTCTTATTTTCTTCATGCATTTATTATTATAATCAAAAATGACTAGTAGTCAATATTTTATTTAAATTATTTTTTTATTTCGTTGATAATCTTTATCCATATTAGCGCACACTAAAAAAGAAACAGCACATCCCGTGTTGTTTCTTTTTTGTTTCTATTCTATAATTTATTGCTTCACACATTCCGAGAGAAGCTTAATGTGCTGCTGCCTCTGCATTTCCGGCAACTTTTCTTTTCGTTTGTCATGCATTGCAAATAATCCGGCTAACAGAGTTCCTGAGATGGAATGCCATGTACAGGATACCGCACAGATAATTGCAGATTCCGGTGTAGATGCAAACTGGGCAGTTGTAGTTGCAAGATTCGTTGCAAGTCCGGCATTCTGCATACCTACTTCGATAGAAATGGTTCTCTTCTTTGATGTATTCATACCAACCAGTTTTCCTGCTCCATATCCAAGCAGATATCCAAGCCCGTTGTGCAGTAATACTGCTACGAAGATCACAACACCTGACTGGAAGAACTTGGCTCCCTGTGAAGATACCACACCACCGACAACACATGCAAGTCCGAGAACAGCAACTCCCGGCATAACTTTCTGAAGTTCCCGGAATGTTTTATTCTTTCCCAACAGATAATTTAACAAGAATCCAACACCAACCGGAAGGATAACAGTCTCAATGATTGATACGAACATCGGAAGTCCCTTGATCGTAATCTGTGTACCGCTTGCCAGTAAAGATACCATGAGTGGTGTCATAACCGGTGAGACCAGTGTGGATACTGTTGTCATTCCTACAGAAAAGGCTACATCCCCGCCGCACAGATAAGACATGATGTTGGAAGATACACCTCCCGGACAGCAGCCTACAAGAATCAGCCCAAGTGCGATTCCATCCGGCAGGTTCAATACCTTTGAAAGCGCAAATGCAAGGAATGGCATGATCAGATACTGCGCAACCGCACCAACACAAATGTCAAACGGACGCTGTGCAAGAATCTTAAAGTCTTCCGTTGTAAGTGTCAGTCCCATACTGAACATGATAATACCAATGATAATAGACTGACATGTGAACTTGTTCGATACCATGTCTGTGAACAGTGCCAGATTTACCCAGCCCATCATAGACGGAAGGAAAAATGTAACCACTGCGATTGCGATTACAACAATTGACGTGTAGTCTGATAAAAATTTGCTTGCTTTTTGTAATGCTTTCATTACTCTTCTCCTCCTTTAAGCAATCACTGTCCACCAAAAAAAATCCCTTTCCAGAATATACTCTGAAAAGGGACGAAATCTATCCGCGTTACCACCCTAATTCTGTAGAATCTTTCTACAGCTCTCATACACGTACCATCATACATGCTCCCTGTAACGGGGGATACCGGCGAGGTTTACTTTGATATTGCTTTCAACCCGCTTCTTAGAGAGGATATCCTTATCTGCTTATTACCTGCTTCCACCAACCGCAGGCTCTCTGTGAAATAACGATAGATTCGGCATTGTTCTCATCAACGAATTTCGGTGAACTATATGTGTTTTTTACAAGTCCTTATTATAAACCTGTCATTTCAAATGTCAAGTATAATTTTTCATGATTTTGCATATTTTTTCATCTCATCTTGCAAAATACTCCTTGCCTTCCCGGATTTCTACTCTCCGATCCTTGGAAGATTCCATCTGTAATGAGCCGCAAGAAAACGTATCAGCATAACGATCAGTGATGACACCACCATCGCCGGAAGTTCTCCGTAACTTCTGTATATGATCACACATATCCACGCCCCCGCAATGGATGCGCATGCATAAATATGTTTCACAAATATATACGGCGCAACTCCTGCCATCGTATCACGCAAGAGTCCTCCTCCGACTCCCGTCATTGTACCAAGGAAGACCAGCAGAAATGTATTATCGATATAGCCGCAGCTGATACCTTTTGTCACTCCCATCGCCGAAAAGATTCCAAGTCCTACAGAATCCATTGCCAACATAAGTTTATCATAGACCTCACCAAAACCATCCTGCAGATATTTCCTGCGGAAATATATAATACAAAACACAAGCACCGCAGCAAGTACGGCATAGATCACATATACCGGATGCAGAAGTGCCGATGGCACCTTCCCAAGTATAACATCACGAACCATACCTCCGCCAACTGCCGTTGACACACCAAGCACGATCACTCCGAATATATCCATGCTGCACTCAATTCCAACCATTGCCCCCGATGCTGAGAACGCTACTGTTCCGATCAGTTCGATTGCAAATATAATCCACTCCTGAATATCCATCTTGTTTTCCCCATCTTGTCTTTTATTTTTTGTAAATTTACTGTCCTGTTCATGCTCTGTCATTCTATTTCCGAAGGTCTTCCAGCATCTCTCTGACCGTCTTCCCATACACCGGATGACGTTTATAAGGTGCAATCTCATGCAAAGGCTCCAGTACAAACGCTCTCTTATGCATCTCCACATGTGGAATACATAAAGTATCCGTCTCTGCAACCAGATCATCATAAAATATAATATCCAGATCCAGCGTTCTCGGTCCCCAATGTATGATTCGTTCTCTTCCTGCCTCTTTTTCAATTCGGTTCAGCTCTTTTAATAACTCTTCCGGATATAATAATGTCGAAAGCTTCAGACAACCGTTTAAGAAATCCGGCTGATCCGTCACTCCGTACGGAGGTGTCGTGATAAATGTCGATACCTTCTCCACCTTTGTATTCTTTATCTCATCCAGCGCCTGTACCGCGGCTTCCAAAATGCTTCTGCTATCCCCCATATTCGATCCGAGCGCAATATATGCCGTATGCCATTCACGCTCAATCTCTACACTGACCGTCTTAAGCGGCAGTCCGACCGGTGCCCACGGTTTCTTGATCTCAATCTGCACCTTCTGCAGACCTGCTATACGCACCAGCATCTCCTCTGCCAGTCCTTCCGCAACCTTCTCCAGAAGCTTAAACGTATGACTTTTCAAATACTCTGTGATAAATGCACTTGCTTCTCCATAATGGATAGATGCCGTCAGCTCATCTGTCAGTCCTGCCCGTCTGGTATCTGTATACATAACCGCAGACACCACAAATTTCTGACCCAGTACATTTTCCTCCGGAAACACACCATGATTGGCAAATACTTCCAGATCTTCTATCTTTATCTTGTCCGGTTTCATCTCATTCCTCACTCTTTCTATACTTCGTGTCCCCGCATGATTGCTTTCGTCATCTGAATGGCTCTCTTATTTTTCTCTACATCATGGACGCGTACGAATGCACATCCCTTCTGTACCCCATATACGGTCGTAACCATCGTACCTTCTTCCCGCTGCGTCACCGGAAGATCCAGCGTCAGTCCGATTACGGATTTTCGTGATGTTCCGAGCAATACCGGATATCCAAGTTCATTTAATATCTCCACCTTATCGATAATCTCCAGGTTCATCTCATAAGTCTTTCCAAATCCGACACCAGGGTCAAGGATGATCTTGTCATCCTCAATGCCTGCTGCTTTTGCAAGTCTTACACATTCTTTCATATCATCCATGAAATCTTTCAGGAAGTCCTGATATTCCGCCTTTTCCCGATTATGCATCAGACAGCATGCAGCCTGATACTTTGCGATCACACTTGCCATCTTCTTGTCATATTTTAATCCCCAGATGTCATTGACAAGATCTGCACCTGCCTGAAGTGCAGCCTCTGCGACATGGCTTTTGTAGGTATCGATCGACACCGGTACATCAAATTCTTTCTTAAGCACTTCAATAATTGGTGTCACTCTTGCAATCTCTTCTTCATCCGTGATTTGGATATGTCCCGGACGCGTAGATTCCCCGCCTACGTCAATGATATCTACACCTTCTTCAACCATCCGGTGTGCATGTGCAATTGCCGCATCCATTCCGTTAAACTTTCCTCCATCGGAAAAGGAATCCGGCGTCACATTCAGGATTCCCATAATGTATGTATGATTTGCTGTATCAAAATTCTTTCCACCTATGATCATATTATTATCTCCATATTTTTCTCTTCTTCATTCCAGTTACACTTCTTCTCTGCCATGCAGGAAAGACACATTCTGGAACGTTTATCACTTTCATAGAACAGTTCCTCTATCGGCTTCATATGCTCATGCCGTCTGCGGTGTCCCCTGACTGCCAGACAGATCAGTGCTTTTTCTTCATCCGTAAATGTAAAACCAGTCGGAAGAGAATCCAATATCCGCCTTGCTATTCTCTCTCCTGCGATCTCATGCGGAATCTGCTGTCTGTACTGAAAAGATTTGCCAATATCATGCAGCACCGCCGCTACGTAGATCAATTCCTTATCGAATCCAAGTCCTTCTTCCAGATTCTTAATGTAAGCAATTCTTGCCACATCCAGAAGATGGTTCATCTGATGACAACAGAATACCCTATCCGTCTCACATTCACAGATACGCTTATAGTATGTCTGATACACTTCATGATTCACCACCGCATTCAGACGGGGCATCCCTTTTTGTCTTTCTGTTACTCTTTTCATCTACATCTGTATCTCTTTCTTTTTATCGTCCAAGCATCCGGAAAAATCTCTCTTCCAGTACCGGATCTGTCTCAAATACACCGCGTCTTGCAATTGTCACAGTCTGGCTTCCCGGCTTCTTGATCCCACGCATTGTCATACACATATGCTCTGCTTCGATCATAACGATAGCCCCTTTCGGCTGCATATACTCCATCAAAGCATCAGCAATCTGTCCGGTAAGCTGTTCCTGAAGCTGCAGTCTTCTTGCGAATACCTCCACGGTACGGGCAAGTTTGCTTAATCCTACAACTTTCCCATCCGGAATATAAGCAATATGTGCTTTCCCATAAAATGGCAGGAGATGATGCTCACATGTCGAATAGAATGTAATATCTTTCTCTATTACCATCTCATGACTGTCAACGGTAAATGTCTTAGAAAGATGTTTTCCTGCATCCTCATCCATACCTCCATATATCTCTTCATACATTCTTGCGATCCGGTCCGGTGTATCAATCAGTCCTTCCCGGTTCACATCTTCTCCCATTCCTTCCAGGAGCAGCCGCACTGCTTGTTCTATCTTCTCATGATCTATCATATTCTTTCCTTTCTCTACGGATTCTGTACGTATCCTTCCATACACCGGATTACTTCACTTAGATATGACAATGAACCACATGCGATCACCGCACGTTTCCCACTGTCTTCTGTTGCATAAGTATACGCTTTTGCAACAGCATCTCCAATACTCTTTTCTGCGTACACGCTCATCTGTTCTGTCATACAGTCTCTTACACATTCTGCAAGCTTCTCTGCCGGCAGTGTACGTTCCTTATTCGGCAGATCTACCGTATACACCCGCTTTGCTGACGGACACAGAATCTGTACGATCTTCTCATATTCTTTATCTTTAAATACACCCATGATCAGGATAAGTTCCTCTCCCGTAAAATACCGTTCAATGGATGTCTTAAGCTTCTTCGCCGCATCTTCATTATGCGCACCATCTACGATCACAACCGGATCTTCAGACAGACAAGTAAAACGTCCCGCCCATCTTGTTGCATCAAGACCGTCCCTCACTGCTCCTTCCTCAATCTGATATCCCAGCTTCCTGAGGCTTTCAATTACTTCCAGTGCCACAGAAAGATTTTCTCTCTGGCACTCTCCTGCAATGTGGTTCTGCATATGCGCATATTTTTTATATGAAAATGTAAGTCCTTTATAATCTTCTTTTTCGATACTCATCTGTTCCGGCTCTGCTTCTGTGTATATACAGTTCAGACTCTCTGCTTTCTTTCGCAGGATCAGTCTGACATTCTCCTGCTGTCTTGCTGACACTACCGTACATCCCGGTTTGATGATCCCGGATTTCGTCTGTGCGATCTCTTCCAGGGTATCTCCGATCACCCCCAGATGATCAACACTGATCGTTGCAAATACCGCGCAAACTGTATTCTTAATTACATTCGTCGCATCTGTCTCTCCGCCGAGACCGGTTTCCAATACAACCAGATCACATTTTTGTTTCTTAAAATACAAAAAAAGCCATCGCCGTCTCTACTTCAAACACTGTCGGAACAGGTTCTCCTTTACATACAAGCCGGTCAATTGCTTCTTTTATCTCTTCCATGATCTCTGCAAATTCTGATTCAGAGATCCATTTCCCATCTATCTGTATCTTCTCCAGATAAGAAATGACTGTCGGTGAAACATATCGCCCGGTTTTGTATCCTGCCTTACTTAATATCATTGAAGTGTATGCAAGCACAGATCCTTTTCCATTCGTTCCTGCAATATGTATGAACTTCAGATCATCCTGGGGGTTCCCAAGTTCACGCAACAGACCTCGAATCATATCTAAGCCAAGTACACTTCCGTATTTCGACATCTCGTCCAAATATACCCTTGCTTCTTTATAGGTCACGTCTTTATTTTCCTTTCATCAAAAAAATTAGTGCTGTCAAACAGACATTTCTGCCTAACAGCACTATCATACCACTATTCAATCACACTAACAAGTGATTGCTTCTTTAATTTATTAGATATTCAGCAGATCACTGAACACCTTCAGTGCACCATCTGTCTCGTGTGCAAGTACACGTTTTGCAAGTACTTTACCAAGCTGTACACCTTCCTGGTCAAAGCTGTTCACATTCCATACAAATCCCTGGAACATAACTTTATTCTCAAAGTGTGCAAGAAGTGCACCGAGAGATCCCGGATTTACCTGCTCTCCGATAATGATGCTTGATGGACGTCCGCCTTCGAAATTCTTATTACGGTTCTCATCGGATTTACCACATGCAAATGCAACGATCTGGGCAGCTACATTTGCACAAAGTTTCTGCTGGCTTGTGCTGTCCTGGATCACAACATCTGTTTCCATCTGGCTGTTCTTGTATCCAACGAACTGTAACGGCACGATATCCGTTCCCTGATGCAGTAACTGATAGAATGAGTGCTGTCCGTTTGTTCCAGGTTCTCCGAAGATGACCGGTCCTGTAGGATAGTTAACCGGCTCACCGAAACGGTTGACAGATTTACCGTTAGATTCCATATCCAACTGCTGTAAATGTGCAGGGAAACGGCTCAGTGCCTGGGAATATGGAAGTACGGCCGTACTTGGATATCCTAATACATTTCTCTCATATACACCAATCAGTGCATCCAGCATTGCAGGATTCTTGAATACATCTTTGTTCTTAGAAAGTGCATCTTCTGCTGCAGCACCATCAAGGAACTGTGCAAATACTTCCGGTCCGAATGCCAGAGATAATACAGCGCCTCCAACTGCAGATGTAGAAGAATAACGTCCTCCGATATAGTCATCCATGAAGAATGCTGCAAGATAATCGTCACTCTTAGCCAGCGGAGATGTCTCACTTGTAACAGCAATCATGTGCTTAGAAGCATCCAGTCCCGCATTCTTCAGTGCATCTTTTACAAATGATTCATTGGTTAATGTCTCAAGTGTTGTTCCTGATTTTGATACCAGTACGAAGATAGAATGTGCAACATCGATAGAATTAAGTACAGCTGCCGCATCATCAGGGTCTACGTTACTGATGAATTTGGCTTCCATCTTGAATGTGTCATTCTTCTTAGCCCAGTTCTCAAGTGCAAGATACATTGCACGAGGTCCGAGATCACTTCCACCGATACCAATCTGTACAACAGTTGTAAACTTCTCACCGGCTCCGTTTGTGATCTCTCCTGCATGTACTTTATTTGCAAAATCTGCGATCTTCGCCTGCTGTTCTGTATAGAATGTACGCTTGTCCACTCCGTCAGCCTCTACAGCTTCTCCAAGCTGTCCACGTGTCATGTGATGAAGTACCAGACGTTTCTCACCTGTGTTGATCACTTCTCCGTTGTAAAGTGCTTCAAATTTCTCTGCCAGCTGTGCTTCATCTGCTAATTTTGCAAGTGCTGCCAGTACTTTATCGTCAACCTGCTTTGCAGCATAGTTATAAGTAAGTCCTTCTGCCATCGGAACACTGTAATTCTTTACTCGTTCTGCTCCGCTTTCTCCTGTCATTGCTTCTACAAGATTTACTCGCTCAACTTTTTCAAGTTCTTTGAATGATGCAAGGGTATCTAAGTTGTTCCAGGTAATCATAATATTAGATTCCTCCTTCAAAAAAATAAATATGATCTTTACGGTCATGAGTCCGGCCGCATTTCTCGTTAATTTTAGCACATTTTCAGTATAATAACAATTAAAAAGCAACCAACATATGTTGATTGCTTTTTACCTTTTATATATACCTTCAAAACTGCATACAAGAAATATTTCTTTCATCCTACCTATCACCTTGCTTGGTCATGCCCTCGACCGATTAGTATCA
>ENA-OQDC01000024-OQDC01000024.1-human-gut-metagenome-genome-assembly--contig:-NODE-24-length-112506-cov-14.745575_pt1 | contig 112506 bp, 93 predicted proteins | sample MGYA00242770_ERZ504601 | MGnify/ENA primary metagenome ERZ504601 (study PRJEB26092, sample SAMD00036305) | human gut metagenome | host: Homo sapiens | study: EMG produced TPA metagenomics assembly of...
TGTTACGCGTACAGCTTGATGATGGCTCTTATGAAAACATTGCTACGAATCTTCCAGAAGAAGAGTTTAAAGCTGAAGATTTCAAAGCTCTTTATCATCTGAGATGGCAGGAGGAAAACTCTTTCCGGGATTTAAAATATTCCCTGTGTCTGAAAGCGTTTCACTCAAAAAAATATGATTATATTGTGCAGGAAGTATGGGCAAGAGTTATTCTATATAATTTCAGTTCCAGCATAATCATAAATGTAACTGTTGATCGGGAAGATCGTGCTTATGAATATCAGGCGAATTATTCATCCGCACTTAAAACATGCAGGGATTTCTTAAGGATTCACGATGGGATAACAAAGATAAATGTAGAAAGTCTGATCGCTCAAAATATTGAGCCGATCAGACCTGGAAGAACCTTTGCCCGCCAGCATAGGTTTAAACTTCCGATGAGTTTTTGTTATAGACATTAGCATTAACTCATATATTACTATATTTCATCTTTAGACAAATTTCAATGTTAAATATTGATTTTGTCTTTTTGTTATACCTAAATTTTAGTAAGACGTTGTATCTTGATCCATCAATATCCCATTTTTTATCATAATCAAATCCTTCTGCTGATATTTTCATCAATGCAGTATTGGCAAATTGCTTAAGTTAATGACATTGGTTCACTCCGTTCACAGTAACTTAGCCAAAATTCATTCCAGATTGCCTGCGGCAATGGAATTTTGGCTTGTATGTCTCGGGATTTTGGCATATTGATGCCAAAACACCTCGCGGGATAGTGGTACATTCAGACAGTATATTATCCATCCGGTAATACCTGATGCTTGTAGCCTGCCAGTCAGCTATGTTATACTCTACACATATCAGCAATACGCAAATGCAAACTGAACAACTGTTTCCATTCGTATTTGCAAGCAAAACTATTTTTCTTAAAGAAGGTTTTCCCATGAAAAAAGACGGCTACTACTCTTCCGGAGAATTTGCACGGATGGCACATGTAACACTCCGCACTATCCGCTATTATGACAAACAGAATATCCTCAAACCCTCCTATGTAACAGAATCCGGCGCACGTTTTTATACAGATGAGGATTTTGCAAGACTTTCCCAGATCCTGCTTCTGAAATATCTGGGTTTCTCCCTGGATGACATACGGGAAATGACCATTGACGACTCAGACTATCATTTTATGGAAAATTCCCTGAACATCCAGCTAAAGCTGGTACGTGACCGTATCGAACAAATGCAGCTGGTGGAAAAGGCAATCCAGGATACCACAGATGCGATCCGCTCCCATCATGCCATAGACTGGAATCAGATGCTTGACCTGATTCATCTGACAGGCATGGAAAAAAGCATGAAAAATCAATACCAGAATGCCTCCAACATTTCCTCACGCATTAATCTGCACAGTCTGTATTCCCAGAATAAACAGGGATGGTTTCCATGGGTTTATGAGCAGTGTCAGATTCATCCGGGGATGCGTATCCTTGAACTTGGATGCGGCGACGGTGTTCTGTGGACACAGAATATTTCCAGCCTCCCCGGTAAAGTTTCCGTTACTCTTTCTGACCTTTCATCCGGAATGCTTCGTGATGCCAGACGTGCTATCGGACGCAAAGACAGCCGTTTTTCCTTCGAGGCATTTGACTGTGCAAGAATTCCTCATGAAGACAGAAGCTTTGATCTGGTCATTGCAAACCATGTGCTTTTTTACTGTGAAGATATCTCAGCTGTATGCAGCGAAATTCAACGTGTGCTCACTCCGGGCGGAAAACTGATCTGCAGTACCTATGGAAAAAAACACATGCAGGAAGTCAGCAGACTGGTCCGGGATTTTGACGACCGGATCGTTCTCTCCGCAGACAAACTCTATGAGCGTTTTGGCAGAGAAAACGGAGCAGATATCCTGGCACCGTATTTTTCCCGTATTTTCTGGGAAAGCTATAAGGACTCTCTTCTTGTCCCCGATGCAGAACCGCTGATTTCCTATATCCTCTCCTGCCATGGAAATCAGAATCAGTATCTTCTGGACAAATACAAAGATTTCCGTGGATTTGTATCGCGAAAGACAAAGGATGGGTTCTTTATTACCAAGGATGCCGGCATTTTTCTTTGTGAAAAATAACCAAAATTTAACTTTTTTGTAAAAAGCACTTGAAGGTGACCTAAGGTCACCTTTTATAATACAATCACCAGAGTCAGGATGATATCGTAACTCAGACTGACAATCCAGAAACCCATTGATTAGTACCGCAGTCGCCTGATATTTTGCTTATCATTTACACATTTACACAGATAGATAACTGACAGAATATCGCTCCGACCGCATACTGCCAATAACAAAGGAGAATACACATGAAAGGTATTATTTTAGCAGGCGGTTCCGGCACACGCCTTTATCCGCTTACAATGGTAACATCCAAACAGCTTCTGCCAATCTATGATAAACCCATGATCTACTATCCCATGTCTGTACTGATGAATGCAGGGATCCGCGATATCCTGATCATCTCTACTCCGCAGGATACTCCTCGTTTTGAGGAACTTCTTGGTGACGGACATCAGTTCGGTGTCCATCTCACCTATGCAGTACAGCCAAGTCCGGACGGACTTGCTCAGGCATTTATCATCGGCGAAGAATTTATCGGTGATGATACTGTTGCCATGGTTCTCGGCGATAATATCTTCGCAGGACATGGACTGAAGAAAAGACTGAAAGCTGCTGTAAAGAACGCAGAATCCGGCGAGGGTGCAACTGTTTTCGGATACTATGTAGATGATCCGGAGAGATTCGGTATTGTAGAATTTGACCATGAAGGCAAAGCTATCTCAATTGAAGAGAAACCGGAGCACCCGAAGAGCAACTACTGTGTCACAGGTTTATACTTCTATGACAATCGCGTCGTAGAGTATGCAAAAAATCTGAAACCAAGTGCCAGAGGCGAACTTGAGATCACAGATCTGAACCGCATCTATCTGGAAAAGGGCGAATTAAACGTAGAGCTTCTCGGACAGGGATTCACATGGCTGGATACAGGTACACACGAGAGCCTTGTGGAAGCCACCAACTTTGTAAAAACAATGGAAAGCCACCAGCACCGCAAAATCGGTTGCCTGGAAGAGATTGCATATCTCAATGGCTGGATTACAAAGGAAGATGTGCTGAAGGTTTATGAAATACTGAAGAAAAATCAGTATGGTCAGTACTTAAAAGACGTTCTGGACGGTAAATATCTGGATGTATTGCACTAACCGAAGCTTTTAGACCTGTACAAGCGAATTCGCAGTCAAGTGAGTGATATATCAAATTTTCAAACAGTTATTTGATATATCACCCGCCATGCAGCAAGGCGGATAATTTTATCTGCCTGACTCTATAACAGAATCTTACAGATATTCATATTATATATTTTTTAAGGAGAATCACTATGAACATTATCGTAACCGGCGGTGCCGGATTTATCGGAAGCAACTTTATTTTTCACATGTTAAAAAAATACCCGGATTACCGCATCATCTGTCTGGACTGTCTGACCTATGCAGGAAACCTTTCCACTCTTGCACCTGTCATGGACAACCCAAATTTCCGTTTCGTAAAAGAAAGCATCACCGACCGCGAAGCAGTTTACAAACTTTTTGAGGAAGAACACCCTGATATGGTTGTAAACTTCGCTGCAGAGAGTCACGTTGACCGCTCCATCGAAAACCCGGAAGTTTTCCTTACCACAAATATTATCGGTACTGCTGTTCTCATGGATGCATGCCGCAAATACGGTATCAAACGTTATCATCAGGTATCTACTGATGAAGTTTACGGAGATCTTCCATTAGACAGACCTGACCTGTTCTTCACAGAGGAAACTCCGATCCATACAAGCAGCCCTTACAGCTCTTCCAAGGCTTCTGCAGACCTTCTGGTGCTGGCTTACCACAGAACCTACGGACTGCCTGTAACCATCAGCCGCTGCTCCAATAACTACGGACCATATCACTTCCCGGAAAAACTGATTCCGTTAATGATCGCCAATGCATTAAATGACAAACCACTTCCGGTATACGGAACAGGCGAAAACGTTCGTGACTGGCTCTATGTAGAAGATCATTGCCGCGCAATCGACCTGATCATCCACAAAGGACGTGTTGGAGAAGTTTACAACGTCGGCGGACACAATGAAATGACAAACATTGATATCGTTAAGATCATCTGCAAAGAACTTGGCAAACCAGAAAGCCTGATCACCTACGTAGCAGACCGTAAAGGTCATGACATGCGTTATGCAATCGACCCGACTAAGATTCACAACGAACTTGGCTGGTTACCGGAAACAAAATTCGCAGACGGTATCAAGAAAACAATCAAATGGTATCTGGATAACAAGGAATGGTGGGAAACTATCATCTCCGGAGAATATCAGAACTATTATGAAAAAATGTACGCACACCGTGGGGAGGCATAATTTATGAGAATTTTTGTAACAGGTGTAGGCGGTCAGCTTGGACATGATGTTATGAACGAACTTGCGAAACGCGGCTATGAAGGTGTGGGAAGCGACATTGCTCCTTCCTACAGCGGAATCGCTGATGGCACTGCAGTTACCACAATGCCTTATGTTCAGATGGATATCACTGACAAAGCTTCTGTAGAAAAAGTCATTAAAGAAGCAAATGTTGATGCTGTGATCCACTGTGCTGCATGGACAGCTGTAGATGCTGCCGAAGATGAAGAGAATCAGCCGAAGGTCCGTCTGGTAAATGTAACCGGAACTCAGAACATTGCTGATGTGTGTAAAGAGCTTGACATCAAGATGCTGTATCTGTCCACTGATTATGTGTTCGATGGTCAGGGAACCACTCCATGGGAGCCTGACTGCAAGGACTATAAACCATTAAATGTCTATGGACAGACAAAGCTGGACGGTGAACTTGCCGTATCCGGCACAGTTGATAAGTTCTTTATCGTCCGTATTGCATGGGTATTCGGCAAAAACGGCAAGAACTTTATCAAAACCATGATCAACCTCGGAAAAACTCATGATACTCTCTCTGTAGTCAATGACCAGATCGGTACACCTACTTATACCTATGACCTGGCAAGACTTCTGGTAGATATGATCGAAACTGAAAAATACGGTTATTATCATGCAACCAATGAGGGCGGATATATCAGCTGGTATGATTTCACAAAAGAAATCTTCCGTCAGGCCGCTGCCATGGGACACCCGGAATATCTCCCGGAAAACATGACAGTCAACTCCGTCACAACTGCAGAGTATGGCGCTTCCAAAGCAGCCAGACCGTTTAACAGCCGCCTGGATAAGAGCAAACTGACAGCCAATGGTTTCACACCACTCCCCACCTGGCAGGATGCACTTGGACGGTATCTGAAAGAACTGGATTTCTAAATAAAAAAATCCGGCAGGACACCCAAATGACAGGTGTTTTGCCGGTTTTTTTATTCTTCTCTATGCAGTTTTCTTCTTCTGCGCTGTCTGCCATACGCAGCATCCCACGATCAGAAGTATTCCCACAACATCAGTCATCAGTGACGGATCGATCAGCATCAGTCCGCCTGCTGCCATTAAGACACGAACCGGTACAGACATTTTCACTGACAGGAAGCCTTCCAGTGAGGAGGACAATCCAAACACACCGATCAGTGAGGTGATAAAGATCTGAACAACCTTAAGCGGTGTGGTATCGATCAGCAGCATTGCCGGATTGAAGCAGAATACATAAGGTACGATAAATACTGCGATAGCCAGCCTGGAGGCTGTAAATGCAGTCTTCATCGGATTGGCCTTCGCTATGGCTGAACCTGCGTAGGCAGCCAGCGCTACCGGCGGTGTGATATCTGCAACAATACCAAAGTAAAATACAAAGAAATGAGCTGCCAGTGTAGGTACTCCCATACGTACCAGGATTGGAGCACAGGTTGCTGCCATGATACAGTAATTGGCAGTGGTAGGTACACCCATACCAAGTACGATACAGCACAGCATAGTCAGAAGCAGTGCGATGATCAGTTTTCCGTTTGCAACACTGATGATTCCGTTGATCAGGTCATTGGCAAGTCCTGTCATGGTGATGGAACCGGAAATGATTCCTGCAACACCGCAGGCTACTGCTACGGAGATAACACCTCTTCCTCCTGCTTCCAGCGCATCAATACATTTGGTAACACTGATTCTGTTTTCTTTGTCAAAAAGACTTACGATAACAGAAAGAACGATTGCATAGCTGGCAGCCTTCTGCATGGTCATATAGTTTCCGGACACCCAGATTACCAGCATGACCAGAGGTAATAACAGATAGATTTTACGGATCAGAAGCTTAAATACCGGAAGTTTTTCCTTCGGAATTCCGGAAAGTCCTAATTTCTTTGCTTCCAGATGTACAGAAATAAAGATTCCTGTAAAGTACAACAATGCCGGCAGAATCGCCCTGACAATAATGTTGGAGTACGGTACACCCACAAAATCTGCCATAAGGAATGCGGCAGCTCCCATGATCGGAGGCATGATCTGTCCACCTGTGGAAGAAGCAGCTTCTACTGCTCCGGCAAATTCCGGTTTGTAGCCTGTGTCCTTCATCATCGGGATTGTAACAGAACCGGTTGTTACTGTGTTACCTACAGAGGAACCGGATACCATTCCACAGAGTGCAGAACTGATAACCGCTACCTTGGCCGGTCCACCTGCATATTTTCCTGCAATGCAGTTAGCCAGCTGAATAAAGAAGTTGGAGATTCCTGTTCTCTCCAGAAACGCACCGAAAATAATAAATACCACAATATATTTAGAGCATACATTTACAGGTGTGGAGAAAATACCCTCTTTTGTGTAGAAAAGATTCCGCACCAGGAATTTCACTCTTCCCCAAAATGCCGGATTGGTAAGCCCTACAGCCAGTGCATAGATCAGGAAAAAACCTGCCACAAACAGGATCGGCAGGCCCACGCATCGTCTGGTAAGCTCGATCAGTGCAGCAATACCGATAATACCGATCACAATCTGATAAGGGGCAAATCTGGTACCCTGATTGATGATCTGATTTGCAGAAAAAGTAAAATACAGAAAAGCACCTGTGCCTGCGATCATAAAAATAATATCGCCAATCGGCATGTAGTTTTCTCTGATATCTCCTTTTTTCGCCGGATAGGTAAGAAATCCAATAAGAATGATCAGCCCCAGAAAAGAAGTCAGTCGGATTTCCTCCAGGAAGGTGGCAAATAAGGTAACATAGATACACCACAGAGAAAAGGCAACCAGCAGGCCACGTACAGCCAGCTTATATTTACCGGTCCACACACGAACGTTTGATTCGCGGTCATATTTCTTCATTACTGCATCTACATCTGCTGTGCTCATGTTCTCAGAACCAGCCTGCCCTTCCGGGGATGTGTTTACTTTTTTTATCTTATTATCTTTCATCCTGACTATTCCCCTTTCGTATCCACTGTAATTCCATGCTCTGCATAATAACGTGCCGCACCCTTATGGAAAGGAATGGTCATACCGGAAGTAGCGTTTTCCAGAGAAAGCTCCGCTCCTTTTGCATTCTCAGCAGAAATCTCGTCTGCATGGTCAAAAATTGCCGCAGTCATATCATAAACTGTATCCTCATCCAGAGATTCGGACACTACGATCGTCGCCTTGACTGTGATGGTTTCTACAGGCTCATCCTGTCCCGGATAGGTTCCTGCCGGAATCTGGTAGGATGTATAATATGGACAGTCACTCAGGATCGAATCCCTGATCGCGCCATCAATATTGATCATATAGACACCATTGGTAGTTGCAAGCTCTGTGATAGCTGTTGTAGGTGCACCTGCAACAATAAACGCAGCATCAATTTTTCCATCCTTCAAAGATTCCTTGCTGTCCTCAAAAGACAGATACTGGGGACGGATATCATCCAGGGTAATGCCACCTGCATTTAAAACATCCAGAGCATTGAAATATACACCGGAGTTTGCCGCACCGATAGATACGCTCTTGCCCTTCAGATCTTCCACTGTCTTAATGTCAGGATCCATGGTAAACAGCTGGACAGTCTCTGCATACAGGCCGCCCAGAGTCCTGAAATCATGGGTTGCACCGTCCTGTTCAAATGCTCTTACGCCGTCCCATGCATAGGCCATTACATCTGACTGGACAAATCCAAGCTGGAAATCTCCGTCCTGTACTGACTGCAGGTTCGCTTTGGAACCACCTGTAGAAACCGCTGTAACCTTTACATTTGTATTATTGGTAATATACTGGGCCAGTACACCACCGTAGGAATAATACGTTCCCGCCGTACCGCCGGTACCGAACGTCAGACGTTCTTTACTTTGTCCGCAGCCGCTCAGAAGGCTGACTGCAAGTGCAAGAGTCAAAACAAGGCCAACAATCCTGCCAGCTTTTCTCCTGCCTCTGAAAAGCTCTTTGTTTCTCATAAATCCATCTCCTTCGGGTACATAATATTTTGAATTATAACATATTTTTTCAAAAAATGATAATCTTTATTGAATAATCTTACAAAAAACGTTACAATAAAGTAAAAACATGGATAACAAAATAAATAACAACCCAATGGAGGTATCTATTATGTCCGAAAGAAAATACCCTGTCATCACAATCAGCCGGGAGTTTGGTGCCGGGGGACACAGTATTGCAAGAGTAGTTTCAGAAAGGCTTGGTATCCCATATTACGATCGGGATTTTGCAAAACAGGCTGCTGCCAGAAGCGGATATTCCCAGGAGGATATTGATCGTGAGGGTGAAAATCTGAGCCGCAGCGCCAGACTTCTGGACAACATTCTGAATAACTCTGCAGGTTATTTCAGTTCCCATGATGCTATTTACCAGGCTCAGAAAGAGCTGATCCTTCAGTTCGCAGCAGAACAGGACTGTATTATTATCGGCCGCTGTTCCAATCTTATCCTGCGAAATGCCGGTATTCCCAGTCTGGATATTTTCCTTCATGCAGATGTGAATCTCCGCACAGAACATATTCAGAAATTAGGCTTAAACGGAAAGGAAGATCCCAGGAAATATCTCACAAAAATGGACAACCTGCGTGAAACCTATTTCAAAACCTATACAAAACATGAGCTTGGCACTTATCACGATTATGACCTGTGTCTGGATACCGGAACCCTTGGATACGATAACTGTATTGAGATTATCACTTCACTTGCAAAACAGCAGGGGTTGAATCTGAAGCATCAGTAGAAGGACCGCTGCAAGCTGTAAAACAGCAACAAGGCTGTGGCAATCAGAAAATCTGTGCCACAGCCTCTTTACTTCAGTCCTTTTAACAGTTGTTTCTAAATTTCTTTTATTTTACAAACTCATCCAGAGAACGGATCTGGATTCCTTCTTTTACAAAAGCCTCTCTGATTTTTTCCACAAACGCCAGAGCCTTGGCTCCGTCTCCATGAACGCAGACAGAATCTGCCTGAATATCAATATCTTTTCCTGTAATTGCAGTAATCTTTTTCTCTTTGACCATACGGATCACCCTGACAATAGCCTCATTTTCATCAGTGATCACAGCACCTTCCTTACGTCTGTTTACCAGAGTACCATCTTCTTCATAGGCGCGGTCTGCAAAAACCTCCATAGCTGTACGCAGGCCCATATCCTGAGCAGCCTTTGCCAGCTGTCCGCCGGAAAGAGCAAGTACGATCAGACTGCTGTCAAATTCTTTGATTGCCTCACAGATCGCAGTAGAAAGGGCATAGTCCTCTGCAGCCATATTATATAAGGCTCCATGAGGCTTTACATGCTGCATTTTTACACCGGTTACTCTGCAGAATGCATCCAGTGCACCCAGCTGATAGAGCACATAGGCTTTTGCCTCTGCAGGAGAAACACTCAGATTTCTTCTTCCGAAGCCCATCAGATCAGGAAAACCCGGATGTGCTCCTATACGGATTCCCGCTTCCTTTGCCATTGCCAGCGTATTTCCCATAACTACCGGATCTGAAGCATGATAACCGCAGGCTACATTTGCAGAGGAGATCAGCGGAATGATCTTATCATCATTACCGATTTTATAGTTTCCAAAACTTTCTCCCAGATCACTGTTTAAATCTACTGTATACATTCATCTTACCTCTTTTTTATTTATCATCCTTTGATTTTCAGCACATTTTCTATAAATCCCGTATCTGCCTTTCCGTCGCAGAATACCTGATTCTTCATAATCTGATACTGGAAATCAAGGTTTGTCTCCACACCCATGACCACCATCTCATCCAGCGCAGAGCGCATTTTCTGCAGGGCAGCCTCTCTGTCAGGTGCATGAACGATTACCTTCGCAATCATGGAATCATACTCTGACGGAATCTTATAGCCTGTATAAAGGGCAGTATCCACCCGGACTCCGTTGCCTGCCGGAAGATGCATATGCTGTACTACTCCGGGACTTGGCATGAAATTTTTCTCAGGAATCTCTGCGTTGATACGGCATTCAATAGCATGTCCTTTAATTCGGATATCTTCCTGTTTAAAGCTTAACTCCTCTCCCATAGCCACACGAATCTGCTCAATGATCAGATCTGTGCCTGTAACCATCTCTGTTACTCCATGCTCCACCTGGATTCTGGTATTCATTTCCATGAAATAGAAGTTGCCTTTGGGGTCTACGATAAATTCAATAGTTCCTGCATTGGTATAACCTACTGTTTTCGCAGCAAGAACTGCATATTCATTCATTTTCCTGCGGGTTTCTTCATCAATGGCAGGGGAAGGGGATTCCTCGATCAGCTTCTGATGATTTCTCTGTACCGAACAGTCACGTTCTCCCAGTGCCACCACATTTCCATGACTGTCTGCCATAATCTGGATCTCCACATGTCGGGGATTTTCTACAAAACGTTCAATGTACATGGTATCATCCCCAAAAGCATTGGCTGATTCTCTCTGTGCCATATTAAACTGAAATTCAAATTCATCCTCATTGGCAGCTACACGCATTCCCTTGCCACCACCGCCTGAGGAAGCCTTGATCATAACCGGATATCCAATCTCTTCAGCCAGTTTTTTACCTGTTTCTGCATCGTATACAGGTTCCTTTGTTCCCGGTACAACCGGTACCCCGGCATCCATCATGGTTTTACGGGCATGGGATTTATTTCCCATCTTATCGATCACATCCGCATCCGGTCCGATAAAGGTAATTCCGTTTTCTTTGCATTTGCGGACAAACTCACTGTTTTCTGAAAGAAAGCCAAAACCGGGATGGATAGCATCTGCTCCCATATTTTCTGCTGCAGCAATGATCCGGTCCATGTTCAGGTAGCTGTTTCTGGCAGGACCTTCTCCGATACAGATACGCTGGTCTGCCAGCTGTACATGAAGGCTCTTAGCATCTTCTTTTGAATAAACAGCTACACTTCGGATCCCCAGATTCCTGCAGGCACGTATGATCCGAACTGCAATCTCCCCACGGTTGGCGATCAAAATTTTATTAAACAATATGAAAGCCTCCTTATCCTACAGTCTCTTAACACGGAACAGAGGCTGTCCATATTCTACTTTCTGTTCATTACTTACCAGAACTGCTTCAATCTCACAGTCATAGTCACTCTGGATCTCATTCATAAGCTTCATAGCTTCCAGAATGCAGACTGTCTGTCCTGCTTTTACCTGATCTCCCACCTTTACAAAAGCAGGTACATCCGGAGCAGCTGCAGAATAGAAGGTTCCTACGATAGGAGAAGTGATAAACAGACTTTCCTCCTCTTCTTCCTCGGCTTTTTCCACAATTGTATTCACAGGTGCAGATGCAGCCACAGGAACTCCCGCTGCAACTACAGGAGGATGATCCAGCTTGCTCATTGTAATCTTTACATCCTTGTCCTTATATGTGAATTCATTAAGGGATGAATCCTCAATAATCTTTACCAGTCCTTCAATCTTCTCTAAATCCATCGAACATTATCCTTTCTGTCTATTTTATATTATTTTTTACGGTTATTCTTCAAACAGCTTGCGCAGTCTCTTTGCCACCAGACGGCAATCCAGAACCTCTTTACATGGCTGATGAATGATCTTTCTCAGTCCGTCAAGTTCTTTCATTTCCTCAACATAAAGAGCCTGAGCCTCCTGTACGGTAATTGCCTTGAAATGTATCTTATCATCTGTTTTTCTCTGTACCAGCTTGGGAATATCCACAGATGCCACTGTGGCAATTTTCCCATAACCGCCCGTTGTCTGACGGTCAGCCAGCAGAATGATAGGTTTACCATGGGAAGGTACCTGTATAGCCCCAAATGCGATTCCGTCGGAAATAATATCCGAAGTCTTCTTAGGAGCAATAAACGGTCCCTCCAGCCTGCAGCCCATACGGTCAAATTCATTTGTCACTGTATACTCACTGCCCAGGAAAGTCTGGATGCCCTGTTTGCTGAACATACCATCCTGCGGTCCCATTACTACCCGCAGTGTTGCTTCTGTCTGATCAAACTCATCCATATCAAGCTTTCGGGAAAGGAAAAACGGCAGATAACGTCTCTTAATACGAAATCCGATATAATCGTCCGCTTCCAGTTTTCTTCCCTTAAATCCGCCCAGACCACTCTTTAAATTGGTGCATCGGCTTCCCATCACTACCGGAATATCCAGATAACTGGAAAAAGCAATATAACCTCTGCTTCCCGTTCTGGCGCTTCCAAATTTCAGTACATCTCCCTTATTCATATACAGGGCTGTATACATGGGAGCCGGCTCTCCATTAATGGTTGGCTGGAAATCTCCGCCTGTGATTGCAATGATAGTAGCTGATGTAAATTCAAGGGTTGGGCCTATCAGCGTTATTTCCAATACTGCCTCATTCTCCGGATTATCCAGAAGAAGATTGGCTATTTTGAATGAACGGACATCCATGACTCCTGCCACACTGAATCCCTGACTCTGATATCCATAACGCCCCAGATCCTGAACCGTTGTCATCATTCCGCCTTTTAATATACGAATTCCCATTTTATGCCTCCTCATGAACGGTGCACTGGTATTCGCCACGTTCTACTAATTCTCTGATCCGTTTGTACTCATCTTCATCGATCGGTACAAAACGGATATAATCTCCTGCCTCTACCAGAATCGGGATTTCACGGTCCGGATCATAGGTTTTTACAGGTGTCATTCCCATCAGCTGCCATCCTCCCGGAGAATCCAGAGGATAAATCCCTGTCTGGGAACCACCGATTCCCACACTTCCTGCATTGATCTTGATTCTGGGATTTGCAAGACGGGGTGTATGGATCCTTTCATCCAGCCCGCCCAGATAACAAAAGCCCGGAAGAAAACCAAGCATATAGATCAGGTAATCTCTGGAAGAATGAATCTTTATTACTTCCTCTACGGAAAGTCCGGCATGTTCTGCAATATTCTCAATATCCGGACCATATTCTCCTCCATAGCATACAGGAATCTCATAAACTTTTCTGCATCCTTCACCTGCTGTAACTTCCATCTTTAACAGAATTTCCAGTCTTTTTTTCAGGTCATCGTAGGAAATCACACGCGGGTCATAATTAACCAGCAAAGAACAGAACGCAGGGATCATATCTACAACTCCCTCTATATGCTGTTCTTTCATAAGCTGTACAGTGGCAGTGATCTTCCGGTTGATCTCCGGACTGATCTCTTTGCCAAATTCAACCAGAACAGAAGAATCACCTTCTGTTAAAATTCTAATGTCCGGCATAATCTGCTCCTCTTTTCTTAATCTTTTCGCCATGTCTTTTTATCTGCTTCTTTCTGCATCACATGGCTGTTAATGAACCAAAAAGGTGTAACCTGGACGATCACACCTTTTTGACATACTCTCCAGTCTGAAAACCGGATACATTTTCCTCAATTATAACAATGTACCGATCTTAGATACAAATGTAGTCACACCGAGGTATGCTGTAAGAATTACCACGATCACTCCAAGAATGGTAAGTACTACCGGATGATGATAATTCTCTCCCATAATAGATTTCTTATGTGCAGCGATCAGACAGATTGCCAGGGTGATCGGAAGGATCAGACCATTCACAGCACCTGCAAGTACAAGAAGTACTGCCGGATTTCCAAGGATAAACATAATAGCTGTAGAAATAATGATAAATCCGATGATCACTTTATTTTCATTTTCCTCGATAGACTTGCTGAAAGTCTTCAGGAAGGAAACTGAAGTATAAGCTGCACCGATAATGGATGTGATTGCTGCGCACAGAAGAACCAGACCTGCAAAACGGTATCCGATTTCACCAGCCCCCTGCTTGAAGGCGTCTGCTGCAGGATTTGCAGCATCCAGTGTTACGCCCTTGACAACAACGCCCAGAACAGCCAGAAACAGGAAAATACGAACAATCGTAGCAATGATCATACCCATAACAGAACTCTTGTTGATCTCTTTCAGGTTCTTCTCGCCTGTAATTCCTGCATCAATCAGACGATGTGCGCCGGAGAAAGTGATATATCCTCCAACAGTACCTCCCAAAAGTGTAAGGATTGCAGGAATCAGATTTGTGGCACCGGCTTCCGGTACAAATGTATTCTTCAATGCACTTCCTACCGGTGGTTTTACCACAATGATCACAACAAAGATTACGATAATCATAATGGCACCCAGTACCTTGGTAATAGTATCCATGGCACTTTTGGCATTTTTCAGCACAAATACCAGGATTGCCAAAAGACCTGCCAGTATGTAACCAACTTTGGTAGGTATTCCAAGCAATGTGTTAAAACCAAGTGCTCCGCCACCTACGTTTCCGATATTAAATACCAGACCACCGAATACGATCAGTATAGATACCAGATATCCCAGTCCCGGAAGTACCTTATTGGAAACATCCTGACCACGAAGTCCGGTCACACAAAGCACACGCCAGATATTCAGCTGTGCAATGGCTGCAAGGATTACGGAAACCAGGATAACAAATCCAAAACTTTCCTGATACTGTCCGGTAAAGGTTGCTGTCTGTGTCAGGAATCCTGGTCCGATTGCAGATGTGGCCATCAGAAACGCTGCGCCAAGTAAGGCTCCGCCACTCTTTTTCTTTTCGCTCATTTTTATTGCCTCCTTTTCATGTTATTATCGCACATTATACTAAAAAATGAATATTTACACAAGCAAAAATTATTTTGATAACTTTTGATGTCGAATTTTTATAATCTGTATTTTGTAATAAAAAACAGCAAAGGAGTACCCGGATTCCCATCCGATACAGCTCCTTTGCTGTTTTTTCAGTTAAAATGTAAATTTATCCGCAAAATATGCATCCAGTTCATCAATCTTCACACGAACCTGCTCCATAGTATCACGATCGCGGATTGTAACTGCTCCGTCATTTTCGGACTCAAAGTCATAAGTTACACAGAACGGAGTACCGATCTCATCCTGTCTTCTGTAACGTTTACCAATGTTTCCACGATCATCATATTCACAGTTATATTTCTTGCTTAACTGCTGATAGATCTTCTCTGCACCCTCATTAAGCTTCTTGGAAAGAGGAAGCACACCGATCTTAACAGGTGCAAGTGCCGGATGGAAATGAAGGACAGTACGAACGTCATTCTTCTCTGCATCCAGAACTTCCTCATCATATGCGCTGCACAGGAATGCAAGTACCACACGGTCAGCACCCAGTGACGGCTCGATTACATATGGGATATATTTCTGCTTCTTCTCATCATCAAAATATGTCAGATCCTGTCCGGATACATTCTGATGCTGAGTCAGGTCATAATCTGTTCTGTCAGCGATTCCCCACAGCTCGCCCCATCCAAACGGGAACAGGAACTCTACGTCTGTGGTAGCCTTGCTGTAGAAGCTTAATTCTTCTGCGTCATGATCACGGTAACGAACTTCTTCATCTTTTAATCCAAGAGAATATAACCAGTTCAGGCAGAAATTCTTCCAGTATGCAAACCATTCAAGGTCTGTATCCGGCTCACAGAAGAATTCAAGCTCCATCTGCTCGAACTCACGTGTACGGAATGTGAAGTTACCCGGTGTGATCTCGTTACGGAAAGATTTACCGATCTGACCGATACCAAACGGGATTTTCTTACGTGATGTTCTCTGAACATTCTTGAAGTTTACGAAAATACCCTGTGCTGTTTCAGGTCTTAAGTATACTGTATTCTTGGCATCCTCTGTAACACCCTGGAATGTCTTGAACATCAGGTTGAACTGACGGATATCTGTAAAGTTATGTTTGCCGCATGTAGGGCATGGTACATTGTGATCTTTGATGAAGTTCATCATCTCTTCCTGAGACCATCCGTCTACAGAGCTCTCAAGTTCAATGCCATTCTCCTGGCTGAAGTCTTCGATGATCTTATCTGCGCGGAAACGCTCATGACATTCCTTACAGTCCATCAGCGGGTCAGAGAAGCTTCCCAGATGTCCGGATGCAACCCATGTCTGCGGGTTCATCAGGATTGCACAGTCAACACCTACATTGTATGGGGATTCCTGAATAAATTTCTGCCACCATGCACGTTTTACGTTATTCTTTAATTCTACACCAAGATTACCGTAATCCCATGTGTTTGCAAGACCACCATAGATTTCGGAACCCGGGTAAACAAATCCTCTTGCCTTTGCCAGCGCAATGATTTTGTCCATTGTTTTTTCCATGACTATTCTCCTCGTTCTTTTTATAAAATGCGTGTAACTGTTCATATCCGTCAGGCAATTTGGTTCACAATCCATTCCGCTATTTGATTAACGTAATAAACAGCTACAATTAACGTTATTATAACTGTATCTGATTTCTTTTTCAAGGTATCTCAGCTCATTATTTCCAGAATTTCCAGACTTTTGAACCGTTTTTCAGTGTTCGCAGCAATATAGGTATGGATATGACGTTCCAGTTCATGAAGTACTTCTTCTGTAACAGTAAATGTATAAAGCTTCCCAAGAGAAGCAGTTACTATGTACTGCATGGCATATAATGCAGGTGCTGAGATTCTCTTTGCATCATTTACATGTCCCAGACAGGCTTTATCCAGAATACCATGATTCTGCTGAGAAAAGAAAAGCTCTTCTCCCTCCACAGGCTGTCTTTCGCAGCACACACAATGAAACAGTGAAGGACACAATCCCTGTGCAGCCATCATACGAAGTTCAAAAATACACCTCACCAGCCTGTCATCAATATTCGGGTTCAGAAGTGCCTTCACTGTCACATACAGAAGGTTCATAGATTCTTTCTCATCAATCCCCTCCTGTCCGAAATAATCTGCCAGTTCCAGAAAATAATATCCATAGTAGATTCCAGGCTGTTCGCCTGCCAGTTCCACAAAATGATGACTGATGGATACCTGATTCAGATTATAACTGGAACGCCCCTCATAAAGGGCAAAGGTTCCAAACACAAAAGGATTGGCCGCCGCCAGAAACTGGCTGTTTGGGCGGCGGGCTCCTTTTGCAAACGCGGAAATCTTGCCTCTTTCTCTGGTGAGAAGGACGATCCGCTTGTCATATTCTCCCACAGGCATGGCAGAGAGCACTACTCCCTGCACAGTTATCAAATCACTCATTCTCTCTGTTTCCTGACTGTCTTTTTATTTAGATTTCCTTCTTATCGTAACCAAAGTTCTTGATAAGGAAATCACTGTCTCTCCAGTCTTTCTTTACTTTTACCCAAAGCTTCAGATTCACTTTTGATTCCAGCATACGCTCAATCTCATATCTTGCATTACTTCCGATTTTCTTTAACATCACACCCTGTTTGCCGATGATAATTCCTTTGTGAGATTCTCTTTCACAGATAATTGTCGCATCAATATCCACGATTGGATTTTTTCCCGGACGTGTTTTCATCCGGTCAATGGCAACTGCGATTCCATGCGGAATTTCCGCATCCAGTGCATGAAGTGCTTTCTCGCGGATGATCTCAGCCACGATCTGACGCTGAGGCTGATCAGTAACTGTATCCTCGTCATAAAACATAGGACCGTAAGGCAGATATTTCAGGATACAACCGATAATATCCTGTGTATTCTGTCCACGCAGTGCGGAGCATGGGATAATCTCTGCGAAATCGCATACTTTTCGGTAGGTGTCAATGGCAGGAAGGATTTCTTCCTTTGATACAGTATCAATTTGTTGATGATCAGGATTACCGGCACTCCGATTCCCTGAAGCTGTTCTGCAATATGACGCTCTCCTGCCCCGATAAAGGTACTTGGCTCTACCAGCCACATAATGGCATCTACCTCTTTTAAAGTTCGCTCTGCCACCTGGACCATATATTCTCCCAGCTTATTCTTTGCCTTGTGGATACCGGGAGTATCGAGAAATACGATCTGACCTTCGTCACAGGTATAAACGGTCTGGATACGGTTTCTGGTTGTCTGTGGTTTCTTGGATGTGATAGCGATCTTCTGTCCGATGAGATGATTCATCAGAGTGGATTTACCTACGTTTGGACGTCCAATAATCGCTACAAATCCGGATTTAAAATTTTCGTTCATTCTGTTCTTTCCTTTTTTAACAATTGATCAGTGGTTTCACTTCCATCAGTACATCAGAGGCCTCAGCCACCTTGCTCTCGCTTCCCACCACACATATCTGATCTGCTGCCAGAACTGCCTCTATGATCTCGGCCAGTGCATGGATATCCTCTACAGACGCATTCAGAATCTGATCACGTTCTTTCTGGAGCATCTCCTCTGTCACACCGCAGAAATATGCTGTCTTGGAAACAGAACCTTTCATCTGAGGTGTCCTGGGAACATCCTTTCCGCTGATGGTACCAATGATATATTTTGTCATCTCCCGCTCATCTGCCTGGAAATTACGGATATAATCCGGAATCCCCTTATATACATCCAGTGTACGTTTCAGATGAGGATCGCGGTAAGATACCAGATAGCTCTCACCATTCCTCTTAAATCCGCTCATACATCCATATGCACCGCCCTTTACGCGCAGATTCATCCACAGATAATCATAACTTAAGATAACCTTCAGAATTTCCAGTGCACCTGTATATTCCAGACCTTTTTTCTTAAAATTACCGGTCTGAGCCACATACTGGACCTGTCCGGAAGTCTTAAATCCCTCATTTTTCTTTGTGCAGGTCAGCTTCTCTTTCGATTTTTCCACTGGTTCTGTGCCAAGTCCTGCCTTTACAGCTGCCGCCAGTTTCTGAACTGTCTCCAGGGATTCTCTCTCACCTGTATAACTGATCATAAAGTTCTCCGGACGGAGAATTTCTTTTATCAGTTTGCAAAGCTCTTCTACAGTTTCCTCTTTTCGCTGTTCAAAATCTTTTTCCAGTTTTTCGATAAACTGATAATATCCGATTCCCGCCATCTCATCCTGGAATGCAGCCATCGGAGAAGAATATGCAGCTGCTCTGAGTACAGCAGTGGAATGTCCGGCACCTGTCAGGTTTACCTGTGCCCTGGACTTCACAGATGCAACAATCTCATAGAGACGCTTGGTATCCTCCAGTTTCGAGCTGTTCAGGATCTCCCCGATCATTTTGAAAAGGAAATCCATTTTCGTATAAAGTGCCTTACCTCTTACAGAGAACATAGCCTGAAACTCTTCTGTAGAATCAACTCTGTCAAAAACCTCTACCCCACAGTTGATACCGCCTGTATTGGCATTGATTTCATTGAACAGTTCTCCGTATGTGTAATTCTCTGTATCCACATAACCCAGTACGGATTTCAAAAGTCCCAGATAAGGAATCTGCTCAGGCGCAATACTGTCAGTCTTAAACATCAGGTCTACGTAACCGATGCCATTTGTGCATACGTCATGGTAAAGGAACAGACTGTCATCTACCGTTAATTCTTCATTTATGATCTTTGCAGCTTCTCTTTTAATATCACTTCTCTTTAACATCGGAATGCACTCCAGTGCTTTTGGATCTTCGCCGGCTTCCTGATATGCTTCCAATGCTTTCGTCTTCTCAACCATTGCATCCAGCTGTTCTTCAGAAAGACTGCTTCTGTATGCTTCCAGCTTCTCCTCCAGCTCTTTTTCACGCTGGGCTGCCAGACCTTTCTTCGGTATAAGAGTCATGATGCATCCATGGGGATTTTCAAGAAGATATTTACGGATCAGTTCTTCAAAATATCCTTCGTTTACTGCCTTTTTCAGTTTTTCAAAAACTGTAAGCTGCTGTACCTGTGCAAAGGGATTTCCTTTTTCATACAGCCAGTCTCCCAGAATATCCAGACTGTACATCAGTCCTTTCGGATAAGAGGAAAAATCAGCTTCACGATAGCGGAATTCAAAGTAATTGATTCCTGCCTCTACAGCTTTCCTGTCAATTCCATTCTTAACAATATCTCCCAGTACCTGTCTGATCACAGATACGAATTCTTCTTTTCTGTCCGGATTGGAACCTTTTGCAATTACTGTAAAATATGGCTGGAGAATACCATCATCATAAGATCCATAGACATCCTTGCCTGCTTTTACATCCAGAAGTGCCTGCTTTAACGGTGCTCCCGGTGCGCTTAACAGTGCGTAATCCAATACCTCAAATGCCATCGCCATCTGACTGTCCGCAGCATTTCCAACAACCATGTTATAAGAAAGATAGGTATTGTCCTCTTCTCCCTCATTCTCAGCAACCGGATACTCAAGAGTCACATCCTGGCATGCTCCGAATGCTTTCTGTTCCTGAATAACAGAATCCACATCCAGATAATCAAAATGTGACAGATAATGTTCATCCAGGAATGCCAGTTTCTCTTCCATATCCATATTTCCATACAGATAAATATAGCTGTTGGATGGATGGTAATAAGTTCTGTGGAAATTCAGGAAATTCTCATAGGTAAGATCCGGAATATTTTTCGGATCACCGCCTGATTCACATCCATAAGTGGTATCAGGGAAAAGGTGATTCATAATCTCCCGTTCCAGAACTTCATCCGGTGAGGAGAAAGCACCTTTCATCTCATTATATACAACACCGTTATATTTCAGCGGTCCTTCCTTCTGTTCCAGATGGTAGTTCCAGCCTTCCTGACGGAAAATCTCTTCTCTTTTATAGATATTCGGATAAAATACCGCATCCAGATAAACATGCATCAGATTCTGAAAATCCTTATCATTGCAGCTGGCTACAGGATAGCAGGTTTTATCCGGATAAGTCATAGCATTCAGGAAAGTATTCAGAGAACCCTTTACCAGTTCTACGAAAGGATCCTTTAATGGAAATTCTCTGGAACCACAGAGTACACTGTGCTCCAGGATATGTGCCACACCTGTGCTGTCCTTAGGCGGTGTGCGGAATGCGATATTAAATACTTTATTCTCATCATCATTCTCGATCAGCATAACTCTTGCACCTGTTTTCTTATGGCGCAGAAGCCAGCCTGTAGAATGGATATCTGTCAGATTTTCTTCTGTCACAACTTCATAAGCCGTCAAATTTTCTTTGTTCATGTATGCCTCCAGTAATTTTTTTTGGCTTTTCTTTATAATCCGCCTTCTCCCGGAAAATGAGCTTCGTAAGCTTCCCTTGCTGCCTTTGTTATCATTTCCAGTTCTTCCTGCATATTGATTTCTTCCGGAAACACAATGGCAGTGGTATAGACATCTTTCTGAAGCTTACTCTTCGCACTTTTCTCACTGATAGGAACAATTCCGCACAGGGTAGTATTATATGTCTTGTCCTTCTCACAAAGTTCCATATAAGTCTTAACCATATGGCAGCATTCTCTGTAAAGCAGTTCCCTGTGAAGTTCACTCTTTTCCTGCATTTCCCTGAATTTCAGTCTGGCAAGATTTTTCTCGATTTCTTTTCTGGCTCTCTTTAAACCAAACAGCTTTCCCGCTGTATCCTTGCTGTATTCCATTGCCATCCAAAGCGCCAGATACCCATCAGCACGTGTACCGGAACCTGCCTCTGAAGGTTCTCCGTAACGCAGTTCCCACAGTTCCTTACGGACAGCATTTGCCTCCTCATCTTCGCCTGCAGCAATAGACTGGTCAAGAAACATCTTTCTTTTCATCGGATCATGCTCTCTGTAATAAAGAGCAATTATTGGTGTGTCTGTCATATATTTATCCTTTCCGGTTACTTTATCTGTAACTGTTTGCTACCTTTATCTTACAATCCCAAAATTTACTTTCATGGCTCTTCATAGGTAAGCTCTGTTTCTGCCAGAGACAGCGCCTCTTCAATAACCTGATCCATATCCATGTAGCGATACATGCCGAGTCTTCCGCCAAAGATCACATTCTTCTCTTCCAGTGCGCGACGTTCATATTTGTCAAACAGTTCACTGTTCTTCGGGTCATTGACCGGATAGTACGGCTCTTTGCCTTTCTCCCATGCTGCCGGATATTCTCTGGTGATCACAGTCTTTGGCTGTGTACCAAATTCAAAATGTTTGTGCTCGATGATCCTTGTATACGGAACTTCATAATCTGTATAATTGACAACCGCATTGCCCTGATAATTTCCCATATCCAGCACTTCTGTCTCAAATTTCAGTGATCTGTATTCCAGTTCTCCGTAACAATAGTCATAAAATTCATCGATCATACCTGTAAAGAGTACTTTGTCTGCCTGTGCAGTCAGTTCTTCTCTGTTTGCAAAGAAATCTGTATTCAGACATACCTGTACACCCTCCAGAAGTTTCTTCACAATACGTGTATATCCACCTTTGGGGATTCCCTGATAAGGATCTTTGAAATAGTTATTATCATAAGTATAACGCAAAGGCAGTCTTTTTATGATAAATGCCGGCAGATCTTTACACTCCCTGCCCCACTGCTTCCTTGTATATCCCTCTACCAGTTTCTCATATACGTCCTGTCCAACCAGTGCAAGCGCCTGTTCCTCCAGGTTCTTCGGATGGGTAATGTGCATTCTTGCGATCTGTTCCTGTATCTTCGCTTTTGCCTCTGCAGGAGTACGTACTCCCCAGAGCTGATGGAAGGTATTCATATTAAACGGCAGATTATATAACTCATCCTTATAGACTGCGATCGGTGAATTTACAAAATGATTAAATTCTGCAAACTGATTGATATAATCCCACACCTGTTTTCTGGAAGTATGAAAGATATGTGCACCGTATCTGTGTACCTGGATCCCCTCTACTTCTTCTGTGTAAATATTACCGCCGATATGACCTCTCTTATCGATCACAAGGCATGTTTTCCCCCGTCTTGTGGCCTCATGTGCAAATACTGCACCAAAAAGGCCGGCTCCTACTATCAGATAATCATATTTCTTCATGTGCGACACCTTCTTCTTGTAATAATCAAGCGGATAAAATCGTCCGCTTCGCTACGCAGCTCTACACCGAATAACTGCTCCGCAGTTTATCAGATTAAAAAAGCAGTAACGCTTTTTTTGCGCTACTGCTATTATAACAAATTCATCCGAAAATGGATAGTCTTTCTATTCTATTATTTTCCTGCCACTTTATCAAACACATCTGTGATTTCTTTGGATGGTGCTTTCGTAGCCAGACTGAAGATAATGATCATCGCAAGGCTGACAGCAAAACCTACAGCCAGAGAATAAAGTCCTGTATAAGAACCAAGAGTCTGTCCTGCCGCAAGCGGTATATAGTCCCAGACGATAACTGTCAGACCACCGGAAACAATACCTGCAACTGCACCTGTAAGGTTTGTTCTTCTCCAGAACAGTGACATTACCACAGTCGGACCAAACGCTGCACCAAGACCGGCCCATGCATTGGATACCAGTCCCATGATACTGCTGTTCGGATTCCACGCGATCACAAATGCCAGAACAGACACCACGATAACCGTAAATCTTGCAACTGCAAGGATTTCCTTTGAGTCTGCATCCTTCTTAATGAACTGATGATATAAATCCTCAGATGCTGCGGACGCTGTTACCAGAAGCTGTGAATCCGCTGTGGACATAATTGCCGCAAGAATACCGCAGAGGAAGATTCCTCCGATAAACGGAAGTCCCAGATGACTGGAAAACAGTTTATTGATCATCTCGATAAATACACTCTCTGAGGAAGATGCACCATTTTCACCAAGTACAGTCGGAAGCAGATATGCACGACCTATAATACCGATAAAGCACGCTGCTGTCAGAGAAAGGATATCCCACACGATTGCGATCGCACTGGATTTTTTTAATTCTTTCTCACTCTTTACAGCCATGAAGCGGGTAAGGATATGAGGCATGCCGCAGTATCCAAGTCCCCATGCAAGCTGGGAAAAGATTTCAACAAATGTATATGGGCGCTCTCCGTTCTCAAAAGGATTCAGGAAAGCTGCTGCTCCCCCCGGTGCTCCGCTCTGTGTCAGAAGATCACTCAGACTTCCGCTCAGTGTCAGATATGCAACCAGCGGAACGATCAGAAGACCGATCAGCATCAGTGTTCCCTGTACAAAGTCAGTTACGCATACAGCCATAAATCCCCCCATAAATGTATAACAGAGGATAACTGCTGCACCAATTGCCAGAGCTATATGATAATCAATTCCAAATACTGTGTTAAAAAGTTTACCGCCTGCTGCCAGTGCAGAAGCTGTATAAACCAGGAAAAAGATTACGATCACGATGGATGAAAGCAATAACAGGATTCTCTTCTTATCCTGAAATCTGTTCTCAAAAAATGCCGGGATTGTAAGGGAATTGTTTGCTGCGATCGTATATTTACGAAGTCTGTGTGAAATACACACCCAGTTTAATACAGTTCCGATGAACAGACCTACAGCAATCCAGATCTGTCCTGTTCCCAGTGAATAAATTGCTCCCGGAAGTCCCATTAAGAGCCATCCGCTCATATCTGATGCCTGTGCTGAAAGAGCAGCTACCCATGCATTCAGTCCACGTCCGCCCAGAAAATAATCTTCTGAGCTGCTTGTTTTTTCATATAAACCACACCAATGACTATCATAAGCAACAGATAGGCAACAAATGCGGACAATATGACCATTGTTGTACCACTCAAATTTACTCCTCCTTTTTTCTTCCTTTTTTTCATACACTCTGGATTTGTCAAAGTATGTTCTGTTTCCTTCACATATTTATCCAAAAACAGAATACAGTCATTTTATATACTGCAAAAAGTAACCGGGTACCACTTCTGTACCCGGCTACTTTACCACATTACCTTAGCATCACGCAAGTGTATTTCTTGTTTTTCGACATTTTTCCGCCATTTTATGAAATTATTGCAGTTACCATCCGGCAAAGACCCTCACAGCAACTGTTTTATATTTTTACACCCAAACAGGTACTCTGTCAATCAGAAATTTATCTGTTCCTGTCTGCCGGCCTGTTTACATTCTCTTTTTGCTGTATGTTTTCTGCCTGCCAGAGCGTGTCTGAAAAATGCTTTACGCAAGATGTGCGTCACAATTTGTGGGAGATTTTGTTCGGATGAGGGCGTCGTAGTGGGCTACGACAACCGAATTCGGACAAAATATACCGCAAAGTGGGGCGTGCAGATTGCGGGAATGATTTTTCAGACACGCTCCAGGGCTTTATCTTTTTTCAGATAAACATTCTTAATATAGGAAATCAGCACCTCTTCCCCATGATCATTAAGTATCCGCAGCAGTCCCTCCAGATCTCTCTTTGTCTTCGGATGGATAAACCACAGTTTTTCCTTACCTTTCAGATAATAGTCCAGAGGCTGATGCTGATCATACTTATCCCCCAGATAATTTCTGGAAGCACTGATCCTGTCCATCACCATTTCCGCAATATATTTACGGGGCATGGGCACACCATTGATGATATGCTCATCTCCCGGTGCATAATCTACCCAGTACTCAAAATGATGTTTGTTGCGCCCTTTATGATGAAGCCAGGATTTTGATATTCCTGTATCTTCTCTTTCTGCATTGTTGGGACTTCTGTCTCCCTGATAGTATTTACATCCAACCAGAAATTCCACAGGTGCATATTTGGACAGGTCATGAAGCAGTCCCTGTTTATACATACCAGCCCGGAAACAGTAATGCATAACCAACAGCTTATGTCTGGTTATTGTTTTAAAGTGCAGCCACGGATGCATCTTTCTTCTCCTCCTCTACAGCCATCAGCACCACGATCGTACGCGGTGTGACCTTCAGCTTTTTACTATAAGTTTCCTGTTCCTGCTCCAGGAAACCATTCTCTTTCACAGCACTGGTATCAATCACTTTCTTCCATTTTCTGTATCCTGCCAGATTAGGAAGCGCAAAAATACGATCTTCCCAGTGAAAGTTATATGCAACGTATATGGAAGCATCCTCGCTGCCGTCTGCCCGGTGCGCATAGGCGCCACAATACATAATTCCAAGCAGTCTGGATGTGTTCTCAGAATTCATATACCATGCGCGTTCTCCATGAAGGGAAACATCCGGCAGTCCCCTGGTCTGATAATCCACTCCGTACATTTCTCCCGGAACATGAAGAATCGGATGTTCTTTCCGGAAAGCAATGGCATTCTTTACAAACTGAAACAGGGATTCATTTTTCTTCAGTGCTTTCCAGTCAATCCATCCAACCTGATTATCCTGACAATAGGCATTATTATTTCCGTTCTGTGAATTTCCAAACTCATCCCCGCCATAGATCATAGGAACACCCTGACTGAGCAGCACCATAAGAAAAGCATTTCTGATCTGACGTTCTCTCATCTGTCTGATCTGCAGCCTTCTGCTTGGCCCTTCCACGCCACAGTTCCAGGAATAATTATAACTGCTGCCATCCTGATTATTCTCCTGATTTGCTTCATTATGTCTGTAATTATAGGTCACCATATCATTCATGGTAAAGCCATCCTGACAGGCCATATAATTAATGACTGCATAGATATTTGGATTCCTTCTGATATGGTAAGCAGCCGCTGAGACCATATCCTCGTCACTTTTCAGAAAACGGCGCATATCCTGCAAAAATCCCGGATTATACTGTGCAATACATTTGTCTTCCGGTTTCTTCTTTTTCCGGATCTGGCTCTCATCAAAATCGTGAAACATCAGCCGGGTATCACTTAAAACCCCGTCATGCATCAGCAATTTGGCAGAAACTCCCTCACCCAATACATGAAATCCGTCTACATGATAGTAAAGTTTCCAGAACTGCAATGCCCTGAGTGCTGTCACAGGATTACATTCTCGTGGAAAATACATTTCCATGATACAGGCAATTCCGGCCTGATGCAGTTTTTTAATGAATGTTTTAAACTCTTTCTCCGGATCATCTGTTGCACAGTAAGATCTCTTGGGTGCAAAATAATAGCCATACATATATCCCCAGAAATTAACACGTCCCTGTGTATGCTTCTCAGATACCATTTTCTCAGATTCAGAATTCTTACAGGTACCGCTTTCCATAAATTCATATGCAGGCATCAGTTCAATTGTATTGATACCAAGCTCTTTCCAGTACGGGATCATTTCCTCCAGTGCCTGAAAAGTTCCCTTTGTACCGGTTATCGTCCGATTCGCTTTTGTATATCCGCGCACATGCAGTTTATAAAGGATCATTTCGTGATATGGAATAGCCGGATTTTTGTCGTTCTCCCAGTCAAAAACTTCTTTTTTAAGAAATCCTCCCCTGACTTTGTGCGGATTCGTACCCACCTCTGCACCAAAGCGTTCCCGTCCCAGAATCCTGTACGCACAGGGATCAGTATACACCTTTCCATTTATCAGAAAATTGTACTCGTACTCTTTCAGATTAAAATCCGGAATATACATTGCATATACATTTCCGGTTCTGTTTTCTTCTGTAAAAGGAATCTCCACATAAGGTTTTGCTGATCTCTTTTTGTAGAGAATCAGAGATGCTCTGCTGTCTTCCGGTACCTCAACTGCAAAATTACAGCCATCTGCCAACGGATTTGCACCAGGCACAAGAGCCAGCCCCTTTTCTGTTTTCATCTTTCTGCTCTCAGCCATCTCTTTCTCTCCTTCATATTTTTTCTTGTTGCTCATTACACTTTTCAGAAGCACTATGCAACGCTATAATGCAATCTGAAGTTCTACCGGACAATGATCGGAACCCATAATTTCAGAATGGATTTCTGCACTCTCAAGCTTATCCTTCAACTGTGGAGATGTAATAAAATAGTCAATTCTCCACCCTGCATTCTTCTCTCTTGCTTTAAATCTGTAAGACCACCAGGAATATCTGCCCTCTGCATCCGGATAAAAATAACGGAATGTATCGATAAATCCACTTTCCAGCACCTTACCAAAGCATGCTCTCTCTTCATCTGTAAATCCGGCATTTTTCCGGTTGGTCTTAGGATTCTTCAGGTCGATCTCCTGATGTGCCACATTGAAATCCCCGCAGCAGATCACAGGCTTACTTTCCTGCAATTTCAACAAGTATGCCAGAAAATCCTCTTCCCAGTGCATACGGTATTCCAGTCTGCGCAGTTCACTCTGGGAATTTGGTGTATATACAGTCACCAGATAAAATTTTTCATATTCCAGGGTGATCACACGCCCTTCTTTGTCATGTTCCTCAATTCCAATTCCATACGCCACAGACAGTGGCTCTTTCTTTGTAAAAACAGCAGTTCCGGAATATCCCCGTCTGTTGGCATAATTCCAGTACTGATAATATCCCGGAAGTTCCAGCTTCACCTGCCCCTGCTGGCATTTCGTTTCCTGCAGGCAGAAAATATCCGCATCAAGTGCTGCAAAGCTCTCTTCAAACCCTTTGCCAATGCATGCACGTATACCATTTACATTCCATGAGATTAATTTCATAATCAACTGATCCCCTTTGTTTTCTTATTAGCCCTGTTCAGCATTTGCTAACGATTCTCCCCTGAACGCTTCTGGTCTATTATAGCACGTTTCATGACTGTAAAAAACATCTTTTTCTCCGGTTTCTGCTCATTGCACTTTTTTTGCTGTTTCTGCTACAATGAACTGACATCAGATAAACATAGTCCCTGATAAATAAGAAAGAATGAGGAATATAAAATGAGTGACGAATTTACAGCTGGCGGATGTAACCCAAGTGACTGCGCTTCCTGCGGTGGTGGATGCAGTTCAGCCGGCGGATGCGATCCTGTTGAAAACCACAAAACAATCACCCTTACCATGGAAGACGACACAGAGGTAGAATGTGCGATCCTCACCGTTTTCCCGGTAGATGCGAAGGAATATATCGCACTTCTCCCACTTGATGAGAACGGTCAGAATGAAAGCGGCGAGGTTTATCTCTACGCATTTGCCCGTACTGAAAACGGTGATCCAATGCTTTCCAATATCGAAAGCGATGAAGAATACGCAAAAGCCGCAGTTGCTTTTGACACAGTGCTTCAGAATGCAAAAGATTCTATGGAGAAGATTGACTGATCCGTTACAGAATTTCATAAAAAATAAGAACCATCATCATTTCATAAAATGTGTGATGGTTCTTATTTTTTATCTTATAGCAATTCCATAAAATAATGCAATCAAGACAGTTCAGCAGAGTGCGAAGGACAAGGAATATACCTGCAGGCGTGCTGACGCACGGCAAAGATATCTGACACAGGACTTCACGCTATGATGGACTGGATTGTTTGCAGTAAATATAAGAGGATTACTATACAGAATTTCGTCGCAAACTGCCATAAATACTACTATGAATAAAGGTTATATATCATAAACACTGCGCACTTTCAGTCCATCCGGCTTTCCATCGAGTATCTTCACTCTGTATTCTCCTGCATTCATGTCAAAATAATTATCTTCAAGAATCAGGTCATCATTCTCATTCCGGATTTCCACACTCTTTGCATATGCTTCTGCCTTAACAACTATCTCATCTCCGTCTACGCGCACAGCCAGTCCGGGATTCAGATAGTGGAAGTATTTCGGATAGGAAAAAATCACAGTTCCCTGAGAAATAATCTGATCATTTTCCCATGCCTCATAACTTACATATTCATTAAAACAGTCAATCTGGGGAAGTTCGACCTTATCCATCCATACAGCAGACAATGCCGGTACTTCCAGCCACTGTTCTTCCTCCCTCAGAATTGTGGCATCTGTCTTTCGCACTGCCCATTTCACCAGAACCCTGTGAGCATCCAGCGTTTCATTGGTCACATTCAGACGGATGGATTTTTCAAATTCAAAATGCTGACGGTTCATATCCGCTTCCACTGTCATCCAGCTCTGTTCTTCACAGGAAAGCATTACAGGCGCAAAGAATCTCTTCGCATAATAATGAAGCGCTTTCCAGCGTCCGTAATAATCAATGGATGACCAGGAAATAACCGGCCAACAGTCATTTAACTGCCAGTAGATTGCACCCATACAACGTCCCCGGTTTCTGCGGTAATGCTCGACTCCATATCGGATTCCATCTGCCTGGAGAAGCTGAGATGCATAAACAAAATCGCTGAAGTTCTCAGGATAACGGTATGCTGCCTGCATGTATTTGGCAATTTTTCCATTTCCTCCGTAATTTCTCTGATGTTTCTCCATCACATAAGAAAATGGATTCAATTCTTTCGGATCATCTGTTACTGTTTCAAGCGTTTTTACAGACGGGAATGACTGAAAACCAAACTCAGATGCATATCTGAAGAAATATTTACGATATTCTGAAAATGGCTTATTGCCATGCCATACTTCCCAGTAATGCACATCTCCACGGTTCGGATCATTGGGTTCATCAAAGGAACCGCCTGATGACGGGCTTGCAGGCCAGTAGAAGGTATCCGGGTCGTATTCGCTGAGAACTTCCGGAATAATGCGCTCATACATAAACAGATAATCTCTCATTTCTGTCGGCTTTGTCACCCAGGTGCCCTGCTTTACAAACATTTCCATCTCATTGTTTCCGCACCACAGGGCAAGGGATGCATGATGACGGAGGCGTTTGATATTATCAATAAATTCCTGACGGATATTTGCCTCAAACTCCGGTGTCAATTCATAGACAGAGCATGCAAACATAAAGTCCTGCCATACCATCAGCCCCAGTTCATCACAGAGATCAAAGAACCAGTCCTCAGGATAATAGCCGCCGCCCCAGACACGTACTGTATTAAAGTTCGCTCTCTTGCACTGAAGAAGTAATTCTCTGGTACGTTCTCTGGATGTTCTCTGCAGAAGATTGTCCTCAGGGATATAGTCAGCGCCCATGGCAAAGACCTGATAACCGTTTACTTCATGAGCAAAGCTCTCGCCCCACTGGTCTTTCTCTCTATGCATGGTCAGCGCACGGAGACCGATTTTTCTGCACCAGGTGTCTACAATCTTATCTCCGGCTTTCAGGTCTACCTGCACCTGATATAACGGCTGTTCTCCCAGTCCATTTGGCCACCAGAGCTGCGGATTTTCAATCTCCATTTCATCCGGACAGTCATCCCATATGGTTTTTGTTCCATTCGGTGCAGTTACAGTCACCTGATATTCCAGTGCCTGTGCACCTTCATACCCATCTGCTTCGCTCTCTTCCTCATCAACAGTCTCCACATCTACTTCCGGAACCAGCAGGACTTTGCCATCCTTATGTACCTGACGGATATACACGCTGTCCAGTCTGGCAGTTTCAATTCCCAGAAGTGTTACAGGACGGAAGATACCTCCATCCGGCAGACATGCACCCCAGTCCCAGCCGCACATATAGTGAGCTTTGCGCAGATGCATAAATCCTTCAATTGTGTCTTCATTTCCCCTGTTTTTATATTTCTTAAATGCCTCTGCCATGAACTTCAACGGAGAGCGAATGATAACGCGTAAGGTATTTTTGCCGTTTTCAAGTAGCTCTCCTACCGGGAATTCCCAGATTCTGTGCATGTTATCAACTTTTCCAAGACAACATCCATTCAGATAAATGTCCGCAATCGTATCAATCCCGTCAAATCTCAGGATCACTTCCTGACAATCTTTAAACTGCGCTTCTTCATAATTAAATACCGTTCTGTATTCATAATCCTCCTCCATCAGTGCTTTCGCCTGATATTCATTATCCCCAAAGAACGGATCCGGCATCTTTCCGGTCTTAAGAAGTGCCGCATAAATATCCCCCGGAATCTGTGCCGGAATCCAGTCCAGTTGTCTGATATTGCACAACTGCCAGTTTTCATGAAGCTGTAATTTTATCATTTGTCTTATCCCTCTTTGATTATTTTTTACATATGTTTGCATTCAACTATATATATAATATCATACTGCCCTTTTCTAAATCAACTCTGCAAAAGAAATCATTACTGTTCACTCCGTTCACAGTAACAGGAAATCTTTTGCTTGACATTCCCGGAAATTCTATGCACAATAAAGGGAACAGAAACTATGATGTATGGAGTATATAGAAATGAAAGAAAAGTTATATACCATTCCACTTAATGATGCGGTAAATGCCAGTGACGAGTGTCCTTTCTGTTTTATTGAGCGGGAACTGGAGCAGAACTCGCTGGATTTTGTACTGGGTAACAGTTCTTCTTATATGGAAAGTGACATCCGGGATCAGACGGATAAGGCGGGATTTTGCAGGGTACATATGAAGAAAATGTTTGATTATGGGAATACTCTTGGGAATGCATTGATTCTTCAGACTCATTATCATAAACTTCGGGAAGAGATGAGAAAGCAGTTTGATTCTTTTTCACTCGGAAAATCCTCGGTCCTCGCGCGTTTCCGCCGTTCAGATTCCAGCGCAGATAAGAATCCGATTGCTGCATGGACTGCTTTTAAGGATTGCAGCTGTTTTATCTGTCAGAATATTGAGGATACATTTAAACGGTATGTGGAAACTTTTTTCTGGCTGTATCGGCAGGATAATGAATTTAAAAATAAAATTCTGTGCAGTAAAGGCTTCTGTCTGCATCACTTCGGGATTCTGTGCAACGGTGCAGATAAATATCTGAATGATAAAGAAAAGGCTGAGTTTTATCCTGCCATGTTCAGGCTGATGGATGAAAACTTCCAGCGTATGGAAGAAGATCTGGTATGGCTGTCAGATAAGTTTGATTACAGAAATAAGGATGCTGACTGGAAAAACTCCAAAGATGCGCTCCAGCGTGGAATGCAGAAACTTCGCAGCGGATACCCGGCAGATCCGGTGCATAAGGCAAAATAAAAAATTCTCTCTTAACATTTATGAAACAATATACTTCATGATCATTTGTTAAGAGAGAATTTTTTATTACATTACAACTCCATCAATTTCTATATCAGCATCCACATCCTGAGTATAGTCGATATCTTCATATCGGAATCCAAACATATGATAGAAATCTTCCCAGTAACCATCAATATCGCAATATTCCTTTACAGTGTCTGTAGTAACAGCTTTCCAGCATTTTTTTACTTCTTCCTGAATCTCCGGCGTCAGTTCGTAATCATCCATACGAATAAAACCATTCTCATCTGTCTGGAAGCCTGTTGGTGTGTAGAGTTTCTGTGTAAATAGTCTGGCAATCTGCTGAATGCAGTTTTCATGATTTCCGGCTTTTTTCATTACTTTATAGAGGATTGCAAAATACAGCGGCACAACCGGAATTGCTGCACTTGCCTGAGTTACAAGGCCTTTATTTACTGATATTACCGCACAGACATCCGGGTGTGCCTGGTTGATCTCAGACATTGTTTTCTGTAAATGCTGTTTGGCAGTTCCAATGGTTCCATGATAGTAGATTGGATAAGTCAGTTCCGGTCCGATGTAGGAATATGCTACGGTTACTGCATTCTCAGTCAGTACATCTGCTGCTTTCAGCGCATCAATCCAGTCTGCCCAGTCTTCTCCGCCCATAACTTTGACTGTGCTTAAAACCTCTTCTTCAGTAGCCGGTTCTACTGTTTTCTCTGTAATCTCATTGTTTCGCAAATCAAGACTCTTTTCTGTGAAAGCCTCACCTGTAGTCTTCAGGCAGGAGGACCAGATTTTTCCTTCAGAATCTGTACGTCTTGGCGCTGCCAGACTGTAAACTACCAGATCCACCTTTCCCAGATCTTTTTTGATCAGCTCAATTGCTTTATCTTTTATTTCTTTTGAAAAAGCATCTCCGTTGACAGTCTTGGCATAGGCACCTTTTTCTGCTGCCAGGCGATGAAATTCCGCAGTGTTGTACCATCCCGGTGTCGCTGTTCTTCTGCCATTTGCCTGACGTTCAAACATAATCCCAAGGGTGTCCGCACCACAGTTTTCCAGTGCGCAGATTCGTGATGCGAGGCCGTAGCCTGTAGAACATCCGATGATCAGTGCTTTTTTTGTTCCGTTTACCATTCCCTGTTTACAGGCGTAATCTGCCTGATTGCGCACACTCTCTGCACATCCCTGCGGATGTGCGGTTGTACAGATATATTCTCTTACTTTTGGCTCGATGATCATAACTTTTCTCCCTGAATTTATTTCTTTGCCTGATATTTTTTAGTCAAACGGATAAAATCATCCGCTTCGTTACTTGTTCATAATCGAATAACTGCTCCGCAGTATATACGCTTGAATTGTATGTATTGCAAATATTTTGAATCTCAAAATATTATAGCAAAGAAAAAGCAGAACGTAAAGTAAAAATCTCAGATTCTTCCCTATGTTCTACTTTTTTTACATTCTAGCTCTGATTTCATCCATAAACTTTGTGAAATATGCTCCGCCAGAACATTACATTTCTTTTTCTCACTATTTCGCAGTAGTACTTCCAAATCCTCCGTTACGGATTTCTGTAGCATCATCATCTACTGTGATTCCATACTCTACAAAGATTCCCTGCATAAATCCTGTATCTGCCGGGATTGTAAGAGTTTTGTTTTCATTGGAATCATTTGTGATTTTTGAGAAAATATGCCCTTCGTTATCTGAATAGAAATAATCACTGTCAATGATACCAACTGTATTGTTCAGCTGAAGGCGGTATTTAAATCCCAGTCCGCTTCTCGGATAACATTTCAGCACCCATTCCGGCTGCATTTCCACCCGGATTCCTGTCGGGATCTTTACTGTTCCGCCTGGCTTCAGAATAAATTCTGCCGGTGCGAAAAAGTCATAGCCGGCACTTCCTGCTGTCGCTCTCTTCGGCAAACGGATAGCTTCATATACTTTCTCTGCTTCTTCCTGAGACTGTGCGAAGGTATCGATCCAGTCTGCTGTGAAGCGTTCTTTGCTTACTTTATGAAATTTCGCGATTCGTTTCATCTGTTTTTCCTCCTGTCTGGTCATGCAAAGCTGACACTCCTGCTTCGCAGTACACTCATAGCTGAATATTTGGTTACTGTTCACACACCACTATCCCGAGACATACGAGCCAAAATTCCATTGACGCAGGCAATCTGGAATGAATTTTGGCTACGTTACTGTGAACAGAGTGAACAGTAACAATATTTGTAATCATCACTGACTGATTCAGTAAAAAAGCAGTTCAGGTACACCTGACGCATACTTGAACTGCCTGTATATTTCTTATTTATGCAATACGACTTTTCCTTCATGAAGAGTTTTGGGAACATCGATCACTCTCTGATTGCTGGAACCTTTCCATTTAAGGGAAAGTTCTTTCTTGTCCACCTCAAATTCACCGTCTACGCAGACATCCAGATAACGCACAATCTCTTCTTTGCAGATCTCCTCCCAGAGGAAACCTGTATAAAGCCAGATTGTTTTGCCAGGATATCTCCTTCTGATCTCCTTCGCAAAGGCTGTTACCTCAGTGATATTTGCCGGGTGCAGTGGATCTCCACCTGAAAAGGTAATTCCGCTCACATAATCCTTATCCAGTTCCGCAAAAATCTCCTTGCGTTCTGCCTCACCGAAAGGCAGTCCGCCGTTTGGATCCCAGGTGACAGGATTCTGGCACTCCGGACAGCAGTGATTGCATCCTGCCACCCAGAACACTACACGAAGTCCGTCGCCATTAAGCATATCGTCCTTGGTAATATTGTGATATCTCATAATTTTTTACGCTTCTTCCGGTACATCCTTCATGCTGAAACTGATTCTTCCCATCTTGTCTTTGCCAAGGCAGATAACCTTAACTTTATCACCAAGTGTGAGAACATCCTCAACACGATTGATTCTTTCTTTACAGATCTTGGAAATGTGTACCATTCCCTCTTTACCCGGTGCAAATTCAACGAATGCACCAAACTCTTTGATGCTGACAACTTTACCTGTAAAGATCTGTCCTGCTTCAAAATCAGTTGCAATGATCTTAACCATGTTAGCTGCCTCATCCATGCTCTTCTGATCAACTCCACAAATAGATACCGCACCTTCGTCTGTGATATCGATCTTAACACCTGTACGCTCGATGATCGTATTGATAGTCTTTCCTCTCTGACCTACAACATCACCGATCTTCTGAGGATCGATCTGGATCTGGATGATCTTCGGAGCATATTCGCCTACAGCTGTACGGGGAGCTGCGATGCATTTCTCCATAACTTCTGTCAGGATATATTCTCTAGCTTCTTTTGTACGTCTGATTGCTTCTTCTACGATCGGTCTTGTCAGTCCATGGATCTTGATATCCATCTGGATTGCTGTGATACCGTCATGAGTTCCGGCTACCTTGAAGTCCATATCTCCGAAGAAGTCTTCAAGTCCCTGGATATCTGTCAGAACGATGTAATCATCATCTGTATCGCCTGTTACCAGACCACAGGAAATACCTGCTACCGGTTTTTTGATCGGTACACCGGCTGCCATCAGAGACATTGTGGATGCACAGATACTTGCCTGAGAAGTAGAACCATTGGATTCAAATGTCTCAGATACAGTACGGATCGCATATGGGAATTCCTCTTCGCTTGGAAGTACAGGAACTAATGCTCTTTCAGCAAGTGCACCATGTCCGATCTCACGACGTCCCGGTCCTCTGGATGGTTTTGTCTCACCTACAGAATAGGACGGGAAATTGTAATGATGCATATATCTCTTTGAAGTTTCAAATTCGTCAAGTCCGTCAAGCTTCTGTGCTTCTGCAAGAGGAGCCAGAGTTGTGATGGTACAGATCTGTGTCTGTCCACGTGTGAACATAGCAGAACCATGTACTCTCGGGATAATATCTGTCTCTGCTGCCAGAGGACGGATCTGAGTAATGGCACGACCATCAGGACGTTTGTGGTCTTTTAAGATCATCTTGCGGACAGTCTTCTTCTGGTACTGATATACAGCCTCACCCAGAACTGCAAGCCACTCTTCCTTGTCGGCAAAAGCTTCTTTCAGTTTCTCTGTTACCTGACGGATATTTTCTTCTCTTGTCTGTTTATCGTCAGAGAATACGGCAACTTCCATTTCTGCAGGAGGTACGACCTCTTTGATCGCTGCGAAGAGTTCTTCCGGAACTGCACATGATTCGTAGCTGTGTTTCGGTTTTCCGCATTCTTCTACGATCTTATCGATAAATTTGATGATCTCCTGGTTTACTTCATGAGCTTTATAGATAGCTTCGATCATCTTGTCTTCCGGAACTTCTTTTGCGCCGGCTTCGATCATGATTACTTTCTCTCTTGTGGAAGCTACTGTAAGCTGAAGGTCAGATACATCTTTCTGTGCCATGGTAGGGTTGATGATATATTCACCATTGATCAGACCAACCTGTGTGGTAGCACACGGACCATCAAACGGAATATCGGAAATGCAGGTTGCAATAGAGGAACCAAGCATAGCCGGAATCTCCGGATTACACTCAGGATCAACAGACATAACCATGTTTACCAGTGTTACGTCGTTTCTGTAGTCCTTCGGAAACAGAGGACGCATTGGTCTGTCGATCACGCGGGAAGTAAGGATTGCATGCTCGCTTGCTTTTCCCTCTCTCTTGTTAAATCCTCCGGGGATTTTGCCTACTGCATACATTTTCTCTTCATATTCAACGCTTAACGGGAAGAAATCAATTCCTTCTCTTGGCTCTTTGGATGCTGTTGCTGTAGATAAAACTGTAGTATCACCATAGTGCATTAATGCAGCACCGTTTGCCTGTTTTGCAACGCGGTTAATATCTACTGTTAAGGTTCTTCCGGCTAATTCCATGGAATAACTTTTGTACATACGTTCATTCTCCTTTTTTCATATTCTGGTTATTATTTTTTCAAATCTTTCTGTGAATTTTTGCCTTCCCCCAATCAGGACAGATATTCCTGTATCAGACGGCAATTTTCAAATTTACATGGTATTACAATGTCACATTAAAACAGGAGTCCGAAACAACTGAAAAAACTACTTTTTCAGTTATTTTGCAAAATAATCTTTTCAGTAGTCTCGGAAATAACTCCTGCTGCGTTTCATAGTTTCTGAATACGCATTGCATACACATTAAAACAGCAATTCCACTTGCATAAAAAGGGAGGCGGATGGAAATCCGCCCCCTTCCGCATACTAAAAGGCTATTATTTTCTTAAGCCTAATTTTTCAATCAGTGCACGGTATCTTTCGATGTCTGTTTTCTTCAGGTAAGCTAACAGTCCACGTCTCTGACCTACCATTTTCAGAAGACCACGTCTGGAGTGATGATCTTTATGGTTGCTCTGTAAATGCTCTGTAAGTTCCTGGATTCTTGCTGTAAGAACTGCAACCTGTACTTCCGGTGATCCTGTATCGCCTTCAGTTCTTGCATATTCTTTCATGATCGCTGCTTTCTTTTCTTTTGAAATCATTGTGATTTCCTCCTGTATTCTATAATTATTATTGATTGACCGCCACACATTAAGAGATGGTCGGAGCGTCCGGTCCCTGAACATGGGCTAAATTCACCTTGGTTAGTATAGCACATTGATTCTGGCGTGTAAACCTCTTTTTTACAAAGTTTCAAAATATTCCTGTCCCTTCACAGCATCCCTCTCCAGCTGTGCCTTCAGTGCCTCCAGCGAAGAAAACTTCTGTTCAGGTCTGAGGAATTTTTTGAAATCTACCTTGCAGTATTCCCCATACAGATCTTCATTGCAGTCAAACAGATATGTTTCCACACCAATAAACTTCTCGCCGCCAACAGTAGGCTTATGACCTACATTGGTAATTCCCTGATAACTTCTGTCTCTGAAATGGGATACTGTAATATAAACCCCGTTTGGAGGCATCAGTTTCTCTACCGGAGGGATCAGGTTGGTGGTCGGAAGCAGATATTTATGTCCCATTCCACGTCCATGTTCAACGATTCCTTCTACTGAGAAATCTGTTCCCATAAGGAAACGGAATTTTTCCATATTTCCTCTGTTCAGTTCTTCCCTGACAAAAGTACTACTAATCTTACGGCGTCCGTCCATTTCTTTTGGCAGGACTTCCGTATGAAATCCATATTTCTTTCCGAACTCTTTGAGCATGGCAGGAGTTCCTTTCCGCTCATAGCCAAAACGGAAATCCTCTCCAACTGCCACATAGGAAACCTGCAGATCTCCTATCAGTATTTCTTTTATAAAATTCTCTGCTTTCATGTGCCGTATTTTCTCTGTGAGCGGACATTCCAACAGTATATCCACTCCCATTTCTTCCAATATACGACATCTCTCTTCCTTTGTGAGGATTGTTCTTGAGGCAGTTCCAAGCGCAAGTACAACCGCCTGTGCACCTTCCTGTTTCTGCTCAATAATTTTCTCAACCAGTTTCTGATGTCCGCGGTGTATGCCGTCAAACTTCCCAAGTGTTACCGCACTGTGTGAAATTCTGGGAAAATCATTCTCAATCCTTAAATATTCCATCATGTCTCCTAAAACATTTTTACAGGGAAATACCTGTTTCTTTTCTCGTCCCACTGGTAAACTCCGGCAAAACCGCCTTCACTGCTGCACATACGGATCCATCCGTTTTTCTCCTGTGCATCGACCAGTGCCTGTACAAGAGGATTTCCATTAGCCAGAAGTCTGTCCCCTTCTTTTGTACAGCATACCCTTGGATACTCTGCAAGAATCTCCTCAATACCGAGGATTTTACTCTCTATGGTTCCTTCCTGCACTGCCTCTTCTGTCTGCGCCAGGGTAATGGCATCATCCAGTGTAAATCTGCCCACCTTTGTCCGCAAAAGACTTTCCATGGCAGCTCCACAGCCCAGCTTTTCCCCTATATCATGGCACAGAGTACGGATATAGGTTCCCTTGCTGCAGGTCACACGAAAACGCACCAGCGGAAAACTGATATCCAGAATTTCTATCTCATAAAAATGTACAGGTCTTGGTTTACGCTCCACAGTCTTGCCCTCTCTGGCAAGTTCATAGAGTTTCTTTCCATTGACCTTCAGTGCTGAATACATTGGCGGCACCTGCATATAGTCTCCCACAAAAGAACTGACCACTGTGCAAAGCTCTTCTTCTGTAACGGAAAGCTCTGTAGTCTGTGAGAGAACAGTTCCGCTCATATCCTGGGTATCCGTAACAACACCCAGACGCATCACTGCCTCATAAGTTTTCTCTTTATCTGTGATCATATCCACCAGACGGGTTGCTTTTCCCAGAGCCACCGGGAGAACTCCTTCTGCATCCGGATCAAGAGTTCCGGTATGTCCGATTTTCTTCATATGAAGGATTCCCCGAAGCTTTGCCACCACATCATGGGAAGTGAATCCTTTTTCCTTACGGATTACAATTACTCCATCCATCAGACTTCCTGCTCCTGAAACTGTTTGCAGATCTGTTCTGTCACATTGTTGATCACATCATACACAGAACCCTGAAGATCACATCCTGCTGCTCTCATATGACCGCCGCCGCCAAAATATACTGCAATCTTGCTTACATCCACATTTCCGTTGGAACGCAGGGAAACTTTGAAAGACTGAGTTTCCACTTCATAGATAAACATGGCAACTTCCACTCCCGCTGTAAGGCGAAGCTGACTGACGATACCGTCCAGATCCTTGCCATCCACACCATAGAACTCCATGTCTCTTTTTTTAAGATATCCGATAATACATTTTCCATCCAGAAGCAGGATACTCTCTGCAAGAACACGCCCCATTACCTGATTCTGCACATAAGTTTTCTGATAGAAAGATTCGTCAATGATCTTACTGAAATTGAATCCTGTCTTCATCAGTTCCCCGGCAATACGCATGGTCTCCGGTGAAGTTGAAGAGTACTGAAATACCCCTGTGTCATGAACCATTCCCGTATAGATCGGCACTGCAATGGTACGGACCACTTTCTCAGGATCAAAAAGCCCATAGAGAACTTCACAGGCAGAACTTACCTCTCCCCTGATATGATTCACCTGTGCAAATCCGGAGTTACTGATATGATGATCAATACATGCTGTTCTTTTTGCAGTGTCAAAGTATGGACCTGCAATGGCAAGTCTGTCTCTTGCACTTACATCACAGGTAACAAAAAGGTCGTACTCTTTGTCACCGTCCAGCTCTGTTTTAATCTCATCCATACAGTCAATATGTCCGAAAACAGGTTTGGGATTATCCAGGTACACATCTGCCTGAATTTCCGGATAATAGGTTTTTACATATAAATATAACGCCATACAGGAACCAACGCAGTCACCATCCGGACGGATATGTCCGCCGATTCCCATTGTTTTCACACCTTCCAGTATTTCCGCAATATTTTCCATGTTCTCATCCTCTTTTAATTCTCATCCTGCTCCTCATCCTGTCTGTGGGAGTTGCTGTCTTTCTTGGTAACATCATCAATAAGCTTTGACATATTTACACCATACTCAATAGATTCGTCCAGGATAAAACGGATCTCCGGTGTATTTCTCAGGTTTAAATTACGCGCCAGCTGGCGTCTGATGTAGCCTTCTGCACTGTTCAGACCTTTGATCGTCGCTTCCTTTGCTTCTTTTTCACCCAGCACACTGATATATGCTCTGCAGGTTTTCAGATCAGGAGCCACTTCTACAGCCATGACAGAAGTCATCGGATGAATACGCGGGTCCTTGATCTCGTTGCGGATAATGGTGCTGAGTTCCTTCTGGACTTCCCCATTGATCCGGGTATTCTTAATACTGTTTTTTCTCATTTTAAGTTTTACTCCTATATATCCAGCAATTCTGTTAAATACTGTGAGCAATCCGGATCATCAACTATCCCGGTCACATTATTCTCTGAATTACCACAATCAAGTCAAGGTGCGCACCACACTGTACCTGACACTATGAACCGCGCACCTTACCTTTATAAACCATTACTATCTCGGTACTTCTACCATGATATAAGCTTCTACTTTATCTTCCTCTTTCACATCGTTAAATCCGTCAAATACAAGGCCACATTCGTATCCTGCCTTAACTTCCTTAACATCGTCTTTGAATCTCTTCAGGGATGCAAGCTCACCTTCAAATACCTGCTCGCCTTCTCTGGAAATACGAACCTTGCAATTTCTCTGGAAAATACCATCCAGAATGTAGCTTCCTGCAATCGTACCAACGCCGGATGCTTTGAACAGCTGACGTACTTCCGCATGACCGATAACTTTCTCCTCAAATATAGGATCAAGCATACCCTTCATGGCAGCTTCTACATCTTCGATTGCCTGATAAATAACTCTATACAGACGAAGATCTACACCTTCCTGCTCAGCAAGCTGTTTTGCGGTTGCATCCGGACGGACATTAAAGCCGATAATGATCGCATTTGATGTAGCCGCAAGACTTACGTCAGACTCATTGATTGCACCAACACCGCCATGGATCACCTTTACAACCACTTCTTCGTTGGAAAGTTTGGTCAGACTCTGTTTTACAGCTTCCACAGATCCCTGTACATCTGCTTTGACAATGAGCGGAAGTTCCTTCAGATCGCTTGCCTGAATCTGATCAAAGAGATTATCCAGAGATAATTTGCCCTTAGTCTCCTCAAGAAGACGGTTCTTGTTCTCAGATACAAATGCACCTGCAAAGTTCTTGGCTTCCTTATCACTGTCAAATGCAAGAAGAATTTCACCTGCATTCGGCACATCACCAAGTCCCAGGATTTCTACAGGAGTAGAAGGACCTGCTTCTTTGATTCTGCGTCCCTTATCATCCATCATGGCACGAACCTTACCATTGCATGCTCCTGCTGCAATAAAGTCTCCTACATGAAGAGTACCTTTCTGGACAAGAATCGTGGCGACCGGACCTTTACCTTTATCAAGCTGAGCCTCGATCACAAGACCTCTTGCAGAACGGTTCGGGTTTGCCTTTAATTCACATACCTCGGCTGTAAGAAGGATCATCTCAAGAAGAGTATCGATTCCCTCTCCTGTATGTGCGGATACAGGAACAAAAATCGTACTTCCGCCCCAGTCTTCCGGGATCAGTTCATATTCAGAAAGTTCCTGTTTTACACGCTCAATATTAGCACTTGGCTTATCAATCTTGTTGATTGCAACTATGATCTCAACGCCTGCCGCCTTCGCATGGCTGATAGCCTCTACTGTCTGAGGCATCACACCATCATCAGCTGCTACAACCAGAACTGCGATATCTGTGGAGTTTGCACCACGCATACGCATAGCTGTGAAAGCTTCATGTCCAGGTGTATCCAGGAATGTGATCTTCTGTCCGCCAACCTCTACTACAGAAGCACCGATGTGCTGTGTGATACCGCCGGCTTCTCCACGTGTTACATTTGTCTTACGGATTGCATCCAGAAGAGATGTTTTACCATGGTCAACGTGCCCCATAACACAGACTACAGGTGGTCTTGAAACCATATCTTTTTCGTCTTCTTCATCCTCTTTGAGGAGTTCTTCGATAACGTCTACCTTCTCTTCCGGTTCTGCGATGATATCATATTCCAGAGCAATCTCCTGAGCTTTCTCAAAATCGATCTCATGGTTTACGGTAACCATCATACCCTGCATAAAGAGCTTCTTCACAATTACTGACGGCTGCATTTTCATAGCTTCTGCCAGTTCGCGGATCGTCATCTTCTCTGGAAGTGTGATTTCCTTAACCTCAGGTTTCTTCTCTTCCTGTTTTGGCTGCGGAGCCGGTTTCTGCAGAGCTTTCGGGATTCTGGAATTCTTATTGAATCCACCCTGATTTGGTCTGCGTCCGCCACTCTGTGTCTTATCAAAATCTTTTTTCTTGTTTTTGTTCTCTCTGTCTCTTTCTCTCTTGCTGTCTTTGGAAGTCTTTGTCAGTTCCGGTGCAAATGCCATATCGTCATTCTTTCTTGTATTCTGGCGCTGTCCCTGACGTCCCTGACTGCCGCCGAAGCGTCCGTCACGTCCTTCACTTCTGTTTCCGTCCGGACGACCCTGGCCATTGCCCTGCGGTCTTCCTCCCTGACGGTTTCCATCTCCCTGTGGTCTTCCCTGTCCGAAACGTCCTCCCTGACGATTTCCATCGCCCTGGAATCTTCCGCCCGGACGGCCCTGACCATCGCCCTGGGATCTTCCCTGGCCGAAACGTCCTCCCTGGCGGTTATCTCCCTGGGATCTTCCCTCGCCCTGAGGTCTTCCCTGACGGTTTCCTTCGCCCTGGTTTCTTCCCTGGCCAAAACGTCCTCCCTGGCGGTTATCTCCCTGGGATCTTCCTTCACCCTGAGGTCTTCCCTGACGGTTCTGTCCGTCCGGTCTTCTGTTGCCTGTACCTGGGCGGTCATTATTATTTCTTCTTGGTCTGTCACCGTCTGTTCTTGAACTGTCGGAATTTCTTCCTTCTGCATTTCTTGGTGAACCTGTTCTCTCGCCTTCAGCTTTCACAGGTTTCTTTCTTGTTTTTCCCCCGTCGCTTGCATTCTGTGCATGAAAAACGCGGATAATATTTTTTTTCTTTTTAGGTGTTTCAGTTTTATCTCCTTCTGATTTTGCTGTTACAACCTTTTCTTCTGTCTTGGGAGTCTCCAATTTCGTAATATGCTCCTTTCCCCTGTTATTATTGTCTTTTCTGAATCTATTCTTTACTTCCGAAACCGCAGGCTCATCCACCATACTCATATGGCTTCTCACATCAACGCCTTTTGATTTCAGAAACTCGATTACTTCTCTGTTCTGTCGTCCAAGCTCTCTGGCCAGCTCATGTACTCTTAATTTTGACAATCGCTATACCTCCTTCATGATTGCTTTCGCAAAGTTCTCATCCTGGACAGCCAGACAGGCGCGGTACTCCTTTCCCATTGCTCTGCCTAAGCTCTCTTTATCTGAGAAGAAGAAAATCGGAACTTCATAAAAACTGCACATATTCCTGAATTTCTTCTTTGTATTCTCGGAGGCATCCTCAGCAACGATCACAAGCAGTCCTTTTCCGGTCTTTACAGATTTCTCTGTGGAAAATTCTCCGCTTACGGTCTTGCCTGCTTTGGTAGCCAGCCCTATCAGCGACAGTACTCTGTTATTTTTCAATATCTTCCAGCTCCTTCTTAAGTCGTTCGTATACCTCATCCGGAACCGCAGTTTTCAGTGAACGCTCAAGTCCATGATTTTTAATCGCTTTATCCAGACATTCTCTGGAAAGACACAGATATGCGCCTCTGCCGTTTTTCTTACCGGTAGTATCAAGCACGATCTCATCTTCTGTAGTCTTAAGAACTCTGAGCATCTCTTTCTTGCTTTTCATTTCCCTGCAGCCGGTACACTGGCGCATGGGAATCTTATTCTTCGTCTTCATTCTCTCCTGCTTCCTGAGCCTGTGGCTCTTCTTCTACAGGAACTTCCTCTGAAACTTCTTCTGCTTCGGTTTCTTCTGTCAGGGAATCTTCTGCTGAAGTTTCCTCTGCTGATGCCTCAGCTGCATCTTCTGCAGTCTCGTCATCATCATAATCATAGAAATCACCGGCTTCTTTTGCCTGAGTCTCACTCTTGATGTCAATCTTAAATCCTGTAAGTCTTGCAGCAAGACGTGCATTCTGACCTTCTTTACCGATTGCAAGGGACAGCTGATAATCAGGAACAACTACCAGAGCTGTCTTCTCATCAGGATCTGCCATAACTGCGATAACCTTTGCAGGGCTCAATGCATTCTCGATCAGGATCGCAGGATTCTCATCCCAGTTGATGATATCGATCTTCTCACCGCGAAGTTCCTCAACTACTGCATTGACACGTGCGCCGTTCATACCTACGCATGCACCAACTGCATCTACATCCGGATCGTTGCTCCATACAGCGATCTTTGTACGGGAACCGGCCTCACGTGCGATGCTCTTGATCTCAACAGTTCCGTCTTTTACTTCTGCAACTTCTGACTCAAAGAGACGTTTCACAAGTCCCGGATGAGTTCTGGATACCAGAATACGAGGTCCCTTCGGGGTATCCTTGACTTCAAGAATATACACCTTTATTCTCTCTGTCGGCTGGAAGGTTTCCCCTTTCACCTGTTCATTCTCACTTAATACTGCATCTGCCTTACCAAGATTGATGCTTACATTCTTGCCCATCACACGCTGTACAATACCGGTTACTACTTCTTTTTCTTTTCCATAGTATTCATCATACAGCACTTTACGTTCTTCCTCACGGATTTTCTGCAGGATAACGTTCTTTGCATTCTGTGTCGCAATACGTCCGAATTCTTTAGACTGAATCGGAACCTGTATCATGCCTCCGATCTCAGCTCTTGATGTGATTTTCAAAGCATCTGCCAGAGAAATCTCCATTGCAGGATCCTCTACGTATTCTACGATACTTCTGTCTGCATACACTGAAAAATCGCAGGTTTCCGGATTAATAGTTACATGTACATTGTCAGCTTTTCCAAAATGGTTCTTGCAGGCCTGGATCAGAGACTGCTCAATTGCCTCAAGCAGAGTATCTTTGCTGATACTCTTCTCCTTTTCAAGGATATCCAGTGCCTCCTTTAACTCTCTGCTCATTTTTTTCTTATCCTCCCGAATTAACTAAAACTCTATTGCGAGGCGTATCAGGGCTGTGTCTTTCTTATCAAAAACACGCTCGGTTCCATCCTCATCGATTGTCACACTGTTACTATCATATGCGGTCAAAATCCCGCAGAACTCTTTTTGCTTCTCGATTGGCCGATAGGTACGGATTTCCACCAGTTTTCCCATGTTTCTCTCAAAGTCTTTGTCTTTCTTCAGCGGTCTGTCCAGTCCCGGTGAACTGATCTCCATGATATAACTGTCTTCGATAAAATCATTCTCATCCAGTTTGTCACTGAAAGCTCTGCTGACTGTCTCACAGTCATTTACTGTAATTCCGCCTGGTTTGTCAATGTATCCTCTCAGATACCAGTTTCCTGCTTCCTTTACATATTCTACATCAACCAGTTCAAAGCCGTTAAGTTCTACGATCGGTGCCAGAAGTTCCTCTGCGCGCTTTTCATACTCTTCCCGTCTGCTCATTTTCCCACCTGCCTTTCCATGCAACAAATAAGAGTGGGCTCACGCCCACTCCTTTGTCAACAAGTTCTAATTTAGATGTATTGTAACACCAATTCCCGGCAATTGCAAGGCTTTTCCTGCAAAAACCTTGATTTTAGCGGATTTGTTGGTTTTATATACGTGGTTTTGTTCCTTTACTGTCCCGTTTGGACAGTTTTATCCTGTTGAGAACATAGGGTTTATCATGATAAGTAATGGTATATTCCTGGCGGCTTTCCAGAAGATATGCATGATCCAGCTTATCTCCTTCTGCCAGTTTCATTCCACGTACCCCGATAGATGTTTTCTTCATAGCAGAAATATCCTGTTTCTGAAATCTTAAGAAATATCCGCCTTCACTCTGGAATACCACCTGTTCCATTTCATCCGCAGAACCCACAAAGATCAGAGAATCCTCTTCAGCAAGTTTCGTAGACACGATCGTTCTCTTCGCCACATCAAACTCTGCACCACTCACCAGCTTGCACATGGATGCAGCAGTGACAAACAGAAGTGTATTTTCTTTTACAGATGCCAGTGGTGCTACATAGAGCATACGTTCCTGTGCACTGTCATAATTGCTCAGATTATCTGCCGGTGTCCCCTTATCCCTGAAACGAACCAGCGGAATATCTGCCACCTTGATACTGTGCATCTTTCCATTATCTGTAAAGATACAGATCTTATCTGTATTCATACAGTTAAACACATATTTGTTCTCTGCATTGGCAGCTTCTTTATTTCTCTCATATGCAGACTTATCAATGGTCCGCATATATCCGAAGCGGTCCATAAGGAATGTGACTTCCATTTCTTCCATCTTCTTTTCCTCATAGACAACTTCTTCTGCATTCTCGATCACTGTGCGGCGTTTCGTACCGTATTCTTTCTTGATCTGATCCAGTTCTTTCATGATCACTTCTGCCATGGAATCATAATTATTCAGGATATCTTCATAAATGGCAATGTTCTTCATTGTTTCTGCATAGTCTGCCTGAAGTGCCTCGATCTCCAGACCGATCAGTTTGTACAGACGCATATCCAGGATCGCAGCTGCCTGTTTTTCTGAGAAATGCAGCTTCTGCGCAGCTTTCTCGCTTGATTTGCTCTTGAACCTGATTCCTTCTGTCACACCGTCAACCAGGCATTTCTTTACCTGTTCTCTGTTCTTGCTTCCTCGCAGGATCTCGATGATCAGGTCGATCACATCACATGCCTTGATCAGACCTTCCTGGATTTCTTTCTTCTCCTGCTCTTTATTCAGAAGTGTGGTGTACTTTCTGGTCGTGACATCGAATACGAAATCTACGTGATGCTCGATCACCTGCTTCAGACTCAGAGTCTCCGGTCTGCCATCCGCAACTGCCAGCATATTCACGCCAAAAGTATCTTCCAGCTTTGTCTTCTTGTAGAGCATATTGGTAAGATTCTCTACATCTGCGTCACGCTTCAGGTCAAGAACAATACGGATTCCCTCTTTGGAAGACTGATTGGAAATATCCACGATATCTGTTGTCTTCTTGTTTTCCACAAGAGACGCAATATCATTCAGGAATTTTCCGATATTTGCACCGATCATTGTGTAAGGAATCTCTGTGATCACAAGCTGCTGTCTGCCGCCTTTGAGCTTCACTGTCTCCACCTTACCTCTGACACGAAGCTTACCTGTTCCTGTCTCGTAAATCCTGAGCAGGTCATCTTTATTTACTACCAGACCACCTGTCGGGAAATCCGGTCCCTTGAGATAGCGCATCAGCCCTTTGACACTGATGTCATTATTCTTCATATATGCTTTTACCGCATCTACCACTTCACCCAGATTGTGAGGCGGAATACTGGTTGCCATACCGACCGCAATACCATCCGCCCCGTTTACCAGCAGATTCGGGATTCTGACAGGAAGTACCACCGGTTCCTTCTCTGTCTCGTCAAAGTTCGGCATAAAATCTACTACATTCTTATCCAGATCTTCGAGGAAGACATCCTGTGTCAGTTTCTCCAGTCTGGCTTCTGTATATCGCATGGCCGCTGCACCGTCGCCCTCGATGGAACCGAAGTTTCCATGTCCGTCAACCAGTGTTTTGCCTTTCTTAAAATCCTGAGCCATTACCACAAGTGCTTCGTAGATCGAACTGTCACCATGGGGGTGATATTTACCCATGGTGTCACCTACGATACGGGCACATTTTCTGTATGGTCTGTCATAACGGATACCCAGTTCATACATATCATACAGGGTTCTTCTCTGTACAGGCTTCAATCCGTCACGCACATCCGGCAGGGCTCTGGAGATAATAACACTCATGGCATAATCTATATAGGATTTCTGCATGACCTCCGCATAGTCGGTAGGAATCACATTCTCCTGTTTTGTTTCCATTTAATTTCTTTCCTCCATCTCAGACACATATCCATGTATCTGTCTTAATTTCCACATAACACTCCGGCGAAATCAGATGTCCAGCTCTGCATCCTGTGCATGCTCATAGATAAATTTCTTTCTCGGCGGGACATCGCTTCCCATCAGAATCTCTGTCACGCTTGATGCAAGTCTCGCATCTTCAATCTCCACCCGCTTCATCATTCTAGTTTCCGGATTCAGAGTCGTCTCCCAGAGCTGCTCCGCATCCATCTCGCCCAGACCTTTATATCTCTGAAGAGTAAAGCTTCCCGGCTTATGGGCACGTCTGTATCTCTCCAGTGCCTTATCATCGTACAGGTATTCCTCCTGCCCCTTCTTAGGCATGACTTTATATAATGGCGGCATGGCAATATACACATGTCCCTCAGTAATCAGATCCGGCATGAAACGATAGAATAAAGTAAGGAGCAGTGTGGAAATATGCGCCCCATCCACATCGGCATCAGCCATGATCACAATCTTGTCGTAGCGAAGCTTCGTAATATCAAAGTCATTTCCGTATCCTTCGGAGAATCCACATCCGAATGCATTGATCATGGTCTTGATCTCCGCATTGGCAAGCACTTTATCAATGGTTGCTTTCTCCACATTCAGGATCTTGCCTCTGATAGGAAGGATTGCCTGATAATTACGGTTACGGGCAGTCTTTGCGGAACCTCCCGCAGAATCTCCCTCTACGATAAAGATCTCACACTGGGAAGGATCCTTTTTTTCACAGTTTGCCAGCTTTCCGTTAGAATCAAAGGAATATTTCTGCTTTGTCAGAAGATTCGTCTTCGCCCTCTCCTCTGTTTTACGGATCTTTGCTGCTTTCTCTGCGCAGGAAAGGATGGTCTTAAGAGTCTCCAGATTTCTGTCAAAATAAAGTACCATCTGCTCTCCTACAACCTTTCCGGTTGCGCGTGATGCATCCTGATTATCCAGCTTTGTCTTGGTCTGTCCCTCGAAACGAGGTTCCGGATGCTTGATGGAAACAACTGCTGTCATTCCGTTACGGATATCTGCACCTGTGAAGTTCGGATCCTTGTCTTTAAGAACACCAATCTCTCTCGCATAAGTATTCATGACTGTAGTAAATGTAGTCTTAAATCCGGTCAGATGAGTACCGCCCTCTGCATTGTAAATGTTATTACAGAAGCCCAGTACATTCTCACGAAATTCATTGGTAAACTGGAATGCCACCTCTACCTGAATGCCGTCTGCTTCCCCTTTCAGGTAAACCGGATCATGCAGGACTTCTGCACTGTGGTTCAGATCCTTGATAAATCCAATGATACCGTCCGGCTCATGATAGGTAATATCCTCGACCTCTGCACCTCTTTTATCCTCAAAGCGAATAGTCAGTTCCGGATTCAGATATGCAGTCTCATGAAGTCTGCTCTTTACTTCTGTTGCTGAGAATCTGGTCTTTTCAAAAATCTCCGGATCCGGCAGGAAATTGATACTGGTTCCGGTCTGTCTGGTCTTACCCAGCTTCGGCAACAACCCTTCCTCAAGTTCAATGGTCGGGATTCCCCGTTCATAGTGATCATGATGCACATATCCGTCACGACTGATCTTAATGTCCAGATATGTAGACAGGGCATTCACAACCGAAGAGCCTACTCCATGAAGTCCTCCGCTGGTCTTATAGGCAGAATTATCAAATTTACCGCCTGCATGAAGAGTTGTAAATACAAGTCTCTCTGCCGATACTCCTTTCTCATGCATATCTACCGGGATTCCTCGTCCGTTGTCTGTTACTGTACAGGAACCATCTTTCTCCAGAACTACATGGATCAGACTGCAGTATCCTGCCAGATGTTCATCTACTGCGTTATCTACAATCTCATAAATGAGATGATTTAATCCTTTTCGTGAAACACTTCCGATGTACATTCCCGGACGCTTACGAACCGCCTCCAGACCTTCCAGGACAGAGATGCTCCCTGCATCATAGGTGTTTTTCTTTGCCATGTCTGTTACATTTCCTTTCTTTCTATCAACCGGATTGCTTACTGTAAATCCGGGAATGATTTTTTGCATTACAAACACTTGTTCGTATTATAACCCAGTTTTTATTCTTTTTCAAGTGCGAACTTTCCCTTGTCAACGGAATAAAACACAAAAAATAATCAGAACCGAAATTCTGATCCTTTTCTGACTGTAAGCCTGTTCTGTTATAATTTGAGTGCATTTATCTTATCATTGGTTTTTTCAGCTGTCAACTGTTTCATTTGCCCGCAAGGCTGATTTGCATTATCTTTACAGTAGAAATATCTGTAAGAAACAGAAGCTATTTCTTTGTCTTGATTTTCTTAATTGCGGAGTATGGACTGCAAACTCTGGATTTAAGGAAGAACAGGAAAATAATCGTCCAAAATGGACTTGATAAATAGTCATAGATGCTGTATAGTAAAAAATGTAAACGATAATCTATACTTTCTTATAAGTGATTTTTCAGGCAATATCTGCCACTGATTCCAAAGATAAAAATACATAATTTTAAAGAAATTAAGTGTTCAATAAAACTCGTCAAAATGTTATAATATAAGTACAAAAAGGAGTGTTATATGAATAATACGATTTTTGATGATGTATTCCGTACAATGATTGAGAAGATGCCATACCTGGCAGTGCCGCTGATCAATGAGGTATTCCATACATCATACCCGGAAGATGTGAAGATCACACAGCTTCGCAATGAACATCAACAGGAGGATGGAGAGATCATTACAGATTCCTGTCTGCTGATTGGAAGGAAAATGTACCATATCGAGTGTCAGAGTACAGATGACATGACAATGGTAATAAGGATGATCGAATATGATTTTGCAATTGGCATAGAACATGCTGAAAAGCAGGGGCGCAGATACCGGATAGAATTTCCAAAGTCCTGCGTACTGTTTCTGAGAAGTTCAGAGAACACGCCGGATTATCTGGAAGCAGATGTAGTTTTTCCAGATGGAAATACATATTTATATTCCATACCTGCTATAAAAATGGCTGATTATACAAAAGACAGCATCTTTGAAAAAAACCTGTTAATGCTGTTGCCATTTTATATTATGAGATACGAGAAAAAAGGACATGATTTTAATAACAATCCGGAATTATTCCAGATGCTTTTAAACGAATATGAAGATATCAGGGTAAATTTGGAAAAGGAACTGACGGAGACAGGTAAATCGGAACTGTATACAGATTTGACAAAGTTAATTGTAAAGATTGCGGATTATATTTTCCGTAAGGAGGAAGATGTACGGAAAGGAATAGGTGATATTATGGGCGGAAAAGTTCTGGAACTGGAATCTGAAAGACTTAAAGCTGAGGGACGTACAGAAGGAGAAGCAATTGGACAGGCAAGGGGTGAAACTCGACTTGGAAGCCTGATTACTCGATTACTTCAGGATCAGAGAACTGAAGAAATCCCGATTGTATCAACAGACGCCAAAAGACGTGAGCAGTTATATAAAGAATACAATCTCTAAGAAAAATGGCAGGAGAAAAGGCAGATGCCTTTCCTCCTGTTGTCGTCATATATGTTTTATTTTTGATTTTTATTGGCAAATTACAAGTTGATTTTTCAGGCAGATTTCATTCAGAATCCTGTAAGAAACAGAAGCTATTTCTTTGTCTTGAACTTCTTCATTGCGGAGTATGGACTGTAAACTCTGGATTTATCCTTGGAGGTCTTATTCCAGGAACGTACTGTCACATACCAGGTGCCTTTCTTTATGTTTGTAAAGGTTACAGTTACGGTATTTTTGCCTTCTGTACGTTTCACATATTTTTTAACCGGATATTTCTCACCTGCGGAAGTCTTGTATTTGGTTCCAAGCAGGATCTCATAACCTGTGGCATTTTTGCATTTTGTGTAAGTAATAGTCACGGTGTTTCCTTTTACAGTAATATCCCTGATCTTTGGCTGCTGTGGTGTGACAACAGTGATCTTAATCTTCTTAATCTTTGTCCAGGAACCATAGACCTTATTGCCCTGTGCATCCAGAGCCCAGCTTCGGGCTGCCACATACCAGGTACCTTTTGAAAGATATTTGAAAGATGCCTGTGGCTTGCCGGTTGAGGAAACTGTTTTGCTGAACTTTCCGGTTTTGAGCATATCTGATTTTTTACTGATCACGAAGTCATAACCCTGAGCGCCTGCACATCCTTTGGAAAGTCTGACAGTAAGCTTGTTTCTGTCAATGGAATGGCTGGAAATTTTTGTGTCGGCAGGTCGCAGGTATGCACCATTTTCGTCTGTGATACTTCCGTCTGTGTGAATGACTCTGCCATTGAGGGATTCTGTACCAAATGCTATGAAATAATCCTGTCCTTTGGAAAGCGTAAAGTCGGCATATGGAATACTGCGCTCAAAAGCGCCGCTTACAATCACAGTCTGGATACACTGCAGAACCCCATTCTCAGCATCATACCAGAACAGATTTGCCATAAGTCCCGCGCAGGAAGCATCTGCCTTTACAGAAAGCACAGCAGGGAAATCAAAAGCTCCGTTTCTTCCAAGATGGAAACCAAAATCATTCTGGTTTGTGGAGATCAGGCTGTATAATGCTGCCGGGATATATTCTGCTGTGTTTGTAACAGAAAGATCGGTATCTACAGGTGTTTCTGCTGTAATGGAAGCACCATTAATCTTCCAGATGAAACCATTCTCCATATCAAGGTTCAGGGAAATATCTTTGCCTTTTATCCCGGATAAAACAGAAGCAGGAAGTGTTCTGGAACCATTCAGGATAATGGAAATGGTATCTTTTTCTTTGGAAGCCTTGATCAGATCGTTGACAGCATCCCAGCCTTTCTTCTGGAAACTTCCCTCAATATAAGGTTCCCCGTCACCAAATTTACCGAGAGTTTTTGTATCCTGATGTTTGCATCGTTTACAGGTGTAAGTTATGATTCCGTCGGTTTCGGCAGTTGGCTCTGTAGTGATAATGCCGTTATCATAGTCATGGCCGTATGCGGAAATCGTATAACCATAGGAAAGTGTTTCATTACAGTCTGTGCAGTAGGTATCTCCACTGTATCCGCTGGAAGTGCAGGATGGAGAGGAGTAGTAACGTTCTGCGGTATGTGGGTGTGTACATGCTTTTCTGGTGATTTTAAATTCAACAGATATATTTTCATAATTGTTTGCGTCTTCGTCAGTGTAAACTGCGGTAGCGGTATTGCCTCCGAGATTCAGTTTTTTATCTGAATCTTGCCATTTCCAGTTTGCAGGAAGAGGATTAGGAGCAATCTCATTTACTTTCTTACAGGACCATGGAACGTATATTGTAGTTTTGGTTGGTTTATTTGAAGGTGCTTGTGCTTTTGAAATGACAAATTCCCATTCTGGTGATGCAGATATATTTTTGGCTGAATTGTAGCATTCACCTTCACCCACATCAATCGTAAAAGTATAAGTACCTGCATCTGTGGGGCTGATTGTGAATGAAGTTCCACCTTCTTTTTTTAAATACGTTACATTAGTAATTTCACCATGACCGGTGACATCAGCTTTCCATTTAATATAGTTCCTAATATCAGCAGGGGTATCTTTAGTATATGTAAAAATGGGCTGCGTATAATCAAATTTGTCAGCAGTAGGAGGTGTTTTGATACATACAAATTGGTTTTTTGCCTGATCGAAAGAATACTGCCTTTTTTCGGTTCCAACAGTTACATCATAAGCGTCATTATTTTCTTTTTCAGTTAACCAGACGTACAGATTACCGTCTTTGGTAGAATCAGGAAAAATATGATCACTTGGATTCCAGGGTACACTATCTATCGCTACTGGTAAAGAATGTTCATTTTTGATAATACAACAATAAACATTTTGTAAGTTGCCATTATGGGGGGGACAATTAATGCCTGGCCTCTTATCAGAATATGCCTTTACGGATCCACCACTAATAGCAATGTTTCTGCCGGCGCCCTTAGATCCCCCGCCAATTCCGGCACCAGAATCAGAAGTAGCAGTTACAGATCCACCGCTAATGGTAATGTCACTGCCGTCGCCCCAGTTAGATCCCCCGCCAATTCCGGCACCAGAATCAGAAGTAGCAGTTACGGAGCCACCTCTAATGGTAATGTTACTGCCGTTATTCCCTTGACCCCCACCAATTCCAGCACCAGAACCAGAAGTAGCAGTTACGGAGCCACCTCTAATGGTAATGTTACCGTTGGTTTGCCCTCGACCCCCGCCAATTCCGGCACCATAAGAAGAAGTAGCAGTTACGGAGCCACCTCTAATGGTAATGTCACTACTGGATTTCCATTGATCCCCGCCAATTCCGGCACCAAAACTACCTGTGGCAATTAATTCTCCGGTAGTGTTTGGAGAGTTATCTGGAGAGTTATCTATTGTAAGTTTGGCAGCGTTATCTGTCTGTAAGGCTGCCCTCTTTTCACTGTTAAGATTATTGATTCCTTCTAAATATATGTAAACTTGAGCTTGAACACTACTTTGAATTTGCAATGCCGGATCATCAGATGTATTGATATTTACATTGTTAAGATAAATGTTAATTTTATGTTGAGCCGGAATGCCAGCTCCATTAATTACAATTCTATTTCCTGTTGGCTCATTATTACTGCATGTGAATTTGTAATTTCCTGCCGAACTTATAGTATAAACTCCTGCCGTAACATCAGTAGTTAAATCAATTTCTCTATTTTGTGCATTTTCCGCAGCAGCCATTGCCTCATCGGGGGCATCATTAAACTCAGGAACCTCCTCCGAACTGAATACAGACAATTCCTCATCTGTCTCTCCTGCTGCTTCTTGCTCCTCATTGGTAAAAATCTCCGGAATTTCTTCCTCAGACACTACATCCGGATTTCCTGAAGTAAATTCCCCCGCAAATATAGTCTGGGGGGGCATATTGGTGGAACACAGTGCAAGTGCCAGAATCCCGGCTAATAACTTTTTCTTCATACATTCACCTCTCCTTTCTTTATACATGATCTTCTGCATCTTGACTCTTTTGTCCTCTGTTTCTGAATTTGATACATAATGCGGTAATCACGACTGCCACAGTAAAGGAAATGACAGCCACCAACACATAACCGCCTGCACCTTCATGCAGCAGAATTGTGCCGTACATTCCCGTGGCGTTTATTGGCCGGCTTTGCATAATCCCCATTGCCCCCACAAGGGACAGGAACAGCAGGGTACACAGAACGGACAGACGGCGGACTGTGCGCCGCTCCTGGCGGCGGTGGTATTCATACATTCGCTTTTTTACCAATTCGATACGCTTTTCTGTATCGTACATGCCTTCCAACCTCCTTCCACAAAAACAGTCTTAAAAGTCCTTTCACTTATATAGGTACAAAAAAAGCGAAAAACTCTCACCTGAAAATCAAATTTTTTCAAAAAAATTTGAGAGCTGCCGAAACAGCTCCCAAAAGCGAAAAATCAGGTTATATTATTGTATTGAACTGCGGAAAATCAGTTTTCCCGCTGCCAGGATCAGTACAGGCAGCAGATAAGCAATATACTGTGCTACACTGCCATAGGCGATCAGAAGATTATAAATTGCGTGAAAGGTGATTGCTGCTCCCAGCAGACCGCAGGTTCCGGCAATCTTCAGCCATGTTCTCTGCCACACATATGCAAGGTCACCGCCGACAATGGCTCCACAGATCACATGCATGGCTCCAGTCCCAATACCCCGGAAGAAAATAAAAGAAAAATGACCGGCTCCGTTTTGGATCAGATAGCAGACGTTCTCAAATGTGGCAAAGGAAAGAGCTATAACTACGGCGGTATTTTTAATCTGCTCTCTTTTCGGCTCAAATATCAGCAGATAAAAGAGCAATGGCAGAAGTTTCATCACTTCCTCCACCACCGGGGCGATCTCTGTGGTAGCTGCAAAGGTGTCCGCTTTATAAAGTGCAGCGAAAAAGGTGTTGATGTATGCGGAAAGTAGACAGACACCCATCCCGGCAAAGCAGAACAGAAAGAATTTTCTCTGCCGCTTTCCCATACACAGAGCGGCGATCAGCAGGGGCGAGGCCATGCAAAGAAATACGTTTTCAATATATGTCATGCCTGCACCGCCTTTCCTGTGGCTGGCAGCAGTGCAAACAGGCAGCCTGTAAGCAGAAGATCAAACCAGCAATAGGGAGCGGAAATGGAATAACCCGGCCACAGACAGCCGGAGATCCAAAGAGCATACTCCACCGCCACATAGCACAGCACCCCAATGTGAAAATACCGCATCTTACACGCTGTTCCTGTCTGTATCTGCGCATAAGCAAGACCCCGGATAGAATGATAAGAAACAACGATCATCATGCCACACCAGAGTAGATTGGAGAGAACATCCCCAAAAGTACAGTAAAATACACAAAGCGGAACGCCGATCAGAGGAGCTATCAGAGATTTCCGTGTCGAAAAGTCTCTTTCCTCTGCAGAGGAAAGGGTGTATTGCAGAAGATAAAGGAAAATCACGCTGGCTACCCAGCCAAACTCTGACACATAAAAGACCTGCGGTGTTTCAGAAAACAGAAGCAGATACAGCGTCCAGTAAAGAGAGCCAAGGGCAAAGCAGCCGTAAAAGCAGGTCAGCAGGAAATATGTCTGTTTTCGACCTTTCAGATACCGAATACCACTCATACAAAAGCCCAACAGGGTAACAGCGAATTGAAAAAGGTTACTGATCAGCTCCATCCCCATTGTCCTCCTTTTGTTTCTCCGTCTGCTCCTCTTTGTTCAGCTGATGGATGCGAAAACACAGAATAGTCACGCACGCGCCGAGGATAAAAGCCAGCAGTCCGATCACCATATATCCCAATGCGGTGCTGCCGCCCAAAATTGTTGCCGCAGTTTCAAAGCCTGAAGAAGTACCGGGTTCGACCCGCCCGATAATACCGGGCATGGCAAAGGAAACCCCAACAATCACTGCAAAGCATGCCGCTATGCAGAATGCGGAGACAATCCGTCTGTGTTGCAGTCTCTGCTGTCGTTCTTTTTCCCCAATACGCCGTTTTACCTCAGCAATCCGTTCCTCATTTTTCAACATCTGTAATACCCTCCCGTTGCAATAATCCACGTAAACGCTCTTTTCCCCGGTACACCATATTTGTAATCTGCTTTACACTTTTCCCCATAACCTCAGCTGCCTGTTGATAGCTCATGCCCTCAAAATAGGTCAGATAAAGAGCCTCCCTATAATCTGGATTTAACTCGTCCATGCAGAGATGCAGGATCTGGTTTCGCTCTTTTGTGCGGACGACCTCCTCTACCAGCGTTTGTGCCTCCGGTTCTCTGGTCAGGTTGTCAAGACTGAAGATAATCCGCCGTCTGCTTTTGTGGCGTAATGCCATGTGACGCGCTGCTTTATAGAGGTAAGCCTTAAAACATCCATTCCGGATGCGGGGCTTTTTCATAAACAGCCAGGAAAAGGTTTCCATCATTAAATCCTCCGCTTCGTGGACGTCATGCAGATAACCATCAATGTATAAGGTCAGCGGATCACCGTATTTTTTTATCAACAGTTCAAGTCCTGTCTCATCACCGCACAGATATTGCCCATAAAGTTCTTCATCAGTGACCATATCGTTCTTCCTTTCCAAGTATTACTCCTCTATTGTCAGATGAAAGCTCCAGGTTCGTGAATCATTTTTGTCTGCGAAGACATACAACATGTCAGGAGAAATCCCTGACAAAAAAATAACCAGAGCCTAAGCTCTGGTTAAATTCTCACTATTTTGTAGCAGCCAGTACGGGAATCGAACCCGTGTTTTCGCCGTGAGAGGGCGACGTCTTAACCCCTTGACCAACTGGCCATTTGTTTATCTGTCGTTCGCTCTTCGCTGTCGACTCGTTTAATATACACCATCTTTTTCTAAAATGCAAGTACTTTTTTAAAAAATTTCAATTTTTTATTTTTCTCGAATTTTTCGTTCAAAATGTCCCTGTATTTACGTTGCTTTTGCCACAAAAAGGGAGGGATTTTTTGTTCCAGAAAAGAAATGCCATGGCAGCTCCACCGCTTTCCATGGCATTTCCCAGTTATTTATTTCTGTTTCTGACTGTTTTTTATTCCTCTATATCCTCCGCAGGCTCTGCCGGAATGAATACGCGGGATTTCTTTTCTTCGTGTTTATGAAGTGCTGCTTTCTCAGTTGCCTCAATACAGAATTCCATCTGAGAGTTAATCTGGGCTTTGCCTCGTTTATCCGGCTTCACATAAGTTCCATCCGGCTGCAGGATATGAGCTTTTACATTATCCTTAAACTCCAGATCAAGTACATGCTCCAGCTCTTTCTTAATCTTCTCATCTTCCACAGGGAAAACAATCTCTACCCTGCGGTCAAGGTTACGCGGCATCCAATCCGCACTTCCCATATAGATTTCCGGGTTTCCGCCGTTTTCAAAATAGAAAATACGGCTATGCTCCAGAAATTCCCCTACAATAGAACGGACATGAATATTCTCACTGATTCCCGGCACTCCTACTTTCAGACAGCAGATACCCCTTACCAGAAGCTCCACCTGAACTCCGCAGGAAGATGCATAATACAATCCAGCAATAATCTTCGGATCACAGAGAGAATTCATCTTTGCGCGGATCAACGCCGGAAGTCCTTTCTTCGCATTCTCTGCCTCACGTTCAATCAGGCTTAAGAACCTGTCCTTCATCCAGATTGGTGCTACGATCAGCTTATTCCAGCTTTTCGGTTCAGAATATCCGGAGAGCATGTTAAATACTGCTGTTGCATCTTCACCAAAACGTTCATCGCAGGTAAAGATACCGCAGTCTGTATAGAGTTTGGCAGTGGAATCATTGTAGTTTCCGGTTGCCAGATGCACATAACGGCGGATTCCTGTCTCTTCCCTGCGCACAACCAGTGTGATCTTGCTGTGTGTCTTAAGGCCTACCAGACCATAAATTACATGACATCCTGCCTTCTCCAGCTTCTTCGCCCATACAATATTATTTTCTTCATCAAAACGTGCTTTCAGCTCTACCAGCACGGAAACCTGTTTGCCGTTTTCTGCTGCCTGCGCAAGGGCAGCAATGATCGGTGAATTGCCGCTGACACGATACAGAGTCTGTTTAATAGCCAGAACATCCGGATCTTTTGCTGCCTGACGTACGAAATTTACAACAGGATCGAAGCTCATATAAGGATGATGCAGGAATACATCGCCCTCACGGATCACCTGAAAAATATCCTTCTCATTCTGAAATTCCGGTACAGGTGCCGGCTGATATCTCGGTGTCTTGTAAGCATCAAAGCTCTCCGCACCATATACTTTCATCAGCATGGTAAGATCCAGAGGTCCGTTTATCTCAAAAACATCTGCCTCTTTGATATCAAATTCCGTCTTCAGAATCTTCAGCAGGCGTTCATCCATCTTATCCTCTACTTCCAGACGGATAACCTCACCCCACTGACGTTTCTTTAACTGGCGCTGGATCTCCACCAGCAGATCCTCTGCCTCATCTTCATCGATGGTAAGATCCGCATTACGCATAATACGGTAAGGATGGGCACATATCACATCATAACTCAGGAAAAGTTTGTCAATATTTCTTTCAATAATCTCTTCCAGCAGGATCACTGTGGTATCTCCATCCTTCTTTGACGGAATCTGCACCACCCTTGGAAGTACAGACGGAACCTGCACTGTAGCAAACAGAAGTTCTCCTGTTTTATCCTTTTTGTTGAGTTTATCACTCTTCTCCTTCTTGGAGATCAGAGCACCGATATTTAATGTCTTGTTTCTGATCAGCGGAAACGGTCTGGAAGAATCCATCGCCATCGGTGTAAGTACCGGATATACATTATCCTCAAAGTATCTGTCTACAAATACACTCTGTGCTTCTGTAAGATTCTCATGGGCTGCCACCAGGTGCATTCCGGCTTTCTCAAGCGCAGGGATCAGAGAACGGTTCAGTGTATTATACTGTACATGAACCAGTTCATGAGTACGGACACTGATTTCTTTTAACTGCTCCTTGGCTGTCATTCCTGCAATGTCTGTTTTATGATATCCTGCATGTACCTGATCCTTAAGAGACGCCACACGCACCATAAAGAATTCATCCAGATTGGATGCGGTAATGCTTAAGAACTTCAGTCTGTCAAACAAAGGAAGATTTTTATCTCTTGCTTCACTCAGAACACGCTCATCAAATTTGAGCCAGCTCAGCTCGCGATTCACGAAATATTCTTTCTTTTCAAATTTTTCAAAGTCCATAAGTTCATCCTCCTTTACGCTCTGCCCTTGCGTCTGAGAACCAGACGAATGCCAAATACTTCTTCAAAAAATGCCTCTTTATCTTTCAGCAGTCCCAGTTCCAGGGAAATGTCCTGTGCAGAATCCACGATCATCTGCAGTTCTCTGTCTTTGAGCACTGCTTTGATTCCTTTTACTTTCTGATAATGACTTCTGTCCATGGCATTTGCCAGGCGAAGGATTGCAGTCATCTTTGCCACCTTGATATAGCTCTCTCTGTCAATAGCGATTCCCATACTGTAAAGTTCATCATAATAAACAAACGCAGAATTATTGAATCTGACCGCACATGCGATCATCTGGCGTTCCAGAAAGGACAGCCCAATGATATCTGTAGACATAATGATCTGATAGGAACACTCGGAAACCTTTTCCATACTGATATATTTGCCACAGTCATGAAGCAGTGCCGCGATCTGCAATAACAGACGTTCTCTTGCTCCCATGCCATGAACTTTCTTCATACTGTCAAAGATATTCAGGCAAAGATTCATAGTTCCCTGGATATGGCTCTTACTGCTGGAATAGCGTTTTGCAATGTTCTTTGATGTAACCAAAATGTCATTCTCAAAATTGTGGACACTTTTGAGAAATTTTTTCTTCTCTGCAAAATCATAGGCAATTCCATCCAGCAGGGAAACACCTGGTGCCCAGAGAGACTCTGCATTGAAAATATCAATAAAATTTCTGCACACTACCATGGTCGGCACAACAAGGGATGCATATTCCGGATCAATCTCCATCTCCTGTGCCAGCAGGTCAACAGATTTTCCAACTGTATCCTCATAGCGTTTCATAAATTCTTCCCTTGTAATGATCCTGTCTTCCATTTCCTCCTGGAAGATCATATCTGTAATAAAATCTCCCATCAGGATCACATTCCTGATATCCTTATCCTTCAGATACAAACGCTGAAAGCTCATCAGGTCATTTCGGATAAATTCCTCAACCAGCTTGTCATAATGAATGGTTGTTTTCTCCAGTTCCTGCAGACGCTGGCGGATTCTTAAACTTCCCATTTTAAGTCCCTGGGTAGTGACCAGAGCATCCTTGTCAAAGAGGGAAACCTGAAGGCTTCCGCCGCCCACATCCAGGATTGCGGTGCCTTTCTGGATCATCTTTTTGAATCCCTTTTCTATGGCAGCAATTGATTTGTATCCAAGGAAATGCTGTTCTGCACTGCTTAATATTTCAATTTTCATTCCTGTACGCTGATAGATCTGTTCAATGATCAGCAGCGGATTCACAAGTTCTCTGAATGCACTGGTGCCGCAGGCACGATACTCTTCCACCCCAAAGTCCTGCATCAGCCTCTTAAAGTCGTTCAGCACCTCACATAAAACATTCAGCATTTCTGAATCGATCTTTCCGTCAGAATAGACACCCTTTCCGATTTCCAGACTGTATCTGACATCATTCAGTTCACGAAAACCAATTCTTTTTGACATTTCAAAGATCTTCATGCTGACTTCATAAGATCCGATGTCAATGGCTGCAAATGTCATGACTGCCATATGCGTTCCCCCTTTACCATTCATCTATTTGTTTTTTTATTCCTTCTCCACACCCAGCAGATGGTCGATAAACTGCTGTGCAGTTCGTCCTGTAAGTCCTCCATGGGAAAGCTCCCACTTATTTGCTTCCAGAAGCAGTTCGTCCTCCGGCATGGTAATTCCGTTTCTCTCTGCGAGAGCTTTCACAATTGTCTGGAATTCTTTTTTGCTCGGTGCACCATAATAAATACGGACACCAAAACGATAAACCAGTGAAAGCTTCTCCTGCACTGTATCGGAGGAATGCAGATCGTCATCATCCATGATCTCCAGCTTGTCACTGGATTTCTCTCTTACCAGATGTCTTCTGTTACTTGTTGCATAGATCAGGATATTGTCCGGCTTCTTCTCCAGACCACCCTCGATCACTGCCTTCAGATATTTATATTCGATTTCAAATTCCTCGAATGACAGATCATCCATATAGATAATGAATTTATAGTTTCTGTTCTTGATCTGGGCGATCACATCATTCAGATCCTGAAACTGATGCTTATACACCTCGATAATACGAAGTCCCTCATCATAATAACGGTTCAGAATTCCCTTAATACTTGAGGATTTACCTGTACCCGCATCACCAAAAAGCAGACAGTTGTTTGCCTTTCTGCCTCTTACGAAAGCTTCTGTATTCTCGATCAGTTTCTGCTTCGGGATTTCATATCCGACCAGGTCTTCCAGTTTCACATGAGCGATCCTTGTGATCGGCTGGATCTCCACATTATCATTCTCATCATGGCCTACACGAAAAGCCTTATGTAATCCCAGCTTACCCACACCAAAATCCTTATAAAACTGTACCATATCCTTCATGAATTCCTCTGTGGACTCCGCTGCTGCCAGCGTTTTGCTCAGATCACAGATACGGTCTCTGATACGGGAATTAAACATCTTGCTGTTACTTCCGGTGTTGGTATAATCACCGAGAACCTTACAGCAGGAAATTCCAAATGCCTCATCCAGTACAGTCAGGTCAAAATCATACAGTTCTTTAAACACACCGAAATCATTCAGTGCCAGTTCATTAATACTTCCGTTGACAGCCCCTCTGATCTCACAGGCTGTACTGAATGCATTTTCATTATTTACCAGAAGAAATGTCAGATAACAGTGCCATAAATTTCCGGAAAAAACATAAGAGCCGGCAGTTTCCACCAGTCCGTTGGCACACTCAAAGAACAGCCCTTCCTTTTCTTTCAGATCAGGTGCGTTCTGTTCCCAGGCATTCATCAGTTCTGCCATTTTATCAAGGATTTCTCCATGTTCAAAGTTACGGTATAAGATGCATTCATTTAATCTAGCCATTTTTATTACTTCCTTCTTACCTTGTTGTTTTATCTTATTGTTCTGTTGATTGCTGTCTTTACCATCGTCCGCTTCATTCCCATTATGGAAATTATTTTCAATAATTTCCCAAAATTCTCATTCTGTCTGCTTCCGCTTCGATTCCCCTCAGGGCATTCTTCACTGCACTGTCCTTTAAATTCCCCTCAAAATCAACAAAAAAACGGTACTGCCAATTCTTCCCTGTGATCGGGCGGGATTCTATCTTCGTCATATTCAGTCCATTATAAATAATGTGAGACAGCATATTATAAAGAGTTCCACTCTCATGATGCAGTTCAAAGAAAATGCTGATCTTATGTGCATCCTTCACATAGATTGGTTTCTTACTCACGATCACAAAACGTGTGGCATTCTGTCCGTTATAGCAGATATTCTCAGCCAGGATCTTCAGTCCGTAAAGCTCTCCTGCCTGTCTGCTGGCAATAGCTGCCTGCGTCTTGTCATTGTCTTCTTTTATCTTCTTGGCAGAACCGGCAGTATTTTCCATCTCTTTCTTCTTCCAGTCCGGATGAGATTCCAGATATTTTCCACACTGGGAAAGCGCCTGAGGATGAGAACATACCTGTCTGATATCCTCCAGTTCAGCATCCGACAGTCCCAGAAGCACATGCTCCGGACGGATGATCTGTTCCCCTACAATGCTAAGTTCATACTCTGTGAGAAGATCATAAATATCCGCCACAATACCGGCAGTTGTATTCTCAATGGGAAGTACCGCATAGTCTGCTCTTCCCTCCACAACTGCTTCCATTGCATCACGCCAGGTTTTTACATGAAAGCTCTCAATATCGTCCTGGAAATATTCCCTCATTGCAGCATAACTGTATGCACCTTCCACACCCTGAAAGACAACTCTTACATCTTTCAACGGAAGTGCATCTACCATTTCCAGTTTCTCATCATCCTCGATTCCATGCTCTGTGAGAAGCTGATACTGTCTCTTACGGCTGATCGCCATGATCTGCTGAAAAAGCTCCTGCGCACCAAGCTGATTAAATTCTCCATGTGCCTTACCTCTCAGGACCTCCAGCTTCTGTCTCTCTCTTTCCGGATCCAGAACCTTCTTTCCTGTTCGTATCTTATATTCTGCAACATCCTCACACACCTTCATTCTCTGTTCAAAAAGACGTATGATATCGCTGTCGATCTTATCTATTTCATTTCTGCATTCCTGTAAATCTATCATTTATGTTGTACCTTTTTACTTTCACAAATTCTCTACAATATCAGTCATCTCTCCGATAAAGGAAAGAGAACCAAAGGCAATGATCACATCCTGTTCCCCGGCAAGTGAAAAAGCCTCCTCCACTGCATCTTTAATCGTATCCATTGCCTGTACATTGGGATTGTATTCACTGACAGTCTTCGCCAGCTCTCCGGCAGGCAGCGCCCTTATATTATCCGGAGTCTGGATCGTAAGTATCCGGTCTGCAAAGTGCGCAGTTTTCTGAATCACACTTCTGTAATCCTTATCTGCAAACACTCCCATAATATAGATGATCCGTTTTCCCTTAAAATAATGCTCTATTGAAGCTGCCATCATATCCGCAGCAGCAGGATTATGAGCCCCGTCTACCACAAACAGCGGTTTTTTACAGATAACTGTAAACCGTCCGTTCCAGTTTACTGTGCGAAGCCCTTCTTTTTTCTGCTCCGCAGCAGTGGGAAAGCCCAGCTCATCCAATACTTTTAAAGCATTCAGTGCAACTACTGCATTTTCCTTCTGATAAACACCTGCCAGCGGAATCTCATACTCTTCACCCCTGTACCGGATTGTCTGTCCAAAGCAGCTTTCCTTTAGCACCTCTGCCTCAGAAGCATCTGCTATGGTACATTTTGCACCGTGTTCTCTGCTGATCCTCTCGATCACCTGCATTGCTTCCGGCTTCTGTCTGGCAGTCACCACTCTGCAGCCGTCTTTGATGATCCCGGCTTTCTTCTCTGCGATCTGTGCCAGAGTATTTCCAAGAAAAGACATATGATCCATACTGATCGATACCAGCACTGCCAGCAGCGTATTTTTAATAATATTTGTGGCGTCCAGATTTCCGCCCATTCCCACTTCCAGCAAAACGAGATCACAATTCTCTTTTTTAAAGAACAAAAATGCCACTGCAGTCTCTATTTCAAATGCAGTGGGATGGGGATAACCATCCTTTGTCATAGCAGCAATAACATCAGACACCTGTGTAATATAAGCAGCAAAGTCCTCTCTGCTGATCCTGCTTCCCGAAACTTCCATCCTGCCTCTGTAGGAATACAGGGTAGGCGAAACATATCTTCCAATGCGATATCCCGCACCGGATAAAACAGAATACAAAAAAGCAATGACAGAACCCTTGCCATTGGTACCGGCTATATGCACATATTTCAGATCATCCTGTGGATTTCCAAGACGTTTCATCAGCTCACGCATATGATCCAGTCCCAGGACACTGGGAATTTCCCGGGTGATTTTGTCTATGTACTCCCGGCTTTCCTGATAATTCATAATAAACTCCTCTTATTTCCATGAGATCCCCTCCGCACGTTCCTTTTGCGCATAAGACACCTCATTGCTATAGTGTAATAACGTGTTCTCATTATATCCTACGTGTATGTTTTTTTCAAGGCAGGCAATACTAGAATCATAGAAATTTATACAGGAGCGTTACCTATGAAAAAAGCTTTTATTCTCTGCGGTCTGACGGGCTGGTGCATGGAAATCCTCTGGACCGGACTGCATTCCATCCTTTCAGGAGAACTTACCATGACAGGAAAAACTTCCCTTTTAATGTTTCCCATTTACGGATGCGGCGCCATCATCCGCCCGCTCTCCGGTAAACTTTCTGCTGTCCCGCTTTTTGTCCGCGGCTGCATTTATACTGTCGGATTTTTCTTCGTGGAATTTATCAGCGGTGCTCTTTTGCGCTGTTTTCATATGTGTCCCTGGGACTACAGCAACACTCCTCTGAATTACCGGGGACTGATAAGACCGGACTACGCTCCCCTCTGGTTCGGAGCCGGACTTTTTTTTGAGAAAATACTTGGAAAACTCTCTTGAAAAAAGCACCTGATTATTATATGATGTTATGAAGGATTAAATAAAAATTCCTGAACCAGTAAAATATGGAGGTATGAAATGAGACACTTAATGAGTCCGCTGGATCTGTCTGTTGATGAGTTAAATACTCTTCTTGACTTGGCCAGCGATATTGAGAAACACCCTGATAAATACGCACATGTCTGCGATGATAAAAGACTGGCAACTTTATTCTATGAGCCAAGCACCCGTACCCGTCTCAGCTTTGAAGCTGCTATGATGAACCTTGGCGGTAAAGTTCTTGGTTTTTCATCAGCTGATTCCAGTTCCGCTTCAAAGGGTGAAAGTGTTGCCGATACAATCCGCGTTGTATCCTGTTACGCTGACATCTGTGCTATGCGCCACCCGAAAGAAGGTGCTCCGTTAGTAGCTTCTATGGCTTCTTCTATTCCTGTTATCAACGCCGGCGACGGTGGTCATCAACATCCTACCCAGACATTAACCGACTTACTTACCATCCGTTCCCTGAAAGGACGTCTGGACAATCTGACCATTGGTCTGTGCGGCGACCTGAAATTCGGACGTACAGTTCACTCCCTGATCGAAGCACTTGTACGTTACACAAATGTAAAATTCATTCTGATCTCACCGGAAGAGCTTCGCATCCCAAGCTATATCCGCGAGGATGTTCTGAAAAAGAACAATATCGAATTCCAGGAAGTAGAGAGACTGGAAGATGCTTTACCTGATCTTGATATCCTCTACATGACACGTGTACAGAAAGAACGTTTCTTCAACGAAGAAGACTATGTCCGCATGAAGGATTTCTACATTCTGGACAAACAGAAAATGGAACTTGCCAAAAAAGACATGTACATTCTCCATCCGCTTCCACGTGTAAATGAAATCTCAACAGAGGTGGATGCAGACCCGAGAGCAGCTTATTTCAAACAGGCACAGTACGGTGTATATGTACGTATGGCCCTGATTCTCACATTACTGGAGGTAAAATTACCATGTTAAATGTTGGAGCACTTCGCGAAGGTTATGTATTAGACCATATCAAAGCAGGCAAGGCCATGACTATCTATCATGATCTGAAGCTTGATAAACTTGACTGCACCGTTGCCATCATCAAAAACGCACGCAGCAACAAAATGGGTAAGAAAGATATCATCAAGGTTGAATGCCCGGTTGAGAATCTCGATCTTGACATTCTCGGCTTTATCGATCATAACATTACTGTAAACGTAATCAAGGACGAGAAGATCGTTGCCAAAAAAGAACTGAAACTTCCGAATCAGGTTGTCAACGTGATCAAATGCAAGAATCCACGCTGCATCACTTCCATTGAACAGGGACTCGACCAGATCTTTGTTCTTGCAGATAAAGAGAAAGAAGTTTACAGATGTAAATACTGCGAAGAGAAATACACAGGTAAACGCAATAAATAATAAAACAAATATCAAAAAAAACAGAACGGAAGAAATCCGTTCTGTTTTTTTGTACGCAATCAGACCGATAAGCCGGGTTATGTCATTGGGTAATCATCTGTCTAGGCCTTACGTTGCCATAAGGCTCAAGCGACCCACCTGAAAGCACGACGGGCAGCCGTATCGCTTTCTATTCGGTCTTGCTTCGAATGGAGTTTACATGTGCCCGGCCTGTTACCAGGACGGCGGTAGTCTCTTACACTGCCTTTCCACCCTTACCTCAGCAAGTGAGGCGGTTTATTTCTGTTGCACTGGTCTGGGAGTCACCTCCACCGGACGTTATCCGGCATCCTGCCCTGCGAAGCCCGGACTTTCCTCGTCTGAACCCTTTCGTCTGTTCAGCCGCGATTACCTGGCCTGGTTGCGCAAGTGCTATTCTAGCACGTTTTTTTGCACTTGTAAAGAAATTTCATCCTACTATTTTACACATTAAAGCAGCTTCCACCGATAAATTCTCTTAAAATCGAATTATTCGGCACTGCCTCGCTTGGCACCGGAACAAAATATTCAAAGAACTTCAGCAGCCTCTTCGCCTCTGTATACTCCGGTTCGTCCTTGGCAATCCCAAACAAAAGCGGTTCCGCATATACTTTCAGGCATGCCAGTTCATAGATCAGCGCAGAATTAAACATTACATCTGCATCCTCCTGGAAGGGAAAGATATTCTGTTCTTCACCTCTGCGTACAGAAGGCCATCTTGCAATTGTCTCTTTCGCAGAAGTCCCTCTGGTGCGGGCATCTCTTACAATTCTGCGGATCAGACGACCATCCGTAGTAGGAATCCTGTTATGTTCATCAATATTCAGCTGAGTCAGAGCACTGAGATAAATCTTAAATTTGCTCTCCTTTGGCAGCGCATAGCTGAGCCTGTCATTCAATCCATGAATTCCCTCGATCACCAGAATATCGTCTTTATCCAGCTGCAGAAAATCACCTTTATATTCTCTGGTTCCTGTTTTGAAATTGAAAACCGGCATCTCTACCCTTTTTCCTTCCAAAAGCTCAAGCATATCTTTATTAAACTGCTCCACATCAATCGCTTCCAGACACTCAAAATTCTTTTCCCCAAACTCATCTACAGGAGTCAGGTGCCTGTCAATGAAATAATTATCCACTGCGATCGGATGCGGTTTCATTCCATGGGCAGCCAGCTGAATAGACAGCCTGTGTGAAAACGTAGTCTTTCCGGAAGAAGACGGACCTGCGATCATAACAAACTTCTTGTTTCCGGCTGCGGCAATCTCAGATGCGATTTCCGAAATCTTTGCCTCCTGCATAGCCTCCTGGATCAGCAAAATATCCTGGATACCACCTCTGGTAACCTTTTCATTCAGGTCACCGACTGTCGCAATATCCAGTTTATCTCCCCATTCCTGAGATTCCTTCTGCACGCGGAAAATCTTCTCTCTCGGTTTAAATTCAGGTATCCGGTCCGGTTCACTCTGAGTCGGAAGCTGCAGTACGAAACCGCCCTCATACAAAAACAGATCAAAAACCTTAATATATCCCGTATGGTTCGCCATAAAACCGTAGAAATAATCCTCAAAGCTTCCAATACTGTAAAGATTCACCGCAGAGCTTCTGCGGTAATTAAACAGCTTCTCTTTGTCATACATATGATGCTTATGAAAAAGTGCAACTGCCTCACTGGTGCTTACGCTTCGCTTTACAATGGGAAGATTCTCGTCCACGATCCTATGCATCTGCGCCTTTACCTTATCAATAAATTCCTGATCCAGCGCCATAGGTCCTTTCATTGTAAAATAATAGCCGCTGCCTACAGAATAATGGATCACTACACTGTCTATATTTTCCTGCCCTGCCACATCATAAATTGCTTTCAGAAGAATCAGACTTGCACTTCTGCAATAAGTTTTGTGTCCGATCGGATCTTTGGATGTCACAAATTCAATCTCACAGTCTGTCTTGAGATGCTTATGCAGTTCTCTCAGCCTGCCATTTACGATCACCAGCATTACAGGTGCATCTGTACTTCCTTCGTATTCCTTTACAATCTCACTGTAAGGAATCTTCTCAGGATATTGTTTTGTTATTCCCTGTATCGTAACGTTATACATTTTCTGTTCCATAAATCCTGCCTCCATTTCTGCTATACCGACAAGTAAATACAGTTATCAGATTGTTACTGTTCACTCCGTTCTCAGTAACGTAGCCAAAATTCATTCCAGATTGCCTGCGGCAATAGAATTTTGGCTTGTATGTCTCGGGATTTTGGCATATTCATACCAAAACACCTCGCGGGATAGTGGTGTATGAACAGTAACATCGGCTCCGCTGCCAACAGGCAGATCAGCCAATTTTCATTTATAATTTCATTATTATATGGTAAGAACCCGTATCACAGAATCGTGTACGGGCTCTTTACCTCTGCACAGGAGATTTTCAGTTTCGGAAATGCCTGTGTCAGTTCTTTTTTCATTGCATCCATAAAAATATATTCTGTTCCGTAGTGTCCGGCATCGATCAGCGCCAGTCCCTGCGCAACCGTATCAATTCCTGTATGGTGGTCGATATCACCGGTCACATACACATCCGCACCGGCCTTAATGACATCCTTGATCATGCTCTTGCCTGATCCTGTACATACAGCAGCACATTTTACCATGCTGTCCAGATTCCCATAAACCTTTACATCATTTAACTTCAGAGACTCTTTGACAAGCTGTGCATACTCTCTCAGTGTCATTTCCCGTGGAAGTTTCCCAACTCTGCCAAAGCCCTGTACTTCCCCATCTCTCTCTTCAGTTATGGAAAGGACTGTGGTATCATGCATTTTCGTATAGTCTGCACTCAGATCCGCCATACCCAGCACATCATAATTGGTATGCATCGCATAATAAACAATTCCTTTCTGTATCAGCGTAAGGATCTTTCTTCCTGTAAAGCTGTGATTATTGATCTTCTTAATTCCGGAAAAGATCATGGGATGATGGGTAATGATCATATCTGCCCCATCCTCTATGGCCTCAGCCAGTGTTTCCTCTGTCAGATCCAGAGCCAGAAACACATGGCTGATCTCATTTGTATCATCTCCTGCGAGAAGTCCTACGTTATCCCAGTCCTCTGCTGCATCTGACGGGTACTTCTTCTCCAGCCAGGAGGTCAGTTCATATGCCTTCATATTCCTCTAAAGCAGCAATAACTGCCTGCTTTTCCTCCTCTATCTCGCCCGCACGCTTCTCTGCATTGGGCGCATTCTTTAATCTGTCAAGAATCTCATTGCGGATGCGAAGCTCTCTTTCCAGATACTCCCGCAGAACAGGATGCTTTCTTTCCAGAAGCATTCCTCCAAACCACTCATCTAAAGTATAAGGAGTATCTTCTGAAATATGCATCTTTTCTCCATGAATTACCTTCATCATAGGATAAAACTTGCCATCCTCCAGAACCATCTCCTCCTCTGTGATCTGCCAGCCGATTTTTCTGACAAATCTGCGAAAATGGGGGATATCTGACTGAGGCTGCAGGATCATTTCCCGAAAGCTCTCCCTGACCTCTGCCCCGTCAGTAAGAATCCTCTCCATGAGAGGGCCACCCATTCCTGCAATCACAAGAGTGTCGCCCTCTCCCGGTTTCAAAGCCTCAAGTCCGTCTGAAAGCCGGGTTTCTATGTATGCGTCCAGTCCATACTGAGAAATATGTTCCTGCGCTCTGGACAACGGGCCTTTTCTTACATCCATGGCAATCGCACCCGGAATCTTTCCATCCAGATAAAGCGAAACCGGCAGGTATCCATGATCGCATCCCACATCCACAAGTCTGTTTCCCCTGGTCACCAGGCCTGCTATTGCAGACAAACGTAATGAAAGCTGCATAACAGGCTCCTTAGTCCAGATAATCCTTCAGTTTACGGCTGCGGCTCGGATGACGAAGCTTGCGGAGAGCCTTTGCCTCAATCTGACGGATACGTTCTCTTGTTACATTAAATTCCTTACCAACTTCCTCCAGAGTTCTGGCACGTCCATCGTCCAGGCCAAAACGCAGGCGCAATACTTTCTGCTCTCTGTCTGTCAATGTGCTCAGAACCTCTACCAGCTGCTCTTTCAGCAAAGTAAATGCTGCTGCATCTGCAGGTACAGGTACATTGTCATCCTGGATAAAGTCTCCAAGGTGGCTGTCCTCTTCCTCACCGATAGGTGTCTCCAGAGATACAGGCTCCTGGGAGATCTTAAGGATCTCACGTACACGCTCTACAGACATATCCATCTCTTTTGCAATTTCTTCCGGCGTAGGTTCACGTCCAAGCTCCTGCAGTAACTGACGGGAAACGCGGATCAGTTTGTTAATAGTCTCAACCATATGCACCGGAATACGGATGGTACGTGCCTGGTCTGCGATTGCTCTGGTGATTGCCTGACGGATCCACCATGTAGCATAGGTACTGAATTTATAACCCTTGCGGTAATCAAATTTCTCAACCGCTTTGATCAGACCTAAGTTACCTTCCTGGATCAGGTCAAGGAAAAGCATTCCACGTCCCACATATCTCTTTGCAATGCTGACAACAAGACGAAGGTTTGCTTCTGCCAGACGTTTCTTGGCAGCCTCATCCCCATTCTCCATTCTCTTTGCAAGTTCGATTTCCTCTTCTGCTGAAAGAAGCGGAACCTTACCAATTTCCTTCAGATACATACGTACCGGATCCTCGATGCTTACACCTTCAGGAACAGAAAGATCGATCTTGTCAAGCTCAATCTCTTCTTCATCCAGCTTATCAATGTCTGCATCGTCATCATCCAGGATCATATCATCTGCATTACTGTCTGTAATCCTAAGCACATCCACTCCACTGGCTTCCAGAAAGTCAAATACTTTCTCCATCTGTTCAACTCCCAGTGGCTGGTCCTTAAAGAAGTCATTGATTTCCTGGTATTCCAGTACATTCTTTTTCTTTTTGGCAAGCTCCAGAAGTTCTACCAGTTTTTCACTGAATTTACCCATATTCATTTCCATATGTGCTCTATACCTCCATATAGTGTTTATATTTTATCCTTATTCAAAAGAAATATGCAGCTGCTGCCGCTTTCTTCCAAGCTCTTCCAGTTCTTTCTTTGCTTTTACAAGTTCCTGCAGTCCCTGTATATCTGTGGGATCCCAGGTTCTGTTTCTCTCTTTCAGACTCTCATCCTTAATCCTGATCACAGCATCCGAAAAAGCCCGGTTCTGTTCCTCCGGAGTCTCCAGATGGATCGTTGCATTAAAAAGGGATGAAACCTCTCTCTGCTCTTCACTGTCAATGAAAGCATTCATCAGCCTTGCAGGATTCACATCGCCATCCCTGTGCTGCTGGTAAAGCATCTCTGCCACCTGCCTGTACAGAGGAACCACGAAATCTGAAGGCTGGATATATTTTTCCACTGTATCAAATATGCCCGGATAAGTTACCAGCCAGGTAAGCATCAGCTTCTGTGCTTTCTCTGCTGCACTCTCCTTCTTCTTTTGCTGACCTGCTCCCACAGGTTTAGGCTGAATCCTATGCTCTGCCGGAGTTCCCTTCATTGCAAGAGCTCCGACTCTCTTTTTCAGATTCTCCACACTGATCCCACTGTTTCTGTAATCCTTTACGATTGCTTCTATGTAAAGATTTCTCTCCAGTTCATCGGAAAGTTCCAGAAGCATCTGTGCACACCGCTCAAAGAAACGGTTCTGTCCCTGGGGTTCCTCCATTGGAAATTCCCGCTCTGCCATATGTACGCGGAACATAAAGCTGTCCATAGCCTGCTCCAGACGTTTCTCAAACTCTTCTGCTCCAAGTGCCTTGATAAATTCATCCGGATCTTTATGCGGCTTAAGATTTACCACCCTCGAAGAAACACCTGCTTCCCTCAGGATCGGAATGGCACGAAGGGCAGCCCTCACGCCTGCATCATCACTGTCATACAGAAGCAATACCTCCTGAGTGTAACGCTTCAGCAGACTTGCATGTCCGGAAGTAAGTGCCGTTCCCAGCGATGCCACCGCATTGGTAAAACCTGCCTGATGCATGGATATCACATCCATATATCCTTCACACAAGATCAGATAATTTTTTCTCGTGGTTCTTGCAACATTCAGCCCGTACAGATTCCGGCTTTTATCAAAGATCGTAGTCTCCGGCGAGTTCAGGTACTTCGGCTTTCCGTCACCCATCACTCTGCCTCCAAATCCAATCACGCGGTTATTCACATCCATGATCGGGAAAATAACCCTGTTCCAGAACTTATCATACATTCCCCTGCGTTCATCCACATTGAACAGGCCGGAATCCCGCAGCAGTTCGTCACTGTAATTCTTTGACTTCAGATATTTGTACAAATCGTCACTGTACTTATCCGAATATCCCAGGCCAAACTTCCTGATCGTCTCCTCACTGAGTCCTCTGCCTGTCAGATATTCATGTGCCTGTCTGCCACTCTCACGACGCAGCTGATAATAGAAATATCCTGCTGCAAGCTTATTGATCTCCAGAAGGGCAGCCCGACGTTCTGCTTTCTTCTTTGCTTCTCCGGAATATTCAATCTTCGGAAGCTGCACCCCTGCCCTGTCTGCCAGATGCTTCAGTGCCTCCCCAAAGGTATAATTCTCATATTCCATCACAAAATTAAATACATTCCCGCCTGCTCCGCATCCAAAGCAGTAATACATCTGCTTCGCCGGTGTTACCGAAAAAGAGGGAGTTTTCTCATTATGAAACGGACAAAGTCCAAAATAGGTACTTCCTCTTTTGTTCAGCTTCACATACTGGGATACAACATCTACAATATCATTCTTCATCCTGACTTCTTCAATGATATCGTCTGAATAACGCATGCTTCGTCCTCCTTCTTGATCGATTAATAGACTTCCCATGCTTTTGGTATGTAAATCTCCCGGAATTTCCTTATAGAATACTGGTCTGTCATTCCTGAGAGATAGTCACATACTGCCTGTTCCTTCTTCTCTCCACGCACGATCAGCTCCCTGTATTCTGTTGACATTGCTTCCGGGTGTTCGACATAATATTCATATAACTCCGTCAGCATCTTCACTACCTTTTCCTCTTCCTTATGGGCTGTCGGATTCTCATATACATTCTGAAACATGAGAGCCCGCAGATCCATCATTGCCTCGTAGATCTCTGCTGACATCTTTATGGTATCCTGCTCAAGACTGTTCTCTATCACATCATGAACAAATGTATTGAGCCGCTCTCTGGTTGTATAACCGAGCAGCATCCGAAGCGTGACCGGAATATCATCCTCAGAAATAATCCCCGCCCGCTGTGCATCATCCATATCATGATGAATATAGGCGATCTTGTCCGAAAGTCTTACTACCTTTCCTTCGAGAGTAGACGGATTCCCACTGGTTCTGTGATTCAGGATACCATCCCGGACCTCCCATGTGAGATTCAACCCTTCGCCGTTCTTCTCCAGTACCTGTGCAACCCTGACGCTCTGTTTATAGTGGGCAAAGCCATCCGGATTCACTGCATCAAGAGCCCTCTCACCTGCATGTCCAAAGGGAGTATGTCCCAGGTCATGTCCAAGTGCAATCGCTTCTACAAGATCTTCATTCAGTCTCAGTGCCTTCGCTATTGTTCTGGCAATCTGTGATACCTCAAGAGTATGTGTCAGTCTGGTCCTGTAATGATCACCCTGGGGTGCCACAAAAACCTGTGTCTTATCCTTCATCCTGCGAAAAGCTTTACTATGAAGGATCCTGTCCCTGTCTCTCTGATAGACAGTCCGTACATCGCATTCTTCCTCCTGCCGCTCTCTGCCTCTGGAACAAAGACTCAAAGCAGCATAAGGACTGAGCATCTTTTGTTCACGCTGTTCCATGCTTTCTCTGATATTCATAAGCGTACATCCACAAGACTGACAAAATATCCATCTTATTAATTAATATTACTTACATAAAATTTTCAAATTCCTCCTTTTTTTTCTAAAAAAAAAATTGAAAACTTTTTTTTATTAAATTTTTTTTCAAAAAAGGTGTTGACATTAGCTTTTACATTTGATATAGTATCACTTGTCGCGAGGGAGAGCAAAAGAATCCCAGAGAAATGCGATATGCGGAAGTGTCGGAACTGGCAGACGAGCAAGACTAAGGATCTTGTGAGCATTGCGCTCGTGTGGGTTCAAGTCCCATCTTCCGCATTTAAAGAATGAGGAACTATGAGAAGTCATGGTGCCTTATTTTTTCATTCTTTTTTTCTACAATAATTCTTTTCTCAGGTAACCATTTTCCGGTCCCCTGCATAATTTATCAGGAAAGCATTATCTACAGGAGCTTGTATGGCTTTTTATCATATGCAGATGCAGCAGGAAAATATAGATACAGGACAATATCAGGTTACCGTATCAGACCGGCTGAACAATCGTCCCATAGAAAACGCACGCGTCAGAATCTCCTACACAGGAGTACCCGACAGTACCATTGAAGAAGTGGCAACAGATTCCTCCGGACGCACTCCTGTCATTGAACTTAAGACTCCACCTCTGGAATACAGTATGGAACCTGTTGAACAACAGCCCTACTCAGAATATACCATTCAGATCGAAGCAGAAGGCTTTGAACCCAAAGAAATCGCAGGAAGCCAGGTATTAGCAGATACTTTATCCAGACAGCCAACAACGCTGAATGTCATGGAATCCGGCGAAACTTTCCAGAGAATTGTAATTCCTCCGCATACGTTGTTCTATGAATATCCTCCCAAAATCGAAGAAGCCGAGATAAAACCAATAAACGAAAACGGCGAAATCGTATTAAGCAAGGTCGTTGTCCCTGAATATATAGTGGTACACGACGGGCCTGTCAACGATTCCGCTGCAGGCAATTATTATGTACGCTACAAAGATTACATCAAAAATGTAGCCAGCAGCGAAATCTATGCCACCTGGCCCGACGATACCATCCGGGCAAATGTTCTGGCTATCATGTCTTTTACTCTGAACAGGGTTTATACGGAATGGTACCGGAACAAAGGTTATGACTTTACGATCACTTCCTCCACTGCCTATGATCACAAATGGATCTATGGCAGGAATATCTTTGCCAGCATTGACCGCATTGTAGATGAACTGTTTGAGAATTATCTTTCCAGACCAAATGTACGTCAGCCAATCCTTACCCAGTACTGTGACGGCAAACAGGTACAATGCCGAAACAGAGGCTGGATGACACAATGGGGAAGCAAGGCACTGGGCGATCAGGGATACTCTGCCATTGAAATCCTACGGACTTTTTACGGAAATGATATGTATATCAATGTGGCGGAAGCAATCTCCGGCATCCCCGCCTCCTGGCCAGGATATGATCTGGATATCGGTGCATCCGGAAATAAGGTAAGACAGATTCAGGAACAGTTAAACACAATCGCAGAAGCTTATCCTGCTGTCCCTGTTGTTACCGCAGATGGAATTTACGGACCTGAGACCCAAAATTCCGTCAGGATTTTCCAGAGCATTTTCGGTCTGGACCAGACAGGAATCGTAGATTATCCAACCTGGTACAAAATTCAGGAGATCTACGTGGCAGTCAGCAGGATTGCTGAGTTGCGTTAGGGTTGTAGCAAAAATATACGTAAAATGGCTGCCTCACCTACTGATATGTTATCTCACATATTTACCGGATTGGCAGCCGTTTTATTACCCTTACAACAGATATCACCTAAAAAAAGAAGCAAATTCATCTATCGATTCAGCAATATAATAATAGCTATCTTCGCTTGAACTCCAATAATATACTTTTCCATTCTCATTATTTACACAATAATAATTATCTCCCGAAGTCAGTACCACCAGCTCTGCTGGTGGTTTGAGATTGTTTCAATCATGTATCTCGTCCGCAAGAGCATATAGCTGTTCCAGCGTCATTTCCGCACCTTTTGTCACGATCGGATGTGTCTCTATTATTTCTTTATACTGCTGCAGTTGTTTCAGCAATTCTATTGTAAGGGGCGCTCCGGAAACCCCACTCATACCGATGATAAGTCTCTTTCTCATTTTTCTTCCTTTCCTGACTCTTCCGTTCATATTAAAGTATGTTTAAAAAATTTTCCAACAATTCGCACAAATTATACCCGTTCGTTTCCTATTTCCTTCGCAATTCTTCTTTTCACATGGATTATTCCAACAAGGAATACGTAAGAAAGAATCCTGTCCAAAAGACTGTTACATCACAGAAACATTGCAGAATAATCTTCTATGATATAAAAAGCTCCCCTCAGTATCACAAATAATAATCACTGAGAGGAGCTGTAATTTCAGAACAGCAGAGCTGTTTTCTTATTAAGATATCTTCTTAGATTAAGAATTTTCTTTCCCAATCTTAACTTTACAATGTTTCCGATAACAGGCAATGCCATAATTTACAATATTCTTCATCCCGTCACTCTTTAACCTTGCAGCATACTGACGTTGTTCAATCTGTTTCAGAGCTTCTGTACAAGCTGCCTCCATTCTGTCTTCCTGAGCATATTTCATCTCGATCACCACTCCGACACGATTCTCCGGAACTTCCAGTAAAATATCACAATAACCTTCACCAGATTCTATATTCGACCAGACAGCCCAGTTCTCCATATGACTTAGCAGCCCCAGCAAAACTCCATGATAAAAATTTTCTTTTCTTCCCTTAACTGCCGTATCCCGAATACTGATTGTATTCCATAAATAGTCGTTAAACAAATCTTCTATCGTTTCTGCATCTCCATCTGGAAAAGCCATGCATAATTTATCAAGCTTCTTTACATCCTCAGATGACTTTTCCTGAAACCATTCCCTGATCTGAAGTTCAAACAATTCTTTAATTTCTCTGTTAGGAATTGCCAGACGTAACTTTCTGCTGTCTATTCTTTCACGTTGTGTTAAATACCCTGTTGTAAAAAGTATACTCCAAAGATTCTCAATGGATTTATCCAGTTCATTATATGTCAGTTCCTGTTTTATTTCTTTTATAACCGTTTCTCCCGAAATCAGGTTTTCGATTTCATCTCTCGTCTGTTTATTCGCTTTATCTATAAAACGACTCACAATGCTGTTGCTGCTGGTATTAGACCAGAAATCTTCTGGTATCGCATCAGGATCTGCACATAAATTTCTGCAATAACTGATCACGTCCCAGGGACAATACACTGCTTTCTTTCCAAACTGATAACCATCATACCATTCCCTGATTGTTTCATGGTAGTCAGAAAGCCCAAAATATTTCAGCATTTCTGCAACCTCATCATCTGTAAATCCAAAGAACTCATCAAACTGTACACTCGTAATCGAAAAAACATTAAAATTGTTTAATCCTGTAAAAATGCTTTCCTTCGCAATTCTCAGGCATCCCGTAAGTACTGCAAAAAACAGGCTCGAATTTGTCTTCAAAACATTTCCAAACATGTTTCTGATCAAAGATACCATCTCGTCATAATATCCATACTGGAACGCTTTATCTAATGGCACATCATACTCATCAATCAAAAGAACCGCTTTTTTTCCATAATGTTTCTCCAGTAATACAGTTAATATAAGCAGCGCCTTCTCCATTGTGGCATCAGACATTTTGAAATCGCCATGATCATCAACGACAGTCAATGCTTTATAAGAGTTTTTTTCTTCCTCTGTAAGGCGGCTGCTCTCTGCCAGAGCACTAAGTCTCCACGCCTCCATTCCCAGAGTATTCTTCAGCGATTTCCGGGCTGACTCAAAATTTAATCCCTCCACATTCTTCAATGTAAGCGAAATTACCGGAAACTTTCCCATATATTCTTCACACAGTTCTTTTTCACGGGATACCTTCAGTCCATTAAACAGCGATTTATCACATCCGATTTCCAGAAATGACTGCAGCATATTCATATTCAGAGATTTTCCAAAACGGCGAGGACGTGTAAACAGATTCACTTCTCCCCAGTTATGAAGAAGTTCTGTTATCATTTCTGTTTTATCCACATAGTAAAAATTATGCCGGATTATTTTTTCAAAACTATCTATTCCAATTGGCAGTTTCTTTCTGTTCCGCATATTTTTCATCCTCCTTCATTACCAGATTTTGCAAGTCAAACGGATATTCGCAATCCGCATTCGGTTAAAAAATTCCCCGAAAAACAGCTTCCCTGATTTTAGATAATGATAACATGAAACATTTGTAACGTAAAGCAGGAGTTACTGCCACTTCGAGCCCGACTAAGCCAGAAATAATAACAGCAATTTTTATTTCAGACAGGAATTATTTATGCTAAAATATACCTAATTATAACAATTCCGACGTAATTTCCTAAGCATAACAAAACAGCAGCCATTGCGGTACTGTTTAGAGTATCTCACAATGGCTGCCTGTCTGATATCACAATTTCATTTGTTATTTCTTATACCAGAATTTCTTACATTTCACCAGTACCTTTCCATCTGGAGCATCTGTCATCATTCCAATTTTGAACCTGTAATTTTTTGTCTTTCCGGCCGGAATATTTACATTGTAGGTTTTGGTCGGTGTTGCAGTTTCATCCAGTGGTATCTCAAAATACATCGTTACCTTTGTAATCGTATAACTGGAAGTGTTCTGCATACGGGCAGTTATATACAGCTCTCCTGTGTTCGGATTGTACTCATATCCCTTGTAGCTGACTTTGAGCTGGTTTAGCTTAGGTGTCGCTGACTTATACCAGAACGATAAGCATTTTACCTTCGGCGCTTTATATGGCTGCTGAGTCATTTTTCCAATATAAACCGTCTTATTCACTGTCTTTCCGGGATTAATCGTTACACTGAAGGTCTGGGTTATGGTTCCATCCTCCATAATAGGTATCTCATATCCCATCTTCACTTTTGTAATCGTGTAACTCGAAGTATTTTTCAGACTCAGCTTCAGATATAACTTTGCTGTATCATTGTCATATTCGAATCCTCTGTAGGTTACTTTAAGCTGTTTGGCAGTTGGCTTGGCAGCAGCCGATGCTACCCTTGGGAAAAATAAAAGTGCCGCAAATGCCGCCAGAAGAAAAAATGCCAGATAGCTTCTACATTTTCCTGCAAATCGATTTTTCATACTCATAAAAATCTCCTCCTCTCTTGATGTGCCATTATAGTTTCAGGCAAATATCAGGAAATACTTTTGATACACCTGATATTTTTTCAGATTTATTATATATTTACAATACAATATCAGGAAGAAATTTTCTATTAACTATTGGTTAGTTTTTTATAAGCGCCATTACATTCATCTATAATTTTGATTGTAATTGACCTAAAAAAAAGCAGATCTCCGTTTCTGAACTCAGAAATGAAAATCTGCCAGCTTAACTTATGATACTAACGGCAATATATAATTCACCCAGAACCATGACATAGGCATGATCAGCACCATCGCCGGTATCATGTCCGCAGTCGGAAAGTTCTTCAGTTTTACCATACGAAAACCGGTTGCAAGCATCAGGAAACCTCCGCAGGCTTTAAAGTCATTGATCATGCCCGGCGTAGTCAGCGGAAAAATCGCCGTTGCTGCAAAGAACAGGATCAGGAAAATAATCACCTGCGGAATGGCGATCATACACACTACCATTCCCAGGCTGCAGGCAAAAATAGCTGCTGTAAATAAATCCAGAATAGATTTGGAGATCAGCACTGAATGATCCCCGCTCATTCCGGATACGATAGAGCCATAGATTCCTGTTCCGCTTGCACAGAATAATACGATGATCGTCACCAGTGTATTCATAAACTCATCCTCAGAAAGCTCTGAATTTGAATTCTTGATAAATTTGCCGATCACACGCTGCATAACACCGGCACCGGCATTGATCCTTTCTCCAAGATGAATCGCAAGTCCGATTCCCGTACCGATCACAACAGAAAAAATAACCGCCGGCATATTTTCCATCAGACCGATGGTGCTGATTCCCATTCCCATAGAGCATACCCCGAATACAAGAGTAATATCCTCTTTGAATTTCGGACTTAATTTGTGCCCCACAAGAGTCCCCAGGATTCCGCCGATAACTATGGATAATGCATTGATAATTATTCCAATAGGCATAACTTTTTTCTCTCCTCCAGACAAACTCAGACAGATGTCACATTCTCAACACTGCCAAAAAATCAGTATATAACAAACTATAATTTTTCGCAATGTCAAAAATTCTTTACCTTTATTATAAAAGAATCCGACGTTACTGTTCACACACCACTATCCCGAGACATACAAGCCAAAATTCCATTGCCGCAGGCAATCTGGAATGAATTTTGGCTACGTTCATCCGTCAACTATAACAATTCTACAAAAAAGACAGATTTCTCTTTTTTAAAAATCTGTCTTTTTTGCAAATATTTTTACATTATTCACTTTTTTCACGCTCTGCCCGAGCTAACTATCTATAAAAATATTCTGTCTATCATTTATCTCAGATCAGTTTGACAATATCATTGTACATGACAAATACCATCAGCGCCATCAACAGCATCAGCCCTGCGAAATGGATGCCGCCCTCCACCTGTCTGTTAATCGGTTTTCTGCGGATTGCCTCTATGACAAGGAATACCAGCCGTCCACCGTCCAGTGCCGGAAACGGAAGAAGGTTCATAACTCCAAGGTTTGCAGAGAGCAGAACTGCCAGATTAAGCATATTCATCCACAGGATCATGGTTCCTTCGCTTTTGCTTTCCTCATACGTAGTTCCGATTGCATCCACAACTCCGACCGGACCACTCAGATCTTTCATTCCAAGCTTTCCGCTGACCAGCTCTTTCAGGCTGAGAATCGTTGTACGTACCATATATTTTACTTCTACGGCACCATATTTGACTACATTCAGCCCTTTTGCTTTTTCAGAATACATATTGTAGGTAAATCCTGATTCTGCCGTACGGTATTCTTTTGGTGTAACCGTAATATCATATTCCTGTCCGTCCCTGGAATAGGTAAGCTTTACAGACTTTTCTGTCAGCGGATTCTCCTGAATATATTTCTGGTAATCTGCTGCATTTGTAATCTTCACTCCATTAATGGATGTGATCACATCTCCCTGCTGAATTCCTGCTTCCTGCAACGGCATTCCATCCATTACAGATTCCACTGTCATGGCAGAAGTATCATCCCCGTTGAAATTGCAGCCCAGAAGGTATCTCACATTTGTATCCGACTTATAGGAAATGTCCATCTTCTTTCCGTCACGCTTAACAGTCAGGTTAATGGTATCTCCCTCTTTCAGCTGGTTCAGATAGGAATATACATAGAGATCTTTTCCCAGATCAATGTGATATCCCTGATAACCGGTAATAATATCTCCCTCTTTCAGTCCTGCCGCCTCAGCCGCAGAACCTTCCTTTACGGAAAGAACTCTGGATGGTTCATATCCTACAGCACCTACAATGATCACAGACAATACAAATGCCATGATAAAGTTAAATACCGGTCCTGCGGCAACTACAGAAATCCTGCCCCACACAGACGCACTGTTAAAAGTTCCCGGTTCATTCTCTATGTCCGTATCCTCCCCCAGCATGGCACAGGAGCCACCGATAGGAAGAAGTTTCAGTGAATATCTGGTATCTCCTTTCTCAAAACTGAAAAGTCTTGGTCCCATTCCCAAAGAGAATTCTGTGACCACGATCTTATTCAGCTTTGCAAAAAGAAAATGTCCCAGCTCATGAAAGAGAATGATTGCACTGAATATGACAATTGCAATAATAATTTTCAATCTACCACCTGCTTTCAATCCAACGATAAGTTTCTTTCTCAATCTCCAGAATCTGATCCAGGTCCGGATCCTTTACTGCTGTATGTCTGCTCATAGACTGCCCGATAATCTCGTAAATATCCAGAAAGCTGATTTTTTTCTGAAGGAATTTGCGGACTGCCAGCTCATTTGCAGCATTAAAAACGGTTGGCATACTGCCGCCTGCCCTTGCCGCTTCCACCGCCATTGGAAGACCTTTAAAAGTTTTCCTGTCCGGCTCCTCAAAGGTGATCTGCTTCAACATATGAAAATCCAGTCTGTCGCCTTTTAAAAATCTTCTGTCCGGGTAGCATAATGCATACTGTATCGGAAGTCTCATATCCGGTGTTCCAAGCTGTGCCATCACTGCACCGTCCTCGAATTCCACCATAGAGTGGATAATACTCTGCGGCTGAACCACAACCTGAATATGATCCAGATCTACATCAAAAAGCCATCTGGCTTCCATAACTTCCAGACCTTTATTTACCAGAGTTGCAGAATCCACTGTAATCTTCTGTCCCATTACCCAGTTCGGATGCTTCAGCGTATCCTCCAGAGTCACCTTCTCCAGATCTGCTGTTTTCTTTCCGCGGAAAGGACCGCCGGATGCAGTGATGAGCAGTTTATGTATCTGCTCTCTTTTCTCTCCATGAAGTGCCTGGAAAATAGCACTGTGCTCGCTGTCTACAGGCAGGATCTGCACACCGAACTGCTTTGCCAACGGCATGATCAGATGTCCGGCTGTTACCAGTGTTTCCTTATTTGCCAGAGCAATATCCTTACCTGCAAGGATTGCTTCCATAGTTGGTCTGATTCCTATCATTCCTACGATAGCGGTCACCAGAATGTCTGATTCTTCCATTCTGGCAAGTTCGATAAGACCACCCATCTGGCTTACGATTTTTACATCCAGATCCTGCACACGTACTGCCAGATCTCTGGCTGCCTCTTCTTTCCAGACTGCAACCAGTCTGGGATGAAATTCACGTATCTGCTTCTCCAGCATTTCTACATTACTGCCTGCTGCAAGACCAACTACTTCCAGGTCATCATTTGCACGTACCACATCCAGTGTCTGTGTTCCGATCGAACCTGTAGAACCTAAGACTGCTACTTTTTTCATATTGTACCTCATTTCAATACTTATACAACAATTTTATAAAATTACTTCTGACCTGACAGTTCTCATATCAGAAAATACTGTAAACATGTATATCAGAAGAATATATGCTCCGTTAGAGCGCGTCTGAAAAAGGCTTTCTGCAAGATGTGCGTCACAATTTGTGGGATATTTTGCCCGGATGAGGGCGCCGTAGCGGGCTACGGCAACTGAATTCGGGTGAAATATCCCGCAAAGTGGGGCGTGCAGATTGCGGGAATGATTTTTCAGACACGCTCTAGATCTCAATCATCACAAGAGAGAGGAAATAAATAACCGGTGCTGTGAAGATCACACTGTCAAATCTGTCAAGGATTCCTCCATGTCCCGGAATTAATTTTCCATAATCTTTAATCCCCTGATTTCTCTTGATCGCAGATGCAGCCAGATCGCCTACCATGGAAATCAGCGCTCCGATTGCACAGATCACAGCATATTCCAGCATCGGTCCCTGAGTGGCTGCTGCATAGATCACACCAAGAAGTGCAGCTCCTGCCACACCACCCACAGCTCCCTCCACAGATTTCTTAGGGCTGAGGACAGGTGCCATTTTATGTTTACCGATCAGCATTCCCACACAATATGCGCAGGTATCACATCCCCATGAGCACAGAAAGATCAGCCATACGTGGAACTTTCCACCGGGAAGCTCTCTGGTAAGATAAATAAACGACAGCATAACTGCCACATACACAATACCAAACAGTGCAGGCATTACCTGCCCTGCCTCATAGGTTGGATAAGTGAACACGTATACAAACATGAGCAGCACAAGTCCGAAAATGATTGCCAGCACTCCATACCTCTCAAAATCAAGCAGTACTGCCAGATAATATAATACTGCGCCTAAATAGCCTGCTGCTGCCAGCAGATTTATCTTCTCATCCTGCACCTTCATTGCTCTGTACAATTCTCTCATTCCAATGAGAGAAACCGCAAGAAGTGTGAAAAACAGCACATAATCACCGCTGATAATAGTGGCAAGTGCAATAATCACAAGCAGGATTCCGCTTAAGAGTCTTGTCTTAAACATTCTTTACTCCTCCTTAACTCCGCCGTATCTTCTGTCTCTCTGATTATATTTCTCAATAGCCTTAATCAGCTCTGCTTTATTAAAATCCGGCCATGCCACATCTGTGAAATAAAATTCTGTATAAGCCATCTGCCATAACAGAAAATTGGAAAGTCTCAATTCACCGCTTGTGCGGATCATCAGATCCGGATCAGGGATTCCTGCCGTATCCAGGTAATTGTCAAAAACATGCTCATCAATTTCTTCCGGCTTTACTTTTCCATCTGCAGCATCCTGAGCAAGTTTGCGGATACCTCTTATGATCTCATCTCTGCTGCCGTAGTTTAATGCAATCTGGAAATAGATTTCATCATATTTCTGAGAATATTGTTCCAGACGTGCAATACTTTCCTGAATATCCTGATCAAATGCCGAAACCTCTCCGATCACCCGGACACGCATTTTGTTCTTATCTGCCAGTTTAATACATTTTTTCAGATAACTTCGGAACAGTTTCATCAGACCGTCCACCTCATCTTTGGAACGTTTCCAGTTCTCTGTGGAAAAAGCATATACAGTCACATATTTAACTCCCAGCTCCTTCATATAGTCACAGACTGTTTCCAGATTTGCACAGCCCTTCACATGTCCGTAGCTTCTGGGCATTCCCTTTGCCTTCGCCCAGCGTCCATTACCATCCAGAATAATGGCAATATGATTTGGTACATTCATACTCTTGTTTCCTTTTCTTATCCTGTTATTCCTTTAACCTTACTGTCTCATCATAATGAACCACAGTTTCCGGTCCATTATCTCATTCAGATAAAAAGAGAGCCCGCATTCATGGAGCTCTCCTTTTCGTTTCCCTTATACGGTCATGATTTCTTTGCTCTTTGCATCCACTGCCGCATCAACTTCTTTGATATATTTATCTGTGCTCTTCTGGATTTTCTCCTCAAGTTCTTTGATCTCATCCTCAGATACATCCTGTTTTGCAAGTTTCTTAAATGCATCATTTGCATCACGACGAATGTTGCGGACTGCTACTTTGGCTGCTTCGCCTTTTTTCTTGACATCTTTAACCAGTTCCTTACGGCGTTCCTCTGTAAGTTCCGGGAATACAAGGCGGATTACTTTACCATCGTTGCTTGGATTTAATCCAAGGTCAGAGGTAAGGATTGCTTTCTCAATTCCTTTGATCAGGCTGCTTTCCCATGGCTGGATCTGGATCATACGAGCTTCCGGGACAGTGATATTTGCCACCTGCTGAAGAGGTGTCGGAGCTCCGTAATAATCTACGGCGAGTTTGTCAAGGATATGCGGGTTCGCACGTCCTGCACGAATTGTAACCAGTTCGCTCTCAAGGCTTGCCAGTGTCTTTTTCATCTTCTCTTCATATTTCTGAATTCTCTCATCCATTAGGTTCGTCTCCCTCTTTTTATAGTTTTTATATTACACTTTCTCTGTAAACTGACTTATAAGCCTTACTTATACAGTAACCTTAGTTCCGACAAATTTGCCATGTACTGCATTGATGATGCTGTCTTTTTCATCCAGTGCAAATACCAGCATCGGCATCTTCTGTTCCATACACATGATCGATGCTGTCAGATCCATAGCTGCCAGTTTCTTTGCAACTACTTCTTCAATGGAAATTTCATCATATTTTACTGCATTCGGGTTTGTCTTCGGATCACTGTCATAAATTCCGTCAACAGCTTTTGCAAGAAGGATTGCTTCTGCTTCGATCTCTACTGCGCGAAGTACAGTGGCTGTATCTGTGGAGAAGTAAGGATGTCCTGTACCGCCTGCAAAGAATACGATCTTGCCCTGTGCAAAGCTTGCTTCCACTGCATCCTTAGAGTAAAGGCTTGTAAATGCACCGCATACAAATGGTGTAAAGATTTCTGTCTTTAATCCAAGGTATCTGCAGATATCAGATACATAAATACAGTTCATAACTGTTGCAAGCATACCAATCTGATCAGCCTTATTCCTGTCGATAGTCTCACTGGTGCGTCCTCTCCAGAAATTACCTCCGCCGATCACGATGCCGATTTCCAGTCCTTCCTCAGCAATTGTCCTGACCTGCTTTGCAACTTCAATAACAGTCGCCTCGTCAAATCCGGTCTTCTTTTCACCGGCAAGGGCTTCACCGCTTAATTTTAATAATACACGTTTCATAGTAACTGTCTCCTGAAATTAATTTTATCGCAGGTAACAGAGGATCGGAATACCTCCTCTGTTACATTCGTAGTTCTATTCTACCATATTCCGGCAACAATTTCATTACCATTTTCATCAACTGTTGTAGAAACTGTGAAATTGCTGTAATAATGGAATCCTGTTTTACCTGTCTCAGGATCATCCTCATAACTGCTGCCCTGTGGGGAACCGCATGCGCTTTCCAGTGCATCCAGAGACTGACCGATATACTGTTCTGCTGTAGAAATCATATCGCCGCCATTGTTATCCTGATCTGTGTTTCCACCACCGCCGTTTCCACCATTTCCATTATCTGTGCTTCCACCATTTCCATCATCAGAACCATTATTACTGCCATTTCCATTGTCATCTGTATTCTGGTCACCGCTGTTATTATTATCTGCTGAATCAGAATTATCTGTAGAATTCTTATCACTGTCGTCTGTGGAATCTGATTCTGACTTACTGTCATCTGTAATGCCAAGACGTTCCTTTACCGCATCAAGCGTGGATACTTCTTTTGTTGATGTACCTGTCAGATATTTTGCATATGGGATCGCATCATCATCTGTGCCATCCATACATAACGTAATCTGCGAAATTGTTCCAAGCGGAATATCGCGGAAAAAGCATTCATTCTTGTCCTCATCTGTATATGCAATACGGATATCATAGGAAGCTGTACTCTTGTTGGATGTTGTCTGTGTACCTGATGTCTGTGTATTTGCAGTCTGTGTATTTGCAGTCTGCATATAATACAGTGCCTTGTCCTTATCTGTCAGAGTAAACATTCCATTGATGAGATCATCTCCCCATCCTCCATCCTCGTCTGCATCATAATCCTCACTGTCTTCATCCACATGAGTGCGGATATAGAGTGACTGGATGTCATCCCCTGTATTATTTACAAACACAATCTTAGATGCTGTAGAAGTCTTCTCTCCCATTATATTCTTTATGTCTTCATCTGCTGTCTGCTGCATATCCACCATATCGACTGCCTTGGTTACCTCAGGAGTCGGGGTAGCTGTTACCTCTACAGGTGCTGTCTCTGTTGTCTTTTTCTTACCACATCCGGCAGCTGCCACTGTCATTACCAGAAGACCTGCCAGTATTAAATAACGTTTCTTCATAATATATTCCCTCCTGCTATATGGAATATCTTTTTCTTTTTAACAATGTCATTTTTTCAATTTCCTATTATTGCAGAGTATCGAAAACTTGTCAACTAAGCCTCTGCCGATTTCATACAATTTTAAGACTTCAGATTTTTAAAGTCTCTGCCTGCAGACGCATTCTTATAAAAAAATCACATTTTTTCCTACTTCATATTATGATGTCAGGATCAAAAGGTATCTGACCCTGATATCATATTATTGCACAAAAGGAAACACGCACTGTAATCAGCGGATACTCCAACAGAAAGGACTGCCATGTTACTCTGGCAGTCCTTTCTCATCCCGTTGTGGTCATATTTAATATATTTCTATTCTGCAAGCTTCATCAGAAGTTCCACACATTCTTCCTCTGATAAAACCGAAGTATTCAGGCAGATATCATAGTTTTCCATTTTTCCCCATTCATGTCCTGTATAAAAGTTATAATAATCTCTTCTCTGACGATCTTTATATGCAATTCTGTCAAGTGCCTCTCTCTGAGAAATATGCTTATTTTTCTTGATCCGTTTAATACGGTCTTCCATATCAGATGCATAAATATACACACGAAGCAGCTGATTATCATCTTTCAGGATCTGGTCTGCACATCTTCCCACAAAAATACATGGACCTTCCTGTGCCAGGCGCTTCACTGTCTCTTTTTGCGCATGAAACATCTTCTCCGGAATTGTCAGGCGTTTTTTATCCTGCGATTCTTCCGACATCATTACTCCGATTGCATAGAGAAGACTGGTCTTGCCTTTAAATTCATTGATGATTTCCTGGCTGATTCCATGCCTCTCTGCTTCCTTCAGCAAAAGCTTACTGTCGTAACAGGGAACTCCCATTTTTTCTGAAAGCAAAGCTGCAATGTGTCTTCCACCGCTTCCATACTGTCTGCTGATTGTGATTGTTTTCATAGGGCACCACTCCTTTCAGCTCATCTGCCTGAAAAATGAATTGTTATTTTTTTATCTATATGATAGATTATACGAATTTTCGAATATTTTTGCAATATCCATTAGTTTTTTCATAACATTTCACAATTTTGAGCCAAAGGATTTGGTAATATTATCAATATAGATTCTTAACCTTAAAGTCACGCTCTGCTTCTCTTCTCTGGTCTTTCTTTGCGATATCCTGTCTCTTATCGTAGAGTTTCTTGCCTCGGGCCATACCGATTTCTACCTTTACTAGGCTATCTTTGAAGTAAACTTTCAGAGGTACTAAAGTTAACCCTTTTTCTTTGAGCTTTGCTTCAATCTTATTGATCTCATATCTGTGAAGCAGAAGCTTACGGATTCTCAGCGGGTCTTTGTTGAAAATATTTCCTTTTTCATAAGGGCTGATATGCATTCCGTAGATGTAAACCTCTCCGTTTTCCACACGTATAAAGGATTCCTTAATACTACACTTACCCATGCGCAGAGATTTTACCTCTGTTCCTGCAAGGGCAATGCCGGCTTCATAAGTATCTTCTATAAAATAATCATGAAATGCCTTTTTATTATTGGCAATCAGCTTCATTCCTTTTTTCTTTGCCATAATATCCTCCAAGCCATTTTTATTTAATTCTCTTCTTCATCGTCCCGGATATCAGAAACCAGCTCAAAGTCTACAGTCTTGAGCATCTTATCTGCATCTGCCACGCGGACACGAACCTTATCTCCCAGCTTGTACACTTTCTTTGTCATCTCACCGCAAAGTTCATAGCTCTCCTGATTAAAAACATAATAGTCATCACGCAGTGTGTTGACATGAACCAGTCCCTCTACAGTATTCGGAAGTTCCACATAAAGTCCCCAGCCGGTAACACCTGAGATAATTCCCTCGAACTCTTCTCCCAGATGGTAGGACATGTATTCTGCTTTCTTCAGCTTGTCTGATTCACGCTCTGCCTCATCTGCGCGGCGTTCGCATACACTGGACTGCCTCGCAACTTCATCAAGGATTTCAGCATAGTGTTCGGTTCTGCCTTCACGCATCAGTCTGCCTCGTAAGTTATCCTTAATGATCCTGTGGATCTGCAGATCAGGATATCTTCTGATCGGAGATGTGAAATGGCAGTAATATTTCGCTGCCAGTCCGAAGTGACCGCTGCATTCTGTGGTATATTTCGCCTGTTTCATGGAACGCAGCACCAGACGGCTGATCATTGCTTCATTCGGAAGCCCTTCGATACTTTCGATGATCTGCTGGATTTCTTTTGGCGTGATTTCTTCTTTTGCTTTCTGAATCTTCACACCCTGATTGTGAAGTAATGTCAGAAGACTCTCCACTTTCTCCGGATCCGGGTTATCATGGGTTCTGTATACAAACGGAATCTCTTCTGTGCAGTATTCCTGTGCCACAGTCTCATTTGCCATCAGCATGAAATCTTCAATGATTTTGGTTGCCACATTTGCTTCATATGGCTTAACATCGATTGCTTTTCCTGCTGCATTGAGAATAATCTTGCTCTCCGGGAAATCAAAGTCAATGGAACCTCTGTGATGGCGGCTGTTTCGTAAGATTCCGGACAGTTCTTTCATCATAAAGAACATCGGGATAAGTGCATCATACCGTTTCTTTGCTTCTTCGTCTGTGTCCTCAAGAATGTTCTTTACATCAGTATAGCACATTCTCTCATTTACGTTAATCACTGTTTCTGCGATCTGGTGGGAAACTACCTTCCCCTTTTCATTAATGTCCATCAGGCAGCTCAATGCCAGTCTGTCTTCTCCCTGATTCAGGGAACAGATTCCATTTGAAAGACGTTCCGGCAGCATTGGCACAACGCGGTCTGCCAGATAAACACTGGTTCCCCGTTTCAGTGCTTCCCTGTCCAGAGCACTGTTATACTGTACATAGTTGCTTACATCTGCGATATGGACTCCCAGATGGTAGATGGCCCCCTCTTTTGTCAGGGAAATCGCATCATCCAGGTCTTTGGCATCTTCGCCGTCAATAGTGACTGTCTGCAGATGTCTCAGATCCAGTCTTCCATCTCTGTCTGCATCCAGCACATGATCCGGAACACGCTGAGCCTGCTTCATTACTTTCTCAGGAAATTCACTTGGGATTCCGAAGCTCTTGACGATTGCCAGAATATCTGTCCCCGGTGTTCGGATATTTCCCAGATTCTCCTTAATTTTTCCTTCAGGATTCTTATTTCCGGAGCCGTAATCTGTGATCACCGCGATTACTTTATCACCATTTTTAATTCCTGCTGCTTCTTTTCTCGGAATGAAGATATCTTTGGAAAATTTCGGATTATCACTGATCACAAAACCGAAATCCCGATTTAACTGGTAAGTTCCTACAATTTCAGGCATACCACGTTCCAGAACCTTCACAACTACACCTTCCTGGCGTTTTCCCTCTTTTTTGTCATCTCTGATGATGATCCTTACTTTATCCTGATGCATGGCTGTTCCTGTATCACTTTCAGGAATAAAGATATCCTCATCCTGTCCTTCGATTTCTACGAAGCCGAAACCTTTGGGATGTCCGATGAATGTTCCCTCAGCCTGGATTCCCTCCGGCTGCTCTTTTTTATTTTTATCTTTTTTATTTTTATCTTTCTTCTTTCTGCCATACTCTGATCCGTATTCTTCTCTTCGGTCATCGTAATAACGGTCATCTTTTTTCTTTTTCCATTTTCCTTTGACCTTTTCATATCTGCCCTTGCGGTCTACAGATACCTTTCCTTCCTCGCAAAGTTCGTCCAGAACATCATATAGCTCTCTTTTCTCTTCTTTTGAAAGTCTCAGAAGAGAAGAAATCTCGCGGAGTCTCATTGGCTGATAAATAGGATCTCCCATCAGTTCCAGGATAAACTTTTTTCTTCTGTCCATATCTTTTTTACTCATATTACTCCTCACAGCCTCCGCAGAGGACTTTTATCTGATTCAGCTCTTTATGACACAAAAAACACTCTTGCACATAACAAGAGTGTTTCAAATTTCTTTTCTGATTAACCAAGCATATTTAATGCTACAGAAATTACAAAAAATAAAATTCCCATAATAGTGGTTGCCTTAACAAGTCCGCCCTCCATGGAACGACCTTTGTTCTTACCCCAGTATGTTTCTGCTGCTCCGGCGATAGCACCAAGTCCCTGCTGCTTACCTTCCTGCATAAGAACTACTACTGTAAGAGCGATGCAATCTATTATGAAAATGACACTCAGAATGATCTTAATAATCTGCACTTCGTTACACCTCCTAATCAACTGAGTTTCATTGTAACATAGCCGGATGGGGATTTCAACCACAATTCAGAGTTTTTGTCAGGTTTCTTAACAATTTTTTTCATTTTCTTTAAAAGGATTTTCATACACTGCCAGTTCTCCCAAGGCCTCATGGATACGAAGAAGCTGGTTATATTTGGCATTTCGGTCCGAACGGCAGGGTGCACCTGTCTTAATCTGGCCGGCACCTGTGGCAACTGCCAGATCTGCGATAAATGAATCTTCCGATTCTCCTGATCTGTGAGAAATTACTGCCCTGTATCCCGCTTTCTGTGCCATTTCCACTGCATCCAATGCTTCTGAAAGTGTTCCTATCTGGTTTAATTTTATCAGAATGGCATTTGCCGCTCCCAGTTTGATTCCACATGCAAGACGTTTGATATTCGTGACAAACAGATCATCACCTACAAGCTGTATTTTATCTCCCAGTCTTTTTGTCATCTGTTTCCAGCCTTCCCAGTCATCTTCCTCAAGTCCATCTTCAATGGAAACAATCGGGAACTTCTCTGTAAGTTTTTCATAATATTCTATCATCTCGCCGGAATCCCTGAGAACTTCTTCCCCTTTCATTTTTCCTTCTCCGGGGAAAACATAAACGCCTCTTTCTTCATCGTACAGTTCACTTGCCGCAGCATCAATTGCAATGCTGATATCCTTTCCGGGTTCATACCCTGCCTTTTTTACTGCTTCCAGAATCACTTCCAGGACGCTTTCTGAATCGGAAAGATCCGGTGCGAAACCTCCCTCATCCCCGACTGCTGTTGACAGACCTTTTTGTTTCAGGATAATTCTGAGAAACTGGTATACTTCCGCACACATTCGGATCGCCTGCTCCATATTTTCCGCTCCCGTCGGCATGATCATGAATTCCTGTAAATCCACCGTATTGTCAGCGTGACGTCCCCCATTTAAGATATTCATCATCGGTACAGGCATCTGTCTGGTATGGCAGCCGCCAAGATACTGATATAAAGGAACGCGAAGAGCTGCTGCTGCCGCCCTTGCTACTGCCAGGGATACTCCCAGTGCCGCATTTGCCCCTACATTACTTTTATTGTCTGTGCCGTCTGTTTCTATGATTTTTTTATCAATATAGGACTGATCCAGAGCATTTTCTCCAAGAATTGCTTCTGCCAGCTTTGTATTTACATTCTCCACTGCTTTGCGGACACCAAGTCCGGTGTAGCAGCCTTTTTCTCCGTCACGAAGCTCCACTGCCTCGAACTTTCCGGTGGAAGCTCCCGAAGGGACGATTGCCCTTCCCGTATATCCATTTATCCCGATCACACCTTCTCCTACTGTTACTTCTACTTCCACTGTAGGATTTCCTCTGGAATCAAGTACCTGTCTTGCATGAACCCTTCTTACAGGCAGATAACGTAACATATTAGAACCTCCTGATCATTTTAATAAACCGGTAACTGTTCCATATTTTCACAGTTACAGTTAAACCTCAAGTCAAAATACGTCACTGAGAACGGCGTGAACAGTAACGTAATTTGACTTGTATATCTTTACAACCATATTTTTACCCAATATGCTTCCGGCTATGCATTGTCTATATTCATTATTATTTTCAGAATATTTTATCAATGCAAATAATTTTGATATTATCTTTTAAATATTTTTGCAAATTTTCTATTTTCATTCTTGACATTTCATTCTTTATCTGTTATATTAAGTTCATAAAACAAAAGGGATTACGAAAAACAAAAAAGTAAAGGAGTGAGACCACCGAAAACATAATCTTTTCTTCATAATTTAAGAAAGCGAGGTACAGACCACCAGAATAGCAAAGTTTCAAATTCATGACTTATAAGTAAGGCAGGTACGGACCACCAAGAACTTAAGCTTTTAAATCCAACTAAGTTTTATAAGTAGTTCCTATCAAACAAGGAAGGTACAGTCCAATGGAAACCTAACGATTTATCTTATTTTGAACGTAACAGTTAAACATTCTAAAGAAGGTACGGTCCAATGGAAATTTAATGATTTACCTTATTTTTAAAGTGATATTCAATCAAAATAAGGAAGGTACAGTCCAATGAAACGTTAACGATTTACCCTATTATAAAACGTAACCGTTCATTTACATGAAGAAGGTACAGTCCAATGAAAACTTAACGATTTACCCTATGAAACTATAAAAGGAAGGTACAGACCAATGGGACAGTAAGTTGAACCGTTAATTTCATAATTCAAATTCATACAATTTCATAATTTATTTTACAGAAAGTGAGGTATCATCCCTTGGATACAGAATCTTAACAGGAGCCACGATGAAATATAAATCTGTGGCTCTTTTATTTGTCATTCAGCTTCTATAGCTCCCCTCTTTCTCATATATTAAACTAATATCATTCCGTTCTGAGGTTAATACTCTCTATGCATCTCAAATACATATCTTCCACTCGGATTTTCTCTTCCAGATTTACCAAGATTTTTCTTCTTTTCTGTGCTTGTGCATTTATAGGTTCCTCTATAGGAAAAATCGTATCGCACAACACTGCCAGACAGACTGCTGCTTCTGCCCAAAGTTCCAACTGGGGACTCAGTTTTCAGGAAGAAGGCAAACGTCCTGTTGGAAATGCAACGATAGAAGAACTGGCTCAGTACAATGCCTTTTTTGCTGAAGATACCGAAGAAAAGAAAATCTATCTCACCTTTGACGCAGGCTTTGAAAATGGAAATACTCCTGCTATTTTGGATGCACTGAAAAAACATCAGGCACCTGCTACATTTTTTGTGGTTGGAAATTTCATTTCGGAAAACAAAGATCTGATCAAACGAATGGAAACGGAAGGGCATATTGTCGGCAATCATACTATGACGCACCCGGATATGTCAAAAATTTCCACAAAAGAATCTTTTCAGAAAGAATTATCCGATGTAGAAAAAATTTACAGGGAAATTACAGGAAAAGAAATGACAAAATTTTACCGCCCCCCACAGGGCATCTACAGTACACAGAATCTGTCTATGGCCAGAGAACTGGGATATCATACATTTTTCTGGAGCCTTGCCTATGTAGACTGGTACCAGGATAACCAGCCGGATCCGCAGGAAGCTATTGCAAAACTGACGAAACGGATTCATCCGGGAGCTATTGTACTGCTGCACAGCACCTCTTCCACTAATGCACAGATTCTGGATGAACTGTTGGATAAATGGGAAGAGATGGGATATTCCTTTCATTCTCTGAATGAATTATGATCATTTAACATTTTCCGATACTGTTCACACACCACTATCCCGCGAGGTGTTTTGGCATGAATATGCCAAAATCCCGAGACATACAAGCCAAAATTCCATTGCCGCAGGCAATCTGGAATGAATTTTGGCTACGTTACTGTGAACGGAGTGAACAGTAACCATTTTCCCATTTACAAAGTCACATACAAAAATGACAGAATTTTGAAATATCTGACACACTTGCAATAAACAAAAATTGATCATTATCTCAAAATGAAACGCACTCCACAGGAATGTCCTAATGGAGTGCGTCTCACTTTGTTTATAAATCAATACTTTAGAGAATATCAAAATTATAACTTTTATACTGCATTTACACTGCTTATTCAGCGTCTGCTGCCCCTGTCTCTTCCGGTTCTTCTGTTGTTTCCGCATCTTTAGTGTCATCGGAGGCTGCATCAGAATCTTCTGTCTCTGCTGCATCTGCATCCTCAGCTTTCTCTTCGCTGTCCACAACACCACCTTCAACTACCAGGTCATCCGGATTGATGTTGTCACCGTATACAGGTTTCAGAGTTTCTTCGAAATCTTTATGGAAGAACTGTTCATCTGCCAGAGATTTAATCTCATCGTTGATTGCGTTCAGAAGGTCTGTGTTACCCTTCTGTACTGCTGGTGCGATCGTATCAATATCACCAAGAGATTCGATTCCTACAGAGAATCCTTCATTCTGCTGAGCCCATGCAAGTACTTCTGTATTGTCTGTGGAGAATGCATCTCCTCTTCCATCAAGAAGCGCATCGTATGCTTCCTGGTATTCATCAAATTTTACAAGTTCAATATCCGGATAGTTATCTGTGAAATATGTCTCTGCTGTTGTTCCTTTTACAACGATCAGCTTCTTGCCTTCCAGATCTTTTACATCTTTAATCAGCGCATCATCAGGAGAAACAACTCCAAGAGCTACCTTCATATATGGAAGTGCGAAGTCTACTTTCTCCGCTCTGTCATCGGTTACTGTAAAGTTTGCAAGGATCACATCTACTTTTGCAGACTGCAGATATTCTACACGACTTGCTGCCTCTACATAAGTAAATTCTGCATCGTCTTCACTTCCCAGAAGGTCTTTTGCAAGTCTTTTTCCAAAGTAAATATCGTATCCCTGAACATCACCGTTTTCATCTACATATCCAAATGGATTCTTGTCACTGAATACACCGATTTTGATCTTTCCGTCTTTTTTGATCTCATCCAGAGTACGGGCCTGTGCAGTGTTTCCACCGTCATCTGCCGCACTTACAAGAATACTTCCGCCAAGAAGTGTTGTTGCTGCTACACCTGTTGCTAATAAGACTGCTAATATTTTTTTCTTCATGTTCTTTTCCTCCATGTTTTAAAAAAATTTTGATTTTATTATAATTTTTATAACTAGTACATCGTTTTCGAAATAACTATACCACTCACTTGTCTGCGAATCCGATTGCACAGGTCTAAAAGCCTCAGCGTAGCCCGCTACGCCTGCGTTTTTATACCAGCACACCCGAATCCGCATCCTACGCGATTGGTATAGTTATTTACGAAACGATGTACTAGCTCTTATGATATCCTGCTATTTCATGGATATTATCATCCATTTCAGGATTTATAAAATATTCTGTTTTCCTCTATTCTATTTTTTCACTGTTTCATAATGGAAACTGTTCAGGAACTGTTTTGCCCTGTCAGTCTCCGGATTATCAAAGAACTGTTCCGGAGTGTTCTCTTCTACAATGTTTCCCTTATCCATAAAGATCACTCTGTCTGCTACGGAACGGGCAAATTCCATCTCATGAGTGACGATCAGCATGGTCATTCCTGTCTTTGCAAGTTCCAGTACTACCTGAAGTACTTCTCTTACCATCTCAGGATCAAGTGCTGCTGTAATCTCATCCAGAAGCATGATCTCCGGATGCATCAGCATGGCACGTACAATGGCAACTCGCTGTTTCTGACCACCGGAAAGCTGCCTTGGATAATTATCTTTCTTATCCAGAAGACCAACTCTGTCAAGAAGCTGCTCCGCTTCCTTTTTCACTTCTTCTTTATTTCTTTTCTGTACTTTCATTGGTGCCAGAAGAAGATTATTTAAAATTGTCATATTCGGGAAAAGATCATAACTCTGGAAAACCATTCCTATCTTCTCTCTGACTTTGCTTATATTCTTTTTTTTCTTTCTCATAGCTTACACCGTTAAGCTTCAGTACACCGGTGTCAATCTCTTCCATGCGGTTGATACATCGCAGGAAGGTACTTTTTCCACATCCGGAAGGTCCTACGATCACCACCACTTCTCCCTTTTGCAGAGAGAAGGAAACATCATCCAGAATAGGAACATTGTTTACATATGATTTCTTTAAATGTTCTACTTCTAAAATCGGCTGTCCCATTCATTTATCCTCATTTCTCTATTAATCAGCAAACTTCTTTTCCAGTACTCTGGAGAGTCTGGAAAATGGAAAACATATGATAAAATACATAAAGAATACTGCACCGTATACCCAGAGGGCCGCTGTCGGATTTGTATAACGTGATGCATCTATGATCTGTTTTCCAACTTTTAACACCTCTACTACTCCGATAAGAGCTACCAGTGATGTGGTCTTGATCATTCGGGTAAGAAGATTCACTGCGGATGGAAGAAGTCTTCTTATAGTCTGCGGAAGGATAATATAAAGATAGACCTGCCATTTGTTTAATCCAAGACCGTATCCGCTGTCATACTGGTGTTTAGGAATGGAGATCAGCGCACTTCGCACCAGATCACCCATTTCAGCAGTTCCCCAGAATGTAAATACAATGACCGCCGCTGTCTCACCGGAAAGATTCATCCCCAGATGCTTGGCCGCTCCGAAATATACCAAGAACAAAAGCACCAGCTGCGGCATGATTCTTACTATTTCAAGGTAAATGCGGCAGATAAACTTAATGATTTTATTTGGGATATTCATTACCATCCCAAGAAGAAATCCAAGGATTATGGAAAATACCATGGAAATCAGTGCAATTCTTATTGTTACCCACAAGCCCTGCCAGAGTCTTAATGAGTTGATTCCCTTAAAAAGAACCTCAATCCCCATATTCTGCATAGCGGACTCTCCTTTCTACAAATGAACAGATAAGTGAGATTGGTAAAAGTATGATCAGATATGCGATTACCAACATAAACAGGGCTTCATCTGTTTTGTAATAAATTCCGATCAGGTCTTTTGTCACAAACATCAGGTCTGCAAGTGCTACTGCACTGAATACGGAGGTTTCCTTAATAAGAAAGATCGCATTTGCACAGAATGCCGGAATAGAATTGGATACCGCCTGGGGCAGGATAATGTTTGTAAATACCTGACTCTTACTCATTCCAAGGCTTAATGCGGATTCCACCTGAATGGGCGGAACATTGTCCAGGCCGCTTCGGAAGGCTTCTGCCATATAACTGCCTCCGAGAAAGGTCAGTCCTGTGATCGCACACTGTTCTGAACTGAGGACAATCCCTATTTTCGGAAGACCGAAATACAGGAAAAACAACTGGATCAACAATGGTGTATTTCTGGACAGTTCAATGTAACATTCCACGATCTGACGAAGTACAGGAATCCTGAAATACTTAATCATGCTGCAGACAAGCCCAACCACAATGGCAAGCAGCACACCAATCACCGCCATGTGAAGTGTAAGCTTTGCTGCCTCAATATAAAGAGGTGTCTGCTCGCGGATAAACTCAAAATCCATGGTTACTTTATTCTCCTTCTATTATTATGATTTAGAGCATATTTGAAGAACGCTCTGGTGTGCCTGTGCCGCTTATTACTTTTCAATCCACTGCTATTTCGGTTAAAGCAGGTAGTTTACTTGATTTAGTTAAAGCGTTACATCTGCACATCTGTGAACTATCATAACATTTCAGGCTTCATCCTGCAAGCTTTTCATAAATTGCATCTGCAAGTCTGCTATGTCCCAGTTCATCCAGATGCTCCTGATCGGCTTCTCCCGGTCGGGCAAATTCTGAAGCCGGAAGATAAGAAATATTTCTTCTTCTGGCGATTTTCTCATACACCCTGGGCAGATTCCATGATACTTCGATAGAATTCTTATCGAATTCCGGATCAAAATCCTCTTCCCAGATTCTCTCCCCAAGGTAGATTGGAGATACCAGTAATATTTTAGCATCCGGGTTTACAGTGTTGATCTGATCAAGGAGCTGTTCAATCCCCTGTCCGATCACTTCCGGGGTTGCGCTGTATACGCTTTTACAATCGTTCGTGCCAAGCATGAGAACGATAGTGTCTACTGGTCTGTGGCTCTCAAGGATTGCCGGAAGCATTTCTGTTCCTCTTCTTTCTGTACGGAATGGATCATCGAATACGGTGGTTCTTCCGCAGAGTCCTTCTTCGATTACTCTGTAGCCTTTTGTTCTTACTTTGTCATCCAGGATGCTGGTCCAGCGGGTACCCCATCCGTATCTCTGATTAGCAGTTCCCGGGATTAAACCGTATGTATTGGAATCACCGAAACATAAGATTTGTTTCATGTCTTGTCACCTTCTTATCTGATATTTTTAATGGGATTTTTGTTTTCCCTGTTTTCATATTGATTTGATAGGAATACTATACAATCTTTATTTTAGTTTGTCAATCCCCTTTTTTTGTACTTTTTTGAAAATGTTTATTTGTACGTCATAAGTCATAAAGGGACGCTCAGAAATATTTTTATTTTCCGTGCGGTTTCGGGACCTATAGCAATCCTCGTAAATAATCAAAAAACTTTTGATACCGATATTATTTCCAGTCCTGAACTTTATATTTTTTATATTTTGCAGGTGTCGTGCCTGTATATTTTCTGAAGATTTTTATAAAATAGCTCTGTGTGGAAAAGCAGAGATATTCACTGATCTGTGCTGCTGTATAATCTGAATAGGTCAGCATATTACAGGCAGCTTCTATCCGTTCTTTCTGAATATAGTCGACAAAAAGCATTCCTGTTTCTTTTTTAAACAATCTGGAAAGATAACTGGCACTGATCCCTGCTGCCTCTGCAGTTTCTTCCAGTGTAACGGGAACATGCAGATGAAGATGGATATATTTTACTGCCGCTTCAATTTCTCTGCTGTAATGTTGCATCCCGGACTTCTGCACTTCCTGGGCAAATCTCAGGGCTGCTTTTTGTGATAACTTTTCTATGGAAGATTTGTTGGTGCACTCTTCTACTGTCTGAATATAACCGTCGCTTAATGCATAAGCAGTTTCTTCAGGTACACCACCTTCAATGGCAGCTCTGGTAAACAGCGTAATTCCTGCGATAAACATATTTTTACTGTTTCTCAGTTCATTTCTGGACAGGATTCCCGGGGTTCCATCCGGTGTGAGCTGAAAAACAGACTGTATTCTGTCTGTCTGGCCATTCCTGATAGCATCATACTGCCGGCGCTCACTGGCATAGGATTCATGTTTCTGTAAATTTTCACGTCTCTCAAATAGAGTATTCCTGCTTCTGTTCTCTGCAATCTGTTGTTCTTTTTCGTTATATTCCTTATTTTTCTCCTGCATCTTTATTCCTCTCGCATATATAGCAATATTTTGTTATTTATAGCAATATTTTACTATATTTTATCATTTACAGGTGATATAGTCCAGATAACGGCAACACAAACAATCTGTTTGTTACTGTTCACTCCGTTCACAGTAACGTAGCCAAAATTCATTCCAGATTGCCTGCGGCAATGGAATTTTGGCTTGTATGTCTCGGGATTTTGGCATATTCATGCCAAAACACCTTGCGGGATAGTGGTGTGTGAACAGTAACATCTGTTTCACATATAAATAAACTTATGGAGGAATTTATTATGAATCGTGATTTAAAGAAAATCATCAGCCAGATGACTCTGGAAGAAAAAGCAGGCATGTGCTCAGGGCTTGATTTCTGGCATCTGAAAAGCGTGGAAAGACTTGGAATCCCGGAGGTAATGGTAAGCGACGGTCCTCACGGGCTTCGTAAACAGGATGACAAGGGAGATCATCTTGGAATGAACGACAGTATCAAAGCAGTCTGCTTCCCTCCTGCTGCTTTAAGTGCCTGCTCTTTTGACCGTGAATTAATGGAATCCATGGGCGAGACTATTGGCAGAGAAGCTCAGGCAAATGACGTATCTGTTGTTTTAGGACCGGCTGTCAATATTAAACGTTCTCCGCTCTGCGGAAGAAACTTCGAATACTATTCAGAAGATCCATACCTTGCAGGTGAGATCGCTGCTGCATTTATCAATGGTGTACAGTCCCAGCATGTAGGAACTTCCATCAAGCATTTTGCAGCTAACAATCAGGAATATCACCGTATGAGTAATTCTTCTGAAGCAGATGAAAGAACACTCCGTGAAATTTATTTCCCTGCATTTGAAACTGCAGTAAAAAAGGCTCAGCCATATACATTTATGTGCTCCTACAATCAGATCAACGGTACTTTTGCTTCCGAGAATAAATGGCTTCTTACCGATGTTCTCCGCAATGACTGGGGCTTTGAAGGATATGTTATGTCTGACTGGGGTGCTGTCAATGACCGTGTGAAGGGTCTGGAGGCCGGCCTGGATCTGGAAATGCCAGGTTCCAACGGAACAAACGATGCTCTGATCATGGAAGCCGTAAAAAATGGCACTCTGAAGGAAGAAGTTCTGGATCAGGCTGTAGAACGTATCCTGAATATTATTTACAAATATGCGGACCACCGTGCACCGCAGGAATTTACCATGGAAAAAGACCATGAAGAGGCACGCCGTATTGCGGAAGAATCTATGGTCCTTCTGAAAAACGCAGACCAGATTCTGCCTCTGAAGACCTCTGAGAAAGTAGCTTTTGTAGGTGGTTTTGCCAAAAAACCTCGTTTCCAGGGCGGCGGAAGCTCTCATATTAACTGCTTTAAAATTACCAATGCACTGGAAGCTGTTCCTGCTGATGCACAGGTTATTTACGCAGAAGGATTTCCTGCTGATAAAGATTTATACGATGAAAAACTGGCTGCTGAAGCACTTCAGGCTGCAAAAGCTGCTAATAAGGTTGTGATCTTCGCCGGACTTCCGGATAGTTTTGAGTCTGAAGGATATGACCGTTCTCATATGAGACTGCCAGAATGCCAGAACCGTCTTATTGCTGAGATCCTTGAAGTTCAGCCAAATACTGTGATCGTTCTTCACAATGGTTCTCCTGTGGAAATGCCATGGATCAATAATGTGAAAGGTATTCTGGAAGCTTACCTTGGCGGACAGGCAGGCGGAGCTGCTGTTGCAAATATCCTCTATGGTATTGTAAATCCAAGCGGTAAACTGGCCGAGACAATCCCGGTGAAACTGGCTGACAATCCATCCTACCTGAACTTCGGTGGCGGCGATAAAGTGGAATACCGTGAAGGTGTATTTGTAGGATATCGTTATTACGATACCAAAGCAAATGGAAGTTGCCTACCCATTTGGATACGGACTTTCCTATACTACTTTTACATACAGCAATCTGCAGATCTCCAACACAAATCCAACAGAAAAAGATACCATCACTGTTTCTGTAGATGTGACAAATACAGGCAGCATTGCAGGAAAAGAAATTGTCCAGCTCTATGTGAAAGACATGACAGCATCCACGACCCGTCCTGAAAAAGAACTGAAAGGCTTTGAAAAAGTCCAGCTTGCTCCTGGCGAAACCAAAACAGTTACTATGGAACTGGATAAGCGCAGCTTTGCATGGTACAATACCGAATTACACGACTGGTATGCTGCAAGCGGCAAATATGAGATTCTGATCGGTGCATCCTCCAGAGATATCCGTCTCTCTGAAACCATTGAACTCTCCAACAGCCAGGTAATTCCCATGCATATTCATATGAACACAACACTGGGTGAACTTTTCAATAATCCAGACACAAAAGAAGCAGCAAAAGAACTGACTTCCAGATATCTCGCTGCAATGAACGGCGGTTCAGACACAGCTTCCCAATCTGCTGCTGAAGCTATCACTGAAGAAATGGTAGCAGCAATGACAGATTCCATGCCACTTCGTTCTCTGTGCAGCTTTGGCGGATTCTCACGGACTGAGATCCAGGAGATGATTGACAAACTGCAGGCAATCTATAGCAATCCTCTGAAATAATGCATCTTAATCCAGCCCATCAGAGTGTGAAATCCTGCGTCAGATATCTTTGCCGTGCGTCAGCACGCCTGCAGATATCTTCCTTGTCTTTCGCACTCTGCTGAACTGTCTTAAATGCATTATTTACGAGGATTGCTATAAAACAAAAAAACTACTGTATATAAGCTGAATTTTTTTCCGGCTTTATACAGTAGTTTTTATTTATTTCTCTCTAAACCATTCCTTCATCACATCAAAAATTTTTATAAGCTCTTCGTCACTGATCACATATGGAACCATAGAGTACATGTAGTTCAAAAATGGCCTGCTGAACACACCCCGTTCATAAGCAAACTGCTGGAAGCCTTCCAGATCTCTGGAATCATGAACCTCCACGCACACACAGCCACCCATGATCCGGACTTCTTTGATCCGTGGATCTGTGAATGCTTCCATCTCACCACGTGAAACCTGTTCAATATGACGGATTTTACTCATATAATCTTCACGCTTAAAAATCTCAATCCCCTTCAAAGCCACAGCACATGCCAGCGGGTTTCCCATAAAAGTAGGACCATGCATCAGGGCAAGTCTGTCATCATCACTGTAAAAGGCATCAAATACCTTGTGATTTGCCACAGTGACAGCATGACCAATATATCCTCCTGTAAGGGCCTTTCCAAGAACCAGGATATCCGGCAGAACAAGATCTGCCACAAAGCGATTACCTGTGCGGCCAAACCCGGTTGCAACCTCGTCAAAAATCAAAAGAACATCATACTGATCACACAATTCTCTTGCTCTCTTCAGGAATGAAATATCATACATCCGCATTCCTCCTGCTCCCTGTAAAAGAGGCTCCACAATAAAGCAGTTCAGACGGTCATGATACTGTTCAAATGCCTCCTCCAGGGCCGGGATCTCAGTGGGAATATGGACAACACCCTCTTTTTTGTCAAAAGCGAAATGATAATCCTCGTCATCACCAACTTCCATTGCCTTAAAGGTATCCCCGTGATATGCATGTTCAAGAGCCAGCACTAACGGGCGCTTTCTTCCCTGATTGGTGTTGTATTGAAGGGCCATTTTAAGTGAGACCTCCACTGCAACACTTCCTGAATCTGAAAAAAAACAATAATCCAGATCTCCTGGCAGAAATTCCTGCAGCTTCGCAGAAAGCTTTTCCACCGGCTCATGTGTCAGTCCCCCAAGCATTACATGACAAAAACGGTCTGCCTGTTCCTTGATCGCTTCTGTCAGTTCCGGATGCTTATATCCATGAATCATACACCACCAGGAAGATATAGAGTCTATCAGCTTCTGATCTTTTGTATAAAGATGTACACCCTCTGCATCCAGAATCTTATAGGGAGCTTTCATTGTTTTCATTTGTTCATAGGGATACCATATCATTTGATCTTCACCTCATCATAAAATTCTGCCAGTACATCTGCATCTATATCAAGATCCTTCGCATTATCCTGTACTTTTGCAATAACCGGAAGGCCTGTCATATATTGGCACATAGCAATATTATCCTCTTCCATAATATTTCCGGGATGGTAATGGTTAAAAATAATACCTTTGATTGGAAGGGAATGGGCTTTCATATACTCAACAGTCAATACAACACTGTTTATTGTACCAAGCCCTGCATCTGCCACCAGAATACTGGAAAGCTCAAACTCTCTTATCACATCTTCAAGCTGGATTTTGCGTTCATCAAAACAGAGCGGACAGAGGATACCGCCACTTCCTTCCATGGTAATATATTCATAATCATTTGCTGCCTTCAAAAATCCTCTTCGCACAACATCAAGATCCACCGGATTACCCTCAACTCTTGAAGCAAGATGAGGAGACCAGGCATTTTCATATACATAGGGACACATATCATCCAGAGACTGGGAAATACCAGACATCTCTTTAACAAAAAGTGCATCGCCCGGGATTAGACTTCCGTCTGCACGCCGGTCATTTCCACTCATTGCAGCTTTGTAATAAGCCGGATTTTTTCCTGCCTGTGCCAGTTTTTTTACGATCAGTCCTGAGAGATAGGTTTTGCCCATGTCTGTTCCTGTTCCTGTAATAAATACCGCTTTACTCATGATTCTTCCACTTCCTTCCAATATTCTGGTGTTACATTTCTGCCCATATCAGAGAGCATTTTTCGGTCGCTGCGGATGGTTGCGCAGGCAACAGTAGTCAGCATATTCCCTGTTATTGTAGCGGAGGCACCGGATTTAAAAGCGGTTTCCCCGTCATTGGTAAGAAGTGCCCGTCCGGCAGCAAGACGAATATTAGCCTCAGGATTAATATAACGAAAGAAGGCAATTGTCCGGAGGATATCCTGCTCTGAAAGCTGATCAAGATGTTCCAAAGGTGTTCCCGGAATGGGCATCAATGCATTGATCGGAATGGAGTCAATACCCAGCTCTGCAAGGCTGACTGCCATATCCAGACGATCCTCCCAGGTCTCTCCCATTCCTATGATGCCACCGGAACATGCACACATTCCTTCTGCCTTTACCTTTTTCAGAGTTTCAATCTTCATATCGTATGTATGTGTCGTACATATATTGGGAAAATTTCTCCGCGAAGTCTCAATATTATGATGGTAACTGGTTACTCCGGCTTCATGAAGACGATGCAGCTGTTCGGAAGAAAGAAATCCCATGGAAGCACAGAGATCGATATTGCATTCCTTATACATGGTTTCATAGGCATGAATCGCCTGATCAAATTCTTTTCCGGTCAGAGCCTTTCCTGCAGTGACAATGGAAAAACGGTCAACGCCCTCCTCTTCGTTCATTTTACATGCTTCCAGAATCTTTTCCTCCGGAAGAAAATCATAGATCTCGCAGGAAGTATGGTGGTGTATTGACTGTGCACAATATTTGCAGTCCTCCGGACACCTGCCGCTGCGGCCATTGATAATGGAACAGAGATCCACCTTATCACCGATATACGCTTCGCGGATACGGTCTGCTCCTTCACATAATTCATCTAAATCACAGGTAAGAAAAAAAGGAAAGATCATCTTCCCTTGTAATTCTGCGTCCATCAATAATTTCCTGTGCTAAAATAAGTGGATTCATTTTACAAGCTCCTCCCTTTCCAGTCTGACATTTGATTTTGAATCAAAAAGATATTGAAGCACTACCGGTCTGACACGTTTTGCAATAACAGCTCCCAGAACACTTAATGCAATGTCACCGGGTACAGCAAGAAGAAAACAATAAAGGATAAGCGGCCAGATTCCAATCGGTGTATCGATCACATAATTACAGATCACATAGTAATAAACCATTCCACAGGCATAGACGATCATCAGACCTGCCAAATTCGCAAGTAAATAGTGAAAAACTGTCTTCTGCTTAAGACGCTCTGCAATAAGTCCGGTCACGTATGTTCCCAGGCAGAACCCTATAATATAACCGAAGCTTGGCTTGAAAATATACCAGATCCCACCGCCCTCCGAAAAGATCGGAAGTCCTGCCAGTCCCAACAGCATATAGGCAACCACAGAAATCATACCCCTTCTGGATCCCAGAAACAATCCGGCAAGCATAGTGAACAGGTACTGCAGTGTAAAGGGAACTACAGGTACAGGGATTTTAATAAACGCACCTGCTGCAATCAACGCCGTAAAAAGACCGCAATAGATCATGCTTTTTGTTTTAGTCATTTGTAAACCTCCATGCATTTTATAGTTTACAATTTTAAAACATAGAATGTTAATTGTCAACTTTTTTATTTTCTCAGTTTATAGTTCGCCTGTTACTGTTCACACACCACTATCCCGCGAGGTGTTTTGGCATGAATATGCCAAAATCCCGAGACATACAAGCCAAAATTCCATTGCCGCAGGCAATCTGGAATGAATTTTGGCTAAGTTACTGTGAACGGAGTGAACAGTAACTTAGCCTTGCTATTTGCGTCACAGCATATATAATATGGTCAAGCGGATAAAATCATCCGCTTCGCTACTTGCTTGATTCGGTAATCACGACCACCGGCTAAGTCGGTGGTTTGCTTTGACCCTATAAGGGTCTATTACCAGCATTGGAGTCTAAAGACTCATTATTCCTGTATTTTTTGCATTTTTCCATACCGTATCTACATAATATCCACGACACCAGAAATGTTTGTTTCCATATTTGTACTTCAGATTTGTATGTCTTTCGAATATCATTAATGTACTTTTTCCTTTTAACCATACAAAAAAGGCAGACCCCCCAATAAAGTCAAGGGATTCTGCCATTTTATTTTTCATCAACTGTCGAAAACGGGTGTGTGTCATTTCATCGGGAATTTCTTTCTTGCCAGGTCAGTTCTGCTTTTTCCTTACAGTTCTCAGAAAATAACAGATCGACCACGCAATACTCATTCCCGCTGCAATTCCAAAAGCAAAAAGAAACGTATCCCGTCCATATTCCAATGCTCGAACAGTATTTCCTTCCACAATGCTGTTCATACAATAATAAAGAGTACTTCCGGGAATCAGAGGGATTACAGAAGTAACAAAAAAAGATGTAGATGTTTCTTTACAGATTCTTGCAAGAATTTCTGCATACACATCTGTAACAAAGCCAGCCATCAGCGTCGGAAGAAAAACATTTCCCCAGAATTCTTTTCCCAGAAGGAACACCAGCCAGCTAAGGAAGCCGCCAACTGCTGCCAGAGGCAAATATTTCTTTTTTATATGAAAAAGAATTCCAAATCCTACAGAGCCAATGGCTCCGGTAATTAATTGTATCATGATTGCTGCAGTCAAAGTCCAAACCTCCCAAATAAAATAATTGCCCCCATAAATCCAAGTGCCAGTGCCGCAGCAAGTAGTAAAGCAGCAATCAGACGGATGATTCCAGAGAGTGTATCACCAATAAGTACATCCCTGATTGCATTTGTCGACATCAACCCCGGAATCAAAAGCATAATGTCACCGATCATAATCTTATCCATGCGAAGGAATGGGCACAGCAAGGTTAATCCACAGATTGCACAGCCTGTAAAAAAAGACGCCACAAACTGAAAAGTCACTTCATTCATGCATACCGGACGAAGGTATTGCTGTAATCCCCAGATCAGAACAGCCCCAAATCCTGCTGCAACAGCATCCGGAATACTTCCACCATAAAAAAAAGCAAAACTGCATGCAGCCAGAAGGCTTCCAAGAAGTTTCCATAGCGGTTTTGTTTTATTTATATTAATTTTATCAAATTCCTTCCGAAGCTCTGCCGCAGGAACAGGATGATTACAGAAACGACGGCTCAGGTCATTCAACTGCTCCAGTTTGGTAAAATCATTTCCTCCGCACTCCCTGATCCGTCGGGTCTGTGTCCGCGCTCCTTCTCCCGGAAATTCCATGGTAATAACGATGCTGGATGTGATCACAAAAACATTCATCTGCGCAGCACCACAGGCATAACCCATTCGGTTCAGCGTATCCTCCACCCGAAAAATCTCTGCACCGCTGTTTAACAATGCGTCACCCATATCAAGAAAAATGTGTAAAAAATCTTTGGACGTCTGCATAGGAATACTCCTTTAATTTTATAGAAAAGAGTCCGGCATAATATACGCCAGTGTCTTACTTCTGCACTTTTGTATTCTGAAGATAGCTTTAGTATAAGGCTTAATTGCAGTTAATACAACTTCTATTTTATAGCGCTTTCATAAAATAGTTCCAATTCAGATTATTTTGAAAAAATAAGATGTGTTTTTCAGATCAAAAAATATGAGTAGTAGTCAAGAGGACTTGATGGATTAATCCGTCAAGCCCTTTCTATTTATTATGAGAAATAATCAGTGTACGAGCTGTCAAGTATTTTCTTCCTTCTTATAAAGATTAAAATTCTTGACAGCTCTGTTTTTGGCAAATAAAAAAATATCATAGAATCTAGTTTAATAGACTCATATGATATTTCTTTGATTACTCTTGTGATTACCCGTGAAGACGAAGACGCACAAAAGCCTTTATTTTCAAAGGTTTCGAGCAGGGGATGAGAGAATCGAACTCCCACCAAAGGTTTTGGAGACCCCTATCATACCATTTGACCAATCCCCTACAAAGTATATTATACATACTTTCAAAACTACATACATGTTGACATTTCCTTGAGAATTAACTTCCTGCGTTGCTGATTGAGTTTTGTACTCCGCGGGGGTCACTTCGTGACTCCGTCTCTCAGCGTTTTGGTCAAGCCCTCACCCGATTAGTAACAGTCAGCTCCATGTGTTGCCACACTTCCACCTCTGCCCTATCTACCTCGTCGTCTTCAAGGGGGTTTACTTCTTTCGAATGGGATATCTCATCTTAAGGGGGGCTTCACGCTTAGATGCCTTCAGCGTTTATCCCTTCCGGGCTTGGCTACTCGGCCGTAGACTTGGCAGTCTAACCGATGCACCAGCGGCCCGTCCATCCCGGTCCTCTCGTACTAAGGACAGCTCCTCTCAGATATCCTACGCCCACGCCGGATAGGGACCGAACTGTCTCACGACGTTCTGAACCCAGCTCGCGTACCGCTTT
>ENA-OQDC01000025-OQDC01000025.1-human-gut-metagenome-genome-assembly--contig:-NODE-25-length-109401-cov-10.392554_pt1 | contig 109401 bp, 88 predicted proteins | sample MGYA00242770_ERZ504601 | MGnify/ENA primary metagenome ERZ504601 (study PRJEB26092, sample SAMD00036305) | human gut metagenome | host: Homo sapiens | study: EMG produced TPA metagenomics assembly of...
GCATCTTCAAAAACAGACTGTATCGTTGAATAAGCCTCCGTTGAAATATCAATTTCAGTTACGATTGCTCCCAACTTTTTGAATAATTTTCGAGCCGAGCCGACATAACCGGTGTAGCCTTCACGCAACGAAGCTGTTGGAATAAATGCGACTTTCTTATTTTCAATTTCTTCTTTTATCAGACTTCCTACACTTGAAAAGTGCGAACATAAAAATAGTTTCATCAATATTCTCCTTTATAAATACCGATTTGCTGTCTTAATTAAAATGCATTATACCATATTTTTGTGATTTTTTCAACTTGCCCACTTCGACTACACTCTCGACTTAATAACTTCTTGATCACTTGCCGAAAAAGAAAAACTGCCATCACTCGACAGCAGTTCTTCTTCGGTTGGTACTCCATCAGGAATACACAATATCATTCAGTACAATCTCATCTGCACAAGCTCGAATATTATTCATAAGTCCGACCCATCTCATCATATCCACAGCCTTTAATTGCTCGGTAACTCCTTGCTTTCTTGCCATTTCCTTTATAAGATATTCAGCCATATCACAAGCCGAAGTGTCAATCTCGGCAAGGTGTTCATATAACTTTCCACTTGTCAGCAGAGTGTAATATAAAACTCGCTTGTGTTCTTTCAAATATCGCTCTCGCATTCTTCCGTACTTTGAAAGCAAAGGCTTTTCTTCTGCGGTTAAGCAGGGGTAGTAATAGTCCCCGATAAGCTCATATCGGATACCCGTTCTTTCGTCTGTGATAAATCTTTGCATTGCGACTTCTCCTTTTCTCTTTTATGGTGGTAAAACTCCAAGGTCTTCTTATTGTGATTTACCCTTTGACATTCTTCGGAGCAGAATTTCTGTTGGCTGTGTGTAGGCCAATAGGAATTTCCACACACAGCACATTCACGCTGTCGGTAATAGTGATTTCCCCGTTCTGCTTCTCGGTCGGCTTTCTTTTTGTCTTGCCTTGCTTGATAGCAACACTCTTTTGAACAGAACACCTGTCGATTGCTTGTTGGGATAAACTCTTTATTACAATGAGGACAAACCTTTGTCTTGACGACCTCGCCACCGTTTTCAGCGATTTTCTTCGCTTTTCGTTTCTCTCGGTAGGCTTTTTCACGATGACGCTGTTTTTCCAATCGTTTCTTTTCCTCTTGTTCTTCCTGCTCTTTTATCTCGGCAAGTTCTTCTTCGGTGTAGGCAATATCCACTTGACCGACATAGTTAAAATAAATATCGACCTTTTGTGTTCGTGCTTTTCCCACACCCTCTGCTTCATAAACCACTATCTTATCAACAAGTTCATTAAACATTGTATCGGAGATTTCCGTAGGATTTTTACACTTGCGTATCAGCGAAATGAAATGCTTAATATCAACGGAATTTACTTTTTCTTCGGCAAGTTCTGTTTTCATCGTTTCCATTTTCGTTTCCAGCTCTGCCTGCTCGTCATCATATTGTTTCATAAGTTGCTTATACTGTCTTTCGGGAAGTAAACCCGATATGAGATTTTCATACAAGCCACGAACAAGTGCGGAAAGTTCGTCATAGCGTTTCTGACAGCGTTGCAGTTCCGATTGATTGTGTTTCGGCTTTTCCTCTTGCTTGTCTTTCCAAAGGGATTGCAGTTCCAAAGCAAAGGCTTGTTCATCATTAAGAACAAACCTTGAAAAGCGTTTGACAGATGATAATATCAAGGCTTCAACATTGTCAGCACTAATCGAATGAGCAGTACAACCGTTCACTCTGCTTGCATACCCACCGCAACGGTAAGAATACTGCACAGAACCGTCTTTTTTACTGTAATGTGTCTGCAAAGTCATTCTTCTTCCGCAATCGGCACAGTACAAATATCCGCTCAAACGGTTGCTGTGCGTTCCCCAAGCCGAAGCACGATTTACTCTGCTTCTGCGTTTCTGAACGCTGTCCCAAAGTTCCTGCGATATGATAGGTTCGTGTGTATTCGGAAATACATACTGTTCTTCTTCGTCTGTGCTTTTTCTCTTGTGAAGTTTGAAATTTGTGCTTACAGACTTACGCAAAACGGTGTGTCCGAGATATTCCTGCCTGCTTAAAATCGTTCTAATGGCAGATATGCCCCAAATATAAGGGTCTGCAAACTTAATCCCGTTGTACTGTTCGGGGTGATATTCCTTTGCATATGCGGCAGGAATTAAAACCTTTTCTTCGGTCAGTATTTCCGCTATGGCTCGTGGGCTTTTGCCCTCATTTGCAAGCAGAAAGATACGCTTTACCACCTCAGAAGCCACAGGGTCAACAATAAGCGTTTGTTTATCGTTCGGCAGTCGGTTATACCCATAAGGGATAGAACCGCTGCAACGCTTTCCGTCTTTCATTCGTGCGTCAAATACAGCCTTGATTTTATTGCTCGTGTCTTTGGCATAAAATTCATTCATAATATTCAAAAACGGAGCAAAGTCATTATCCGAAGCATTGTTGCTGTCAATGCTGTTATTGATTGCAAGAAAACGGACATCTTTCTGTGGAAACAGAATTTCCGTATAAAAGCCGACTTGCAGATAGTTTCGCCCTAATCGGCTCATATCCTTTACAATCAAGGTTTCTACATTTCCTGCTTCAACTTCTTTTATCAGAGATTGAAAGCCGGGGCGATTGAAATTTACACCCGAAAATCCGTCATCGGTAAAATGACGAATGTTTTCAAAACCATTCCTACGGGCATAATCTTCCAAGTATTGCTTTTGATTGGTTATGGAATTTGACTCGCCAGTAAGGTCATCATCTCTTGATAAACGCTCATAAAGTGCTGTAATCTTAGAAGTCCTTGACATTCTTCTCTCCTCCTTTCCTTATGTAATTTGTTTTGCGATTAAAGGTATTACCCCCCTCACTAATAGGAGAAAATAGGGTAGTAAAGCGGAACTGTTTTTCAAAAATCCCAAAGATTTTTCCACTTTTTTGACAGCCTTTTTGCAATTTAAAAGGACGATTTTATCGTCCTATAAAAGTATAGCCCTCCGGTGCAAGCTCAATGGCTGTCTGCGTTTCTCCAAAAGAGGATGCCCAACTGTCAAAGTGTCCAAGCCCCAGCTTCTGAAGAGTACCATACTGAAGGTAACGCATATTGGTGTAAAGCTCCGTCATACTGTTTGAAATTGGTGTACCCGTCGCAAAAGTCACACCCTTACCGCCTGTCAACTCGTCTAAATACTGACACTTTGCAAACATATCCGAGGACTTCTGTGCCTCTGATTGTGCAATTCCTGCCACATTTCGCATCTTGGTATAGAGGAACAGATTTTTGTAATTATGACTCTCATCCACGAAAAACCTGTCCACGCCAAGCTGCTCAAAAGTCACTACATTATCTTTCCTTGATGCATCATTCAGCTTTTCAAGCCTTGTAAGAAGTGATTTTCTTGATTTCTCCATGTGCTTAATGGTGTAGCGTTCTCCGTTGTCGGCTTTTGCCTGTGCAATGGCAAGCTCTATCTCATCAATCTGCCTTTCAATAATGGCTACCTGTCTTTCCTGTGAAAGCGGAATTTTCTCAAACTGACTATGCCCGATAATAACCGCATCATAATCTCCCGTGGCTATTCTGGAACAGAATTTCTTACGGTTGGCAGGCTCAAAGTCTTTCTTTGTTGCAGCAAGGATATTGGCTCCGGGATATAACCGCAAAAAATCACTTGCCCACTGCTCCGTCAAATGGTTCGGAACCACAAACAGACTCTTTTGACATAATCCCAGACGCTTGCTCTCCATGGCTGCCGCTGTCATTTCAAAAGTCTTTCCGGCTCCCACACAATGGGCAAGCAGGGTATTATCTCCGTAAAGTACATGAGCCACCGCATTTTTCTGGTGGGTCTTCAACTCAATATCCGGTGTCATGCCGGGGAATTTCAGATGTGAACCGTCATATTCCCTTGGTCTTGTTGAATTGAAAAGCTGGTTGTATTTTGCCACAAGTACCAGTCTGCGTTCCGGATCACGGAACACCCAGTCCTTAAATGCTTCCCTTATGGCTTCCTGCTTCTGTGATGCAATGGTGGTTTCTTTCTTATTCAGGACTCTCTTTTCCTTGCCGTCCTCCTCTATGGTATCGAAAACACGGCTGTCCTTTAAATTAAGGGAATCCTCCAGAATGGTATAGGCATTTCTCCGGCTTGTACCGTAGGTCATATTTACAAGGGAATTTCCATAGTCCGCATTTTTGCCCTTTATGTTCCACTGTCCTGTCACATCGGAATACTGGACTCCTACGACATTCCTGTCTAACAAATGCTGCGGCGTTTCAAAGGTCTCCCTCATAAAATCCTCAATATACTTCGGGGCAATCCATGTGGCACCGATACGCACCTCAATCTCGCTAGCATCCAGTTCCTTCGGCTGTACCTGTGTAAGTGCCTGCACATTCACGGCGTATTCCGGGTGGCTCTCTGCATAGACCTTTGCTGTTTCCAGCTTGTCACGGACATTTCCACTCAGATACTCATCCGCTGTTTCCCATTTATCCGTCAATGGGTTCTGAAATATAATTCCTGTCAGCTCCTCCTTTACCGTATCCACATCTTTTCCGGTCAGCTCTGCCATGTAATCGAGGTCAACCCTTGCTTTTTCCGACAAGGATACTGCCAATGCTTCACTTGCCGTATCCACACTTGTGACAACCTCTGCCTTTTTAATGGTACGCTTCGTGAACATATCCGCTTTGCCCTTGAAATTGCCCTCATCGTCCAATTTTTCAAGAGAACACAACAGACAATAGCTGCTGTCCTGATTAAATGCTCTTTTGTTGGTCTGCGAGTTGATTAGACCGTGTTTCTTGGAAAAAGCATCATATAAACTGTTTAACTCCGCCTGCTTTTCCTTGATTACCGTATCCGGATATTCTTCTAATTGCAGATTGATAAGCTCCTGCGTACAATTTCGGATACCCACCATGCCCTTGATACGTTCCTGCATGGAATCGGACATATCCACAGGCTTCATAATGGAATTTTCACGGTAATACACCCTATCGTCCACAAGAGTGTAGCTGTAATTCTTGACATCCGGGTCCGCCGGAATGGTGGCATCCGCAAGCTCATCTGCCAGCTCATCCAGCTCATCCAGCTCCACCGCTTCTATCTCTCCGTCAATATGGCTGACCGCTTCCTGTAGCTTCTGTGCAAATGGTCTTGTGGTATCGGGCATACAGGTACTTTCCATACCATACGGTCCGCTGACCATTTCCATTTTTCCCACAATCATCTCCGGATGTTGGGCAAAATAGCTGTTCATGGCAATGCCGTTCTCATCCTCTGACAGATGCACCCAGTCCGGCTCCAAATCCATCACACGGTCACGTTTCTTTAAGAATAAAATATCAGAAGTGACCTCTGTTCCGGCATTTTCCTTAAATGCCGTGTTAGGCAGTCTGACCGCACCCAGAAGCTCTGCTCTTTGGGCAAGGTATTTTCTGACCTCCGGACTTTTCTTATCCATTGTTCCCTTACTGGTAACAAAAGCAACCACACCGCCGGGGCGAACCTTATCTAAGGTCTTTGCAAAGAAATAGTCATGGATTAAAAATTTCTGCTTGTCATACTGCTTATCCGTCACCTTATACTGTCCGAATGGCACATTTCCGATTGCTACATCAAAGAAATCATTGGGATAATCCGTTTTCTCAAAGCCTGTGATTTTAATGTCAGCATTCGGATATAGCTGTTTTGCAATCCTCCCCGTAATGCCGTCAAGCTCCACGCCATAAAGCCTGCTCTCCTGCATCTTCTCCGGTAGCATTCCGAAGAAATTTCCGATACCCATTGCCGGCTCCAGCACATTTCCTTTTTCAAATCCCATTTTATCCAAGGCATCATAGATACTGCGGATTATGGCAGGACTTGTATAATGGGCATTTAAGGTACTCTCCCTTGCCGAAGCATACTCCTCTTCCGATAAAAGTCCCTTTAACTCCTGATATTCATTCGCCCAGGCACTCTTGCTTTCATCAAAGGCATCCGCAAGCCCGCCCCAGCCAACATACTGAGATAAAATCTCCTGTTCCTCCGATGTTGCGATACGGTTCTCGCTTTCTATTTTCTCCAGTGTACGTATAGTTTCCACATTTCTGCGGAATTTTTCCTTTGCAGTACCAATTCCTAAAGCATCATCCGTGATACGGAAATTGACAGCTCCGGTCTTATCAATCTGCGGTTCTACCTGCTTTACAGGAACTTCGATATCCAGCTCTAATGGTGTATCTGACACTTCCTCCGGCTTTTGGACATCCTGTCTAGAAGTTTCCTGATTTTGCACATCCTCTGCCGTTAATGGTGGTTCCTCAACACCTTCAGGATAATCTTCACTTCCTTCAATCTGTGTAAACACCTCTGTTTCGTGACGGTCTATATCCCTTTCCGTCACCTCGTTGAGATAATCTTCCTCGACTTCTCCCCGCTGTGGCTGATAATCGTACTCAAAGGCAACACCATTTACCTCTGCATAAAAAAAATTGATTATCTGTTACGGAATTTCCAAGCACATAGGTTTCTTCCTCAGTCCCCCATTCATCGACTTTGATGCACTCCTGTCCATCAATCGTGATTTTCTCAGCCGCCTGTGCTGCAAGCTCTTTCTCCTGCTCAATATACCGTCTTGTCTGGTTGATAAATCCATTTAATACGGCAGGGTGGGAGTCCACAACCATATCCGCATTTTTCACCATGGCATAAGGCTCAATGGCTTTTGCCCACTCCTTATTCTCCGGAGAAAACCGTCCGTCCTGTCTTTTGTGCATGACAGAATTGGCAAGCACATAGCTTACCCGTTCAAAGCCATATTCCTGAATGACAGCTTCCGCTGTATCCTTTGGCAGACGATACCCGTCAAACTTTTCAGCAATTGCTTTTTCAATGGCATTCTTGCAGGCTACTTTGGTTTCATGCTCCATCTTTGCCTGTGCCTGCTCCAAAGCCTTCTGCTCCTGCTCCACTCTGTACTGTGCGTAGGCTTCTTTTCCTTCCGGAGATAAATACTTATCTTCTTCAATGAGCTTACGAATACGCTTTTCCACAACATTCCAAGACAACAGCACTTCTGCGTATGGTTTTCCGATATTTCCCTTTTTCAGCTTTATTCCTTTTGCATCATGATCCTCATAGCTGTGGTCAGCTCCGGCAAGTGCATGGCTACTACCGCCTGTTCCATATTCATTCTTTAAGAAATTAGCTGCTTCTTTGCTGTCATGCCCTTCCTTAAAATAATCATAAATACGGAAAGACCCATTTGAAAAACCACTTCCCCTGCCAAGCCTGTAGTCAATCTCATCCTGCGTGATAAAATCCTCGTGTTTAATTTCCACATGCTCAGCAGCTGGAAATGTCAGCCTGTCTACCAGAAGGTTGTCGAGTTCGGCACGAAGCTCCTCTTTTGGCATAACAGAACGGAAACGCAGGCTTTTTTCTCCGATTTCCAACTGATGCAGAGCATGATCCATGTGGGCAGCTATCCTCTCCACCTCTTCCGGTGTAGAAAGAAGTTCCACCAGTCTTGCATGGGCATCCGGGTAATTACCCGCCTTTAATTCCAATTCTTCCGGCATTTCTCCCATACCATCACGGAAAAAGAAAAATAAATGGTTTGCAATCCTGCCACGCTCTACCTCATCCACAAGATAAGCTTCATTTGCACCCATATATGTGCCATTCTCTACCTGCCTTCGGATATTCTGCTCAATATCTTTCCATTCCATCGTAAGTATGGGTTGCTCCGTTGCTGATGTACCATATCCAACACGCATGCCACCTTCATCAAACCATACGGCTATCTGCTTTCCGTCAAACTCAAAGCCTTTTCCGGTGGTTCCATACTCTTTTTTCAGAAAGGCTGTCATTTCTTCCGGTGTCTTTCTCTGCTGGTACTTGGCATAAATACGTTTGCGGCTGTCATCCCTGCCCCCGCCGCTTCTTAAAATATCATCAATCTGTTTCTCCGGCAGTACAAAACCTGCCGGAATAACACTTTTTTCTTCTGCCTGCTTCATGGCAATGTTGCCGACCTGCTCCGAAAACATGGTAAAAAGGTCAAGCTGTTTAAACATACCGTCTGTATCAATCTGCTCTGCCACTTCCCCCGGAAGTAAATAGACACCATCCTCGATATAAGAATTGACCCAGTATCTTGCATCTTCCCATGACAACCTGCTCTCTGCTTCACGGGTCAGATAATTGCCTTTCCACATGGTAAGCCCATCCTCATCAGCTCGATACCCGGCTCTTACATCCCCAATATACAGCTCTGTAAATTCCTCCATACGGAAAGAATTTTTCAGATACTCCGTCTGTAAAACCGCATCCTGCTCTGACTGGAAATATCCCGCAATCTCCGATCTTTTATGGATAAGGTGATTATCAAAACATAAGATTCCCTTTTGAAGCTCTGTGAAATCTTCGGTTTTATCCGAAAAGGAACCGGATAATGAATTGTTGTCACTATCCGGCTCCTGCATGGCGCTATGAAATTGTTCCTCACTGCTTAAATGTAAATCAGTTCTGTCAGCACGATTTCCTCCGCTGAGTGTCTGATGTTGTTCATCTTCGCTACCCAGCCCATCTGATCGGCTGCTTTCAGTTCCTCGTTCACTCCTTCCGACTTCGCCATCTGTCCGGTCAGAAGTTCCATTCTCTGCTCTGCCTGCTCCTGTACCTGCAGACAATGTGCTTTCAGCTCCCCTGTCAGAATCATTCCCTGATAAATCCCTCTCCTGTGCTCCTTCAGAAAGTTCTTCCTCATCAGTCCGTACTTGGTCAGTGCCTGTTCCGGCTCCTCGTTCGCTGTCAGGTTCGGAATCAGATAATCCCCGTTCTTTTCGTATGTCAGTTTCATTGGCAATGCCCTCCATTTCTGTATGATTTTCAGTTTCCTTTGGTTTTTCTATTGTCGTTTCACTTTCACGCTTTAAAGCATTATAGTCTGCTTCTGGTGCATTTGCAAGTCCTTTTTCAACATTTTCTTCATGGCTTCCAATATGCTCCCCAGCCGCTTTTTCTCTTGCCTTATTTGAGGCATTCTGCCTTGCAATCTGGCGTTCGTATGCCCCTATTGTCCGTCCAATTTCCATAAGCAGGGGCTTACACATCTCCGTAGTTGCATTTCCAATGACAGCTAATGACTTTGTATTATTAAATTCGTGGATATATTCAAAATTCATGTCATCTTTCCACAAATCCATATCGGCACCGCATCGGGATAGCAGGGTAAAGGAAATACTGGAAGCCAGCGTTTCCCTCCATCGGATTCCAAGATTCAGTTCATCCAGATCATCAAGGAAACTTCCCTCTTTCACATAGTTCAGCTCCGGTAAAAGTTCCTCATAATAATCCTGTACAATCCTGTCAGCTATCTCCATAACCCTCTCTTCAAAAGGCATATTTACATCGGTTGCACCATAAGTTTTTTCAAGCTGTGCAAGCACGGGAGCCTTATGTTCCTCCCTAAGCTCCCACAGATATGGGTCACGCCCGATTCTCCTTGCCTTATGCACATCTGATACATCAAAGACATATTTTAATCTCGAACGTTCGCTGTCCGTATCAATCAGGGCAATTCCTTTCGCTCCACGGTTGACCCAGCAATTCATCTTTTCATTCCACGTTTCAAGCGAAGCACAGGCTGTTGCATCCGGTCTTTGGGCATATATTAACATCTGCTCGTTAAAGGGATATTTATACAGCCTTGCAGCCGTAGTCAGAAATCTGGTCCATTCATTTTCGTTTTTAACAATATCTGCCGCTGTCATTTCTGCCAGTGCAGATATATAATGATATTTTCCTGCCATAGATACTCCTTTCGATTCATTTTGTCCTAATAGCAGAAAAGCAGCCCAAAGTGGCTGCCTCAGAATATAGACAAAATTCTATAAATACTAAATGCAAGTATATTAGCAAAAATATACTTGCATTTTCTTTTAATGACTATTCCTAAATAAAAAATATATTTACTCCTGTATACACACGCTTATTCAATCAAATCAATTATCCTACTTAATACTACTTTTATTTTTTGTTCCAAAATCTCAATTTTATAGTAATTTGTAGAAATATCTGTTAACAAATTATCTATCTCACTTACATCTTTTTTCCTTTTTTCTTTCAGAATTTTATTTATATCTACTAGAAAATTTAATACGGGCATACATTTCTTTATCCTTCAAATTGTGCATAGTAATTGCAGATAGGACAAACTCCAAATCATATTTAAACGAAACGTAATACCTTCTCATATTTTGTTGTTTATGATTTTTCTTTGTATCCCTTATATTAGAAATAATCGAATATATAACCGTATCTAATAACACAAATTCTAACAACGCTTCTTTGACAAGAGAAAAAACATAATCCGATTGTGATACATTTACACTATATGTAAAAACATCTAAGTAAAAAGTAGTAGTATGTATATAGCATAACGCAACACATTAATACTTATTAATGCTTCGACCGGCTTAAAAATCAGTGCCACAGATTTATTTCCAGTAACTCCTTGAATAAATTTTTTAACCATTCTTAACAAAAAAGATAAGATATACGGTATCGATATTAGAAATGTTATCATTGTCAAAAAAATAGAATACTTCTCTTGTCCTATAAACTCACCATAAGTCAATTCTATCCCCGAAGACGTACAAATCTTTTCAACAAGTAATACAAATAAATATGTTCCATATCCAATTATATTTTTCAACAACATAGATGAAAAAAATACTAAATATAAAAGCGCAATCACTATTGCCATTATAACAGTGAATAATGGTAATACTACTTGAGATATTAATATTAACTCAATAGCAAGAAATATAGTCTGCCCCCATGTCAAAACATCCTCATCATTTTTTCTATTTCGAACGAAATATATAACAAACAATAACAATGATGCAAAAAAAATAGCTCCAGAAATAATATACCACTTACTCATAATCTGTGTTAATTCGTCCAATATTTCTGGATTAGAAATATTCTCACTAAATATTTTTAGTAGCTCCATAAAATCAATATTTATATAAGCTAACACACAAGATAGTATCAAACCAATAGGTGTCGCTAAAGCCAACATGGCATATTTTATTACGCCACTTTTCTTAAAACTTTCTATCTCTTTTTCATTAAATACAACTGATTTCATAATACCTCTCCTCCTACAACTCAACAACACATATATAATATCGGAATTATATATAAAATCATTATATTTTTACCTAGGTAGAGCATTGGCATCCTTCTTTAAATATACCATTTTTGATTGTTAATACGTTCTTTGTCTACATTCTGAAACAGCCTAAATTGGCCGCTTTCCTGCTTGTTACATATGAAGCGGCTAAATCACCGCTTCTTTCTTTTTATCTGCTGTTGGCTGTTTCCTGTCAGCATGCATCTTCATCACATCATTTTTCTTTTCTGCAAGTCTCTCTTTTAGTGAAGGACGTTCTTTCTTCTCATCACGCTTTTCCTCTTTCTGCTTTGCACGTTCCCCGGCACGGTCACTGCGAAACAGCTCATGTTCTTTTGCATCATACTCATACACATGATCCGAAAGACGTTCCTGCGGTGCTACCTGTGTCTGGTTCACTTCCTGCACCATCTGTTCAAGGTCTCTTAACTCCATTCCGGCATCTTTCGGGATAATCAGCGTTTCATGCACAGATGAAGGCAGTACATAGAAGTCTCCAACCTTGTCTGCTATTTCCTGTCTGGTATCATCATTTAATATAGCGGCTGCTCCATTTACCTTTGTATCATTTGTCAGGACAAACATCGTGTCAGGAACATCCGGTATCATCTGGGATGCCATTTCTCTTGCCTCTGATATATCCATATCATTATCCCTTGCAATGTCCCCTGCCATCATTTCTATAATGGTCTCGCTCATTCCCTTGAAGCTGTATGACTGTAAAACATCCATGTTCAAAAGAGCCTGTTCGTGCAAATCCTCAAGGGTAATCCCATACCTGTCCATCAGATTATCTGTAATCGTTATGGTTGCAGTGCCTTCCGCATTTTTGTCCATTAAAATCTGATACACAACCGCCAGATCTTCCACCTTGGTGTATGGTTTGTCCTCAAGAAACTGCCTGTTGGCTTCCTCATTGATGAGCTTGCACACAATCTTGTCTTTGACGTTATCAAAATCAGTAACCGCAGATACATCCATATCCTGGTCAATATAATGTGCCTGATATGTGGCTGCAATCTGCCCAAGCACATCATCCATCTCAGCTCCATCCTGTATCTGTTCAAAATACGGATTCAGATATACGGTTGGAGAAATATTGCTTTCTTCCGTCCGGATTGTCAGACCATCCAAAACACAGTCATTATTCTTTACTACCTGATCTTCCATCCAGTAGATAATTCATAAGGGTCTCTTTATGATTAAAGGTATAGTTTACCGCTTTTTCAAGCTTACTCCCGCCAGCAGGCTCCAGGGTTTCCAACCATGTCCAGAATTCATTCCAGATGGCAGGTTCTGTTTCCTGGCGTTTCTGTTTTCGTTCCTCCTGTGGAAGTTCTTTGTAGAGACGTTCCATATAGAAAAGACGGTTACAGAATGCAACTCCTTTTTCGGAAGGGAGCAGGAAACTGTCTTCTGCAGTTCCCTGCGGAGGTTCTGCAAGTTCCTGTTCAGAATTAATGTCCAGAAGTTTCAGCTTTTTCTGACGTGCTTTTGGGACTGCTTCAAAGAACTTACGCCTGCAGTGGGCAAGACAGCAGACCAGGACAACATCTTCAATCCTGCCGTATGCACTATACCCATCACACTGGAGCATCCCAGTGAAACCATGGAGAAATTCTATCGGATAATCCCCGCTCCGTCCGGGTCTGTAATCATACAGGATGATCGGTGGTTTTCCATCAGTCCCGCTCAGGTAGATCCACATATAGGATTTTGAAGTGGCAGTTTTTCCCTCTTCATGAAGCACCTGACAGGGTACCTCGTCTGCATGGAGGATCTCTCTTGCCAGCAGTTCCTGATGCATTACTTCATAGACTGGAGAGAGATATTCCAGTGAACAGTAATTGTACCAGCGCGCTGCAGTTTCTCTTGGGACAGGCACCCCTTTTTCCATCCAGTCTTTTGACTGACGGTAAAAGGGAAGGTGCAGAAAGCTTTTCTGGTACATGACCATTGCCACCATATCCGGCGATGCGGGACTATGTGCAAGAAGCGGTGTCGGTGTTTTTGCCTCTACGATCGTTGTTTCATCCTCCTGCCGACATACATGACACATAAGGGTTTCCTGCATGTAATGGACCCTTACCACTTTTGCCGGAGTGATACGCAGTTCTTCCCGGACAAACTTATACCCCAGGTGTTCCATCGGGGAACCACAGTCCGGACAGATCCTTTCTTCCGGGGGAACATCGCAGGAGATCTCTTTTATGGGAAGGGCCTCATACAGATCTGCACGAACAGACTTTTTTCTTCTGGTCCGTGTATGTTCTTTTACAACGGTCACCGTTTCTTCCTCCTGGATTCCTTCCTCCTGATCAGGACGCCTGGTCTTTTCGCTGGATGTTCCAAAGATCTTCCTTTTCAGTTCATCTATCGTCTCGTTCAGGTTCGCAATAGTGCTGCGGGCTCTTTTATGGTAGCTCTGAGATCCACAATGGTCTATTCCTGTTCTTTATTCGTGCTTAATAAAAGCTGGATCATATCTTCTGTATCATGAGGCATGGCATTTCCGTCCTTTGTTTTCTTATCCCTATTATAAAAGAAGTACGGGGATATGGCAAACAGACGGGACAGATGGTACTGTCAATCTGACGGTACCTCAGTTGTGGATATCTTTCCTAAAAAAATGAAAGATATGCCTGTATGCTCATTCTTTTAGGAAAGATATCCACCTGCTGTTTTAAAACAGATGTTTTTTTGAGTCCCATCCACATCGCATTCGAAAGGAAAAAAGAAAGCAGTGGATAAGTGTCTGGCGGCTGCCTGCTGTCACGGATATAGAAAATTTAAAATTCTCTGTTTTGCACAAAGGATCAGAAATCTTTTTTTCTGCCTGTGCCTTTGATTGCTTTGGGCTGATCGATGGAAAGACCTTCCATAAGCCACCGGAATTCCTGACGCGTCAAAAGACGGGCTTCCGAAGCATTCCGCGGCCACTGGAACCTGCCGTTTCCGTCAAGCCTTTTCTGGAGCAGCACAAAACCATCCTTATCAAAATGGAGTGCCTTAAGTTTCCGGCTATCCCTTCCGCAGAAAAGATAAACTGCATTTGCATACGGATCGAGTTCATAAGTATCGCGTATGATAGCCATAAGCCCGTCGAAACTTTTTCGCATATCTGTACGTCCGGTGATAACGAAGATCTTAGACACACCGGATAGATCACCTAACATAAATCCTGCAGCGCTGATAACGTATGAAATATGGTCTCACGGTCTGCTGCGTTGGAGATCTCAATCTGGAAACTGTGATAAGTGATCTTTATAACAGAGTCTGGAATGGTATCCGTTTTGAGCTGCACTGAGGATGGGCAGACTGCCGGTTCCTCAAAAGAAAGCGGTACAACTTCCTGTTTTCCTGAGAAAGAAGAATGGACTGGTTCCGGTATCTCACAGGCTTTTTGTCGAAGTCTTCGTATCTGGTAATAAAAGTTGCTTGTATGGATATGATGTTCCTGACACCAGCATTTATCAGAAAGACCACTGGACCGGCATTCCTGGATCAGATCCAACCATTCTTTATCTGTACGTCTTGGATTTTTTTAGGCATAAAAATTCAACTCCTGTTTTTTATTTGGAGTGAGATTAGCACAGGTACCAGAAGAACTGAAGTGAAATGGTCCTAAGTGCAAAAAACTGGAAAAGTTATAGAGATACCACTCCTTAGAGGGATTATCTCATAAATTTTGGATACTGAAAAACCGGTGGATTATTCATCGCTTACTAAATTTCTATCTCCTATCAAGAGGAGTGTAGTAAAAATCTATTTACTATCATCATTATGAGTTCAAAAACAGAATTGGTAAAGCTACCCAAGATTTAAGCGCTTACGGTTCTACCGTTTACGTTTTAAGTATAAATCAACAAAGAACTGCCAGAGCAGTGCCATTTAAAAAGGAACAGAAAAAAGTGCCTCGAACATTGATGTAGGTATTATAGCAGGAACTCTGCTAGTTTACACTACGCTATGTTTTGAGGCACTTACCATCAATCCAAATTTAAGCGATGAAACGAGAATACTTCTATCAATTTATTAAATATTTTGTCCGAACATAGTCTCCATACAATTTGTGTTGTAAATAAGATCAAAAGTCCTGTTATTACTAATACCATATTTTTCGGAAGAACAGCCTCCAAAAGATAACCTAACATAACTGGAAGTCCAAGTGTAATTATCAGATTTGCAAATAAATAACAGAAATAACAAATTACTATCCACATACAGGAAATTCCTATCACTGCTGCAATAAACAACAATATGTCTTCTGATATATTACAGTGAATGAATGCTTGCCTTATAAAATACCAAGCTCAATATATAAGAAGCAATATTCTCTACGCATAGTATATCTATACAAACTGCGAAGCAACTTTCTTCATTATGCCAATATGCATGAAATTTTTCTAAAAAATAAGTAAATATAACATAGCCAACCATCATAATCTCTGATGCGATTATAATAGCCCCCCTGTCATCCATGATACCATAAAAATATTTCAACCAATCAGAGATTTCGCTAAGAATTGGACATAACAAATGAATTATTTTATTCATTACGTTCCCCATCACCATGGTCTGAAAGGCATCCATATCCATATTTACAACTGTATTATTTTTTATATCCCATAAAGTATAAGTTTCAGATGGCAATTGAAGCGGATCAAAAAAGTAACGAATAATCATTGTTATTGCCAAAGAAATCAATAAATATGGCGTATATTGGCTAACTCGGAACTTCATGTGTATTTCCTACTTTCTTTTTGTTCTTAAGCGTTAGTTTGAATTATCCTATTTATTCTAACGCATTTCGCAATGTCAGACTCCAGTGCTTCACTATGCCTTCAGATGCCTTTATGGTTTAGATCTCGGGCAACTAATTTCTAGCGCTTTCAAAAAATCTTTCATCTGTGTATATTCATCAAATGTAATAATATCAACTCTATGTTTATCACTTAGAAATTCTCTAATTGGTGTAACTTTATCCTTTTTTAACATGATATAGCATCTCGGTAGCTCTGCACCTCCTGCATTCCAATTTAATGTCATATTCAAGTCACTTATAATATCCTCAAAATGAGGATCGCTTCCACCATATCCCGCGAAAAGTACTGAATTTGTTAAAAAGATTGAATTAATTATCAGTCTAAATCCCGGATTATGTTTCATAATTGCAAGATAGTCTTCTTCTGTCAGAACAAATTGATCTAACTTGATATCAGCAATCTTTCCATGTGCATGAATAATCGCAGTCTTTCCAGAATATATAGCCATAGAAAGATTTTGTTGTTCAGTGTAACTATATGCTCTTGTCAATAAGCTTGTATATCCCTCTTGCTTTGCCGCTTTTTCAAGTAATGCATCATAATTTGTTGTAATAATATGCCTATAATTTGTTGCTACAATTGTTTTATGATAATCACATGGAATTGCTCCATAAAACAAAGCATTAAGTTCATCGTCACAAAAATCAGTATTGATTCCGTGAGTTTTGATTTCCTTAACTTTTCCCTTAAGAGCAGTTATCGTAGATATTAGATTCTTATCTTTACTAGCCTTTGCATCTGAAATTATATCTGTAAATTGATAACACGGTTCAAGGCTTTTGTTCAATTCTTCACATATGTCTATATACTTATCAATAAATCCATCCCAAGCTGGCAAACCTGACTCTACAGAAATTCCAGAACCAGCAAATATAGATAATCGTCCTTCAGATAATATCTTCGTAATAATTGGAAGTGCATCTGTCATCGTATACTGCATCAAAAATCACCTCCGACATATTAGGCTCCCCATGTTGCAATATATGCCATCAAACAATTAATGTTCCATTTTTCAAGTATTTCTTGGTTAATAAAAAATGGATATCCTTTTTTGATAATTTTATTAAAAAACTTTGTATATGACTTTAGAAAACCAGCCAAATAAGTTTTATTAATCTTATTTTTCGAAACAGAAATTTGTTCAAGATACTTTACAAATTTTTCACATTTTCTATTGAAGGAAGAAACAAATTCATCTGTTTCACCATATTCAAGTTCAATAATATCCGTTAAACCCTTACAATAAAGAATAAACATATATGTATCTTCAAATACAACCTTGTATGCCTTTTTCGCTCCTTTTGTTTTCTCCATTTTATGAAGCTTTCTTATGATTCTATAGCCGTTCTTTTTCAAATCCTTATTAGTTTTTATAACAGATTTCATTTTCATCATTTATCCTCTTCTCATTTGTTATATAAAAACGTTATTTTTCTAAAATAGCTTACTCGCCTATCAAGGATAGACGCTATCTACTATTCAACACAAAAAAGTGTGTAATTATTAAAGAGATTTAAAACATATTCCCTGTAACTCCAGTATATCACAAATAAATCAGCCTTGTTACACGCTTTTTCTAATTTTTTAATTATCTTTTACATATTGCTATGTCTTCCCTATAAATCATACAATACCAGCTGTCATTATTTCCACCATCAGCATTTCCATGGTTCTTTCTATCCCAGTTCATCCTCACACCTCTCCAACGCCGCAGCAATTACCTGATCCATATCATAATACTTATATTCTCCCAACCGTCCCCCAAAGATTACCTTTTTCTCCGCATCTGTCAGTTTTCTATACTCTCTGTACAGATTACTGTTCTTCTCATCATTAACCGGATAATAAGGTTCATCTCCCGGTTTCCATTCAGAGGAATACTCCCGACTGATGACTGTCTTAGGAAGATCATTTCCATCTTCATTCTTACCAAACTCAAACCATTTATGCTCAATAATCCTCGTCCATGGTGTTTCACGGTCTGTATAATTCACTGCAGCATTTCCCTGAAAGTTTGGAATATCCAAAACCTCATTCTCAAAACGAACAGAACGATATTCCAGATTTCCAAGGCAATAATCAAAATAAGCATCTATCGCTCCTGTATAGACCACTTTTTCAGCAAGCTGGTCATATTCCTGCTTCTTCGTCAGATAATCTTCATTTAATCTGACCTCAATTCCTTCCAGCAGATTCTCCACCATCTTTGTATAACCACCCACCGGAATTCCCTGATAAAGCGCATTAAAATAATTATTGTCAAAAGTCAGACGTACCGGAAGCCTCTTTATGATAAAAGCCGGCAACTCCTTACAGTCACGTCCCCACTGCTTCTCTGTATATCCTTTTACCAGCTTCTCATAAATATCACGGCCAACCAGTGAGATTGCCTGCTCTTCCAGATTCTTTGGTTCCCCTGTGATTTCTTTCTTCTGTTCTTCAATTTTCGCAGTTGCTTCCTCTGGTGTCACCACACCCCACATTTTATTAAACGTATACATATTAAAAGGCATGGAATAAAGCTCACCCTTATAATTTGCCACCGGTGAATTGGTAAAACGGTTAAATGTCGCAAAGCGATTGATATAATTCCATACTTTTGCATTGTTTGTATGGAAAATATGTGCACCGTATTTGTGGACATTAATTCCCTCTATCTTCTCCGTAAAAACATTTCCTGCAATATTCGGTCGCTTATCGATCACCAGAACCGACTTGCCTGCTGCCTTCGCCTCATGAGCAAAAACAGCTCCATATAATCCTGCACCTACTACCAGATAATCATACATTTCATTATTCCCCTTTCATCATACGCATATCTTAAATAATGCTACTTTATCATGCCTTTAACTTTTGTAAATACCTGATTTTTGATTTCCCACACAAGCGGTTCTTTCAACACAGTCAGAACTATTGCATATCCACTAAAGAAAAGAATCGCAGACACCAGTAACGTAGCAAAATTCCCCATTCCCAGCGTCTTAACCCATCCGGAACTTACCATGCCAACTACTGTTGACAATACAACTTTTCCATAATGCACATTCCTGTAAGCAGGCGTAACCTCTTTTCTCAATGCCGCAAACTGTACAATCCACACAACACCTTCCGCAACAAGTGTACCAATAGCCGCACCGGCTGATGCCAGACGCGGAATTAATAATGTATTCAAAGCCAAATCAACAACAGCTCCTGCAATTTCCGAATATAGAACTATTTTCTCGCATCCCATCGGAACCAGCATCTGAATTCCCATGATATTAGTCAGACCTATAAATATGATTGTTGGCATAATAATCTGCATAGGAATAACTGCCAGCATATACTCATCCCCCGAAAGGAATAATATTCCTTCCTTCGCATATAAGATAAAATAACATGTAAGCGGCACTGCAATCAGGAAAACAAAATTGATTGCCTTTTTCGTAATCCTCCGGAATTCTTCCATTTCATGATGCTCAATATAATAAGAAGCTCTAGGTAACAGTACTGTTCCTAAGGAAGTAACAATTCCCAACAATACGCTTTTGATCTTTACCGCAGCATTATAATATCCTACATCAATGTCTGTCTTGATAAAGCCTAGCATAACCGTATCCAGATTGGTATAAATCGTTGTAGCACATGACATTGCGAAAAAAATCATGACAGGTTTTAAATGTCTCCGGAACTGATACTTTCCTACTGGCCTGATCTGGATATACCGATGGACATTCACCAAATTGCAAATATTAGAAGCTGATGCCGCAAAAATGGAAATACCACCGTAAATAACATAGTCACTCTTCTGGTGAATCAGCGCAAACATTGCAAGAAGAGCGATAAATTTAAATAAGATTGACCTGACTGTAATATATGTATACTTTTCCAAACCACGATACAGCCAGTCCAGCCCGACTGCATTAAACAACAAAGTAGTGCTCATAATCAGAAACAGCGGTCGTTCTGTCTGTAACCGTGGCACACATGCCAATGTTATCCCAAACGCAATATAGGTTATTACTGTCATAACCATATTTATAATAAATATTTCCTGCACTGTCCTGGACAGTTTCTCTTTATTATCCCTTACCTTCGCACAGGCGCGAATCCCATAAGTCGGAATTCCTAACTGCGCAAATAATGCAAAATATGCAATCACCGAATTAGCAAAAGACACCTTGCCGGTGCCTTCTGGTGATAAAATTCGGGAAACATATGGAAATGTAATTAAGGGAAAAATAAATGATGACATTGTAAGTAATGCATTCATTATGAAATTTTTTTTTGATTGAAGTTTGTTTCAAGTCTATTCTCCTCGCATAGATTCCAATATACTATATGTACTTTTCTAATTGAAACTTTAGAATTTTTTCATTGCATTTTTTTAATTATTTTATCTTCTTTGCTCCGCCTTTATAGGACGCGACCCCAATATGTAGCATAGGAGATCACATACATTGCAATGTTAATAACTAACAGCTTATGTGTTGTCCGAGTCAGATCTTCTCGGTTATATCTTACTTTCGCGCATACTCGTATCACATAAGTAGGAATGCCTAGCTGGGCAAAAAAAAAGTGTGAGATTAAGGATGGCGTTCTGGAGGATGAAATTTCACTTAATTGACTTGTATCTCTTCATATTTCCTTCATTCCTCTGTCTATCGAGCTCTCCCTAAACGTTTTCGCTTTTGAGGTTTCATTTGTCGGAGTACGGCGTGCCAGTTCTTCATAACTATACTGCCAGCAAACCAAAATGTATTATAATAGAGGCTCAGTGATAAATCATCAATGACACAATGTCCTGCAATAAAGACAAGGCATGTCATCATATAGTAATCATTTATCTTATAGCTGTAATACAATGTAAATGTTAAAATGGTAATCCATACGATTGAAAAAATAATCCCATATCGCTGTAAAATCTGAATATAAAACGAATCTACATAATTATATGGATTTATGTTCTTATTTCCAAAAGCATCTAGACCATTTCCTACCATCTCCACCTTTTGTCCAAAAAGAGAAATTCCACTTTGCAGCAACGAGCTTTGACCTAACCGAAGTCTCCCTCCCAATACGGTGTTCAATTGATACTTCCATTCTACGTCAGGATTATACGTTACGGTAAAATATACACTAATAACGAAAGAGAACACAAATGCAAACACCATCCCCCAGCACAAAACACGCTTGGATCTCAAAAGGTTAGGTCTAACCTTCAATACTCCAAATACGAAAACCATCCAGACCGACAGATAAAACGACAATCTTGAGTTTGTCATTACAAACATCCACCAATTTATGGCAACTAAAACAGAAAGCTCTATCCATTTGATTTTTGCTTTCTTCACATATAAAACCAGACCAGTAATATTGAACAAAAAAGTTGGCCCAAACAAGGCATAGCGAAACCCCAAGTAGTGACGCACTCTTGCTACATTTGAATAGATATAATCCTGAATGATTCCCAACTGTGCACTTACTATAATAAAGACCATCGTGATCGAGCTAATCCAAATTGAGAACCACGCTATGTCCTCAAACTCGACGTTTCGTGCACAGAATATATAAATAAGTATAAACGCTACAGTCGAAACCGAAGCCTGCGACCGCGTAATCAAAACAAGTGCCACAAACATAAGACCGGTCAGAAAACTTTGGATGCTATATTTTCCTATACTAAGCTCCCGAAAAAAAAGCAGGCCAATACAGAAGTATTTGATCATGCTATATGGAGTTCCTATAAAATACTTATAATAAAAAGACGTGCTTAGTATCCCAAATATCAGGAACAAAGCATATGATATCCAGAATACAATGTCCTGACCCTTAGGTTTCTTTATCCGAATTATCATGCCAATATCCTCCATTATGATTTAAGGTGATGGCTGTAGTCACTTTCTCTTAATATACGAAGACTTTCATCCAGTGCAGCCATAAAATAGCCTCCTGACCGCAATTTTACCCCTATGCAATCCACATTTTCACACATGGAGGCATAATCAGCCTCAGAGATTTCTGATATTCGATCATTCACATCATACAGGCTATCCACCGCAATTCCCACGCCGTTCCTTATCACAAAGTCTGCAATAGCCGCTTTGCTCCAAACAATCACCGGTATCCCGCTGGACAGATACAAGGAAGTTTTATGGGGATTGTTGTACTTCAAATATTCTCCCGTGTTGCCGATACAAGTCTCCGCAGAAGTTCCGTCCCACACCAGACCGAACGCTCCCTCCAAATGTTCCGGCAAGTCCTCTGGTGAAAATGAGCCATGATATATCATATTTTCGCACTGATTGATTTCTGCATAATTGCTACCGTACAAATGAACCCTCAGTCCTGGATTTTTTGTTCCATCTACGCCAAAAATATCATAAATATAGGCACATTTTCCGGGTGCAAGATTTCCTGCAATTGCAATAGAAAAGTCCTTTCCTTTCGATGGCTGAGTCTTACCACAACCATTCAGATAGTCAAATATATTTAAACTGACCAGCTTTTCCTTTTCAAAACCCTGACTAATCAGATACTGCTTCATATAATCATTATGACAAATAACCACATCGAAATATTTCAACAAGATATTATCTGCCAGATTGCTGGTCTTTTGATTTTGGGAAATAACGCCGTCAATTCCCTTACGTAAAGATTCCAAATCGTGAATCACAGCGATAAACTGAACCTTTTTCCGCTTCTGAATATGGGGAATATATCTCTCTGCTACCCGATTACCATACATCGGATGCTGATAAATCACAATATCCCCCTCTGATACCATGTGTTCTAGTTTCCACCAATAATATGTGCCAACTATCAGAATCCACAATTTTTGATAAAGTTTACAGCATTCTGTTGGTAGCATAGGCATTCTAAAACGATGCATTCCTCGCTGCCGACATATCTCAGAAATATCTCTTGGAGCTTTTGCCCCTGCAGTATTTCTCTTCTTTCTTCCAATATCTATATAATACTGCATATTATATACCTCCATATTCTCTTAAAGGGGCAAAGGTCCCCCTTCGAAATATCCAACTGTTTTCTCAGCGCCCTCTTGCAAGCCAAACTCAGCCCTCCACCCCAAGACCTCCAGCTTCTCGGCATCCAAAGATGAATTGGACATCAGATTATATCCCTTTATCTCCGTCTCGGAGGCGTTTTCATAGACTACTTGTCTGCCGACTGCCTTTGCCAGAGCCTTTGCCATATCGCCAATGGTCACAACCGAATTCTTATTGGAAATATTGTAAGTATTTCCTTTTTCCCCGTTCAATAAAACGGTCAGAATCGCCGAGGCACAGTCCAACGTGTAACAATAAGAGCGTAGCTGCAGTCCTGCACTTTTCATCGCGATATCCTCGCCCCGAACCGCATTTCTGGTAAACTGCGCAGATGCTCTACAATCCGAGTCCGTAATAGACGGTCCATAAATGTGCCCAGGTCGAACAATGACAGTATCTAGACCATACTCCTCACCATATGCGATACATAGCGTTTCTGCAGTCCGTTTGGCACACGGATAACTTGCACGCGGATTCAATATGTCCACATAGCCATAATCAGTTTCCTGATAGGGTCGGTTTTCTGCTTTATTGCCGTACACTTCGCTGGAAGAGATATACAACACTCGTTCACTCTTCATTTTCACTGCCATAGAGAGCAGACTTTGCAACCCTACAATGTTTGCAAGAATCGTTTCCACCGGCTCTTTCACATAGACAGCAGGGCTTGCATTGCTGGCTCCGTGAACAATATAATCCACTGAGATCGATAATTCCTGCTTCTCCGTGGCATCATATTGAACAAAGGTAAAATCAGTTTTATTGACCCACCTGTAGAATCGCTTACAAGTTCGCTCCAGACTTCTGCCCGCCAAAATAATTTGGATATTAGCGCTGTACTTCTCGTTCAGGTGAAAAAGCAGTTCCACAAGAGAGGAGCAAATCATACCGGTTCCCCCAGTAATCAAGATTGATTTTCCATGAATTTTCTGAAGATTGGGAACACATTGCAATACCCTATCAACATCTTCCCAATAGGATGAATCATATTTGATCATTTCAGCCAAGCATCCTCCTTTGTGTGCAACAGTGCCTTGAAAATTTTAAGATCTTCCAAAGTAGTAATCTTCATATTCTCCTCAGAGCCTTTAGAAAAATATGTCATTCTGCCAAGCTCTTTCATCAGCATACAGGATGCTGCCATACCAGTCAGTCCACGTTTTTCCGCTTCTTTATGTGCATCAAGAAGTTCACCCAGTTTGTAAGTATGAGGTGTCTGTGTCCGGAATAATTTTTCCCTTTCCGTAGAAACACAGGAAGATATACCGTTATCACTCTCGAAAACGACTTCCGTGCATGGAATTACCGCTACAGCGCTCCCGTGTGCAGCAAAGGTCACCAAGCTATTGGAAATCACTTCTGACGATACCAGCGGACGATTACCGTCATGAACCATGACAATATCATCATAGGAAAGCTCTTTTATCAGAGCATCCAGACCATTGCGAATTGATTCTTGACCAGTTGTGCCACCCGGAATAACCCAGCGCAGCTTTGTGATGTTGAACTGTTTGGCATAGGCCCAAAGCACCTCGCTCCAAGAATCGATTGTAACCACCATAATGGCATCAACGCTTGGATGCTTCTGGAAGGCTTCCATTGTATGAATAATAACTGGCTTGTTGTCAACGTGAATAAATTGCTTCGGAATGTCCTGGTGCATCCGGGTTCCGCTTCCGGCTGCGGTTAACAATGCTACAACCATTTTGTTTGTCCTCCTAATAAACTATTTTTTTACTGTCCAGTACATATAAAAATCGTGATGCGACTTTTTCTCTTCCTTTGGCGGTATCTGCATATAATTTCCGTATAGCTGAGTCAAATATGTATCATAGTTTTTGGGTGCATGGTAATGCTTTTCCTCAAATATTACATCTATTACTTCCAGATAGTCACTCTTTTTACCCCTTTCCTCCGTGGTATGAACCGGTGCAGTCATGACACCCTCATAATTACACAACTCAAAGCTATATTTCTGGGTCACTTGCTGCACCAGTTGACTCCACCGCCGATATCCCACCATCCAGACTGGGATACGGCTAAACACGTGGAATACATGAGCTGCCATACTTTTTGCCACCATATATTCCAAGCTCGACGAGCGTTACATCTTCCGAAGAGACACTAGCTTTGTGTAATGTCTCTTCGTGGCAGAATTACTGTCCGGCAAACCTTCAATGGGGAAAATATCGATAAAAATGGGGTAGTAAATTGGACATTTTTTGTGACGCCACCACTATAACTTTTCACGACAGTATTAAGATTATAAAATCGGTAAGATTCACAACCCATTGAAAAACCAGCCATATCGGGTCAGCCAAGGTATAGCCGTTCAAAACGCCCTTAGTCAGTTCCATCAACTTCTCACAATCAGGCCGAGGCATATTCACATCTATGTCATCCTCCCAAGGAATAAATCCGTGACGCAGAATTGCCCCCAGTAAAGTTCCGCAGACAGGAAATACCGTAGACCATTCTTATCACAAAACGATGCTAATGAGTCCAACATATCCAGTTGAACCTTTCTACTCTCTGCCTGAGTCATTCTTTCTCCGCAATCAGCTTTTCCCAGCCTCTTTAATGTCAGATATGTTCCCATTATGCACACCTCTTTTCTTCAAGAGGTATCACATATTTAAACAGGCAAGTTATCTTCCCCCCCTGAGGTTATATTCCAAATTACGAACTCATGCTTTGAATGTCTTTCGTTCTCTGGCGGCAACTGCATATAATCTCCGTACAGGTGCGTTAGATACTTATTATAACCAACGGGTACCGGTAGAAATAAATGCTCAAACGGCAAATAAACTGTTTCAGAATAAATAGACTTTGGATTTTTTTCTCGAAAAAGATGAACTGTTGTTGTTTTTACTCCAACATACTGACATGATTCAAATTTATATTTTTTTGCTACAACATTTAGTCTCTGAGCGTAGTGATTGCCGCTTTTACGAAACAGTTTTCTTAAAAGTAACTTTATTAGTCTGAATTTCTCATTTTTCAAAAACTTCTGTCTTACTTCTGCATTTACTAATGATCTGAGCATCTTAATACGCATCAAATGTATTTTTGTCTGCAAATCTCCAGTAGGGAATCCGTCTAACGGAAAAATATCCATAAACACGCCAATTTCTTTTTCATTAATGACAGTCCAACGCAATTTTGTTGTAGTATCCCATATACGTGCAAAGGGTGTATTGTAATCCCTATTTTTTTTCGCAGCTCGACAGGCAATAACGATCATCGTGCCAAAGGTAAAGAAGATTTTCGTAATCTTTTCTTGGCATCATCAAATCGACATCATCATCCCACGGGATAAATCCTTTATGGCGAACCGCCCCTAATAGAGTTCCTCCCGATAAATAATAGCGCAGTCCATTCTTGTCACAAAATTCTGCAAACTCTACAAGCATCTCTAATAGATGCTCCTTAATCTCACTATTTGACAGCTGCTTTTCTGTGTTTTCCTTTTTAAATCGAGTAACTTCTGACATATTTCAATCAACCTCATTTATAAATTATCTCCATAGCGTGACGATTAATTTGTTCATCCTTCGGAGGCAATTGCATATAATCACCATATAAATTCCTTAAATATGTGTCATAATCCTTCATAACAGGCACTTGCAATGACTCGAAATCCATCAATATTGTTTCGTCAAAAATTTCCGTCGGCATAATTTCTTTTTCCTTATATCTTCCAAGAAAATTGCCGACATACCTTTCTTTTCTTGCATCATATTTTCTTAGGCCATTTTCCAGCTTACTAATCAATTTTTTCGTATCAAAATGGTGAGCGAAATTAACTTTTTTTATAATAGATATCACAAATTGCTCCACCTTGCTTCTCCTTTTATTCATATCAAAGAGCGCTTCGAATTTAGATAGAACAATCAGTGTTTTTATTGTTCTAAGGTGCATATAGTGCAATTTTCTCCGAATTGCAAACCTCGGGAATCCATCTAAAGGATTAACATCAATCCACACGTTTGTATACACCGGTTTGATTCTTGCATGATCAATCACTGTTACGCTTGTGTCTACCACATGTGTCAGACAATGGTAAAAGTCATCAGTAAACTTATAGTTTCTAATTTGAATTTTACCATTCCACTTTTGATGTGCTAATTCAACAAAACGATCATAGTCTTTCCTAAACAAACCAACATCGATATCATCATCCCAAGGAATAAAACCTTTGTGACGAACGCAACCAATGGCGGAACCGCCAATGATATAATATTTAATATTATGTTCACGACAAAAAAGATCAAATTCTCGTAAGATATTAAGTTGGATCTTTTGCAACTCACCATTCTGGGTATTTTTAACCTCAGGCATTAAGCACACCTCCCATCAGCAGGATAGTATGCAAATGGAAAGCTGATGAAAATACAAGGATTAGTTCTTGCCCCCCCCCCCTTATTTACTGTCACATTGTGACGATTTCTTTCATTCAATGGCGGCAGTGTCATATAGGAACCGTAAAAATGCGATAGATACGCATTATATCGATCCGGTCCCTTTACGCTCAATCCTTCAAATTCATAGTCTGTTCCTTCGCCATATATTTCTCGAGGCAATATTTCATTCATCTTTGCAGCCCCCATAAATGTTGCTACATATCGACTTGTATCATAAGGATTCGCCTGAAGAAACTTGTGAAATCTCTCCCCCACTCGGACTGGATCAAGGTGTTTTTCAATCTTCGAAATCCGTGCAAATTGAATGGCAAGATTTTCATACCACGGACGTGCCTTGTTTAAATTCACAATTTCATCGAAATGTGCGAACTGATTCATCATTCGATGGTACATATACACAATGCCAAAGGCCTTTCGTTTCAATCCCGGTTCAGGTGCTCCATCAATAACCAGAATATCCACCCACGCTCCGGTTCTTACTTGCTTTGCCGCATTATTTAACACAAAGTCTTTATGCTTATTTATAATCATAGCAACTAAAGTGATGTGTTCTGCACCGAGTTTATATGTACTCAGATACAAATCTTCTGGAAGTAATCGAGGAGCAATTTGCAGGAATATTTCAAAATCGGGTCGAGGCATTGCAACATCGATATCATCATCCCAAGGAATAAAGCCCTTATGCCTGATTGCCCCCAAAAAGCTTCCTCCACATATAAAGTATCTTAAATGATTTTCTTGACAAATACGGATAAATTCCTTAAAAATATCCAGTTCTGCCTCTTGTAGTTTGCTTAACTCATGTTTTGACATGTGTATCCTCCCTTACTCTTTCATCTGCTTCGCAATATCAGCATCAACAATCTCTTCGCCGGTTCTACCAACCAACTGTGCTTTACTCGCTTCACTCAATCCATTATTTACAACACAGTTCATGTCACATGTGCTACACTTATCGAGTTCCTCTCTGGTGACCTTCCCCTGACGATAGTCACGGCAGATTTTCAGCTCGTACATAGAGTACGGATGCTTGGTGAACAGAGCCTTAAACTTATGCACCAAAACCCAGGTAGCAGGCTTCCAGATGTACTTGTGCATAGCCGGAGAAACTGAACCAATCATCCAACAGTCACGGTCGCAGCAACGAACTTTCTTGCGGACTTCCTCTGCCTGCAAGCTATTCCACAGCTCGTCCCAGCTCTGGATGTTCAAATTTCCCATGACTTCCTTATCTTTGGTACCATTGCAAGGCATAACATCACCATACGGATCGATGAAGAAGGTATCGAAGCTCATGTCACAAGGCAGCAGTCGCTTTTGGCCGTAGATGTAGTTAATCAGACCATGGTTAAAGTAGGCACGGAACCACTTTTTCGGGCTGTTGCTACGAAGAAGCTCATTAACCAGATTCTCGAAGTTCTTTGCAACCATTGGGCGGTCATGGATAATATTCTTTGCCTCAACAAAGTAGAAGCTATTGTGCAAAGAAGCAGTCGCAAACTCCATGCCCATCTCGTTGGAAATCTTGTACAAAGGAACCAGATCCGGAGCATTCTTGTCCTGGACGGTCATACCAAAACCAACGTCCTTCATGCCCATCTCACGCAGTTTTTTCAGCGTGCTATAACCACGCTGGAAACCGTTCTGCAAACCACGAATCTCATTATTGGTCTGCTCCAGACCTTCGATGGAAATACGGATACCAATCTGCGGGAATTCCTTGCACAGATCAACGATACGGTCTGTAAAGAAACCGTTGGTCGAAATGACAATGCGGTCAGACTTCTTGTATAACTCTCGCACGATATCCTTTAGGTCAGTACGAATAAAGGGCTCACCGCCAGTGATATTCGTGAAGTACATCTTCGGCAACTTCTTGATGGTCTCAATGCTGATTTCTTCTTCCTGTTTGGAAGGTGCTTTATAACGGTTACACATGGAGCAACGAGCGTTGCAGCGGTAAGTGACGATAACCGTACCATTTAACTTCTTTTCTTCAGACATGATTAACTCTCCTATTGTTTATTCTCTCTTTTACGATAGATTCGATTTTGTTTAAGAACCACTTTGCACATACTGAGAACACGGCAGAGTCGCAAATGACCGCAACCGCTGTAAAGATATATGTAAATAAGTTATTACCAAACAGATGAACAAGATGCAACTTTTCAAGCACATGATAAATATCATATCTCACTGCCTTCTTTTGGTTAAATGAGATTATTTATAAAAAGAACTCTCATATTCTCAACCTCATATATCACTTTCTCACTCTTCTATACAACTGCATTGTTTCCTCCACAACATCATCCCAGTTGTATTTCTTACAGATAAAATCAGCCGCCTGCTGTTTTAATTTCGTCACCATTCTCGGATAATCACAGGTACTCTGCAATTTATCCCTAAGATCGTTTATATCTGCCTTTTTAAAAATCAAAGCCTTATCTTCGACGACCTCTGTACACTCCGGAATATCTGAGACCACACAACAGTTTCCATAACTCATCGCTTCCAAAAGACTCAGCGGCATTCCCTCCAAGTCTGAAGGAAGTGTATAAATGTAAGCATTACTGTATAACTCATCTAGCAATTGTCCTTGAACAAATCCTGTAAAAATGATTCTGTCATCTGCTTTTGCCAGTTCCTGCAACTCCTTCATAAACGAATTTGTATCGCTGGAACCTCCGGCTATCACAAGTTTTTTATCGGTTTTTACCTGCTTAAATGCCTCAACTAGATACCGAATACCTTTCTCTGGTACCAGCCTTCCCAGAAACAAAATATAAGAATCTTTGCTTATCCCGAACTTTTTAGAAATCATCTCAGCTTCCCGAAGTTTTGGTCTATTCACACCGTTCGGAATAAAACATGTTTCTCGACCATATATTTTTGAGAAATAGTCTTGGACTCCTTTACTCAAAACAATAATTTCATCCGCATATTTCACAGCATTTTTTTCACCTTGATGGATAAATTTTGATCCAAAACCAGATTTCCATTTTTCACGTTGCCAGTCAATGCCATGAATCGTAACGACTACTCTTTTTCCAAACAATTTCGGCAACCATGAAAAAAAAGCTGGTCCTTCTGCATGGATATGTACCACATCATATTTTCCAAACGCACTATAAACTGCAGCAAAAGCAGAAGAAGATACTGCGGCCAACCCCCCTGATGTCAAGATAGGGGCGAAAACTTTTTAGAAAAAATCGCAAAAAAATAAGCCCTACAAGGCTTTTAGTCAGTTCTGTGAACCGACCTAAGCCTTGTAGGGCTTTACTCGCTATTCTATTTTCAATGGTAGCTTATCGAATCCAATCCATCAATTTCCTTACGCCGCTTATCACACTGGCATAATCAATATCTGCTGCATACGAGTATTTCTTCCGATATGCTCTCCATAGCACTTGAAGCTGTTCATCTGCTTCAATAATTTTGATAATCTCCGCGGCCTGCTCCTGCAGATGATCTGTTCCTCTCTTGTTACAAGTTGCCGCAAAAGCATCCTTCAAAACAGCCTTATTGACTTTATCTTCGTATGTATCGAGCAGCATCCGTATATCGTAAAAATCTCTCATTCGGGTGTTTAAGATACCCCTCGCCAAAACCGTCTGCAACTTCTCGGCTAATATAGTTTCCAAATTATACGACCATAGACTGATAGAACGATCTTCCAGCAAGAGATCATAATTGAACTCGATTGCTCGTGGGGTAATCACGTCGCCCGTGGAAATGTCAATTTTCAAAGGCGTAATCAATCTTCCCACATTGGCGTTCATGGTAACGCGGATTCCCGGATACTCCATTTCATCCATGATATTGGAAACATCTTTAACCTCAAAAGAAACACCATCGTCAAGGTCAATATCTTTGACCTGATTGACAACTCGCAAGGCATCCTCCGCAGACAGATTTAGATTCTTCATACTGGTGTCTATGTCCATCGTGGAACGGTGCGCAACACCAATCATTGCCGTAACTAGTATTCCGCCTTTGATAATGAAGTTATCCCGATATTCTGATTGTGCCAGTCTTTCCAGAAAACGCTCCATCATATAGATTCGCATGAGTGTCCTTGCGTCTGCATTGTTCTGTTTTGCAACGCTCTTGATACGCCCTTTTATCTGTTCAGGTGTAAATCCCATTTACAGTAGTACCTCCATATAATTTCGGATGATCTTATCCACTCGAAATAGCTTTGCATACTTCATCAGTTTATTAAGGTCCTTATCTTTTCTCCCGACATACGCTTTTAATACTGCATTGAAATCCTGTACTTCTATAGAACTTCTACTCCGCACCAAGTCGCAAATTGTCCGTTCCAAATCGTACATAGGAATCTCATTTCCCTGATTGCTTTTTACCGTGCGCTTGCCAACATCAAGAAGTTCTTTTTTTACTGTATAAACCTTATAGCCATCCTCTTTCAAGCGGTGAACATTATATCCACTATAAATCGTGAGTGTATGAACAAGCGGTTCCCGATCTGTCAGCCCATAATAATAGAACGCTTCATCATGAGAAAACACTCCCATTGGGCAGCGGCGGTGCAGCATTTCTAATTCGTCAATCCAAGTATCTTTTGCCGCGTATACGCCATGTCCGACTTGTTCGTATTCATTGGCCTTTACATATTTATAAAATTCAAATTTCGTCAAGCCTACTTTTGTTGCAAGCTGCGGTGTTAAAATCTCATGTGTTTGAGCCAAATTGTTCATGTTCATCATAAGCGTCACCTCACCTTCGTGCTTATATTGTATTCCAAATAAGCACGAAAGTCAACGCAAACTTTCTTTTGTGCTTATTTCATTTGCAATATTAGCACATTCGTCCACTCAGCCTTACTTGATGCTCCCTATTCAACGTGCTATACTTAAACCATGAAAATCAATCAAAGGAAGTGCATTTGTCATGAGCAAACGACTTGTTGCTTACTTCTCTGCCAGCGGCATCACCGCGAAAGTTGCCGAAAATCTGGCTGATGCTATCGGTGCAGACATTTTTGAGATTCAGCCGGAAGTTCCGTACACCAAGGCCGATCTGAACTGGATGGACAAGAAATCCCGCAGCACCATCGAAATGAGCGATCCTACCTCTCGCCCTGCCATCGTTGCCAAGCGTGATAACATGGACGAATACGACACCATCTTTGTCGGATTCCCTATCTGGTGGTATATCGCTCCGACGATCATCAATACATTTCTGGAAAGCTACAACCTAAAAGGTAAAACCATCATCCCCTTTGCCACATCTGGCGGCAGCGGTATGGGCAAGACCAACGAAAAACTCGCGCCAAGCTGCCCCGGTGCCAAACTCCTGCACGGCAAGGTATTCAATGCTTACTCCAGCAAAGCCGACTTGTCTGCATGGGTGGAAACCCTTAGCCTCTAATAGACACATTCCTGCGGAATGAAATACCCGCCTGGTCGAGAAGATTTTCTGAATCCTCTCACCCAGACGGGTATTCTTTTTCTTATACCACTCCTTCCATCCAATTATGTGCCATACTTTTCCAACGCTCTCCGAATCACATCCTCACAGTTGAACTCTATTTTCATCGTTTGATCGTCATACAGATAAACCATGCTCACAAAAGCATCCACACATTCTTTTGTCAGCCCGCCGATGTACGTTTTCTCGCTGGCCTGCTTTGTCAGAGCGCGGATTTCTTCATCCAGTTCATCAGCACACTCCTGTTCTTCCTTTTCTGTCCGTATGCTATCCTGCAATGCGACAAGTTTTTCCGAAAGGATCTTTTTCTTTTCTATGTACGCATCTCGCCGCAGCACACCGTCCGCATACGATTCATATAGTTTGATTTGTTCTACCCGAATGGCTTCTGCTTGCTTTTCCAAGTCCTCAATGTCCATGCAGCGCACCGTGACAGACTGCTTTTCCTGCATCCCCTGATTTACCACATCCAGCGCATAGAATACTGTTTTTATCGCACGAGCCACTTTTGCGTTCACCGAATGTTCTCTGTAATAGCCGCCGTAGCATTTAGAGAACTTTCCGGCTGACCGTTTATAGCCGCAATAGAAAACCATTTCCCCATATTGCCTTTCGTGGCGAAGCTGCCGATTACAGTTTCCGCAGCAGATTTTTCCTTTTAACGCAAAATCATCGCCCACCTTATATTGAATTGGAGTTACGTTACGGATTGCTTTCTGTGCCTGATAGTATTCATCTCTTGTCACGATGGCCGCATGAGCGTTTTCTGCGATGATCCACTTATCCTCCGGGAGCGTCCGAACAGAGGTAGTATTCACGTCAATTTTCTTTCTTCTCCCCATAACCAGCGCACCAGTGTATTCATACCGTCTAAGGATTCTCCATACGATTGCTGCGTTCCATAACATTTCACTGTCCGGGGCAATAATAGGATTGCTGCCCATCAGCAGATTCTTTCGTTTCGCATACAATCCCGGCGTAGGAAGATTTAATTCGTTCATGCCATAGGCGATCTGCGTTGTATTGCGACCGGACAATGCTAATTCAAATACTTTTTTCACGCAGGGTGCGGCCTCCGGGTCAATCTCCCACCGCTGCCCACCTTTCTTGTTCCACACATATCCAAAAGGAACATTCGTGCAGGTGGCTTTCCCATTCTTCCAGTTCGTTTCCAGAGCAGCCCGAATCTTTTTCGCAATATCCCGGCTATACATATTATTCACCAGATTGCTGACCGCCACTTCGATTCCCGGCGTTCCGTTGTTCAGTTTCATGCTGTCAAAAGAATTATTCACAGCAATAAACCGAACTCCCATCAACGGAAAAATCTGTTCAATGTAATCGCCAACACCGATATAGTCACGACCAAGGCGGGATAAATCCTTTACCACGATGACTTTTATATCGCCCTGCTTCAAATCCACAATCATTTTCTGAAAAGCCGGACGATTAAAATTTGTTCCAGTATAGCCATCATCTACATATTCTACAATTTCGCCAAATAAATCTTCCTGCTTCCCAATGTAATCGTGGAGCAGCATCCGTTGGTTCTCAATGCTGTTACTTTCATCCTTGCTGCTCTTTTTCAAATCTCCGTCTGCCAATGATAAGCGGAGATAGATTGCAATTTTATCATTCATTCTGAACCTCCGACATGATTGCAAGCACTTCCTGATAGGGGTCGCTACACTTAAATTCGACCTCCACAGAATTGTCCATTCCTACATAGATTCTCTTGATAAGTTCATGCACCAGTTCTTCATCAAATTCATTTTGATTTAGAATCCCGCGCATCCGTTCCATCTGCACATCGCAGATTTTGATTCTCTTTTCCAGTTCCAATGCGCGCTGACGCTGCTTTTGCAGTTCATGTTCCAACCGCTGCTTTTCTGCTATGTAGTGTTCCTTTAGCTGACTATATTCATCTTCGTCCAGAATTTCAGCTTTATAGTCCTCATATAAACGCAGCCGCCGTTCTTCGGCTTCCTGAATCCGAAACAGGATAGATTTCTCTTTCATCTTGATGGAACGAGCTGAATCCAGATTGCTGCCGCGCATCATGTCTTTTACCAGCTTTTCTTCTTCGCACATGGTAGACACCAGATGATGAATCTGATCCATCGCCACCATCATCAGCATTTTCTCCGGCACCGCACGATAGGCACAGGGAGTCGTGTTCTTCTTTCTTTTGCAAATGAACACTCCATAGTGTGTTTCTTTCACCGTACCATGCACACGCCGTTCAAACGTCATGTTGCGTCTGCAGCAGCCACAGTAAACCATTCCCGATAGATGGTTATAACACTTTTCTCTGGTTGCTTTGGAACGAGCCATCGCCCTTTCCCGTTTTTCCTTATTCTGCTCCCGCCGTGCCTGCACTTTTTCAAAATCCGATTTCAGAATGATTGCTTCATGAGCATTTTCAACAATATGCCATTCCTTCTTTTCCACTGGATGGAGGCCAATCCCTTTGTATGATGCAGTTTGCGTTTTCCCAGATACCAGTTCTCCAATATAGGCACTGCTGTTTAAAATACGAAGAACCGTACTGGGGTGCCATTTATTATAGGTTGGGTCATCTCCCTCATGTAATTTGCGATTCAGCCGTTCGTTCGGCCTTGCTACTTCTAAAAATTCCAACCTGCGGGCAATTTCGTTTGTACTCACTCCTGCAAGATACCATTGATAGATCAGTTTGACCCACTTCGCATCCTCAGTTGCTTCAAACTTATTTCCCTGTTGGTTCAACTGATAGCCATACGGTGTACACCAGGATGTAGGGATTCCCTTCTCGCGGCGCATCTGGTAACTAAGGCTGATTTTCTTTGAAATGTCCTTCGCGTACAAGCTGTTTACCATGTTCTTGATGGGAACCGCAAGACTATCCACATCCGACTGCCGGATGTTGTCAAAATCATCGTTGATGGCGATAAAACGAACATGGAGCATCGGGAAAATAGTTTCCAGATAGCTTCCCGTTTCGATATAGTCACGACCAAATCGAGATAAATCCTTCACTACAATGCATTGAATTTTGCCTGTCCGCACATCTTGCATCATACGCTCAAATTCTGGTCGGTCAAAACGGGTTCCCGTAAAACCATTGTCTGCATAGGTATCGGTCAGCATCAGTTCCGGGTTTTCCCTGATATAATTATGAATTTGTAAAATCTGTGTGTGCAGGGAATCTTCTGTTTCATGCCCGCCGTTCTCAACCGACAGTCGCGCATACGCTGCCGTGCGCAGAAGTTCTTTTTCGTTTTGCTGTACGGCCTCCTGCACAGCGGCCTGTGGCATCATATTCTTTCTACTCTTTCTTGCCATTACAATCTTCCTCTCCGTTGTTCAGCCATTCTTCCGGGAAGAATCTCTTCCACTCACTTTCTTGTAGGATCACTTCTACCTGTTCAAAATCTACGATCCATACATGGTCAAGCCATTCTTTAAGATGCGTGCGCTCCAACGTTTCAGGAATTGAAATCGCTCGGAACTTCATCAACCAGGGATTCCCATGGCTAAATGCTTTTTCTATGTCATTAACAGCCAGCATTACTTTTTTAAAAGCCGCTTCCTGCTTCTGGACCGCCACCTGATACTGATGTTCATACTCCTCTATCTGTTCTAGTGAAATTGATCCCTGCTCGTATTGCCGATAAACTGCTGTTCGTTCATCGTCCTTGGCCATCAAGTGCGCAACGATCTCATTTGCTCTTTTTCTGTACTGCAACAGTCCAGCATCCATGCACTGCTTGACTTTCTCAGGATTCAAGTCCAGCACCCTATCAATATGCGCAGCTTGCATTTTTTCTTTTTCCAAAGCTGAAAGAATCTCTCGAAAGATTTTCTCGCTTTCGATGAAAGGGGCTTTTCCAGAGAAGCATCTATACCCCTTGTCAAACGAATAGATTTGCTGGCTTTCATCTTCTGATGTTCTGCACAGCAGACCTTTTCCACTTTCCTTGTCATAGATTTTTTTGAAGAGCAGATTTGGTTTTTTTCGAGCCTTTTTTCTCGAAGGCAACCTCGTAGATTCCAACTTTTTCTGAGCTTTCTGAAATTCCGTCTTTGAAACAATCGCCGGAACCTCCAATTCTCGCTTTGCCTTTGCCAGTGTCAGCGTACACTTTCCGATATAGAGTGGATTTTTCAAAATCGAGCGAATTGTTGAATCCTGCCACTTATTTTTTGTTCTTGATCTTTTTTTCTTTGCCATCTGGACTTGCGGTGTTTGAACGCCCTGTACATCCAATGCTCTTGCGATTTCCGGGATTTTTATATCTTCCAGATACATCTGAAAAATCAGCTTTACAACCTGTGCGCTTTCAGGATTAAGAACAAGGCTTCTGCGATCTTCCGACAGCGCATAACCATATTTAGCCTGTCGATGGGTCAATGTACCTTCTTCAAAGTGATTCTGGCGATTGGTAATAAATTCCGAACGAATCTTATCAATGGTCTTTCCATTGAAATACTCTGCAACTTCTTCGGCAGTTTTTTCTGCACTGCAAAAGTCATCTTCCACAACTGCAAATTGGATACCAAGCGGATAGAACGTCCTCTGCAGTGCTTCAATGGCAAACGGAAGGGTTCTTCCACAGCGGAAGATAGAATCCACAACAACTGCATCAAATTTCCGCGCCATCCCATCCTGTACCAATTTGTCAAAGCCCTCTGTGGCTTCTGCTGTTCTCTTTCGGTCACTGTATTTTTCGGATACGTTGCACCCAAGCTTTTTTAGATACCGTGCAATTCGCTCATTCTGCTCCGCAATCGTATTGGATGGATTTTCTTCTCCGATCCTGCTGGAAATCGACCTTGTATAACTGACCCATTTCATTCCTCTGCCACCTCATTTCCATGATGTGCTTGATATTCCATAAATTTTTCTGTGATACTGTGCAGTTCATCCTCGAAGCAGAAATGAATTTCAATCTCTGTTTTGCTATGAACATCTATGTGGTCGATCAGTTCCACCACGACCCTGCGTTCGAGCGTTTTGATATGCTCGTATTGCTTAAATTCTTCCAACCAAGTAGGAAGCAGTGTGTCGTGCTTTAATGCCTCCTGCTTCTTTTCGCGGATTTCCTGAATCTTATCCTGCGCCTCTTTTATCTTCTGCGCAAAGCGAGTATTCATTTCTCCGTACTCTTCCCGACTGACAACATCATCGCATAAGTCCTGATACAGACGGATTTTCAAATTACTGTACCGCTCTAATTCAGCTTCCAGTGCAGTAATCTGGCTGTCCAGAATCTTTATGCCAATCTGTTCGCCGCTTGCCAACTCTGCATTGGAGAGTACCTTTTCCGCTTCTACAAGAAGTGTCACTTGATGCCGAATCGCAGCCAGAACGCTTTCCGTCAGCTTCTCACTGTTTATCATGTGCGGTGTGCAGCCGCCGCCATTCTTATAGGTAGAGCAGTGATAGTATTGATACTTCTTTCCGTTTTTCGTCACCGTGCGGCGAATCATATTCTGCCCGCAGTCTGCACAGCGCAGAAAACCTGATAATGGATAAACTGTTGTCTGCGATGGTGCGGTACGAGTGTCCAGTTCCAACAACTGTTGTACTTGTTGGAACTCGCCTTTGCTGATAATGGCATCATGCGCATCTTCCACCCGAATCCAGTTTTCACTTCCAACATCATGGCTCTTTTTTACTTTGTAATTGATTTTCCTGCGTTTGCCCTGAATCAATGTTCCCGTATAGGATTCATTTTTCAAAATACGATTGACAGAAACCACTGTCCACTTTTGATTCAGCCCAGCCTGAAAACCGCAGGTATAGTTGAATCCATTGGCTCTCTTATACTCGTTCGGCGGCAGGACCCCAAGTTCATTCAAGTGGCTGGCAATGCGCTGTGAACTCATTCCGTTCAATTTTGATTTGAATATTTCCTGCACAATGCCCGCAGCGTATTCATCTATAATCAGATGATTTTTGTCTTTGGGGTCTTTGCGATACCCATACCCTGCGAAACTGCCAATGAACTGACCTTCTTTTCGTTTCACATCCAAGTGACTGCGAACGCGCAGCGAAATATCCCGACAGTAGGTGTCATTGATAAGATTGTTGAACGGAATCAGGATACGTCCCTTATCATCGTTTTCCTCTGCACTGTCATAATGATCGTTGATGGCGATGAAGCGCACACCCATGAATGGAAAGATTCTTTCCAGATAACGACCCGTTTCAATGTAGTTTCTGCCGAAACGAGATAAATCCTTGACGATGATGCAGTTGACATTCCTTTTCTCAATGTCCTGCATCATCCGCTTAAAATCCGGGCGTTCAAAATTTGTGCCGCTGTAACCATCGTCCACATACTCATCGAACTTGTGCAATTCCGGGTGCTTACCCATGTAATCGTTCAGCAACGCTCTTTGATTTTTAATGCTGTTGCTCTCCTGCTGGTCGCCATCCGAACGCGACAAACGAAGATATGTGGCGCAGTTGTATTTTTCATTTCCCTGAAAAAACATAAAAAGCCGATAACCTCCTTAATCTATTTGTCGTTCTGACAATAAACCAAGAAAATTATCGGCTTTAGTTAGCATATTCTGTTTTGACCCAAAGCCATTATCTCATATTTCGCGGTCCATGTCAACGCTTTAATGTGCTAAAGTGTAAATTTTCTTCTGCTTTCTTCTTTTTTATCTCCGATGCGTCCGTGCGCATTTTTTCAGTGTGTCCTCTAATCGGTTCTCTCCGGCAAAACTGATCTTTACGACCATTCCCCGGTCAAGATAGCAGTAGGGATTCTTGATCTGTGAAACAAAATCAACCATCCGCTCTCGCTGCGACAGGTCTTTCTTGATTTCCACATCGTTGATGTCCACCAGTTCCTTGCGGTTCACATTACGGAGATCGGTCTGTGCCATCTGGCGCAGGCTTTCCATGGTGTGATAGGTTCGTGCAGTTGTTTCGGTCATTCACTCATTCCTTTCTGTTTTTGGGGTGGTCTGTCAGCCTCTTTCACTTATAGAATTGGAGAAAGGCCATTTCGCAAGGTATTTCAAAAAATTTTTTGTCTTTTTTCAAAAACACCTTGCGAAACACGCTCTGCCCGATTCTAAAGATAGAAGAACCCGAAAAATGCGTAAGACTACGGCTTCCACCGTAAGTAGCGCAAGATTCGCCTGCGTAGACCAAAAACTCCCTTTAGGGATTTTTGTTCTCCGGCAATCTTGATGGGGATTCCGTTCCCCATTCCCACGGCACGCGCAAAATCACAGATTTTGGCTATCTGGCTTCCACTAAAGTGGTCGCAGCCGACCGCCTACGGCTTGTCGGGATAAATCTTTTCTCAAAAAATCAGGAGGATAGCACTATGGCAAGACCAAAAAACAAGCAGCCCATTCAGAGAACCCACGATATTCATATCCGCTGCAGCGAGATGGAATATGAAATCGTATCCGGCTACGCGGAAAGTGCAGGACTACCCACCAGCACATATATCCGAAAGTGTTTTCTCAAGGAAGCACCAGCAAGCACTCATTACATCGTTGCGGACACATCAGAAATCCATCAGCTAGTTACAATCGCTGCTGGCATCGGAAACAATCTGAATCAGATTACCCGCTATTTGCACAGCGGTGGAAAAATCACCGTCAGTATCGTAGACGAAATCAAAAAGTGCATCACAGAAATTCGGGAACTTCGTCGAGAAATTGTTCACTTGGGAGGAATCTATGGCAATCCTAAAACACTTCGCAGTAAAAAACGCTGACTATGGTGCTGTTATTGATTACTTGAAATACCAGCATGATGAGTTTCACCTCGTTCCCATCCTTGATGAAAACGGCAATTCCATGCTCCGGGATGAGTTTTATTTTGATGGATTGAACTGCAATCCTGAAGCATTCGATCTTGAGTGTGAATTGCTCAACCAGCAATACCATAAAAATCAAAGATACGATGAAATCAAATGCCACCATTACATTATCAGCCACGATCCCATGGATGTTGCCGATCATGGTTTGACCGGGGAGCAAGCACAAGCTATTGGCATGGAATACGCAGAAGCAAATTTTCCGGGGCATCAGGCACTTGTCTGCACTCATACAGACGGCAGCAACAACTCCGGTAATATCCATACCCATATCATTATCAACAGTCTACGAAAAGAAGATATAGCCCCTCAGCCTTATACTGAACGTGCCATCGACCGCAAAGCAGGATATAAGCACCATCTAACAAAAGAGTATCTCCGTCATTTACAAGGTTCTCTTATGGACATCTGCCAACGCGAGGGATTGTATCAGGTCGATCTGCTCTCTCCTGCCGCAGAAAAAATCACACAGCAGGAATATCATGCCCAGCGCAGAGGACAGCTAAATCTTGATATGGCCAACATGGAGATAATGGCAGAAGGCATCGCGCCCATGAAAACAAAATTTGAAACCAACAAAGAAAAAATCCGCAATGCCATCAACGACATTGCGGAACGTGCGAAATCTTTTGAAGAATTTCAGCGTCTACTCAAAGCAGAATACGGAATACAAGTCAAAGACCATCGGGGGCGATTCAGCTATCTTACATCGGATCGGCAGAAGTACATATCTGCCCGGAAACTGGGAAGCCACTATGACCGAGAATACCTTTTGCAGCTCTTTGAAGAAAATGCACTCGCCGCTGAACAGAATCAGGCACAATGGGCACAGGACGATCCGATCACCATTCTGTTCATCAAATCCGACCTGCGTCTTGTGGTTGATTTACAGAATTGCATTAAGGCACAGCAAAGCCGAGCTTATGCCCAGAAAGTAAAAATCAGCAATTTGCAGCAAATGGCTAAAACGGTTGCCTACATTCAGGAGCATGGGTATGATACTCAGAAAAAATTGCAAGACACCACAGATACGATTCAGTCCAAAATGGCAAAAGCCCGCAGCGATGCCAAGCTCACTGAAGCCAAACTGAAAAAAGTGAACGAACAGATTCATTATCTGGGACAGTATCTTTCTACAAAATCGGTCTACGCTGATTTTTTGAAATCCACCAATAAAAAGGATTTCCGGCAGAACCATGCGGATGAGATTGCCAAATATGAAGAAGCGTTGCAATTTCTAAAGCAAAATTCACCAGACGGGAAACTTCCGACCATGAAAGATTTGCGTTCTGAAAAAGAACTTCTGGTACAGCAGAAAAGCGCACAATATGAAACCCACCAGTATTTCAGAGACTACCATCGTGAGTTACAAACGGTCTGCGAAAATGTAAATCACATCCTTGATGCCTCACAAACCAAACAGCAAGAGCAGAAAAAATCACATCAGTCGGAACACTCCATATAAAGAAATTTCCGCCTTGGTTTTCCAGACCAAGGCGGAATTCTTATTTACCGTACCCTCGCTTTGCCATTAGCTCACGAACCTTTTCAATATCTGTCAGTGGTTGTTTTATTGGCGAGGCCGCTTGCCATGCGGGATCATGACTAGATGCCTCAAGTGCATCTATAAATTTCTCTACTTTTTCTGGATCGTTAATCACAATATTTGTAAAGATACTTGATGTAGGCATTTTATCTCCCTATTCGTTTACTCTTTGAACCAATCACTTTCTGCAATCTGCTTCAGCGCACCAATCACGGTATCATACGATACTTTCTCTTCCAAGAGCTGCGTAGTCAGTGCATCATAATCTGGTTTGTATGCTTTTTCTTCTATGATTTTCTCAATCAGCTTTGGTATATCCACCTCTGCCGCCGCCGATGGACAAATGCTGGAATGCGAACGGACTTCTCGAACTTCATGTACTAATTCTTTGAAGTCCTCATTCTGAGGCACAAGTGGAAGAAGCTTATAAATGTCATATAAGTGTCTGGAATGCTTCGTCACTTTTCCTTCCAGATAATAGTCACACACAGCAAAAACCTTGTCTGCAAGGGTGCGGTCAATGCCCTGCACCTTCATTTCAAACGGAGTCAGCATAAAATCCGAAATTGCATCAGGAGCTTCTTTCTCCATCATCTCTCCGATATAACTGTGTACGGGGAGCAAAACCGTTGGGAACGATACTGCCGTATAAGATGTTTCCAGCAGCACTGCTGATTTCAGCGCAGCACTCTCCATTGGAATCACCGAATCATAAGCAATCACATAGCGGTTATAGTCACGACGGCTGCGGGTATCTTCCAGATTTTCAATTACCATACCCAGTTCATCTGCCGAATCCACGATTGCCTGTTTTACCTTTTTCTTCTGTCCCTGCGAAAGCGTTGTGTCGATAGTTATATCAATATCTTCCGAAAATCGCTTAATGACCTTGTGGCACTTGCTGAGCGATGTGCCGCCCTTGAAAACGATATACGGAATCTTCTCCGACAAAATTTTTAGGAGCATCGTCACATAGTAGTCTTTCTCGATGGCCTGAACCATAATTCCGGTCTGGTCATACGCGAGATAAATTGCATCCTTAAATTGTTCCCTATCATTGTGCAAGTAAGCCATTGTAAATCACCCTCGTTTCCACCAGATTTTTATATAGCTTATCAGGATAATAAGCAAAGTACGGTTCCATCTCCGAAATGCTCAAGTTTGCATCATCCATATAACGATACAGTCGATCCTGCAATGGCTTTCCCGTTACTTCCGAATATACATCTACATCTTTCAGCATATCCAAAAATTGAAGTGCTTTATAATTTTTCTCTGTTACAGGCACTTTCGGCTTTCGCACGATCACGCGGGATTTCGCCAGAGAGGTTTCTCGATAATCATTTGTTGCCTTGTTCGACACAACCTCATACATCATAGGGACCTGCGTAGTAAGCCCCATCTGGTTAAAGAACATCAGGCCGCTCACATAGCCACAGCGTTCATCTTTATCCCGCAGATACTTACATTCCAGAACTTTTTCCGGTGCAAGCTGTGAGCCGGACTTAAAGATTGTCTTTTTGGGTAAAAAGTAAATTCCATTATCAAAGCGTTTTACTTTACCTGTATCTGTCAACTTCTTGATTTGCTGCCGGACATTCGTGCGGGTCATTCCATCAACTTGAAGGTCTGCAAGGAAAATCGGCTCATTTTCTTTATAGTTATCTAATAGGTATTCATATAAAGTTTCCATACTTTCCTCCTGTCACAACATCGTGTATCGAGTTTTCTGTTCTGTTATCATTATACCCACTTTTCTCTGAAATATCAAGCCCGCTATTGTAGGCAATCGAAAAAAGGCAGCTTCCTTTTTAGGGAAGCCACCTTTCTCTCATTACGGATTATCAGTTCTTGCGTGTTCGTTCCTGCTGCTGAACCTGCGCATTGTCCTTTCGCGCTCTTTCCGCCTGTTTGATATGCAGGCGATCCAGAACAGACACCCTACCGCCGATCACTCTGGGCTTCTTAGGCACATTGTTCACGCAGCCGTCTATCATGTTGTAGTTCTGCTCTGTGCCAGACTCCCTTGCTCTTTCTGCCGTACCATTTTCCAAAAACTTTTCATGGTGAAGCAGCTCCCGGACTTTTCGGACAGTCGCATTGTCAAATCCACTGGCAGTCGATGTTATGAATTTTCCATCCGACTGTACTACAATGCTAGGCAGCAAGTCCGGTTTCTGGTCATTCACCATCAGAACAAAGCGTTGCTCGTCTATGGTTTTCTCATCCGTTACCGTCCACGTTCCTTTCTGCCCCTCAACCTGATAGCCTTCCTCGTTCAGAAGCAGGTACTCGCCATTTGGCAACTTCGTGAAAAAACCATTGAACTTGATAAGTTCCTTTGGATTCACATAATAGGACTGCGTTTTGCCGCCAATGGATGTTACGATCACATCACTGACACCGAATTTTCGGACTCTGAATCTATCAGGATTCAGCTTTTCCATGCGTTCCCGAATCTGCACCGGTGTAACGCCTTGAATCAGAGATGCTTTATAGCCCAGAACATAGTTCTCGCTTGTCACCATAAAGCTGTTTTCAATCTGGTACTCATACGGGCGGCAGCGATAGTCCCGACTCTTTTCCAAATCATTGATCTGGTAAATCATAAAAAGATTAGCACTCATCACGCTTTCTCCTCTTCCGGGGCATCCGGTCTGTACAAATCCAGTTCCAGATTCATGAACTGCTCATCCGGCAGATTCTCCATTTTAGAGATTACCTGCTCCACCAGCAGCCTGACTGCCATATCATCTACAACATAAGGAAGAACCGCTTCCAGTTCCTTTTTCGTATTTTCAGCCGTATCCTGCTCAAACATTGCCATAACCATCATCTCATCTGCATTAAACTTCATCTTGCTCACAGTTCCATTTCTCCTTTCTTCTTTGCCTTCTTCGGTTTTACCTGTTCCTGATTGGGCTGCTGCTCCTGCGCCTTTTTGCGGTTCTTCAACGCTTCACGAACAGACTGACGGATGTTGGGGCGTTCCTCTAACTCCTTGCTTGCCTGCCGCTTTTCCAGAAGCGTTTTCATATCCGAAATTGCTTTCTGCACCAGCGGGCTTTCCCGGTAATGCTGGATATGGTTGACGACCTCTGCCTGCACTTCTCCGCCTACCATCAGGTCAAACATTCCCGAATAGATGCTTCCATCTTCAAGAGAAAAGCCAATGCTCTTGATTCCGTTCATCCGCTCCGCCGGAATCTTATCGTAGACTTCCAATGCCTGTTCCAATGTCAGATTGTCATGGAACTCACCCATCACCGGGAACTCCGCACACTCTGCCACATAAAAGCTGATGCTTGCTTCCGGCGCAGGCTTCTCTGCCGCCAGCTTTTCTTTCATTGCTTCTGCCCGCTGTGTTTCTGCGCGGTATGACTGTTCCTGAAGATACTCGGCACTAATCACACCACACTCAGAAACGCTGTGTCCGTGTTCTGCCAGAACTTCTTCCATCACTTCCTGCACGGGTCTGTATCCATCCACTTCGATGATACCGCCGTCCATTACTGTGAAGTCCTTATTATATAAGGTATAGTCGCAGCCATCCTCGCTGGTCTGGATGTGAAAATAGCCATCGTTGATCTCATAGGCTACCGCCACATCCTGCACTTTCAACGCTTCTGCCACCAGTGCGACCACATGGTTCTGGATGTACGGATTATCCCAGCCCGGAACTTTCTTGTAATCCTCCACGATCGTATCAATACCGTTCTTGCACTGCACAATATCCAGACTGCCCGGAAGTGGATCAGGCGTTTTCTCTACGCCAAGGGCTTTCAGATGAAAATTCGGAACCTGCTGATAGCAGAACATTGCATCATCGAGATTCCCGAACTTCTCAATTTTCATCGGATTGGTCTGCAAATCCGTCACAACATAGAACTGCTGCACAAACGGCTTTTCCGGCTCCCGCTGCTGTTCAACCGCAAGTTCTTTGCGGTACATATTCACAAACCCGTTCAGCACAGCCGGATGACTGCGCACGATCCAGCCGGTGCGGATATTGCTGCCCCGTTCTCCCTTGCAGGTGGTGTCTGCCCATTCCTTATTACTGTGCGAATACCGTCCGTCGTGGTTGTTATAATTCAGTGTGTACGCCAGAATATAGCCCATGCGCTCCATGCCGAACTGTTCAACAACGGATTTTGTGGCATCATCTGCAAGGTGCATTCCGTCAAAATTGTCTGCAATCGCTTCTTCAATGGCGTTTCTGCACTCTTCATTGAGCTGTCTGGAAATGCGGTACAAATCCACCTCACCATTCTCTGCCGCATAGCTGAAAGATTCGTAATAGACCGGAACATCTGAATTATCCATGCGACTTTCCTCCGCCACAGGCACAGCCTGTGCTTCCTTTTGGAATGCCGGATTCTTTTCTGCAAAATACTCCTTTACGGCATCCTGAAAGTCCTCATCAAAGCCGTTCCACAAATCTTCCGCCACCAGTTTTCCCTGCTCATTGACCGCAACGCAGGCAGCTTCATCCCCGTATTCCTCATGCTCCAGCAGGAAGAACTTCTCGCCGTTGACCTCCGTTTCGTCAATCGCATACCATGTGCCAATATGACCCTCGACCGTAATGTTATAGGAATCGCCGTGAAGCAGTCCATTGTTTTTCTCTTCCTGCTCTTTCATAAACTCCCGGACGGTCAGCAATCCACCCGTAAAGTTCAGACCTTCCTCGCCCAGTTCCAGCCGACCATCTGCACCAAGGTCAAGTTCTTCTGCCATCAGGACGGATGCCGCATGGTTTACAATTACCGTTTTCTCCACCAGAATCGGCTGTCCCGGATCATAGTCCGACCCACGCAGGTCATAGCGGTACAATCCCTCCGGTACATCTTCATCCCGCAGTCTGCCGTTGCTGAAAAGACCGGGCTTATCAAAGATTTCAATTTCCTGCAACTGTTCATCCAGAATCGTTTCTTTCTGCAAATCAATCTTCCTTTCCTTGAAAAAATCCGGCAGTTCTGCAAAGCCGATGCTGTCAACATAGCAGGCTTTGATCGACTTGCCATCCTTCAGCACCACAACATCACTGACGGAAAGCGAATGCCCTGTAAAATCCGCTGGACGCTGGATATTGAAGCGTTCGTAAATGGCTTCCAGCGTATCTTTTTCCGTAAGAGGCGCGGTATAGACCAGTTCATAGTCTGCACGGTTTACTTCCATCCCGTGCCGCTTTACAAAGTCCAGATTCATAAAGCGGTAGTCGTGTTCCTGGTCACGGGCAGTGATCTGGTAGATGCCAAACTGCTTTTCGCTGCCAGAAAGCAGCTTCTGCTCCTTGACCAACGCATCCAGCCGGGTTATCAGCTCTGCCGCCTTTTCTGCGGACTCTCCCTCTGATTCCTCCACTGCGTCTTGCAGCCATTCCCTGATCGGCTGAACATCCCCAGCCTGAATCTGTTCTTTCAGTGCTTCAACCGCCTGCTCCCGATCCTCCACGCTGTCCTTATAGTGGTAGAAATCGAAGTCAAAGGCGAACTCATCAAGGTCTGCTGCCAGCTTTTCAACGGGTGCTTTCTCGCTGTTTTCCATTGCTTTCTGCTTGTCCTTTTCCAAATCTTCCTTGGCAATTTGGAAATAGTCACTTCCACGTTCGATTTCTTCACGCCCTGTGACAAGAACTGGCCACGGGCTGATACGGATAAGATAAATCTGCTTGCCCTCATCAAACAGCCGCAGAGCCTGCTCCCGGCTTATCACCGTCAGTGCAGCGTCCGGGCGGGCATACTCATCTTCCAGATACTCTTCGTTCTTTTCCAGCAAAATTGCACTCCATGCGTCCACCTTGATTCCGAAAATGCCATCATGCTGTTCAATCTCTTCCTGACTGGCGAAATCTCCTGCCGTGCCATCCTGAAACAGCGGGTAAATCCGTTCGCCCAGCCGATGCCACTCCCGTGCGCCTTCCTTTGTCAGCGGCAGAACATCATCTTTCAGATACCCATATTCGTGCATTTCCGAAAGACCGATCATGCCATCCGGCAGACTTTCGATCTTCTCCTCTGCTTCCCACATCAGGCGATTGATTTCTTCCGTGTTTTCAGCCGCAACCGCAGCCGCCAGATTGTTGGCAAGTTCTTCCGTTGCCGCCCGGTCATCCAGCTTGTAAGCAAAGTTTACAATGAGATTTCGCTGGCTGTTGTCAAAAACGGTTTTGTCCCGTTCCTTGTCCGCAATCAGCTTTTCAGCATATTCCATCGCCGTCATGCGCTCCACACTCCTTTCTGCCACCGCCGTTTCCAGTTTTTCAAGAAAATCAGCAGCGGTCAATCGAATCGTATCCATCGAATCTTTCAATTCTTTCAGTTCCTTGCCGCTTGCCCAGCTTGCTACATACGGGAACGAGTAGTCCGAAGTATCAATGCCAAGTGCCGAGCAAACCGTAAATGCAATGCTTTCCGCTTCTGTTTCTTTGGTAAGCTGGTCTTTTTCCTCGCCGCGCTGTTTCATCTGGTCGCTGTCATGCAGCATGGCATGAGCAACCTCATGGATCATCGTCTTGATGGTCTGGCTCTCACCCATATCGGCACGAACACAGATTTCTTTGTCCACGTGGCTGTAATAACCTTTTGCGTTGCCCTCGATCTCTCCAAAACGAATTGGCACAGGAGATACCTGTTCGATTGCCTCTTTCAGCAGGGTATAATCCTTGACACGGGCAGTCAGTTCATTCACTTCCAGCGTAGGCAGCGGTTCTCCGTCTGTCTGGGCATAATCGAAAACCGTTGTTACCCGGAACCGGGGAATCACCCTCTCCACCACTTCGATTTCCGGCTCCCCGCTCTCATTTAGCACCGTAAGCCCGGTGTCCTTGTCGATTTTCTCCCTCTCTTCCCGTTCCTTTACCGGGGCAGGCGCGATGATCTGGATGCCCTTTTCACCCTTTTTCACATAGCGGTTAAACTTATTTTTCCAGGCATTGTACCCAGCCACCAACGTAGCATCTGGACGCTGCATTGCGATCAGCAGCGTATTATTGAAGCTGTAATTGTGGAATTTCGACATTGTAAGCAGGTACTTCGTATACATTTCCGAAGTAAAAATGTCCTTTACGCCCTGTTCCAACCGTTCCGTGATTTCTTTGAGCTGGTCTGCCCGCTTATCTGCCATTCATGCCCTCCTTTACAAAATCTGCCCCATCAGATTCCCTTTCGGAGATCTGACGGGGCATTCTCAGTTATAGTTCCATATCGTGACTTTTCTTTTTCTGCGGTTTCGGCTCTGCCATGCGTTCTGCCTGCTTTTCGTGAAGCTGTGCAAGGATCGACGGACGTTTTACGCTGTCTGCACTCCGCTCAATCTCACGTTTCGGCGCAGGAAGTTCGCTATCCGTTACTTCCTCATCCATGCCAAGAGCCGCATCATCCCCCTTTTCGTCCATATCCAGCAGGGCATTCAATTCTGCAAGCCGTGCAGATTTTTCGTTTAATTCCGTCTCCTGCGGGAACGGACGCTGCACTTCTTCCTTTGCTTCTGCCAACTGCTGCTGTAAGGTTTCCAATCTGCGCTCCACCTGCGGCAGTGTCTTTTCGATAGATGCCAGCGCATTGAGAATACGCTGGATATTGCCAGCCGGATCACTGCCAAGTTCAATCGTATAACTGCTCTGCCGCTTGATGGTCAGCTTGAATGTCTGGGCGAACGCATCAAACCGGGAACTGATTGCAAACCCTCCCAAATCTGCGATTTGCCCCTCTGTCTTAGCGATCTTCATTGCGGCACAGGCTGCAAGAATTGCCGAGCCTGCTTCCTTGCGGTCGGTATAAACCCTGTCCTCCACCGTGATGGAGAACTTCTCCTTGTCCTGTTCCAGCAACGGCTTTGCCACTGCAAGGTCAGCTTTCAGACCTGCTATGCGCTCTTTCGCTGCCGTGATCTCTGCCGGATACCGCCGTGCAATATCCGATTCCAGGCTGTAAATCTGGCTGGTGTGGTTGGCCCGCATCAGCTTCAGTTTGCTGACCTGAATATCCAAATCCATCTTTTCCTTGATGTAGGGATTTCCCGTTGCCAATGCTTTGATTTCTGCATAGGTCAGCGCGGTATCGTCCACATCATCGCAGGCACGAACAGGAGATTTCGAGGTCATGATCTGCGAGATGAACTTCTGTTTATTTTCCAGAATTTGCCACATATACGAATCGAACGTATTCTCTGTGACGTAACGGAAAATCTTCACTTTCTGGTTGCGGTTTCCCTGACGAAGAATGCGTCCTTCCTGCTGTTCCAGATCAGAGGGCTTCCACGGGCAGTCCAGATGATGCAGGGCGATCAGTCTGTCCTGAATGTTTGTACCAGCACCAAGTTTCGGGGTCGAACCAAGCAGGATACGCACCTGACCGGAGCGCACCTTTGCAAACAGTTCTGCCTTTTTGGTTTCGGTATTTGCCTCATGGATAAAAGCAATCTCCTCACGGGGGATTCCCTTTGCCACCAGTTTTTCCCGGACATCATCGTACACATTGAATGTTCCGTCTGCTTTCGGGGTCGATAAGTCGCAGAAAATCAACTGGGTGGATTTGTCGGGCGTGGATTCTTCCCATACCTGATAGGCATTCTCCACGCAGAGGTTGACCTTACTTTCCGGCTCATCCGGCAGCAGGTCATTGATAAGCCGCTGATCCAAGGCCAGCTTTCTGCCGTCGTTCGTGATTTTGAGCATATTATCGGTTCTCGGATCGACATTTCCGTTCCGCACACGCTCTGCACGGTCGGCAAAGCTGCTCACCATTTCCTGCTGCGTTTCACTGGGTTTCAGCACCTCATTGATGTACTCTGCTTCTGGCACAGGCAGATTCAGCATATCTGCCGTCTGTACGTCTGCGGACTCCTTGAACAGTGAAATCAATTCAGGGAGATTGAAAAACCGGGCGAACCGCGTCTTTGCACGGTAGCCCGTTCCCTCTGGGGACAACTCGATTGCCGTTACGGTTTCGCCAAACGAAGCCGCCCAGCTATCGAAATGTCCAAGATGAAGTTTCTGCAAGGTGTCATACTGCAAGTAGCGCATAATGGTATACAGCTCTACCATGCTGTTCGATACAGGCGTACCTGTTGCAAAGGTCACACCCTTGCCGCCAGTGATTTCATCGAGATACTGACATTTTGCAAACATATCCGAGGACTTCTGTGCATCGGTCTGAGCAATACCAGCGATGTTCCGCATTTTTGTGTAGAGGAACATATTTTTATAGAAATGGCTCTCGTCTACAAACAGGCGGTCAACACCAAGCTGCTCAAATGTGACTACATCATCCTTGCGGCTCTGGTCGTTCAGCTTCTGGAGTTTTGCCTGCAAGGTTTTCTTCGTTTTCTCCATCTGCTTGACCGTGAAACTCTTGCCATCGTCCTCTGCCTTTGCTTCTGCAATCGCAAAGGTGATGTCCTGAATCTGCCGCTCGATCATGGATTTCTGCCGTTCCGGGGAAAGCGGAATCCGCTCAAACTGCGAATGCCCGATGATGATAGCATCGTAATCACCTGTGGCGATTCGGGAACAGAACTTTTTCCGGTTGGCTGGCTCAAAATCCTTTTTCGTTGCCACCAGCACATTGGCATTCGGATACAGCCGCAGGAAATCCGCGCCCCACTGCTCCGTCAGATGGTTCGGCACAACATAAAGATTCTTCTGCGCTAGACCCAGACGGCGGCTTTCCATGCCGGCAGCGATCATCTGGAAGGTCTTGCCAGCACCCACGCAATGCGCCAGCAGCGTATTATTGCCATACAGGATATGCGCCACTGCATTTTTCTGGTGCGGCATCAAGCTGATTTCCGGGGTCATGCCCACGAACTTGATGTGACTGCCATCGTATTCACGGGGACGAATCGCATTGAACCGCTCATTGTAGACCTTGCAAAGTTCCTCTCTGCGGTCTAAATCCTTGAAAATCCACTGCTTGAACGCATCCCGAATCGCTTCCTGTGCCTGCTGCGCCAGCATGGTTTCTTTTTTGTTCAGCACTCTCCTTTCTTTTCCATCCTCATAGATGGTATCGTAAATTTTGGTATCCCGGAGATTCAGCGCATCTTCCAGCAGTCGATAGCCGTTGACCCGCATTGTGCCATAGGTGTTCGTCACACGGGGATTACTCCGGTCAAGTGACTTTCCGCTGATGTTCCATGCGCCGCTGATTTCCGAATAGGTTGCCTTGATGGAACTTCCGATATAGTAACTCGGCGTTTTGAACACCCGCTCCATGAAGTCCGTAATGTACTCTGTCTTGATCCAGTTTGCACCAAGCCGCACTTCAATCTCCGAAGCATTCAAATCTTTCGGCTGTACTCGCTTGAGATACTCGACATTGACCTGATACTCCGGGTGGTTTGCAGCAAAGGTTTCTGCCGTTGCCAGCTTTTCCCGGACGTTGCCGGACAGATATTCGTCTGCCGTCACCCACGCCTGTGTGACAGGATTTCGGAAGATAACACCTGCCAGTTCTTCGGTCACTTCCTGCTCTGTCTTTCCGCAAAGTTCTGCCATAAACGGCACATCGACCTTTGCTTTTTCTCCAATGGAGAGTGCCAGGGCTTCACTCGGAGTATCCACAGAGGTGACGGGTTCCGGCTTGCGAATAGTGCGTTTCGTGAAAATATCTGCCAGCCGCTTGAGGTTTTTATCCTCGTCCAGAATCTCAAGAGATGCCAGCAGACAATAGCTGCTATCCTGCCGGAATGCCCGTTTGTTTGCGGTGCTGTTGATCAGACCATACTGCGCTGTGAACCGCTTATACTGGTCTTTCAGCTTTCCTTGCAGCAGTTCCACTTCGGCATCCGTACCATCGTGCAACTGGCAGTCCAGCAATTTCTGTGTGGTTTCCCGCAGGGCAATCATCCCCAGCACACGCTCTGCCGTGACCGCAGGCAGGTCAACCTTGTTCATATAGGAGTTTTCACGGTAATAGACCTGTCCGTCCACATTGGTGTAACCGAAATTCTTCACGTTTGGGTCTGCCGGAAGTGGTTCTGCGTTCTGGTCAAGTTCATCGTCCGTGATTTCCGGCTCAGTGATTTCCGCATGGATGTTCTCAACGGCTGCTTTCAACTGTTGTGCAAGGTCTGCGCCCTCGATGGGCTTGACCGTGGTTTCCTGTTTGCCGTACTGTGTACTTTCAGTCGTGATCTCACCCAGCACCATTTCAGGATGCTGCGCAAAATACTGGTTGATGGGGTATCCCTCCGGCGTTGTGCCAAGGTCTACCCACTCTGCCCGCTCCACTGCCGCCCGGTCACGCTTTTGCAGGAACAAAATGTCAGCTACAACACTTGTGTTCGCATTGCGCTGGAACGCATTGTTTGGCAGGCGAATTGCACCGACCAGATCGGCACGGTTGGCAAGATACTCTCGGACAGAGGAATCCTTTTTATCCATCGTACCGCTGGAAGTGACTACCGCCACCACGCCGCCCGGACGAACAAGGTCAAGACTTTTTGCAATAAAGTAATCATGGATGAGGAAGTTGTGGCGGTCATACCGCTTATCCGGCACTTTGTAATTGCCGAACGGCACATTACCCACCACACAATCAAAGAAACTGTCCGGGAACTGCATTGTTTCAAAGCCCTGCACTGCAATTTTGTTCTTCTGATAAAGCTGCTGTGCAATGCGTCCTGATACGTTGTCCAGCTCCACACCATACATCTTGATGTTCTCCATGCTTTCAGGCACAAGACCCATGAAGTTACCGACACCGCAGGACGGTTCCAGTACATTGCCTTTGCTCAGACCCATGTTGGAAAGGGCTTCATACATTGCCTTGATAACCGTAGGCGAAGTGTAGAAAGCATTCAGCGTGGATGCCCGCGCTTCGCTGTACTCATCTGCCGGGAGCAGAGATTTCAGTTCCGCATACTCCTTTGCCCAGTCCGTATTCTTCTCGTCGAACGCCTGCGGAATGCCGCCCCAGCCGACATACCGGGAGAGAACTTCCTGTTCTTCTGCGGTTGCCTGCCGTTGTTCTGCATCCAGCGTTTGCAGCAGCCGGATGGCTTCGATGTTTGCTTTGAATTTTGTCTTGGCTCCTCCTGCGCCGAGATCATCGTCCGTAATACGGAAGTTCATAGGCTCCTGTTTGGGCTGTACAGGCTGTTCCGTTTCGGCTCCACTGTCCAGCGGAAGGTTGTGCTGCCGCCGTGCATGGTTGACCTCTTCCGGGGTCATAGGCTTACTGGTAAGAGGATTCAAAACATCGTCCACTGCCGAACGATGGATGGCATCTGTCCGGGTCTGCACATCCGCGATCAGCTGCATCTGTTCCGGCGAGAAGTCGGGATTCAGCAGTTCTTCTAACTCGCCGCCCGATTCTGCCACCGAATAGATCACATCCATCTGCTCCGGGGAAAAATCCTCGTAAGCCACACCAGCATTGTGTAGAGCAGTAAAGACTGTGGTTTCTATCGCTTCTTTCATCGGCACGTCGGCCTGTTCGTACAGATGCCGAATGTACTCCAGCGGTTCCGTTCGGAAGATCGGATACCGGGCTTCTTTCGCAAGGGTCATGTCCTGCAAGCTGACCGTCCCCTGCTCAAAGTTGACCGAATCCACACGGAACTCTCTATCGTCCAGTTCAATGATGGTATTGACTGGCAGATATTCCTCTCTGCGGAAATACTTTGTCTGCGCATGGGTTCCATCTTCCTGCTGGCCGGACAGATAGACGCTCTCCCCCTGCTTCCAGAGCTTCATTGCCTGAGAAGCCCACTGTTCACGTGAAAAACCAGACACCTCAACCTTGCCGAGTGCGGTTTCCTTTTCCAACAGCTTGCTGCCAAGAAGTTCTGAAACGCGCTTTGCATCCTCGCCGTAGAACTCAAAGTTGCCGTACTGCTCATAGCCGACCAGAGCATCCGGGTAACGCTCTTTCAGCGCGTTATATTCGTTTACGGCATCCAGCGGCAGGGGCTGCAAGGTCGGCTCAACGGCCTTTTCTTCCGCTGCATACAGAACCATAATGCCGCGCACCCACTGCGGTGCGTCCTTGCTATCCTGATACAGTGCAACGGCATCCCGTCTGTCCGTAATAACGTCCTGATAGGTGCGCTGGAAAATATCTTCTACCAACCAGTCTTTGAAGTTTTCCCAGTTCTGGCTTGCTTCCAGATACAGCGGAGCAGTTTTCGCATTCTGCTCTAACAGCTCGTCAATCTTGTTCCGAAGTTCCTTTTCCGCTTCGTCTGCATCCACATCGCGGTCGCGGAGATACGGATAGATTTCACTCTGCTGCACCGCATCCAGCATGGAATACAGACATTCTTTGTAAACACAGCGACTATCTTTCAATGCAGATTCCTGCCCTGCCAGAAGATAATCATTCAGCGGATTCTTTGCCAGTTCTGCATCATACTGGTTCGGTCGAAGCACCCGCGCCGCCCATGCAGGACGCTCCATATCTTTCAGATAGATCAGAGAATCCGTAACACGTTCGATTTTATAAAGGCGGTCATCTTCCAGATAGAGATAATCCCCGACATTTCTGCTGTACTTTGCCGCCTGCTTCTGGGGTTCTTCAACCACTGCGGTGGTTGAATGCTCTTTCGATTCCTGTTCCTGCGCCCAAATATCGAAAAGCGATATTTGTCCTGTCTCAGAAACAGAAATCTCAACAGCCTTTTTCTTTTTCGGAAAGATCGTGTACGTTCCCTCAACATACTGGTGCAGTTCAGCAAGCGTCTTTGATTTTTCCGCATATTCCGGGGAATCCAGCGGCACGGAAAGAAGTGCTGCATCCATCTTTTCCAGAAGCTCTACCGCCTGTTCCGGGTCAGCCAGCATGGTGGGCAGTTTCTTTCTGGCATCCTCATTCAGCAATTCCCGCTTAAATGGACGCTCTACTTCATCGGGCAAACGATGGTAGAAACCGATTACCCGATTTGCCATCTGCTCACGCTCGTAACTCGGCATCCGGCTGTAATCCGCAGGCTTCAGATACAAACTCTGGTCAATGAGCTTTGCAACTCGTTCAGCCGCCTGGTTCCAGTTCAACTTTACCAGCGCATCCGGCTTTCCATAGATGCCCCGTGCCAGTTCAAGACCTCTGCCGTCATAGCTGGCATGGGAATTATCTGCACGGGAAAGTGCATGACTGCTGCCGCCCACACCGTATCGGTCTTTCAGAAATGCCGCGCGTTCTGCTTTCTCCGTATGGGTAAGGAAAAAACTGTACGTTGCCAGTCTGCCATCCGAATACGGCCCGCCGCCTGCAAGAAAAGCATTGATCTCATCGTCCGTGATAAAGACTTTCTGCGTATTCCACTGAAAGCCCTCTCTTGCCTGATAGGGCTGATACGGGAGGGCGAACTTCTGAAATCGTTCCGACACCTTATCCGGGCGGTAGAACTGCATCCGCATCACACTTTTATCTTCGGCGTAGGCTTCTGCCAGTCCTAAAAGACGTTCGTTCAGGTCAGCCAGAAATTCCGGCTGGTCAAGCAGCTTTGCAAGGCGTTCTGTAAGTTCCGGGTATCCGCCGGAGAAGATGGACGTATCGGCAAAGACCATCTCTGCCACACCCTCTGCCATATCGCGTTCCATATAGCTCAGGGCTTCTGCGTGTTCATGCAGGGCATTGCCACGGGCTGCATCCAAAACCGATTTTGGTGCATACTCTCCCTGCTGCAGAAGCTGATGAATTCTGCCGCTGACATCTTTCCAGGACAGAAATGCTTTGTTTTTGGGGTCGTTCCGAACCGTATCTCCAACGGCGATCTGCATACCCAACTCATCGAACCAGACTGCATATTTTGTGCCGCCGATCTCAAAGCCCTTGCCGCCCTCGCCATACTCTTTTTTGACGAAAGCAGTATACTCTTCCGGGGTCTGTTCGGTCATAAAGTTATAGATAAGACGGAGCTGGCTTTTGCTTCGATTGCTTCCCGTCCGCAGGATTTCATCCACAACTTCTGCCGGAATCGTGATTTCATCGGCATACTGGGCCTGCATCGGGGCTTCGATTGCCCGAATCTGCTGTTCCACGGTCGGCAGACTGGGCAGAGAAAAAGCAGAGGCAATTTCTTCCTCTGCTTCGCTCAAATCCTGTTCGGTTGTGTCAGCGGTTAGTTGTACACCAATTCCTTCAGCACGATCTCTTCCGCCATCGCGGTCAGATTGTTCTGATGTGCCACCCATGCCATCTGTTCGGTTTCCTTGTTCGGAGCCGGGTACTTCTCGTTCAGGCTCTCGATCAGTTCTTCCATCCGGTTCTCCGCCTGCTCGTCGATCTGCGCCAGATGCTGATTCAGCCTGCCGCTCATCAGCATACTCTGATACCAGTTCTTCTTGTTTTCCCTCAGATAAGTCCTGCGCAGCATCCCGTACTTCCCAATGCTCATCGGCTCGTCCTGTACGGTCAGGTTCGGAAACAGGTAGTCCCCCTTGCGGTGATAAGTCAGTTCCATACGGTTTTCCTCCTTCAGTGATGTTCGTTTCAGTTTCACGCTTTAATGTGCTAAAGTCTGTACTGGTATTATACAAGCTGTCGGCAGTTTTTGCAAGATGTTCTGTGACTTCTTTTCGGTAAATTTTCTGCATTTCCCGTCCGATGTCACGGAGAACCGCTTCACATTGTTCCGAAACAGCATTGCCCAGGAACGTCAAAACCGGAAGCTGGTTGAAATCCACAATACGGATAAAATCCTCATCTTCCAAAACTTCCAGCGGTTCCTGTTCGCAGCGTCGGGAAAGGGTATAGAAAATACTGTTGGTCATTAACTCCCGGAAACGGACACGGAGGTTATCTTCATCCAGTCCTTCCAGAAAAGTGTCTGCCACCTCATATTCCAGACCATCCATCGCTTCTTCCAGATTTTCAGCGGTCAACTGCTGTGCCAGTTCCATCAGCGCAGCATTCATGCTGTCCGTCTGCGTCAGAGCATAAGTATCTGCCAGATGGTCGAGGATCATCTGCTGGTGTTCCGAATTATCAATGCGCCAGAGGATCGGCGTTCTGCCGCCCTGCACCAGATGCGTGTCCGCAATGTCGAACACATAGCGCAGCTTTGCCCGTGGGCTGGCATCGTCCAAAAGCGCAATGCCTTTTGCGCCACGGTTTACCCAGCGGTTCATTTTCTTGTTCCAGACTTCCAGCTCTGCACAGGCGGTCGCATCAGGACGCTGAGCATGGATCAGCAGAGTATCTTTGAACGAATAGCGGTACAGCCGTGCCGCCACATCCAGATAGTTCATCCAGTCTTTCGGAGAATTGCTTACCCACCGTGCGTTCTGCTGGGCAAGTTCCCGAATATCGTTAAATTTCGCCAATCGTTCCCTCCTTACTTCTTAGCTGGTGTTTTCGGAAATTCAAGACTGTACTGCGCCCTGCCATTTTCTATTGCCATAACAAGGTCTGCGGCAAAGGTCTTGTCCTTTTTGGCAGAGTAGAAGTCTTTTGCATAGGTACGTCCTTTCTTCAAAAGGTCAGTTGCCATCTTCTTTGTGAGCGTCTTTTTCATGCCGGAAAGGTATTTACTTTCTTTCCAGAGGGCAAATTTACAGTCCCGGTCAGAGCAATAGAAATTCAGCTTGCCTTCACAGACGGGCTTTCCACATACCGGGCAGTTCCCGATAGATACCTTATTATAAATAGGTGATTCCTGTACGGTCGGAATTTGCCGGAGGTCTGCCAGCATTCGTTCCAGCAATCCACCGATGCCCTGCATGAAGTCGGCGGGCTTTGTTTCGCCCCGTTCCATCCGCAGCAGTTCATTTTCCCACTCAGCGGTCATGCTTGCCGATTTCAGGTAATCCGGGATATTTGCGATTGCCGTAACCCCCTCTGCACTGGGAAGAATCTGCTTGCCTTTGCGTTCCACATAGCCGGAAGATACCAGCTTTTCCAGAATCGCTGCACGGGTCGCAGGCGTTCCCAGTCCTTTCTTTTCTGTGTCCTTTTCAAATTCCTTGTTGCCTGCGGTTTCCATCGCAGAAAGCAGAGTATCTTCGGTAAATGCCTTCGGCGGGGATGTAAAGCCCTGCTTTTTCTCCGCGCTCACCACAGGAATCACCTCGCCCTGTTCCAGTTTCTTGGGGAATGCCATATCCTTGCTTTTTTCCTGTTCTGCAAACGGAACAGGCATTGCGGTATGTCCCGCCTGCAAGACATTTTTGTATTTTGCAGTGAATTTCCTGTCCTGACAGCATACTGTTACCAGAACATCTTCATAGATGTATGGCGGCTGTACTGCCTGTTGCATCTTCCAGACGATGAGAGCAAAGACCTTTTCCTTATCCCTGGACAGGCTGTTTGACCCACGCTTGCAGCTTTCCAGTGTCGGCAGAATCGCATGGTGGTCAGTGACCTTTTTGTTATTGACCACCTGCTTTACTCCATCTGTTTCGCCGCCATAGTGTTTGAGCAAATCTGTCATGGTCTGCTGCATATCTTCCGTGATGTACTGGCTGTCCGTTCGCGGGTATGTCACCAGCTTTTCTTCGTACAACTCCTGTACGATCTTCAAAGTCTGGCTGGCGGTAAAGCCATAATAGCGGTTGGCTTCTCGCTGCAAGGTCGTCAAGTCGTACAGCTTCGGGGCGGACTGCTCTTTCCGCTTGTGCTCAATACTGCCGACCACGGCACATTGTCCATCACAAGCTGCCTGCACGGTATCCGCATCCTGCTCCTGTACCATCCGTTCCGATTCTGCCACGATGCCATTTCCCGTGATTTCCACCTTGTAGTACGGCTCTTTCACAAAGTTCTGGATTTTGTTCTGCCGTTCCGTCAGCATTGCCAGTGTTGGAGTCTGCACCCGTCCAATGGTCTGCCGCCTGCCGTATTTCTTGGTAAAGGCCCGTGTGCCGTTCATGCCGATCAGCCAGTCTGCCTTTGCCCTGCACTCCGAAGCGGCAAACAGGTTGTCATATTCTGTGCCATCCTTTAAGGAATCAAAGCCCTGCTGGATAGCGGCATCTTCCATGCTGCTGATCCACAGCCGTTTGACCGGGAGTTTGCTGCCCGCCAGACCATACACACGGCGAAAGATCGCTTCGCCCTCACGCCCTGCGTCACAGGCATTTACCACATAATCGAAATCTTTGCTTCGGAGGAGCTTCCGCAGAATATTGAAATGTGCTTTCTTATCTTCCGAAACCAGCAGCTTCCATTCTTCCGGGAGAATCGGAAGATCATCGAACCGCCAGCTTTTATAGCGTTCATCATAATACTCCGGGGCTGCATACTCTGCCAGATGCCCCAGACACCAGCTCACCACGCAATCCCCACCCTCCAGATACCCGTCCTCATGTTTGTATGCACCGATCACTTTCGAGATGGAACGTGCCACACTCGGCTTTTCTGCTATCACAAGATATTTCATATATCCTCCTGCTTGTTTGAAAAAAGCAGGGACAGTCCGAATCAGACCATCCCTGCACCACTAGATTATACGGGTTTTCTATTATTCATCGGTTTCTGCGTCCTGTCCTGCTTCCTCATCCTCGTTCTTTGTCGGCAGAGCTTCATATTCCAGATTTTCTTTCGATACTTCCGGCTCACTCTGCTTCGGCTTATAGATGTAGAAATAGAAGAATGCGCCTGCACCGCCCACACCCAGGACAAATACGATTGCCAGAATCTTGGTCAGCTTTCCATCGTCCTGTTCCGGCTCTTCGATCTCGACATCCGGTTCCGGCTCAGGTTTGGTTTCCGGCAGCACGACTGCCGGCTTCTCTTCTTCCTTGCCATTGCGTTCCTCATCGGTCAGAAACTCCTGCAGATCGTATTCGTCGATCATGGAGAGCATATACACATTCTCGCTGTTCCTTGCCCGGTCGATCACCAGAAAAAAGGTATTGCCGCCCTTGGTCTTGACCGTAAAGAACTCCTTACTGGAATCGTCCGTGATGTTATCTTCCACCTCGCCGTTGCCCGCAATGGTGAACGGAATCTTCTCTTCCTCGGTGGGTTCCTCTTCCTCAATGACCTGTGCAGGCTCTTCCTTGACTTCCGGCTCCACATAGGCAAATGCCGGAGTGGAAAAGCCTACCGCCATCAGCAGGGTCAGCACTGCACTGGGAATCACAACACCCAGCTTTTTAAGCATCTTTCGCAATCACATCCTCCATTTCTGCTTCTTCCGAAGTCTTGTTCTCGTTGTTCACGGTTGTCTGGAACGTCACATTCCCCGCCTGGATATTTTCCAGCAGTGCCAGCAGGTCACGCCCACCCAGCTTTGTGCTACGGATGGCCCGGACAATCTCATTGTCCTCTTCTTTTTTCTGTGCCGCCCGGACATTTCTCAGATACTCTTCCAGTTCCGCGATCTTGCTTTCGGTTTTCTCTGCATCATTCAAAAACTTCTTCAGCTTTTTGCTCATCTAGCTTCTCTCCTTTCCTCTACTTGATTCTGCCAAAACCAAGGAAGTGGTTCTGCCAGTAGGTCGAATTGATGCTGGTATAAGAAATCGGGTCGCCGCAGTGGATCATCATTCCGTTGCCGACATAGATGCCAACGTGCGACGCGCCGACGGTATTATAGGTTTTTTCAAAGAAGATCAAATCACCCGGCTGTGCATTTGCAGGAGAAACGTAGCTGCACTTGCCACGCAGTCCGTTTGCCGTCGTGCGTCCGACATTCCAGCCATTGCCACAGTTATTGATGACCCAGCAGACAAAGCCGGAGCAGTCAAAACTGGTGCTTGGAGAACTGCCGCCCCACACATACGGCATACCCAGATACTTTTCGGCTTCTGCAATCATCCTTGCAAACTTTTCATCTGACAGGGCTTCTTCTGGAATATCATATCGGAAACCACCGCCGGAACTGCCGCCTGTTCCACCCGAACCGCCAGAGCCAATGCTTCCTGTTGTGCCGCCACTGTATGTAGGTGAGCCTGCGCCAAACAGTTCCGGGCGATTGCCATAGGTCAGATTGTAGGCATCATACCGCCCGGTCTGCTTCCGATCCATGTTCTTTCTGGCAATGGTGTCAAAGCCTTTATTTTTCAGCAGGACATTGAGGATTTTGTACTCATACTCCACTTCTTCCTGATAGGTATAGGTTTCCATGCTGACGTTTCCAAAAGCGTCAATCGTTGGCCGAATCCCTACTCTGGTTTCCATGCGTGTGCGAATCTCTATCGTTTCCCAGACTTTCAGGAGATACTGTTGCTCAAACAGCGACTTGATGACGGGTTTCACCTGTCCTCTGGTGAACTGCTCATATACGGCAGTCAGATGAGAGATCAGCTGATAGGGGTCATGCCCAATTTCATCCAACTGGTAACGGTATTCGTCATAGCCGGGATGTGTGGACTCCATCTGCCGTATCTGCTCATCCAGCTTCTTTTCCAGTTCCAGATAATCTTCTTCTGCACCTTTCATGTCAGCGTCCTTACTGGGATACGTCGTTCCGATAAAGATACTGCCCGTTCCATGGATCGCTGCTGAACAGCTTGAGAATGCGCCCATAATCAGCATGAGCATCAGTGCTGCAATGCCAAGTCCCGCCCAGAGGGTCTTGTTCTGCACAACGACCTCCTGCACCGCTGCCTTTGCTTTTTCTGCAAGCGTGTTTGCTGCCGTTGTTGCCTGCTTGCTGGCAGCGTTTCCGGCTTTCTGGCCCCGCTTGGCTGCTGCATAGGCATCCTTATACTGCTTTTTCTGGTAAAACTTTGAACCGACTGTCTTTGTTGCTTCACCTCCTGCGGCAGTCGGTGGCGGCTGGGGCGGTTTCTTTTTCAATGGCATTTCTGCCGCTTCTTCGGTTATGCCGCCCTCATTCTCCGAAAATTTCAGACGGCTGGATTTTTTCTCAGCCTCGACTTTTTTCTCAGCTCTGGCGGATTTTTCTCTGGTCTTTTTCCGGCCTTTGGAGAAGCGGTACAGTCCTTCCAGCGTTTCTTCGCTCCTGTGCGCCGACTCCACGCCGGAGTTTTCCTTTTCGACCTGATGTACCTTGTTGTGGGCAAAACCAGTGGCGGTATCCACTCCTTTCTTCGCCACTTTCTTAATACCCAGCCCCGCGCCACGGACAATGCCACCCTGCTGCTCATCATCAAAGGATAAGCGGCCCTTTTTCTTCGGTGCAGGCTCTGTATCCTCGTCCACTGGCGGAACATCTTTTTCTTTCGTTTTTCCATCCTCCTGATGGGCTTTATAATACTCTGTACTCTGCTTGGCGGTGCTGCGCCGGGGCTTTTCCTCCTCTCCATCCTCGGCATCCATGCACACATCCTCTTCCACAACAGGGGTTTCTTCTGCACTTTCCGCAGCGTCTTTTTTCGAATCTTCCTGCTTCGGTGGTTCTTCTGCAACTGCGGACTTGGTTTCCCCGGTGCGGAGATTCTCTTCCACCAGACCGTCTTTGGTCATTTTCTGGACGATTTTATCTCTGCCCCGGAATCGCTTGTCTGCCATCGGATTCACCTCCCGTCCGGCAGGAAACTTATGCAATCAGCGTTGCATGGGTTTCCCACTTATCGAGAATCCGCTCCAGCTCCCTGGCAAAAGCGATCAGCCGGGAATTGACCTCCGTGCGGTCGATGTAGCCCCGCTCTTCCATGTGGAATCCGTGGGTCAGTTCATCTGCCAGTGCGCCGACTGCGTAAAAGTCCTCCAGCACCGTATGCACCACCGATTCCTCATCGTGAAAGTTCAGCATTTCCACTTCCTGATAAGGCGGGCTGGAATCGCCATCGTATTTTGCCGCCTCAGCACGGTCATGCAGCTTCAGGATCATCTGGCTCAGTTTTTTCTCTTTCATCATGCGTCTTTCTTCTCCCTGTATTTTGCGATTTCATTCGGTTTCGTGGTCATAAGACCATAGAGTTTCAGCGAAGTATCAAACTTATCCTTGAACGGGATAATGGTGTTGCCGTAGAACAGCAGCCCCTCGCCCTCGTTGCTGTTCGTCACATAGGAAAGCTGGAACGGCGAAATGTTGAGCTGCTTTGCAAGAATCTGTCTATCGCCGGATGCCTGATTCAACATATAAATGAAATCGCTATTCTCAAAGATATTCTCGATTTCCCGGCTTGCCAGCAGGTCTTTGATGTTCTGCGTGATACCCGTGGGGATGCCGCCCCATTTTCGGAAACGCTTCCAGATTTCAACACTGTATGCGGCAGTCTGCTCTTCCTTTAAGAGCAAGTGGAACTCATCAATGTAGTATCGTGTGTTTTTCTTTGCATTGCGGTTGATGGTAACGCGATTCCACACCTGATCCTGCACGATGAGCATACCCAGCTTTTTGAGCTGCTTTCCCAACTCTTTAATGTCAAAGCAGATAAGGCGGTTATCCAGTTCCACATTCGTCTGATGGTTGAACACCCGCAGCGAACCATTGACATAGATTTCCAGTGCCGTGGCGATGCGCTGCGCCTGCCGTTCTTTCTGCTCTCGCAGGCAGTCGTACAGATCACCGAGAATCGGCATATTTTCCGGTTTCGGGTCATTCAGATATTTCTGATAGACCAGCGGCAGGCATCGGTCAATGACGGATTTTTCTTCCGGCTCCATGCCGTCCCGTGCACCCATGATAAGTTCACACAGGGAAAGGATGAAGTCCGACTTCATGCCCAGCGGGTTATCATCGTCCGCATAGTTCAGGTTAATGTCCATCGGGTTGATGTAGTCCCGGCTGGTGGATGAGATATGAATGACCTGCCCGCCCAGGGCTTCGACCAGCGGATAATACTCGCCTTCCGGGTCTGCGATGATAATATCGTCCGTTGTCGTGAAGAACACGTTTGTCATTTCACGCTTTGCGCTGAACGATTTACCAGAACCAGGCGTACCCAAAATCAGACCGTTCGGATTTTTGAGCTGTTTGCGGTCTGCCATAATCATGTTGTTAGACACTGCATTCAGACCGTAATAAAGGGAATCGCCCTCCATGAAAAGTTCCTGCGTGGTGAACGGCACGAAAATGGCGGTGGAAGTTGTAGTCAATGCCCGCTTGATGGGGACAAGGTTATTGGCCAGCGGCAGGCTGCTCATAAGTCCCTGCTCCTGCATATAGTCCAGTCGATTCAGGGTACAGTTGAACTTCTGAGCGATACCAGCCGTCTGAAATACCGCACTGTCCAAATCCTGTTTGGTTTTCGCAGCATTGAGGAACAACACCGTAATAAGGAACATACGCTCATTGCGGCTCTGCAGATCATCCAGAATCTTCTTGGCTTCGCCGCCATAAGTTGCAAGGTCGCTCGGAATAATTTCCATATCATAACCAGAACGCACCGCCTTTTTCTGTTCCTCGATCTTCATGCGGTCGAGGTCAGTGATCTTGCCCTTGATGAGTTTGATTGCCTTGAGCTGGTCTACCGACTGCACATGGATGCTGACTACCAGATTCTTGTCCATGTCCAGAAACTCTGCCAGCACCTTATCCGTCAGTTCCGGGGCAAGGATGTTCAGATAGGATACTGCGCCAATGGTATCTCCCATCTGGAAGTCCTTGCCGCTCTTGAACAGGAAACTGGTCGGAGCAATGAAATCCTTTGTGGTCATGCCGCTTTGCAGGATGCGGTCATAGCTGAACTCAAACTTCCGTTCTTCCTCCTGATGGAACATCTCATACATGATCTGTAAGCGTTCCACACCATTCAGCGGATATGCTTTCACTCCCAGCACCTTGAAATTGTTGAGAATATCGGTTTCGATACGCTCCAGCCGGGGCTTTGCTTCTTTCACGCTTTTGGCTTCAATGCTGAACGTGATGTACTTTGTCCGAACCAGACCGTTGTTGCCTTTGGCAAGCTGTTGTTTCAGCATCTGCGCATATTCCATGCGCACATCATCGAACTGGTCATGCTGTGGCTCGATCTGAATGACCTTGTTGTATTCGCTCATATCGCTTTTGTGGTTGATGAACGAAAGCTGAAAACGGATGCTGGAATCGAAGTAGTTGAGGAAATCACACCAGCTTTCAAAAATGGTGTTCTTATCTTCGTTTTGTGCGAGCTGATAATTGATGTCATAGAAGCGGACGGTTTTAGAATACAGATGTTCCTCCACCCGGCAGATGCCGTCCCGCCCCATTTCCAGATACGGAATCGACCGCTGCACCGTCAGGTGATGCTCTTTCTTCTTTTTCGCTTCTGCCTTTGCAGACGGCTTGAAGAATTTCTGGAAGATGCTGCCGAATAGCGGCTTCTTATCCTTTTCTTTTCCCAATAATGCCTCCCTTCTTCACTTTTGGTGTTACAGGTTTTTCCGGCTCATATTCGTACAGATTTTCAATCTCGTAGCGGCGAACTGCCGGACGCTTGAAACGGACGTTGATGAAATTTGTCAGGATGGTTTCAAGGTGCATCCCGTTTTTCTCGAACAGTGCAAAGAAAAACTCCGGCAGCATCAGCAGCACCATGCCAGCCGCCGCGTTGCTTGTACCAAGCGTTCCCCGCGTAAGAAAGTAGAACGGAACACCGATGGATGCCGCAAAGCCCATACAGATGAGCTGCCGCTTTGTCAGGTTGAGAAAGACCTTGTTTTTGACTTTGGACAGGTCTTTCGGGATCGTCACATAAGCCATTCTTCACCATGACAGCCAGACACGCCGCCGGGATACGGCTTTCGCCTGCTGTCTTTCCTTTCCTCGGATTTTCCCGGTTTTAGTGACTGCCGAAGATCTGTTTGGACAGACTTCCCGTTTTCATCAGGCTGAAACACAGAATCACGGTATACGCTGCAACGCCGATCAGCGCGGAGTGCATATTACTGGAAATCCGCACCGAAGAAATCAGTGCTGCGTAAATCGCCACACAGACCATCATCAGGAATGCCTGAAATGCAAGGGCGAACAGTCCTCTGAAATAATTGGTTCCTACATGACCCCATTCGCGGTTGCTCATCGTTGCGAACGGGATCGGGGCAAGCGATGTATAGAGATAAATCTCTATCATACGCCCATAAACAATGACAGTTATCACCACCGACATAATTTTCATGCAGAAGCTGACAAGGAAGGTTTCAAGAGCCAGCACCACCAGTTCACCGATCTCCATGGTTGCCATCGCCGCCTGCATCTGCATGGACAGCGAACTAACATCAATGGCAGTCTCGCCGTTGATGATACCGGAAGCCGAATTGACTACCGATTGTCCAACGTCAAAGACTGCCATTGTAATTGTGAACGTATTGCTGACCAGATAGATTGCGACCCATGCCTTGACAAAATACTTGAAGAACATCCATGTATCTACATCATGCAGGTTGTTTCGCTCGGTCAGCATCGAGATCAGCTCATAGCAGAGTACCAGAGTGATGATGATTCCGGCAATCGGAACTACCACCGACTCTGATAAGTTCTGAATCATACTGAAAACGCTGCTGTTCCAGTTTTGTGGAGTGCGTCCAACCTGAGCCGCGATCTCACTTGTCTTTTCATTGACATCCGTGAACATCGTACTCATGTTGGACTCCACCATTCCTGTCAGAAGTTCCCGCATCCATTTTTCGATGGCTGCAAAGATATTATCGAACAATGGCGGGAGTACCTCCTATCGCGGGTGCTTAGCCGAACAGACCAGAGAGCAGAGGGATCAGCTGCGTACCGATGAGAATGACGCCGCCACCGCTCATGAGCTGCTTCATGCCCTGGGACTTTGCACCCGGATTGTCGTTGCCATATCCTTCCATTAGATTGACAACACCCCAAACGCCAAGACCTGCGCCAATAGCCACAACGAGAGTCTGCAGAACGGTAATAGACTGATTAAAGAATTCCATATATTATTTTCGCCAGACCGCAGATTTGATGAATATTTGCGATTCCAAAAGGAAAACGGGCTGGCACATCTTCGGTGCTGCCCGCTTCCTGCGATTCTGGCTTCTCCTTTCATTTTCAATAAAGTCAGCCTTTTGGAATCACATGATAGATGGTGGTTATTTCGTGTCAGTCATACGGATCACCTGTTCAGGGTCTGCCCGAACGGGTGGGAGGGTGTATCGCTTGCCGTTGATAAAAGCCTCCTTCCTTATCCTTGTGCCTGTTCGGTCACATCCACTTCATAAAGGTCAAATTCTTCCGTGGTGAGCAGCCGCAGTTCGTGTTTCAGGTAGCGTTCTACGTCGAACTCGTTTTTCTTGTCGAAATCCGAAAGTTCCTTGTACCGCTTATGTTTGGTAATGTCAAACTTATCGCTCAGGAATGGTCTGACACCTCTTAACTGTAAGATGCACTTGCTGCCGTCCATGACTGCAAGCTCATCCCGGCTCATCAGTTCTTTTCCAGTCTTTTGGTAGTTCGTGCCAAAAGAGGGGCTGTTGCCGCGGGTATCCGATGTGTTGTAAAGGTCAATAGTTTCCTTGCCCAGCGTTTCGGAAATCTCCTTGAGGGTGGAGCTTTCCTTGCCGCCAAGGAACAGCATCGTGTCGCAGTTGCCAATGATGGTTTCTGCGGCATCCTTGTAAATGGTCTTTAGCTGGCTTTGCGATTGGAGAATAATCGAAGCAGAAATCTCACGGCTGCGGATGGTAGCGATCAGTTTATCGAACTTTGGAATCTGGCCGATGTTTGCAAACTCGTCCAGGAGCAGCCGCACATGGTACGGAAGTCTGCCGCCGTGTTCATCGTCCGCCTTATCACAAAGCAAATTGAATAGCTGTGTGTACAGGATCGACACCACAAAATTGAAGGTATCATCTGTATCGGAAATAATAACGAACATTGCCGTGCGCTGATCTCCCAGCATATCCAGCTCCATCTCGTCGTATGCCATCAGGTCACGCAGTTCCTTAATGTCAAATGGAGCCAGTCTCGCACCGCAGGAAATCAGAATGGACTTCGCCGTTTTACCTGCCGCCAGCTTGTACTTTTTGTACTGCCGCACGGCAAAGTGTTCTGGTTTAGCCTTTTCCAAATCCTCAAATAGTTCATCGACCGGATTCTTGAACTCTTCATCATCCTCGCGGGCTTCGCTGGCATTGATAAATTCCAGCAGCGTGGAGAAGTTCTGTTCTTCTTCCGGGGCTTCATAGTAGATATAGCCGATGAGTGCGCAGTAGAGCAGGCGTTCTGCCTTGACCCAGAAATCTTCGCCGGACTTCTCGCCGTCTCCTTTCGTGTTGGCGATGATCGTATTGACCAGTTTCAGAATATCTTTCTCACTGCGGATATAGTGGAACGGGTTATAGTGCATCGACTTCTTGAAGTTGATCGTGTTCAGGACTTTGATTTTGTACCCGGCATCCGAGAGCATCTTTCCGCATTCAATGATGATCGTACCTTTCGGGTCAGTACAGACATAGCTGACCTTTTCGGGCATCTGCATCAGATTGGGCTTTACGAAAAACCGTGTCTTGCCGCTGCCAGAGCCGCCGATCACAATGACATTCTTGTTTCTGGCATACTTCGGATGCTTTGGTCTGCCGCTCATCATCAACCGTTCCGTCTGGGTGAGCAGCACATTATTCTCGAATACCGGGTCAATAAAAGGTTCAATGTCCTTGGCATTGCCCCACCGGGCAGAGCCGTATTCCTCTCCCTGACGATACTTCTTTGCGTTCTTCCCCTTAAAGTAGATCACGGCTTTCAGTGCTGCTGCACCGATCAGACCCACCAGCAAGTCGAACGGATGGACACTTGGCAGATAACTCTTGTAGGCCAGACCGAAGTTCATAAAAAGAACCATCAGCCTGTCCACGATGGTATCGCCATTACAGTGTCGGTACAGCCATGCGGCTTTCTCCACCATGTAAAAGGCGATAATGTAAGGAAAATTCAGCAGGATCAGCTTTTTCATATCTGCCGACTGCATCTTTCCACTGATTGCCGCCGCTACTTTCTTGCCCCATGCCGTTCCGCCTGTCTGGTTGGAGGGGGCTTTGCGCGGTCGTTTGCTCTGTGCGGTCGTTTTCTTTTTCTGGCTCATCGCACCTGCCCTCTGTTTTTCGTCTTTTCCTTGGTGATTTCCCGGTGCTTGGCAACACGCTCCTTTGCCTGCTCCAGCTTCTTACGGATGGACTGCCGCTGCTCCTTTTTCAGCAAAACTCCGGTGTATTCCTTGAACGCTGCCGTCATAACGTCTACATCTTTCGCCTTGAAAAAGACCAGATATTCGGTTTTACCCTCTTTTTCTGCCTTTTTCAGACTATAATCAATGCCGTACTTTCGGGCTACCCGGTCAAACGACTTGATGTTATTGTCCGTGACAACGATATTGGTAAGCTGTGCGCCGCTCTGTTGCAGGCTCTTGATGCTCTGCTTTCCTCTCTTACATCGGTTCTGCCCTCCCATCTTCTTCGACTGCTGTTTTTTCTTCTCGATTTCTGCCAACAGCTTTGTCAGTGCTGCTTTCAGAAGCTGCGCCGAGATTTTTCCGCCTTTGATGCACAATGCCATCGTTTTTTCGTTTACTTCATCCTGCACCTGCGCCCTCCTTTCCGATTTATAGTTTTATCCAAACGGCATCAGACACTGACTGTGCCTGATACCGGGGGAGCCGTATCGCCAAAGACCGAACGAAATTTCTTTCTGCACTGGTGCATCATGTAGCCGCACTCCCTGCGGTGTCGGCAGGAAATGCAGGGATGGTCACTGTCCGTTCCCGGACGCTGGCGCATCATACGTTCAAACGGGCTATTCGTAAAGTTCATAGGCTCACCCCTCCTGTTCTGCCATCGGAAGAATCCCACGCCGTTTCAGTTCGTGGTACAGAAACTTCCTGCCTTTGTGCGTCCATGCCGTATGCAGCTTTTCCACTGCACTGCCATCACTCCGATGGAGCCGGAAAACAAGGTTTGCAGTATATCCCTTATCCTGATGCTTTGCATACAGCACCCACTGGTTATTGGCCCGGTACTGGATACCGTGCAGATGGAGCAGACGATTGAACACCTTTGCACCGCAGCCGTACTCTTTTGCGATCTGTGTCGTTGTCACCAGCGAATCGGGCGGCTGTGATTCGTAAAAACCGCTTCGGCGGCGCGTGGCTTTTGCACTTGTGCTGATGCAGCAGTTCAATGACTGCCTGCATCCAGTGATCCGTTCCCATGCAGTGCTGTCCTTCACAGCTGCGGAAACAGTCGTTCTTGTGGAAGTGATGGAGCTTGTACAACTGCTTTGCCATCTCCAGCGTGATCCGGTAGTCTTTCACATACCGCTGCACCGTGCGCCCGCCCTCATCCTGCGGACGGACACGGGGAACGAACTCATAGTCCCGGCCCTCCACAAATCCATACTGGCACATCCGGGGGAACCACTTGCGGAAGTCACTCCGAATCTGCATCTGGTCGTACAAGTCTCTCGCCCAGATCACCGAGGGAGCCATATCAAAATCCATAAAAAATCACGCTCATTGCATTGTCCTCCTTAATTGCTTCTGCCGCCCCATTCGAAATCATGCCTGACCTGTGCAGCGTAATAGCTGTCAATCGTGGTCGGCGCATTATACAGTGTGGCGAGCAGATATTGTTTGATGTTTCGTACCTGTGTGGTATTGCTTTTCAGGCATTCCATTACATACTGGATGTGCATGGAATCCAGCTTCATCAGGCGGCTTTTGACCACCTCTTTCGGCTTTTCTTCCCCGCAAATGCGCAGGAACTTCTTTCTGCTGGTCACGGTTTCCACAAGCAGTTCCAAAATCTCCATCAGGATTTCCCGGTCATGCGGGAAGTTCTTCTCTAAGATCGGGATTTCCAGCTTGTCTTGAAAATAGAGCCGATACCTCTCATCTTCCCGCACCTCTTTCGCTGTGTTTTCCACATACGGTGCGGAATAGATTAGATCAGTCTCACTACTATCAGTATTATTTATATCAGTCTTACTTCCGTTTGATTTCCATACTCCCGGAAGTTCGGTTTTCAAACCACCAGAAGTTTGATTTTCATACTTCCAGTAGTTCGATTGTGAAAGTCCCGCATAGAGGTCTTTCACATACAGCAAGTTTGGTTTTCCCAAGCCCTGCCTGCGCCGCTCAATAAGCTGATATTCGTGTTCCAGCTCATCCAGCAGTTTGACCGCTTTTTGTCTGGCACATCGAATCGAATCCATGATCTCATCTATCGTACAGATGATGTAGGCATTTCCATTCTCGTCCTGCCAGCCATTTTTTAGCGAAAGGTTCATCCGATCCAGCAAGACAGCATACAGCAGCTTTGCATCGCTGGACATCTTTTCAAACAGGTCCACCTTGATGAGTGCTTTCGGCACACGGTAGAAACTGTATCGGTCTGCTTCCAGACCCCTGAAATACGGGTACTTCATGTAGATTCATCACCTCCCCTCTTGCTGGATTTGCACTATTATAAATAACAGTACATTCCTACGACGGAGCATCTTTCGACACTCCGCCGCATTGTATCTGCTGTTATTTGAGCTTTGCCATTCTGCCCCAGCCCGTTCCTGCCCCATATTTCAGCGGCGTTTTCTCTGACAAGACACGCAGGATGCACATTCAGTATCAGAAGTATCTCTCTGGGATGGCTTATTCAATTTTCAAGGTTCATGTGAGAGGTTTTGTATTGTCCTCTCATCCTTAGAATCGGAGAAAGGTCATTTCGCAAGGTGTTTTTAAAAAAGTTTTTGAACTTTTTATGAACTTTCCGATTTGGATGGAGATTTTTTGTGTCCTCTCACTCCTAGAATCGGAGAAGGTCTATTTCGCAAGGTGTTTTAAAAAAATTCAAAAAAATTTTTGAGCCGCCCAATTCAGAGTGTTTTCTGTGATTGGACGGCTCATCTTTTGATTATGTATAGGTTAGCAGCTGCACAATGCCTGGAAGTGCTTTTTCTGTATCTTATAAATTGCTGCGTTATAAATTCCGGTAAGATTCTGGCGAGTCATGCCAAGGTGTTTTGCCGCCTCTGTGAAAGACAGACCATGGAACAGGTGGATGTGAACGACTTTTCTCTGCAAATCAGTCAAAGTAGAGAGCAATTCTTCCACGCTTTCCTCACTTATCATTCTTTCTAATGTACTGACTGCTTCATCAACTCCTTCCAGAACTGTTTCCTTATACTCCCGATTCTCACGGGATGGCATCCACTTTCCCTGAATGATCTCATAGTTCATGAAAATGCGATCCTCGCCTTCCAGAACCAGCCGGATGTGCCATTCGTATTCATCAAATTCCTCTTCCTCAATGTGATGCCCCGCACCTTCCAATGCATCATATTTATAATGTACGCAGTTACGAAGCGAGAAAACGGTCACTCTTTTATGCGCCCTGTAAATCACATAACCATTTTGGTAGACACTGATGCTTCCATGATTTTCCAGAATCTTCTCGGCTACCACCGACACGCCAGATTCCTCAAGAGTCTTCACGGTGGGAACACGCTGTTCCTTGTACAAAGGAAGTTTAACAAGCTTTTTCAGTTCCTTGAATGTCATCATAATGTCCACCTTTCTGCCTTTTGGCTGCGGGCGGTCTGAAACAAAAAATGCAGCAAAAGTTGTCCCAGACTTACCCGTTTTTTTTGAACGGGAAGTCTAAGACTTCTCCTACTGCATCGCTATTTCATGATTCACTTTTAAGGTGTGATGTTTAGTCTCTCATATATAGAATTGCTGGAAGGGCATTTCGCAAGGTGTTTTTGAAAAAAAAGTTAAAAAAACCGGAACAGGATGAGTTACTCACAGGCGCACTACTGCGCTGCATTCGCTCATTCTGTTCCGGCCTATATCACATATTGCTACGGTATCGCTCTAAACAAACAGATATTATATTGTAGACCCAAAAGAACGTCTGATGGAGCTGGTCGGCTAACCAGGTGCCGCCTAAGATTCCACCTCTGCGCTTTCAGTGTCCGATGAAGCACTCTGCTTCAGGCTTCTTTCCGTTGGTTTTCTGCTGTGAAAAATTCGATACTCTTCACGGGAAGGCCGTGAATGCACTCCACCAGAGATTCAGCAGAAATATAATCTTCACAGCCACCACGCTTGATCTGAAGCATATTCTTTCCATCAACGACACTGCGATTTCCAATCCGCAGCCCCTTTGGGGTGCGGATTTCATGTTCTCCGTTGCTCATCTTCTCACGGCCTCCTTTGTGTTGGTTTAAGTTTCTTCTTTTCTTCTATTCAATTTCACCTTTTGAACTTCCGCTCTTTTTTCACCTTTTTCGGCTTGCATATTCACAATTTTTACGGTATAATAATTCAAAAGATGATAGAATATAGCATATATTATAAGCAAGTTATGTCGCCGTGTCAAGAGGATAATGTGAAAATTCGTTGCATCTTTTAGCTTGAATATTTACAAATTCCGTTGCACATTGTTACCGCACGATAACTACTCCATAGAAAGGTTGCAAACATGAAATTTGGAGAGAAAGTTCGCGATCTACGAAAGAAACATTCTTTAACACAGGACGAATTGGCACAATGTCTGGGTATCAACAAACGAACGATCATCGGATGGGAGCGGGATGGTCGCTACCCTCGCAGTGTTGAAATGCTCGAAAAGATGGCCGATATATTCCATGTACCTTTGACCTATTTACAGCCGGATCAGTCTTTATTTATCGAACGTGCCGCCGAAGCCTACGGAAAAAAGGGCAAAATAGAAGCCCAGCATCTCGCATTTGAGCTTACTGAGCTATTTGCCAGCGGAGAATTGACCCCGCAGGATATGGACGGCATCATGTATGAAATGCACAAAGCCTATTTTAAATACCGAGAACAAAAGCGAGAAAAGGAACGAATAATGAACCTGTGAACCACTGTTCTATTCACTATGCCATCCCCGGAAGGAGATCACATTATGGATTCTGCGTTTATTCACCAAGCTGCCAACGAACTTGTCAAAAATGCCGGAACTCGCAACATCAAACAGATTGCGCGCAGTTGCAGCCTAGACATCAGTGAAACATCTCGCATTAAAGATATGTTGGGTTTACTTTCGCTCTATTTTGATAAGCCACTGATTCTTATCAATCGCCAGCTGGACAAACAGACAAAGCAGATGGTGTGCGGCTATGCACTCGGACATTATCTGGAGCATCAGCTGCTTATGGACTTGCATACTCTGAACAAGTTTCTGACCATTAAGGACAAGCACATCCTTCTTTATGAGCATAACGCTTTCACATCCCATCTGATGCTGGACAGTGATGAAGTCTATCAAATGACGAAGCGCGGGTTAGACGCGGCGCAGATTTCCGCATCGAAACGGATTCACCTCAATTTGGTGCTGGTGAAACTGCTGGAACTGCATCATTTGGGTTATGATCTGCGGCATTACCATGAGCAGCACCATGCGTTTATCGAGCATTTCAAGCTGCCAAGATATTTCCGGTTTGATGCTGCGTAAAGATTATCTTCACTGAAAAAGCCCACAGTAGGCAAGTTCGTACTTGTCCACTGTGGGCTTTGCTGTTATTTCAGTTTTGCAAGGATTTCTTCCGCGCTCATTCCGTCTGCCAGGAGTTTTTTCAGGACAGCCTCAGCTTCTGCCTTCTTTGCTTCCTCGGCGGCTTTCTGATCTTCTTTCGCTTTCTTTGCTTCGAGCTTGCTTACTTCTTTCTCAGCGGACTTCAAAGCTGCACGTTTAGTTTTCAACTCTGCTTTCAGAGAATCAATATTCGCAGTGATAGACGCAATTTCTGTGTTGAGAGATTCGATGGTAGACTGCTTTTCTGCAATCTGGGATGCAAAGTCGTTGACCATTTTGGGCTTGTTTTTGCTGCCTTTGGTTCTGGGCATAAGCTGTCAGCCTCTTTTCTTTTATAGTGATTCCAGTATAGCACAATTCAAAAATAAGGACAACCCTTTCTCAAATAAGCAAGGTTACCGATGAGTAATATTTACGTTATGGCGTTTTTCTCTAATCTTTAGCATGAACGGTATAATAGCCGGACATACCCTCATTAAAATTGCTCTAATCTTATTCGATCTTGTTGTTGGGACCTTTAATGCCACCAAAGCTCTCTGTTTTGTGACATTCAAACATTTTCGATAGAATTCCGGATACTCATTCTTAACTTTCGCTAGTACCATTGCATCATAGAAATCTGAGTGGGTGCGCCAATCTGCAAATTCCCATGCAGTCTGAACTCTATCTGTATGTATTTGTAAATTCTCTTTTATAATGTCTAATGCTTTCAGTCCACACTCACATTTTTTTATTGAAAACTTAGTCATTGCACTCGTAGGATTATCTCGACGATAAAAATATGTTTTCAACTTTCCTGCAAGGATTCGATTTGATTTTTGAAAAGCTGCAACATTAAAATTGAATCCTTCTCCAATAAACACTTCAGGTATGAATCTTGTTGTTTTCAATACTTCCCGTTTGAACATTTTACAGTAGCATCCTATCGGCACCTTATAACATAAGATCGCTTCTACTGCATCTTCACCAGTCCATATTCTTACATCATCTGCATCCATCTGCTTATTGTCAAAGCTTCCAAACATATGTGTTGTCAATGCAATGTCTGCATCGTAAGCAACCCCTAATGCCAGCATATAGCTCACATATTCTGGCATTATATAATCATCTCCGTCCACAAAACATATCCACTGCCCCGTTGCTACATCAAGTCCTGTATTTCTTGCTGAACTCACTCCTTGATTTTGTTTGTGGATAACTTTAACCCGTGCATCTTTCTCCGCATAAGAATCACATATTTTTCCAGATTCATCCGTTGACCCATCATCGACAAGAATGATTTCCAAAAATGGATATTCCTGTTCACATATTGACTCAATACACTTACTCAAAAAAGACGATACATTATATACAGGCACAATAACAGTTACTTTGTCTGTAACATTTATCAACTTCTGTTCTATAAATTCACTTGTTTCTTTTGGCAACATAGTCTCATTCCCCTTTACATTTCTGGATATTATCCTCTGAATTCTCAAGTCTTCAATTTTATGAGATCAAAAGATTATATCTAGGAATTCGCCCTATGTTGCGATCTACATCTTTAACCCAAAACAGCATTGGGCTATCGAGGTTTATGACACTTACGTTTACTTCATAACATAACTTATTCCATAATTTGTCATACCCCCCCATTATTTTTGCTTTAATCAAAAGCATCTTTACTAATTGCTTTGCGCTTTGTTTTGGATACAGCTTTCTTACAATAGCATTAAAATTCTTTCCGTTTTTTATTTCACCAAAAAAGATTTCTCTTGTGTTTGGTTTAATAGATGGATGCCTGAGCTGATGATTATGTTCTATTGCTCGATTCAATTCAACATCCATAAGTTCTAACTCAGACTGTTCTAATAGTTCTTTCCCCTTTTGGGTCTGATTTAGAATCAGAGAAATTCCTTTCCTTTGTTCTTGGATATCAAGATTACTCCCCCAAGAATCGCCAAGCGTAATATCAGAGACACGCATGATATTAGCATACTGGCAATGATAACAATTCTCTGTGTAAGATATTGAATTCAAAAAAGATATAGAGTATTTATCTAATACACCTTTCTGCACAATATAACTTGTACCTTCTCTTACAGCAAAGTTGTTTTTGTTACGGAATTGAATATCCGACAATTTTGGGGTATCAATGTCATACTGTGCCAAAAACATATCCAAGACTTTAGGTGATGGCGAGCCATGACAAATCAAATCAACCGTATATAAACTATTGTCAAGTTTTTCTCCAACATAGCATTTAACTGCTTCTACTTGGCAAGGCAAACCTACAAATAGAACCTTTCTCCCAGCAATCAAGTATTCCTTTATCTTCTTATAAATTCCACTCGGATTACTCTTAACATACTTTGAGCCTTTGAATTTTTCAACTTCTTTTTCTGATTCGGCAAACATAAAGCCAAATGTTCCCTTTTCAAAAGCACAACTACACACAATACCGCCTGTTCTGACAAAGGCACGTTCTATCGCTTGCGCTACTCCTCCAGAAGATGAACTCGACCGCACTAAAGTATCTCTTGCCCATCCCTGTTTCCACATGATCGGTTGAGTAAACTTTACATTTCTATTGTTCTGACACACTTTTCTGCACAGGTCACAATTCACACATTGTTCCTCATTTATTATCGCATTGTATGAATCCAATTCATCAACAATCTTAATTGCATTTTTGGGACAACTATCCACACAGGCCATGCAACCAGTACAATTATCTTTGGTGCATACTGTTTTCACTTTGTATTCACCCCTTTCTTGCTTTGTTTCAAGACATCCTCTATTACGGTATCAATAAAGTTATTCGCCTTATTTCTTTCTCCGTTCAATATTTCATCGACTTGCTTAAAATCCACTGCTCGATTCACAACATCAAAATCCTCATAATTATCAATATGTCTTTGTGTTGTGTTTGTCTGCCTCAAAATACTCTCAAGCCGTCCGCCGAATTCTTTGGGATAAACACAAATAGGTTCCGTATGCAAATTCAAAGAAAAAGCCGTTGCATGAAAAGAATCAGTTAATACAAATTTTGCATTATCAATCAAACTGATAAAATCAAATACTTCTGGCACGAGCATACTTTTTCCAGGACGATAGAACTGATCATACCGTGTGCAAAAACGTACCAATTTTAATCCTGTCCGTTTGGAAAGTTCAACTGCATATCGGTCAAACTCTTTGCTCCGATTCAAATTATAGATAAGTATATAATCATCTTTAATTTTTCTAGGTGTCTCATATTTACGCCAAAAATCTCCAGAGACACACAATGTCGGATCAACAAGATGTACACTGTTTTTAATGTTGTATTGTTCATCTAAAATGACTTTCGCTTCGCTTTCTCGAACCGAAATCCTATTATATTGTTCAAGATAAGGCTTGGTTTTATTGATTTCCTCTGTTGATAATTTGCTTTGCCCAAAGCTTGCTGAAAAGGCAAACTTATACTTATCATTCGTCACAAAGCTTAAATATAGACATGGCAAAATCCCATTATTCCATTTTGAATTCCATACTTGGTCGCTTCCAGTACAATACGCATCTGCATCCAAGGGATAACTTTCAAAGTCATCCTCCGTTGTATATGTGTTTTCACTCAAATCAAGATACTTTTTCGCAAAAGACTGAAATACGTTTTTCCATCTGAGAATCGTCGGGATAATCGCAAGTGCTTTAATTGGATTCCCACCACTCCATTTTTTTACTAGATTTTCATACCGAACATCTTCTCTTACATAGTCTATGATCGTAACATCACAGCCATGCTGCTTTAATATTTCCTGAGTTGCCAAAGCTTGTAATACTGAACCATAGTTCTGCACCGCATGAAGCGTTATGACATCAATTTTTATTTTCTTTTCCATATACCAAATACCAATCTCCCAAATACTGTTTTACTCTATCATAACAATTTATATATTTAAGTAACTTCACTCCATCACATGGATTCTTGCTCAAATAAAACGCTTTCCTGCACTCAATCCATTTTTTTGACATATCAAGTATATCAATCTTTTCCTGTGAGCAATCATTATCTTCTACAAAGTCATGCAAATCGTCTACTACTCGCCTTGCATAATCCATGGATTCCAGCTTTTTCTTATATGTGCGGTTTCGATTACTTTCTTTAGTAAAGGTACTGTCTGTATGCTTCCGCCATTGGATCAGGCTCATATTATATGAATACAACGAATCCGAGAACATTCCCATCCGCCAAAACAGTGCGTCATGCGGAAAATCTACCTGCCAATGTTTTTTACTTATTTCGACAAACTCTCTTCTTATACAATATGTGCAGCCAGGATAACGAATATTAAACACCTTATTCGACAACGGCTGTTTTATAAGTTTTCCATCATCCTTTTCTGGCCCACATACCCGTTTTCCAGAATCATAAAAGGATTCATAATTCGATGTAAGCACCATGATCTGAGGATTTTCAGCCATGATTTTTTCCATCTGTTCAAGCTTTTGCGGCATCCAAATATCGTCCTGATCGCATGGAAATACAAGGTCTCCCGATGTACTCCAGATTCCTTCCATAAAGTTCCGTTTCCAGCCTTTATTTTCATGATTTACAGCGAACTTCCATGTGGTCAGATTATGTCCTGAAATAAATTGTTCTATTATCTGTGGTGTATTATCGGTAGAGCAATCATCAAAAATCAAAACCTCATCTGCTTTTCTGGTTTGGTTAAGAATTGAATCAAGCTGCTCTGTAATATACGCTTCCCCATTATATGTAGAAAGCACAATCGAAAGCTTCATTTTATTTCCTCCGCTTATTTATCATTTTAATTCCAATCCCCATTAAATCACGCAATGTCCCATTCATTAGCATTCCTAACGATGCAATCGTTGCAACCACATAAGCTATGCAGCCGATAACCGATGGCAACGTGAATCCGAAAGTCAGCAACAGTATAAGCTGTACAAACAAGTACAATTCCGTCTTTTTAGAACATCTCAGATACTTAAAATCTGTTTTGGAGATAAAGAACCATACGATTGCCGACAACAATGTTCCAACCGCAAATGCTTCTTTTGCATGAACAACCGCATAACACACACAGTTAAGTGCAAAGCCAATAGCCAGAATAATTACCAGTTTGACAAAGTAGACTTTTTGTTTTCGCTGCACCTTATACAGGTTCACATAAATGCTTCTTATCACGGTATAGAATATCTGAGCGGAAAAGAGCAAAAATACAACCGCAGCCGAATCAATGTATTTGGTCAAAAAGACTTCCAGAATGAATTTTACTGGAAATGCTGCTGCCGGAATAATGGTTGCAAACACCGCCACATAATTGAACACTTTTCTATGTTCTTCTTCATCACTGACGCGGCAGAAATAATTATATAATGTCGTTGTAACCGGGGTTATCGCAAGATTCAAAAAGTTCTCAACACTAACTGCAAAGGAATACTGTGCAAATGCCAGCGTATCCATCAATGCTTTTACAAACCAGCGATCCATGCTGGTGAGAAAAATTGATGATAGATTTCCTAACGTCAGCAAAAATCCTGCTTTGATATTTGAAAGAAAGCTTTTGAATGAAAACAAAGCTCCTTTTTGAAGCGTATGATTCTTTCTGAAATAGACATCCAGTACAATCCAAATCAGGAAATAAAGAACCACATATCCTGCAATGTACCAGAAAACGCTATCTGTCCGAAAAACAAAAAGCAGCACCATATTCAACGCAAATGTTGAAATGGTGGTCAGATTCATTGCCTTACCATAGAGATTAAATTCTCCTGTTGCCTGATACAAGAACTTGAAATAATTGCTCATATTCTGTGGCAGAATAGAAATTGCAAAAAAGGCCAGAATACGATCTCTGAGTATTGTTGCAACCAACAAGACTGCGATGGTAGTAACCGTTTGAAAAATGCACATCGTTGACAAATCCGTAGAAAACTCTTTGTCAACATCTTTTCCCAAAGTCTTACCGCCATATTTCAAATATATACCATCAACAAACCCCAAATGAAAAAGTCCAACATACGACACATACAGTTGAAACTCTTTTATTCCGGCATAGCTTTCGATTGACAAATATTTAGGTAATAAAAAGTTTGTTGCCAAGCTAAAGGCAACATTTACCAAATTGGCAATTAAAACTGCCACGATTCCTTTTTGCAATTTTTTGTCCATTTATTTCACCACTGAATATCTTTTCTCCTGTTTCCCTTTCAATTTTTTCCACATCACGCTTAAAAGCACCGGAACAATAATCCCCGCAAACATATACGCAATCCACCAAGCTCCCTGCTCGTACAATACAGGAAATGCTGCAATCCCTTCTCTGGGCTGATTATAGACTACTACACCAGCAAGGCTGATAATCTTAAAACACAGGAAATGCAGTACAACTATCGCCATCGAATTTTGTCCACAGCAAACGATTGCATACGCCAGCAGCTTTTTCTTCTTCAGTTCCTGTGCAACTTCGTACAACAGTACCCATCCACAGATGGACACTACTAACAGAAAACCCGGATTTTCGTATCTATTCTCATCCAATGCAATACTTCCGATTTGATTGCAAAGAACCAAAATCAGAAATGCAACTACCATTTTCCAATAATGATATTTTTCGGTGCATACGGTCTTTTGAAGTTCTCTCACTACCGCCCCCAAATAAAACAAGCAGTAATAAGATAACACTCTGTTTACCCCCCCCCCAGATAGAATCTGTCAGAGCGCATCTATATCCGACCGCCAGAAATACTATTGAAACAGCTCCTTGCAGTAAGAAGTTTGCCTTTTTACTGACCGTCACTTTCTTTATTACATAATCTATGCAACAATATAATACCGCTATCTGCATCAATGTTGAAATAAACCAGAGTGCAGAGCCAAGCTGTGTATGTCCATGCAGAAAAAAGCTTTTTATAATGTTTTTCCCAATCTCACTAATCGACCAAGGATCTGGAGAATAAATTCCCGTTTTAATAAATACATTATGCAGCAACGAAAACACTGCCGTCCACAATACATATGGAAACCACAATCCCTTAAATTTCCGCTTAACAAAGCTTAAAACATCCTGCATGGTCTCGGAATTGGATGCATTGAAGCAGTACCCAGATGCCATAAAGAAAATAGCCATGTGAAACAGATAAATAAAATGCGTGAAAGGCATCCCGCAATGCCCTCCAACCATAAGGATTATTCCGATTCCCTTTATAATATCAATGCTTATATTTCTATTTTTCATTTAGTATTCCTATCTCAGTCTTATTTTTTTTGAAAATAAACAACACACACACATAGAGAATAGCCAACTCCATTACATAGCCAATGGTCACCTTGTTAATATAGAACGAATCTTCCATTGCTTGAAAAGGAACCACATACAAAAGACTTGCATAAACAACAGTATTGTACACATGTTTTATTGTATTATCTTTGTACAAACGTACTTTTCTATAAAACGCATTCATAATTAGAGACAGTATTGCCGGAAATGCCACAACGCCTATCCATCCTGCATCATTGTAGTATCTCCGTAATGCAGTATAAACATTTCCAAGATAAATGCCTGTTGGAGTATATCTGAATTCCAACTGCTTTCTTAATGAAGCTGTTGTCAATCCCAGTTTTCTCAATCCTGTTATTAGACCCGTTAATGTTTCGCCAAACGGAACATCTGTAACATGACTAGATTCCCGAACATATTGATCAAGTAATTGAATGGAGCCTCCAATATACTGAGTTATATACTCAAGAAAATTAAGCGAACTCACTCTTCCTACTAACTCTTTCATATAATAGAAAAGTACCATTCCTATCGCAAAAACCATAATAGCTTTTTTCAGCATTTTTCCACTTATATGTTTGTTCCATCCCACTTTGCGATGCAAAAACATATAGTACAGAAAAACAGCCATCACAACAAGCTGCATAATGTCAACGCGATTTCCTTTAATAATTGACATTGCCACAAAAAGAAATGCTGGAATCAAATACTCCACGTTTCTTCTAATCCGATGATTTTCTTTTGATGCAAAGACATTATTCATAAATATAAACATATAGACATATCCAAATGAATACACCATCTTTGTCATCTGATTGACAACCGGATTCAACGACATATCACCATACGAAATAACACGTTTATACGCTACCATTACGCCAAACGACTTCCAGTATGAATCCGCATATGCTGACAACCGAACAGCTTCTTTGTAATATAAAACCATCGTAAGAATTCCAAATGCTATCACAAGTACATTTTTCCATCTTGCGACTTGAATACGCTCTATTTCTGTGCATCCTTGGAATGCATATTTTTTATGAGAAAGTCTATAAAGCATTCCAACACTTACAAAGCTTAAAGCACCTATCAGAATAATCATTATAGTTTTTGCGGACAAATCAATTCCCCACGCAGATACATTCATCGACGCGGCAATCACCGCCAATACAAAACCAGCAATATATAAAACATCTGGGGCCATCATATCTCTATCACAAAGGACATAACTGACCATCAGCAAAAAAATCAATATAATAAGTAAAAAAGCAAGACTTTCCATCTATACTATCCTCATAATCCTTTCAGTTATCCTCTCCATTGGGTCTTTTTATAAGCAAATGCCAACGTCTTATATCCCATATAAGAGATCGCTGCTGCTATTCTCGCCTTTTTTCTTGCTTCGGCATTAAACAAAACATCTTTCCTATATTTGAGCACTTCATTCCATAGTGCCTGTCTCATGGATTCATGCTTGTCATCTTTGATTTGGAAGAGAATATTGCAGACCGTGCTGTAGTATCGACACTCCGCAGCATTTTTCAACACAGGAAAATCTGTTTCAACAGCTTTCATCATATTGTAGCAGTGCTCAATTCCATCCATCTTTCTCACATTAAATGCAATGTTCTGAATGCTGTCTGTTCTTTGAAAATAATAGTAATCCACATTTCCTATTACAGCTATTTTTTTGCTCCGTTTTACGGCTTCATATGTAACAGGAATATCTTCATACAGTTTTCCAACAGGATACCTTAAATCCTTGATAAGTGATGTCTTATACAGTTTTCCCCATGCGCAAACTTCAACGCCATTTTGATATAGCAGTTTTTTCAGACATTCTTCTGCCGTCAAACATTCATAGTTTGAGAGTGGTTCTTCAGTTTTTGATTGCAGAGCTTTTCCCTCAAATACATTTTCAAACCAGCTTATTCCAATATCTGCATCACATTTGGCAACCGCCTTATATAAATGCTCCACATAATAGGATGAAATCCAATCATCACTATCAATAAAGCTAATGTACTCACCCTTAGCCAACGGAATTGCCGCATTTCTGGCATCGGATAAGCCGCCATTTTTCTTATGAATAACCACAACACGATTATCAGTTTCTCTATACCTGTCGCAGATAGCACCACATTTATCCGGCGATCCATCATCCACCAATATAACTTCCATATTCTGATATGTTTGTGTCAGAATGCTATCTACACATCTTTTCAAATACTTTTCAACCTTGTAAACCGGCACAATTATGCTGATTAACGGCTGTTCAAGTTCTTTCATCTACCTCACCAATTCCTCAAATAATTTTTCATGTTCTTTTGCAACTCTCTGTGCATCAAATTTAATATGGACATCTCTCATTCCTTGGAACACAAGGTTCTGTCTGAATTTTGTATTTCCATATAATCGAATCACAGCTTTACTTGCTTCTGCCGCATTATCTACTTCAACCAGAAGCCCGTTTTCCTCGTTCCGAATAATATTTGGAATGGCATCAACACGGCTTGCCACAATCGGCTTGCCTGCCATCATGTACTCCGGCAAAGCCAGTCCAAATCCTTCCCAGCGGCTTAGTAAACAGGCAACATCAAAGAGTTCTACATAGCTCATCGGATCATCAACCCAGCCTGTAATATATAAACTGTCCTCAAATCCATTATCTTTTGCGTATTTTCTGATTTCTGCTTCCTGATTTCCATTTCCAACAATGATGAAATGCGTATTAGGAACCTCATCCTTGACAAGCTTCGCCATCCTTACAAATACATCAGGTGCTTTTTGAGGGCTAATACGACCAACCATACCAACGACAAAAGCATCTTCTGGTATGTTTAAGTCTGCTCTTTTTACTTTTCCATGTGTGCCATTTTCATACGCTTCGATATCCACACCATTAAAAATGACCTGCAACTTCTCTTCTTGGCAAATCTTCTTGTCCAAAGCAGATTGTTTTTCTGCATCTGAAATACAGATGATTTTATCGCAGAATGGTGCAGCCAGTTTTTCAATCACTGCGTACATCATTTTCTTCTTTTCAGAACAGCGCATATTGAACGCCCATCCATGTGGGTTATACACACAGCGATTTTTCAATCCAATATCCGCCACACGAGCAATCGCACCAGCCTTACTGGAATGCGCATAAATAATATCGGGATTATATTTCTTTATCTGCTTCCGAACTTCTCTGATGGACTTCAGATCACTCATCCCGATTGCCCTGTTCATTTCGATTTGCTCAAAGCAATCGGCCAGTCCCTCATAGTCTCCTTTATGAAAGTCCTGTGAGCAAACAATGATATTTTCAAATTCTTCTTTATCCAAATACTTGAGAAGCATTCGGATGTAACGATCTACGCCACCAGCAGCCTGGACTACATGCAATATTCTGATTTTCCGCATTATGCCACCGCCTTTGCAGTGGCATAATCATTCGTTAGGACATACAGTATTAGCTCATGCTGTACCCCCCCCCGGAGTATTTATTGCCTTATCATATTTCTCGCTATATTGTTTTGCCATAGCTTTGGTATTGTACATATTCAAAACATCTTGATATGCCCGTTCTGTAAATCCGTCTGCTCCGTTCTGGGCTTCTTCAATAGCCTTTATAAATTCCTTCGTATCGGAACACACAAAACCATTTTCGCCATTATGAATCACATCTCTATTGCCAATTACGTTGCTGACAACACAAACTTTTCTCATATACATAGACTCCAACAGCGAAATTGGAAGTCCCTCCCATCTGCTTGGGAGAAGAAATACGTCTGCATTGACTGCATACTCAATCGCAGTTGTTCTATCCACCCATCCTGAAATTTCGATATTTTTACTTCTCAGTTCCTCCCGCAGCTCACCATCACCAATCCAGACAAACCTGATATCCGGCAGTGATTCTGCAATCATATTGAATAATGTTGGATTTTTCTGGTAGCAAATTCTTCCGAGGGTAAACACAGTGAACGGATGCGCTACTTTTTCTGTCTGGTCAACAATCTCTTGAAGCTCTTTCATATTGATGCCATTATTCACATAAGCAGCATTCTTGGTAAGCTTTAAGGTTTCCTGATGTTCTCCCACACTGCAGCTAATTGTAGTACAGTTTCTTTTTGCACAAACTAACTCAATCAACTTAAAAACTCTGCGTTTTGTAGGGTTACAATTCTCCATTAAAAAGCTATATCCATGCGGCGTATAGAACATCGGAATTTTTCCATCAAACGCAATTCGACCAATCGCCCCCGCTTTACTGCTGTGCAGATGAATCACATCTGGTTTTACCTCTGCCGCAATCTTCTTTACCTCAAAGAACGCAGCAATATCCTTTGTTGGATTGATTGCTCTTCCAAAATTCTTTACTTCGATCAGATGGATTCTTTTGTCAAAATAGTCCTTGTAATTTTTCGGTGTCTGCTTTCTTACTGCATACGCAATGTACATATCATATTTATTTACCAATTCATTTGCTAAATCTACAATGTAAGTAAATACGCCTCCGCCCATAGCTTCGACTATGTACAGTATTTTCTTTTTCTCCGCCATAGGTTTGCTTCCTCCCAGTACCCCTTTATCTACTCATCTGACTTTAGAATGATTTTTCCAATTTCCTTTTTACAGCAAACAAGCCCACGGCGGATTACTCTAATGGCAATCCACCGTAGGCTCGATTCGTTCTCCTTATTTTTTACTTGCTGCTCATTTTGTGGGTCAAAACAGAGCTGCACCAAAACCTCCCACCTATAACCTCTGGATTTCAGCTTCTCCGCAGCCTGTCAGCAAATAAACACTTTTGTCGAACGAGTCGAGCCGCAAAAACCCTTTAGTTATCGTGGTTTTTCTTGGTTGACCCTATTATATCTCTAGCCCCATTTTTTTTCAATAGTAGGAACCGACTTCTGACAAATCCCTTCATATTCTGTTTTATCATCATACTCAGCGCCACTCACATGATGCCCCGCTCTGTTATAGCAGGTCACCTGACATCCAGCCTGTGCCATTCTAGTACAAAGTTCTTTTACAACAATCTCAATCCCGCCTTCTCTAGACAGACGCTTTTGCCCAAACATCGCCACTCTAAATTTCTCTTCCATTGTCCCCTCTTCTACCAACTATTCTCCACTTCCGGTCTTTCACTCACATCGACCCTTCATGTCTCAAAACCGAAGCCACCGTCTTAATCAAAATCTTAATATCCAATCCAAAGTTCCAATTCGCAATATACTTCATATCCAGTTTCACAACTTCCTCGAAATCCGTAATATCGCTTCTCCCACTCACCTGCCACATACCAGTAATCCCTGGTTTTATCGCAAGTCGTGCTCGATGATGCAGTTCATACTTCTCCCATTCATCCAGTGTCGGTGGTCTTGTGCCTACCAGTGACATATCTCCTTTTAGTACATTAAGAAATTGTGGAAATTCATCCAGGCTTGTTTTCCTAATAAAATTACCAATACCAGTCTTTTTTTCTCCATTTGGCAAGACTTTATTTCCTATTACACGTGGATCGAATTCCAGCTTAAACATCATACCATCTTCAACTCTGTTGTCTTTCATCAGCTCTTTTTTCCGCTCCTCGGCATCCATGTACATACTGCGGAATTTATACATCTTAAACTTCTTGCCGTTCTTTCCCACTCGAACCTGTGAGAAGAAAATCGGACCTGGCGACTGAATATAGATTGCAGGTGCCACAAATATGAAAATTATTCCTGTCAAAATACATCCTGCCAATCCACCTATAATATCCAGGCTTCTCTTCATAACTGCCTGCTTCACAGTTGCATAGTTTATGCTGGTTGTCAATACTGTATAATCGCCCAGCTTCTCTACCAACTGCTTCTTTCCTATCGCATCTGCCATCTTTGCCAGATTTAAATGCACCGTTACACCTATTTCTAACAGCTGATCTGCTAGCTTCTGTGGATAAGGGTATTTTTCAGAAATCACAAGAAAAACTTCATCAATCCATTCTCTGCAGACATAATTTGCCGCATCTTCTTCATTTGCCAGAACAGGAATTCCTTCTATCTTTTGTCCTTTCATATCTTTGTCCACAAGCACAATTCCAACCAAATTAAATCGCTGGTAATTATGTTCCTGCATGCTGCGTACCACTTCAGCAGCAATATCACTGCTTGTAATAATCAGAAGTGAACGGTCGCCTCCATTTTCCATTCTTTTCTGCAAATGTTTCTTCCACAAAATCCTTGTCACATATGCAAATATTATATAGAACACAGCTGTAAAATACAAAACTGACCTGGAAAAAGAGGTTCCCTCTTGAATTGTAAATAAATATAAAACTGCCAGAAGCATTACCAGAATCACGTGTTTAACCGTCGCAGCCAGTTCCTGATAGTATCCCCGTCTCAATACGCCTTTTAAAGTCTCAAACAGAAATACCACAAAAAAATCGATAAATGTCAACATAAATGCCATATTTCTGTATAATAAATTCTTGTACGGATTTCCTATCCCATGACGACAAACATATGATAAAACGAATGCCAGATGCAGGCTGATTAAATCAATTAATATAAAATCAAAATGCTTCAGCCAACCTTTAGAACTTTTTCTATACATATTTTTCTTTTTCTTCTCTCCCTGTTTTCATAAATCTATGTTTTCGCTATAGGTTATTCTACATAGTTCTACATAATTTGTCAATATCTTCTGTTTAAAACATTTCGTATTACTGAAAGCAAAGTATACAATAACTTTTTCCAGACCACAAAAAACAGCCGCCATTTCTGGCGGCTGCATTTTATTTCTGAATTACCGAATAATTATTCAGCATCTGCAACAACAGTGAAGAAAGCACCATCATCTAATGCAACTTCAAGAGTTTTGTTCTCTTTGTCAACGCTGATAGGATCAACGATCTGCCATTTCTTTGCATCTTCTTTGCTGTAAACTACAAGCTGGATGTTTTCCATAGTATCTGTGATGCTTGGAACAGCAATCTCAACTTCGTATTTGCCATCAGCATTCTTCTCTGCTTTGTCTGCATCAAGTACTTTGAATTCATCAAAACCTGTAACGAAATCTTTTCCGTCGAGTTTCTCAACGAGTTCTTCGATAGCAGCTTTTACTTCTTCGTCTGTTGTCTCTTCTGCAAGAGTTTTCAGAACGTCAACGAAACCAGCTACTTCCATTTTACCTTCGTTAACCTGTTTGAAAGCGTCAGCTACTGCCGGCAGTTCTGCCTGCAGATCAGCAAATCCTTCTGTTTCTTCGATCTTCTGAACAACTTCATAGATTGCAGACTGTTCAGCAGATACTGTAATTGCGCTTGTGCGGCTTCCTGCTGCACTGACACCTACAGTAGCACATCCTACTCCAAGGGCAGTTGCTAAAGCAAGTGTCATGAATTTCTTTGCAAGTTTCATAATGCACCTCTCCTTTTGGATTATTTTTATATTGATAATCGTACAGGAAGTCTGTACGAATTATCTCTGAGTAATAATAACAGTACTAATGACTATTTGCCACCATACAGTTTATTCCAAACCGGCTGTCTTCTAACCGGTTTATTGAATTTTCTCATAAAACATGGAAATAATCAAGTCCGACAGAGCATCTTTGTCTACTTGATACTCATCAAAGTTCTTACCTTGCTTTCCCTCACCTGGTACAGTCTCTGTATCAGTGATGCCATTTCCGGATGCTGTAAGCAACTTCGCAAATATGTCATTTCCCATGTTTGTAACTGTATAGCTCTTAATACTGTCATAGAGGTCTGCCACAAATCCGGCATCCTCTCCTGCCTTCTCCTGCGCTTTCTGAATTAATGCCTGGAGATAGGTTTTCTGTCTCTCCTGACGGACCAGAGCACTCTGGGTCTTGTCAGTGTCTCGATATCGTACAAACTTTTCTGCGTTTTCACCTGTAATATTAACAACAGCACCCTCTTTAAATTCCGGATATGTATCCTCAAGGCTGTTGTCAGGCACTGTGATCTGAACTCCACCTACAAAGTCCGTAATCACCGGAATACCATCCATATTCATGGAGCAATATCCCTGAATCGGCAGTCCGTCCAGCAGATTGGATACTGCTGTCTTCATCAGTTCACAGCTTTTTTGCTTGCCATCACCAAATGCGTACTGTATATTGATGTGGTCTGTTGACTCTCCGAGACTTTTACCGGATGGATTGAAAACTTCAATCTCCGTCATAGAATCTCTTGGAATAAAGAGCACCTTAATTTCTTCTGTTGCCCTGTCCATGGAAACCACAAAAATCGCATCTGCCTGACCGGCGTCTTCCTGTGTCTGATAGGTATCTACCGAATTTCTTGTATCAATTCCTAGAAATAAGTAGTTGCTGAGATGATCGTTATATTTATATGTCCCGCCCTTATATTCCACCGTGTCACTGCCTGATGTCTGGCTCGTCCGACTCTGGTCATCACTGTTCTTGCCGCTTGTCTTTTGGGATGCTGCTTTTGTCTGCATCATAAAATAATACCCGCCGCCCAAAACTGTAAGAACTATGATCAGGATAATTATCAGAATCATATAAATCTTTCGTTGTCTCGCAGCTTCTTTTGCTGTTTTTTTCATTTTCATTCCTTCAATCGTTTATTCAGCTCTGGCTGATATAGCCAAGCTCCTGCAATTTCTGGAACACTGCCTCTGCCATAGCCTGCTGTGCTTCATAAGTAGCAGACAGCTGCTGTGTCACATTTGCAAGACTGATATAATGTTCGCCCCACTTCTCGCTGAGCACCTGATCGAGTGCTTCAGAAGTCACGCTTCCATCCATAGGGCGTGTTCCCACAACAATGAACTGTTCTTTGTTCTGGAATGTATTTAAAATCTGTTCCTGCTGCTCAGCAAGCTCTGCAGGATCATGATTCCATCCGCCATAGTATCCCATGAAGATGACAGGTACACAGTCCATATCATTTCTGGTAGTCTGTTCATCTGTAAGATCACGGATTCCTGTCTCTGTTACATTCAGCTGCGCACCATTTGCAGTCTGCTGATGTTTCGCAATATATCCCTGAAGAGTCTCATCACTTACACCGGCCATCTTCATCATGGAAAGTGTACCGCCGCCCTGAAGGGTCTTGTTAATCACTGTCAGGTTATATCCGTTGTCTGTCAGAAGTTTCTGAAGCACTGCCATATAGGAATATGTGTTGGATTCCTCACCATTGATCAGATCATCTCCCCAGCATACGATACCGGAAATTGTTCTCGGTGCTTCTGCTTCAGCAGTATCTTCTGCCTGTGCAGTCTCCTCTGCATCCTCTTCCCCGGCTGTGTCTTCTTTCTTCTTGCTCTTCTTTGTCTCACTGTTATCAGCATCTTCTGTATTCTCATCTTCGGAGGATGCCTTCTCTAACTGTGCAGCGTGTTCCTTTACTGCTTCATAATCTTCGATTCCGCTCTGCTGGTTACCTGCAAGTTCTGTCAGACGTTTGGTTTCTTCCTGCTCTGTATTATAGCTCATCACAAGAATTGTACCGAGAACCCCCACCAGGATAATACAGATAAAACCCAGCAAAATATTTGTCTTTTTCCCTTTTCTCTTCTTATTTCTGCTCACTTTTCCCAATTTTCCTTTACTGTTAATTATGGTTATGATATCACATCTGAGCGATTATCAGACAGCGATATTATTTCTGGGACTCATCATCGCTTCTGCGATAGTATTCACCATAATGTTTGTAGTAAGAAGAGTAATATTTGTCGCCACTGGTGTCTATCTTATTCATAACAGCTCCCAGAACACGGCATCCGCTTCTCTCAAGCTGTGCAAATGCCTTCTGTGCATCTCTGTATCTAACGCTGCCTGGCTGGATCAGGAAGATCGCTCCATCACAGCATCTGCCGATTACCGCAGCATCGATTACAGTTCCGATCGGCGGTGTGTCAATCAGTATGTAATTGTAATATTCCCTGACTTCTTTCAGAAAAACCTTGAAAATGTTCTCGCTGAGAAGTCCTGAAGGGTTTGGTGCAGCCGGACCTCCGAATATAATGTCCATATTCGGGAAATTCGTCTCATAGATAATATCCTGCAGTCCTACCTGCCCACTGAGAAGCTGGGAAAGACCCTTGACCTCTTCTTCTACTCCCAGTCGTCCTGCATAAGCAGTCTTTCTGATATCCGCATCCAGAAGAAGCACTTTCTTACCGATGCTTCCAAGCTCCTGTGCAAGGCTGAGTACTACATCACTCTTGCCTTCATTCGGAAAACAGCTTGTAACCAGAATTGCCTTTATGCTCTGACCGGACAGCTGGATATTTGTACGCAGCGTTTTAATCGCCTCGCTGTAGAAATAGTCCGGTTTTCTTTTATCTGTTAAATTGAGTTTCTTCATTGCTCAGATTCCTCCATTACTCTAGCGACGCTTCTTGTTCTTCTTATTGCTCTTTGGTTTCTTGTTCTTCATGTTTACGTAGTCTTTTCTGTCAGGAACCTTAGCAAGTACAGAAACACCGAGATATTTCTCAATATCTTCTTCTGTCTTGATAGTATCATCCATTACAGCGTATACAACTACGATTGCCGCACATGCAAGAAATCCGAGTAAGAAGCCAATTGCTGAGTTCTTCATTACACTTGGAGAAGTTCTCTCTGTAGCAATCTTACCAACTTCGATGATCTTAGGCGGAATAACTTCCATCTTGTCTCCGATATAGGATGAGGAAACATTCGCAATCTCATCTACGATCTTCTTAGCCATTGTAGAATCCGGATTATCAACAGTAATCTCAAGGATACGGGTATCTGTCGGATTATTAATCGTTACATCCTCTTTCAGATCCTCCGCTGTCATATCCAAGTTCAGATTTGTAACTACCTGTTCCAGTACAGGGGTACTTGTGATCAGTACTGTGTAATCACTTGTCAGACTGGCACCTAACTGCAGATCCGCCAGAGATGTCAGCGTGGTTTCCTTTGAGAGAACAAGCATACTGGATGTTGAACTGTAGATTGGTGTCATCAGGAACTGTGTACATGCAGCTCCGATACAGCCACCTACAAGAGCAACCATCAGTACCAGCAGAATTTTCTTTCTGAGTGCATGAAATATTTCCAGTAAATCAATTTCAACTTCATCGTCATTGACATCAAGTGCCTGCACCCTGCTGCTCTCAAATTTGCTGTTCAAATTGTCTAACATCTGATATTTTCCTTTTCCCTTTTTCATTGTAGTTTTCGTAATTATCCGGCTGATTTATTTTACAGCAGACAGTTACAGTTTTACATAAACCGTATACATTTTACCGTAGTACGTATAAAAAGTCAATTGCGAGTGACATTATTCTTTGAAATTCTTTAAAATCTGACCACAAAGTTGACTCGGTCAAAATCCATCAAATTTTCTGATCTATGATTTTCTGTGGATTTCGAATGAAAAGCTGTTTCGCATAGTCTGTATCCATTTTCTTTATTACATAACTATAGGCTTCCCCGATTCTGGAAATTCTTTTACTGCTGTCATGGCAGTCAGAACCTACAAAATGAACCAGGTCATTCTTCATCAGCTTCTGACAATAGCGTTTTGTAAAAAAGCCGCATTTTCCCACAATGCTGTCTGCATTGATCTGCATATAAGCTCCCATCTCTGTCAGTTCTTCTACAAAGTCCAGATCTGTGCGTGTCGCTTCGTATCGTTCAATATGTGCAACAATGGGTCTGTACCCGCCGGAAAGCATTGCAGACAGGCGTTCTCTGATATAGGATGCCTCTGAATTGTGAGAGAATTCTACCAGCACATACCTGGAACCAGCCATGGTAGCAACTTTTTTCTCACGAAGCATAGGAAGCATCTCCATATTTGCATGAAATTCGCATCCGAGGTAAAGATGCAGATCTTTACTGATATCTGCTGCCGCCTCTTCTGCAAGCCGGAATTGTCTCTGTACTTTTTCCAGAGGTGTCTCAAACATCTGAAAACGGAAATGAGGCGTCAGAATAATGTTTCTCACTCCCTGCTTATATTCCATCTCCAATAATTTTCTTGTTTCTTCAATATCCGCAGCTCCGTCATCCACTCCTGGCACAATGTGGCAATGTATATCGAATATTCCTTCTTCGAGCATTCTTGTTATCCCTTCTGTCAACAAAACTGCCGGATATTCAGCAAGCAGCTTTCCATCCGGCAGTCTCTGTTATTCAACACAACTATTTTTGTTGTCTGTTATTATTCTTCTGCAGCTTCCTCAGCCGGTGCCTCAAGAGCTTTCATGCTCAGGCTGATCTTCTTGTCTTCTCCGTTGAAGTCAACAACCTTAGCTTCGATTTCCTGTCCGATTGACAGTACATCTGCAGGTTTGGCAACGTGCTCTCTGGAAATCTGGGATACGTGAAGGAGTGCATCTACACCAGGTGCAAGCTCTACGAATGCACCAAAGTCTGTCATACGTGCAACTTTACCTTTTACTACGTTTCCTACAGCGAAGTCCTCAGCTGCTGTGAGCCATGGATTTGCTTCCGGGAATTTAAGGGAAAGTGCAATCTTCTCTCCGTTGATTTCTTTGATAAGAACTTTAACTTTATCGCCAACAGTGAATACTTTCTTCGGGTTCTCTACTCTGCCCCAGGACATTTCGGAGATGTGAAGAAGTCCGTCTGCTCCGCCCAGATCGATGAATGCACCGAAATCTGTAACGTTCTTAACTGTTCCTTCAACTGTGTCACCAACATGGATCTTCTCCATTAATTCTTTCTGTTTCTCTGCTTTCTCAGCAAGAAGAAGCTGCTTACGGTTACCGATGATGCGGCGTCTTCTCGGGTTGAATTCTGTGATAACGAATTCGATCTCCTGATCTGCATATTTGGAAAGGTCTTTCTCATATGTGTCGGAAACCAGGCTTGCAGGAATAAATACTCTTGCTTCGTCTACGTTTACACAAAGTCCGCCGTCAAGTACCTGAGTTACAGGAGCTTTTAATACTTCCTGATTCTCAAATGCTTCTTCAAGACGTTTGTTGCCTTTCTCTGCTGCCAGTCTCTTGTAAGTAAGAGTAACCTGACCTTCTCCATCGTTTACTTTGAGAACTTTTGCTTCCATTGTGTCTCCAACGTGAACAGCATCTGTGAGTACAAGGCTTGCATCGTTAGAGTATTCGTTCTTTGTGATAATACCGTCTGCTTTATAACCGATATTCAGAATAATCTCATCTTCTTTTACATCGATGACAGTACCCTGTACAATCTCTCCATTTCTGATAGTCTTTACGGAATCTTCCAGCATTTGTTCAAAACTTAATTCTGACATGTTCTTGAACCTCCTCAATAATTTTGTTTGGGGTGGAAGCCCCTGCTGTAATACCTACATAACTACTGCATTGGAACATTTCAGAATCCAAGTCTACAGGTGTTTGTATATAGTAAGTATTTCCACATTCCTTTTTACATATTTCAAACAGCTTTTGAGTATTGGAACTATGCCGACCACCTACGACCAACATAGTGTCTACCTCTCCGGCTATGTTTTTTGCTTCTCTCTGCCGTTCTTCGGTAGCATTACAAATAGTGTTTAAAATATTGAGAATATTTAAAACATTATTATCATACCTCTTTTTGCAAAGAATTTCAACTAAATCTTTAAATTTGTTGTAATTAAATGTCGTCTGGGACACGATGCTTATTTTTTTTCCTTTTGGGGGTACAAATGCTTCGGCTTCTTCCTGGTTTTTGATCACTGTGTACGGTCCCTGACACCAGCCGCAGATGCCCTGTACTTCGGGGTGGTCTTTGTCGCCGATGATGATGATGTGGTTTCCTGCAAGGCTTTCTTTTTCCACGATGCGGTGGATCTTCAGGACGAAGGGACAGGTGACATCTACGTAAGAGATGTTTTTTTCTTTCAGTTTATCGTAAATGGATTTGCCTACACCGTGGGAACGGATGACTACTGTTCCGTTTTGCAGGGTGTCATCCGGGGAATCCAGGTCTGCTTCTACGATAACATGGACGCCACGAGCTTCCAGATCCGCTACTACGCCTTCGTTGTGGATGATCGGGCCCAGAGTGAAAATAGGTTTCTGTTCTGTGTCTATGAGTTCGTAGACTTTGTTCACTGCACGTTTGACGCCGAAGCAGAAGCCTGCTGTTTCTGCTACTTTTACTTTCATAAAATAATCCTTCTTAAATTATTTCTGCACTTTTTCCTTATATACATTAAGAATCGCATTTACAACATCATCAATTCCCATTTCCGAGGAATCTACGAGCACTGCGTCCTCTGCCTGTTTCAGAGGGGAGATTTCGCGGTTCATGTCGCGTTCGTCGCGCTCGATGATGTCTTTTCGGATCTGGTCCAGGTCGAAGGATTCTCCCTTCTGTTCATATTCCAGTGCTCTTCTTTTTGCTCTGGTGTCTGCGCTTGCTGTGAGGTAGATTTTTACTTCTGCATTTGGAAGGATGGTTGTGCCGATATCTCTGCCATCCATGACTACGTCGTTTTTCTCTGCCAGAGTTCTCTGAAGTTTCAGAAGGTGGGCTCTGACTTTCGGGTTTGCGGAGCTTTTGGATGCCATGTTTCCTACCTGTTCAGTACGGATCATAGCATTTACGTTCTCTCCGTTGAGGATAACAATCTGTTCTCCGTTTTTGTATTCGATGGAGATGTCAGCGCCGGAACATACGGCTTCGATCTCTTCCTGATTTTCTCCGTTTACGCCATGGTTCAGAAGATATAAAGCCATTGTCCTGTACATGGCTCCTGTATCTACATAGATAAATGATAATTCTTTCGCTACTTTCTTTGCGATGGTGCTCTTTCCTGCTCCTGCAGGTCCGTCGATGGCTATGTTACATCCCATTTTCGTGGTTCCTCCTGTTTCTATTATTTAATAACGTATAGTCGAATCATATCATAGATATAATTTGCTTACTGTATGGCCTGCGCCGCCAGATATGCGGTAGACCAGGCAATCTGTAAGTTATATCCACCTGTCACTGCATCCAGATCCAGTACCTCGCCTGCGAAGTAAAGACCTGAGATTTTCTTTGATTCCATTGTTCCGGGGTTGATCTCTTTGACAGAGACGCCGCCTCTGGTGATGATGGCTTCTTTAAACTCACCCATTCCTGTGATTGTGAAGGGGAAGGCTTTGATAAGGTCAATGAAGTGCTGGCGTTCTTCTCTGGAGATGTCGTGGATTTTCTTCTCTGCGGGGATTCCACCCAATTCCAGCATTACCGGAGTCAGAGATGACGGGAAAAGTACGCCAATCACATTCTTGAACTGTTTGTTTGGTCCTGCTTCAAATTCACGCAGGATCCTGGCATCCAGTTGTTCTCTGGTGAGTGCAGGCTTCAGATCCAGATATGCGGACAGTTCGCCGTTTGGTGCTTTCGCCAGTTTTGCACCGATGTGGGCACTGGCGGAGAGGATCATGGGACCTGTGATTCCGAAATGAGTGAACATCATCTCTCCGAAATCCTCGTAAAGTACTTTCTTTCCATTCTTTATGGTAAGTCCTGTATTCTTAAGGGAAAGTCCCTGAAGCTTAGGGATATAGTCTTCTTTGGTCTTTAATGGCACAAGGGAGGGAGCAATGTCCGTGACTTTCAGTCCCAGTTCTCTTGCGAAGCGGTATCCGTCACCTGTGGAACCGGTACTCTGATAAGAGAATCCGCCGGTTGCCACGATGACTGCATCGCCTTCCATGAAGGTTCCGTCTGTAAGGATGACTCCTGTGATCTTCTCCTGCGGTATGTCAGGTGATTTTTTTCCTTTTCTACCTTTTCCTGCATCAGATCCTGATTCTGTTAATGTAGCTTCTGATTCCAGGGTATTTGCCGAATCTGTTACAGGTTTCTTTACGATTTCCTGCACATCAGTATGAAGATGAATCTTTGCTCCTGCTTTCTTCAGCTCACGCTCCAGAGCGCGGATGATGTCTGAAGAATGGTCAGACTGTGGGAATACTCTGTTTCCACGCTCTACCTTCAGAGGGACACCTGCTTTCTCAAAGAACTCCATTACATCCTGAGGGGTAAATGAATAGAAACTGCTGTAGAGGAACTTGGGATTGCTCATCATTGCAGGAAAGAGTTCTTCTGTGTCGCAGGCATTTGTCACATTGCATCTGCCTTTTCCTGTGATGAAGACTTTCTTTCCCAGTTTCTCGTTCTTCTCTAATATATGAACTTCATGATGGTTACGGGCTGCAAAAACCCCTGCCATCATTCCGGCGGCTCCGCCGCCGATTATTATAACTTTGCTCATGGAATATTCTCCTGTATTTATTTTACCCTGCAGATTGTCTATTTCATCATGGTTCCACGTCTCCGCTTCGCTACGATCAATATAGATATGTACCACTGGCATCATATACCCATTGGCACATTATATTCCCGGGTATCATATTCTTTCATAATAACGCAAAGGAGCCTGCTTACGCAAGCTCCTTTTTTCGTTTGAACATATTTAATTACTGATCAATTATACAGGATATGCTCCGTTCTTTTTGTCAGCTGCTTTCTCGTCAACTTTTGTTTTCTGAGCCTGACGGTATTTGAAGAAATCCATAGCTACCTGTGGGAACAGTGCGTATGTTAATACGTCCTCATCCTGTTCCTTGTACTGAGCCATTTCGCTCTCAAGTTTCTCAAGCTCGTTGTCAAGAAGGTCTGCAGGACGGCAGGTGATCGGTTTCTCATCGCCGATGCACTTCTTCTGTACTTCCGGATTAAACGGTTTTACAGTTGCGCCGTATTTTCCTAACAGGATATCTTTTGTTTCTTTTGTAACCATTTTGTATCTCTCGCCCATGAGTACGTTGAATACAGCCTGTGTACCAACGATCTGGGAAGACGGAGTAACAAGTGGCGGTTCACCAAGGTCTTTACGTACACGCGGAACTTCCTCGAGAACATCGTAGAATTTGTCTTCTGCGTGCTGTTCTTTCAGCTGGGAAGTCAGGTTGGAGAGCATACCGCCCGGTACCTGGTACAGTAAAGTCTTGATGTTAACACCAAGGTTCTTCGGATTGAGCAGTCCGCTGTCAAGAGCTTCGTCACGGATCGGACGGAAGTAGTCAGCGATCTCGGAGAGAAGCTTCTGATCAAATCCTGTGTCGTATGGTGTATCTTTGAATGTCTCAACCATAACCTCTGTTGCAGGCTGGGATGTTCCCAGTGCAAATGGAGACATTGCTGTATCGATGATATCCACACCTGCTTCTACTGCTTTTAAGTAAGTCATGGAAGCTACACCGGAGGTGTAATGTGTATGAAGGTCGATCGGGATCTTAACTGTTTCTTTTAATGCTGTTACAAGCTCTGTAGCTTTGTTTGGAAGGAGAAGACCTGCCATATCTTTGATACAGATGGAATCAGCGCCCATATCTTCGATACGTTTTGCAATGTCTGTCCAGTATTCCAGTGTGTAAGCATCTCCTAATGTATAGGAAAGAGCTACCTGTGCATGAGCCTTCTCTTTGTTTGCAGCGCTTACTGCTGTCTGCAGGTTACGAAGGTCATTGAGGCAGTCAAAAATACGGATGATGTCGATTCCGTTTGCAGCAGATTTCTGTACGAAGTATTCTACAACGTCATCTGCATATGGACGGTATCCAAGGATGTTCTGTCCACGGAAAAGCATCTGAAGTTTTGTGTTCTTGAAGCCGTCACGTAATTTACGAAGTCTTTCCCATGGATCTTCGTGAAGGAAACGAAGGGATGCATCGAATGTTGCACCACCCCAGCACTCTACTGCGTGATAGCCGACTTTATCAAGTTTATCTACGATCGGAAGCATCTGTTCTGTGGTCATACGTGTTGCGATCTGGGACTGATGAGCATCACGGAGAATGGTTTCCACAATTTTAACAGGTTTTTTCTCTAATTCTGCCATTATTATATCTCCTTTATAGTTTGTTCGTTACTGATCATTTTGTTCTCAATAACTCAGCCAATATTACTTCAGGGTTCAGACAGTTGTCATACCCTGTGGCTCTATATCGAATAGCTGTTCCACTGCTTATTGCATCCGCAATAAAAGCAGGGAACTCATTTCATTCAATTATACACCGAAAATAGCCATGAATGTTCCAGCTGCTACGGCTGTACCGATAACACCGGCAACGTTCGGACCCATTGCGTGCATCAGAAGGAAGTTTGTAGGATCTGCCTCTGCACCCACTTTCTGGGATACACGGGCTGCCATAGGTACTGCGGATACACCTGCGGAACCGATCAGCGGGTTGATCTTTCCATGAGTCAGTTTGCAGAGCAGTTTACCAAGCATACATCCGCCGAATGTACCGATTGCGAATGCAACAAGACCTAAAACTACGATCTTCAGAGTATCTGCGTTTAAGAATGCTTCTGCACTTGTGGAAGCACCTACGGATGTACCCAGAAGGATAACTACGATATACATCAGGGCATTGGAAGCTGTTTCTGTCAGCTGTTTTACAACACCGCACTCTCTGAACAGGTTACCAAGCATGAGCATACCAACCAGCGGAGCTGTTGTAGGCAAAATCAGGCAGACAACGATTGTGATAACGATCGGGAACAGGATCTTCTCCAGTTTGGAAACCGGGCGAAGCTGATCCATTTTGATCTTACGTTCTTTCTCTGTTGTGCAGAGTTTCATGATAGGCGGCTGGATGATCGGAACCAGTGACATATAGGAATATGCTGCCACTGCGATCGGTCCCATCAGTGCAGACTGTCCAAGTTTACCTGCAAGGAAAATGGAAGTCGGGCCGTCAGCACCACCGATGATGGAGATAGCTGCTGCTGCTTTTCCGTTGAATCCAAGGAAGATTGCAAGGAAGTAAGCTGCATAGATACCAAGCTGTGCCGCAGCACCCATCAGGAAGCTGATCGGGTTTGCAATCAGCGGACCGAAGTCTGTCATGGCACCTACACCCATGAAGATCAGGGATGGTAAGATACTCCACTCATCAAGGATGTAGAAATAATGAAGAAGTCCACCTACACCATTGGACATATCTTCCGGGTTTGCCATAATGTCCGGATAGATATTTACAAGCAGCATACCGAATGCGATAGGAACAAGCAGAAGCGGCTCAAATCCTTTCTTGATAGCAAGATAAAGGAATACGCAGGCTACTGCGATCATCAGGTAATTGCCCCATGTCAGATTGAAGAATGCTGTCTGGTGAATCAGGTTGGACAATGTTTCTGTTACATAAGACATTTGACTACCTCCCGTCTTAGTTCATTGTTGCTAAAGTATCTCCGTTTTCTACAGAGGCACCTTCTGCAACATCAATGCTTGCGATAGTACCGTCCTGAGGAGCTACTACAGGGATTTCCATTTTCATGGATTCAAGAATAACTACGCTGTCTCCGGCTTTTACTGCCTGTCCAACACTTGCTGCTACTTTGACAACTTTGCCAGGTACGGAAGCAGTTACTTTTACTGCGCCGACACCTGCTGCAGGAGCTGCTGCTTTCGGAGCTGCTGCAGGTGCAGCCTTAGGTGCTGCTTTTGGAGCTGCTGCAGGAGCGGATACGCTTCCTGTTTCTTCAACAGTTACTTCATATGCTGTACCATTTACTGTAATTGTATAGCTTTTCATTTTAAAATCCTCCTAAATAAATGACAATTATCTTCTATTTCTTTTTACTTTACGGATGGAACGAACTACGAAGCCATCTGTTGTAGTTCCTTCTGCTGCTGCGATGGCTGCTGCAATAACAGCTACCAGCTCTCCGTCATCTGCAAGGTTCTCTTCTGCCTGTGCAGGTGCTGCCTGTGCGATGGCTGCTGCCTCTGCCTCTTTTGCAGCTTTGGCAGCTTTTGCTTCTGCTGCTTTCTTTGCTTCCGGATTCGGAATGAATCTGAACAGAGAAATCAGAAGGCTTAATAAAATCAGCATTACGAATACAGTTCCAATACCCATCAGAGTATTAAGACCTGCTCTCTGAAGAGTCTTGCCCATACCATACTGTACATCTACAGACATGGAAGTCGGTGTTCCCTGTGAGTCAAAGACATATACAAAGTTTGCATCTGCTTTCTCAAATTTAAGGGGAACAGTAACTGTGTACTGATCATCTTTGAAAGTTACAGTAGTTTCACCATTGCTGTCCTTCTTTGCGCCAAGTTCATCCTTGGATGTCTGCCAGGACTGCATGGCACTTGTTGTAAAGTCATCTCCTGAACTCATGTAATTCTCGATTTCTTCATCTTTAAGCTGGACAATGGCATCTGTCAGTCCTTCTGCTGTAGTTACCAGTGTGGACTTAACAGTATCATCAACCTTATCTGCGGCAAATACCACAGAGGTGCTGCCGATCACCAGCGCAGCCATTACGAGAAATGTCATGAATACAGAAGTTATTTTTTTGATCATTTTCATATGCGTCACCCCGCTTAGACCGTTCCATGTTTCTTAGACGGACGATCTTCTCTCTTTGTGAACAGCATCTCAAATGCACCGATTACATATTTTCTTGTGTCAGCCGGGCTGATCACAGTGTCAACATAGCCTCTTGCTGCTGCGGAAGCAACACCATTCTGAAGCTCTCTGTACTGAGCAGCTTTTTCATTCAGTTCAGCAGCATCTGCATCTGCGTACATGATCTTGGCTGCCAGGGAAGCATCCATCATACCGATCTCTGCGTTATCCCATGCATATACAAGGTCTGCACCGATAGATTTGCTGTTCATTGCCACGTAAGCTGTACCGTAAGCTTTGCCGATGATTACGTTTACCTTCGGAACTGTTGCGTCTGCGAATGCAGCTACCAGTTCACCTACGGATTTCGCCATCATCTTCTCGCTGCATAAGGTTGCCATGAAGCCTGTTGCGTTTGTAAGTGTAAGTACCGGAATATCAAAAGCGTCGCAGAATTTCACGAAATCTGCTGCTTTTCTTGCGCCTCTTGCAGAGATGCTTCCGTCAAATGTTTCTGTTTTCTTGCCTTCTGCGTCATATACTTCACTTCTGTTTGCAACAGCACCTACTGTAGCGCCGTTTAAACGGATAAAGCCTGTAACCATGTCTTTTGCATAGTCTGCTTTTGTCTCGAAGAATTCACCGTTGTCAGCGATCTGGGAAAGTGCAATTGCTGTGTCACCTGCACAGTTTGCAAGATCTGCGCATACGCGGTTAAGATCATCTGTACACTCTGTGTAATTGTCTGTGTCTTCATTATTAGAAGGAAGAAGTGATACTAAGGAACGGATCTGGCCAAGAATCTCATCCTCTGTACCAACGCCATCGATCACACCTGTCTCTTTGCTCTGGAAATCAGCTGCTGCTGTGTCGCATTTGTCTGTGTTGTTTCCTTCCAGTGCGTTTGGTGTGTTGACGAACATTTTTCCTTTTTTGGATTCCATGAATGTGAAATCTGTCAGGGACGGGATAACTGCCATACCACCGCCGCATGTTCCGAAGATTGCTGTGATCTGCGGGATCACACCGGATGCCAGTGTCTGTTTCAGATAGATCTGTCCGAAAGCTTCCAGTGCGTCTGTTGCTTCCTGAAGACGGATACCTGCACAGTCAACAAGTCCGATAACCGGAGCGCCTGTTTTCATGGCAAGATCATAAAGTCTTGTGATCTTCTTTGCATGCATTTCACCAACAGTACCGTTTAATACAGATGCATCCTGGCTGTATACATAAACCAGTTTGTCATCGATCACACCATATCCGGTGATAACACCGTCAGATGGTGCCTTGTTTGCAGTCATGTTGAAATCTGTGGATCTGGCTGTTACACCCTGTCCGATTTCGACAAAACTGTTTGCGTCAAGCAAAGAAGTAATTCTTGTGCCTGCTAAGCTTTGTGTTGCATTACTCATTCTTGTTTGCCCTCCATCTTTATGAGAATATTTAAAAGTTAACCCAAAAATTTAGCCGATTTTAATTTTACCTTTTCCGGCAGAAAATTTCAACATTTATTTGTCATTTTCGTTAAAAATATAGCAGAAAAATTTGTCAGGTTTCTCCAAATTTTGTTTTTTTGAGCATTTCTTCCTATTTAATAGAGGGTATTACGGTTATTTTGTATTGTCCTGTATTTCACCCTCTCCCGCAAACCAGTGTGTGTTTGAAGCAACTATACCACTCACTTGTCTGCGAATCCGACTACACAGGTATAAAAGTCTCAGCAAAACCATAGATGTTTTTTATTATATAGCACGAATTATCAATTAGATTTATGGATTATCCCGTTATATAATTAACACATCAAAGAAATTCAGGCCACAGCTTAAGCACTGAACAATTATAGATCCAACAGAAAATTTCAGGAGGAAAGACGTAATGAAAAGCAATTACCAGCATATTTTCACACCACTCACAGTAAAAAATATGACTATCAAAAACCGTATCGTTATGATGCCTATGGGAACCAATTACGGGGAACAGAACGGCGAAATGAGTTTTCTTCACATTAATTATTATAAAGAGCGTGCCAAAGGCGGCACAGGTCTGATCATCGTAGAGAATGCAAGCGTAGATTCTCCGCAGGGTTCCAACGGAACTACTCAGCTTCGTATTGACCACGACAACTATCTGCCGCGTCTGTACAAATTCTGTGAAGAGATCCACAAATATGGTACCTGTATTGCGATCCAGATCAACCACGCAGGTGCTTCCGCTGTTTCCGCACGTACAAATATGCAGCCGGTTTCCGCATCTGATGTTCCGTCCAAAGAAGGCGGAGAAATCCCGCGTCCGTTATCAGTGGAAGAAATCCATCACATTGTAAAGAAATACGGCGAGGCTGCAAAGAGAGCCCAGGCTGCAGGTTTTGACGCAGTAGAGATCCATGCGGGACATTCCTATCTGATCAGCCAGTTCCTCTCTCCTCTTACAAACAAACGTACAGATGAGTTCGGCGGATCTGTGGAAAACAGAACACGTTTCTGCCGTATGGTCATTGAAGAAGTAAGAAAACAGGTCGGACCTTTCTTCCCGATCATGCTCCGTCTCAGCGCAGATGAGCTGATGGAAGGCGGCAACACTCTCGAGGATACTCTTGAATATCTGGAATATATTCAGGATGAAGTTGATATCTTCGATGTTTCCTGCGGTTTAAACGGTTCTATCCAGTATCAGATCGATGCCAACTACATGAAAGACGGATGGCGTTCCTATATGCCTAAAGCTGTCAGAGAGAAATTCGGCAAGCCATGTATCTCCATGGGAAATATCCGTAACCCGAAGGTTGCCGAGCAGATCCTCGCTGACGGCGATGCAGACCTTATCGGTATGGGACGTGGTCTTATCGCAGAACCTGCATGGGTGAACAAAGTAGCTACAGGCAGAGAATGTGACCTTCGCAAATGTATCTCCTGTAACATCGGATGTGCAGGAAACAGAATCGGCTTTAACCGTCCGATCCGCTGTACTGTAAACCCGGCTGTTCTGGAAGGTGATGTTTATAAGAATCAGAAAGTGAACAAGAACTGTAACGTTGTAGTAATCGGAGGCGGTACTGCCGGACTGGAAGCTGCCTGTACAGCCGCAGAAGTAGGCTGTAATACCTTCCTTCTGGAAAAAGGTGAGACTCTTGGCGGTCTTGCTTCTGTGATCTCTAAGATCCCTGCAAAGAAGCGTCTGGCTGATTTCCCGAACTATCTGATCCACAGAGCAGAGCAGCTTGAGAATCTTTATATCTTTACAAACACAGAGGGAACACCGGAAAATATCCGCAAGTTCCATCCGAACCTGATCGTAAGCTCCACAGGTTCCGCACCACTGCTTCCTCCGATCAGGGGACTTCACGACCGCATTGACAAAGAAGGCAGCAAGGTTGCTTCTATCCTGGGAATGATTAATCACATCAATGACTATCCGGAAGATATGACAGGCAAGCAGGTCGTTGTTGTGGGCGGCGGTGCTGTTGGTCTTGATGTTGTGGAATTCTTTGCAGCAAGAAATGCTGAGATTTCTATTGTGGAGATGATGGATCAGATCGGACGTGACCTGGATCCTGTTACAAAGAATGACATGAAAGACCAGATGAAGAAACATCATGTGGCTCAGCTTACAAAGACAGCTCTTCAGGAAGTAAAAGACAGCTCTTTCCTTGTAAAAGATGCAGAAGGTGAACGTGAGCTTCCATTTGACTACGGATTCGTATGTCTTGGTATGAGAGCTCAGGGACAGCTTTTCGCAGAGCTTTCCGATGCTTTTGTTTCTGATGATGTTGAGATCCTGAACATCGGAGACAGCAAACGTGCAAGAAGAATCATCGACGGAACTCTGGAAGGAAGAAATATCCTTAATACACTGACTCAGATGGGATACCTTCAATAAAAACCTTTACAACAAAATACGAAAGGGGATATTATAATGGCTGAAAGAATTACCGGACATACTGAATTAATCGGTCTGATGGCTTACCCGATCCGTCACTCCAACTCTCCTGCAATGCAGAATGAGGCTTTTGCAAAACTCGGGTATGACTACGCTTACCTTGCTTTTGAGGTTGGCGCAGATGAAATTGAGGATGCAGTAAAAGCAATCCGTACTCTGAAAATGAGAGGATCCAATGTTTCCATGCCAAACAAAACTCTGGTTGGAAAATACCTGGACGAGCTTTCTCCTGCAGCAGAATTATGCGGTGCTGTTAATACAATCGTAAATGACAACGGTCATCTTACAGGTCATATCACTGACGGTATCGGATTTATGTCTGCCCTGAAAGATAATGATATTGATGTGATCGGAAAGAAAATGACTATCGTCGGTGCAGGCGGTGCTGCCACTGCTATCGAGATCCAGGCTGCTTTGGACGGCGTTGCCGAGATCACAATCTTTAACCGTAAGGATGAATTCTGGGATCGTGCAGTATCCACAGTAGAGAAGATCAACACAAAGACATCCTGCCATGCAGTTCTTTATGATCTGGCAGATCTTGATAAACTGAAAGCTGAGATGGATGACAGTTTTATCTTTGTCAATGCTACAGGTGTGGGAATGAAACCTCTGGAAGGCCAGTCCGTTGTTCCGGACAAGTCTTACTTCCGTCCTGAGCTGATCGTTATAGATGTTCCTTACTCTCCTCTGGAAACAAAAATGCGTTCCATGGCCAAAGAAGTAGGATGCAAGACAATGAACGGTCTGGGAATGATGTTATTCCAGGGTTCCGCTGCATTTGAGTTATGGACAGGCGAACCAATGCCTATCGAACATATGAAAGAGATTCTTCACATCTCCTATGATGACTGATACCTGATGGTATCTTCAGTAAAGATATCTCATATTGTGATGCAGAACAAATCATTTCACTGATCTTTCTGCACATAATATTTGATATATACCGCTTTTCGGCGTACTGCAGGAGATGTACTGATATATTACTCCGCGCAGAATGTACATATCCTGCAGTTTGCTTCAAAAAGCTGTTGATCATGCGGTTATGTTACGGTTATTCTTATAACAGTTCCATAATAATCCGGAACTACTATAATACAACAGAAAATATGAGGATAAACAGATGAACACAGTTCAGGTAAAAAACACTGTGATCGGCGAGGGCAGACCTAAGATCTGCGTTCCCATCGTAGGAAAAACAAAAACAGACATTCTCGAAGAAGCCAAAAAGATCACTACTCTTCCTGTTGATGTAGTTGAGTGGCGTGTAGACTGGTTTGATGATGTCTTTGCTACTGAGAAAGTATTAGAAACCGCTAAAGAGCTTCAGGAAGTTTTAAAAGACATTCCTGTTCTCCTTACATTCCGTACTTCCAAAGAAGGCGGTGAGAAAGAAATTTCTGTAAATGACTATGCTGCTTTAAATATTGCAGCTGCTCAGAGCGGTTATGTAGATTTAATTGATGTAGAAGCATTTACAGGTGATGATATTGTAAAAACGATCATTGACGCTGCTCACGAGGCAGGTGTGAAGGTAATTGCTTCCAACCATGATTTCTTTAAGACTCCTGAGAAGGAGGAGATTATCAGACGTCTTCGTATGATGCAGGATTTCGGTGCTGATATTCCGAAAATGGCTGTTATGCCGACCTGCAAACAGGATGTTCTTACACTCCTCTCTGCTACTCTGGAAATGTCTGAGAAATATGCAGACCGCCCGATTATTACCATGTCCATGGCAGGAACAGGCGTTGTAAGCCGCCTGACAGGTGAGACATTTGGCTCCGCTCTCACTTTCGGTGCTGCTTCCAAAGCTTCTGCTCCGGGACAGGTCGGTGTGCATGAATTAAAAAAGATGCTGGATATCATTCACTGCAGCCTGTGATCTGTTGATGAATGATGTGATATCAGATGTTATTCTTGCCCATAGTTGTCTGATATCACTCATCTTCGGCAACAGATGATTGTTATCCCATGAGATATATGGCAATAAATATTTACTCAAAAATACTCCTTAAAATTTTATGATGAAAATTTCCATGACAAAGAACCTGTCGAAAACCTGACAGGTTCTTTGCTTTTATTCTTTATACTTTTTTCTGATTGATCATCAAATTCAGGATTGTAACATCTGTATCTTTCATTCCAACTCTTCCTACGTATCCCATATTTCGGATTGTATCCTCAACATTATCACGTACCAAT